>OGDN01000263.1_pt1 | contig 108642 bp, 93 predicted proteins | sample 1570271 | NCBI WGS metagenome assembly OGDN01 (sample SAMEA4384481, study PRJEB24528) | human gut metagenome
CGGCATTTTCTGGTGCGATGGAAGGGACTCGAACCCCCGGCCTACTGATTCGTAGAGGGCCTTTATATGAGTTTCGGCGTTTTTGGTCATTGCAGTTTATGTGGATTCATCGTTATTTTTGTGTTTGTTCGTGCATGGTCGTTTCACTTCTTTTCGATTCAATAAGGCACAAATAAGGCACTTTCCAGAGGGCATACAATCCCATAAAACGGACACCGTGAAGAAGGCAAAAAAGTTGACGGCTCACGAGGGCGGCAGAAACGCCCCTGTGGGCCGTCTTTTGTTATGCGTGTGACTTTTCCTTGATTCGGCTGAAAACGTCCGTCAGCGCGTCCGCTGCCGCCGCATCGCTGGAACGGATGAACCCGGCGTAAATGTCCGTGGTGGTACTGGTCTTTGCGTGGCCCAGTCTGTCCGAAACCGTTGTAACAGGCACATGGGCCGCTATCAGCAAGCTGGCGTTGGTGTGGCGCAGGCTGTGGAAGTGAACCGCCGGGAGATCATGGGCGGCCAGGAAGCCCGGAAACCAGCTTGTAACCGCGTTGGGGTCGAACGGCTGACCGTTCCAGCGGGTGAACAACAGGTCATTGTCTACCGTCTTGCCGTTCTCGATCTCCACCCGGCGCACCCACTCGGAACCGACCTTGAACCGTTCGGCCTTTTGGTGCTGGCGGTACTCCCGCAGCAGCTGCACACACTCCGGGCCTATCTTGATGCACCGCCGGGAGCGCTTTGTCTTGGGTGCCGTGAACACTGTGCCGCGCCCGGCAATGTTCTGCACCGTCCTGTTGATGGAGATCACACCCGCGTCAAGGTCAATGTCCGACCAGCGCAAGGCACATATCTCGCCCCGGCGGGCACCTGTGAGCAAGGCCAGCTGTGTGATAACGCTGTACTGTGCTGGCGCGTCCTGCAGGGCTTCCAGCAGCTTTGCAACGTCCTCTTCCTGCAATGCTTCCACTTCGATTTCTGCCGCTTTAGGGGCTTCTGTGCGCCGACAAGGGTTTTCATCGATCAACTGCCACTTGACCGCCTTTTCAAACACGCTGGACAAAAAGCGGTGATAGTGCAGCTGTGTGTTGCCGCCCAGCTTACCGCCCGCCCTGACCTTCTCGGTGAACGCTTTGGACAGGGGCAGCCCAGCGGCATCGGCCACCTTCTCGGCGGTCTTATGGCTGACAGGCTTGCCGCTGCACAGCCCCCGCATGGTTTCCTCGCCCACCCCGGCGGCCTCCCGGATCCTTGCCCGCTGGCCTTTCGGCAGTAGCTTCAGCAGCGCAGCTGTTGCCGTATAGGTGGAATCTTGACGCACTCCATCCTCGGACAGGTTCGTATAGAACGCCATGAGGTGCGCCGGGCGTATCTGATTGACCTTCATGTGACCCAGAGCCGCCGACACACGCGGCACCAGCTTTCTGTATTCGGTGGCCGTCTTGGGCTTCAGCTGGCGGTCTGCGTACTCGGTGAACCACTTTTCTATCAGGTCATCCAGCTTCATGGACGCTTCCAGAGAAATGCCGCTGTGCACTTCCTGTTCAAAGGCATCTGCCTGACGCTGCAATTCCTTTTCCAGCTTTTTCCCGGTCAAGCCCGGCGGGGGAGTGAAGGTGCGGTTTACCAGCACCTGACGGCCCTGCCGATCATAGCCGTTGGAGACCCGGATGCAGTAGGAGCAGGTGCCGTCCTTCTTTGTGCGCTTTATGATTTTCGCCATCTGTCACCCCTCCTTTGTGGGCATGGTCTTTTGTGCATTTTGTCCCCGGCGGTGCGTTCATCTGGCCGCGATCAGACCCACAGCAAGAGCATTCTGCACAAACCGGGCAGCGTGTCAACCCGCCGGATGGGAGCTATTCTTCACCACCGGTTGCACCAGTTTCCTTTTTGGCAGCCTGACGTGCTCGAATCTTTTCAAGACTTTCTTCCATTTCTTCGTCATGGCGTTTTTTCATATCTTCCATCTTTTTTTCCTGTTCCTCAACTATCTCTTTGCGATCCTTATCTTGATATCGAGGAATCTCCGTAAGTTCTTTGACGCGTTCAATCGCTATTATACGTCCTTCATCACTAAGCTGGAAAAGCGCATTGAACATTTGATGCTTTTGTTCAAACCACGTGTTTTCAGCTTCATCAAGCATATCACTTAGCCATTCTTCATCCAATTCAGCTAGATATTTTTTCTGATCGTCTGTCAAATACGGTTCTAAAGCTGCATACTCTGCTGGACTTTCGCGTTGTGTTGGAATAAACATTGTAACATTTTCTCCCAATGCATCCGCAATTTTTTGGAGAGTTCCAATTTTAGGATTTCTTACGCCGCGTTCATATTGGCTTATATTTTGAGATGTCGTACCAACCGCCGCCGCAAGCTGTGCTTGTGTCATTCCCTTTTGTTGTCGAATTGATTTGATATCTTCACCCACTGGCATGCAAAATCACCTCAGTTTCAGAATATCACACACAAAAGCAAAAGTAAAGCAAAAGAATCACAAAATCTAATTGACAAACTCGAATGAGTGTGTTACAGTTTCATTGTGATTCAAATGAGTTACATGGAAGGTGAGGTTAATGAAAATCAGCAAAGAAAAACTCAATCTTGCACTTGCTCGCAAATGTTGGAACCGGCGCGACCTGTGCGCCAACGGTGCGGTATCCACCCAAACCATTTTAAATGTGAACAACGGAAAATCTGTTCTGCCTGCCACTGTGGGCAAGATCGCCGCCGCGCTGGGCGTGGATGTGACCGAAATTATTGAAGATGAGGGCTAAAGTGCAGTGAGTAAAACTCACCGCGTCGATGATTCAATTTCATCAATAATTTTCGACGTACAAAACCAGCAGCATTTATCCATAAATCAGGTGGGCGTTCCCCTGTAAATCTATTGCAAAACAAGATAATCCATTGCAAAGCATGACACTGGATATCACCAGATGACACCAGATGGATTTTGACGCAAAGGACTTCATTTCAACAATGGTTCATGGCATCAATTTTCAATCGAAATTTGGCGGTATTGCAAAGATTTTCGTTTTATGGTTTAATGCCGACACATCAAAAACGACAGAACAAAAAATGACCTAAAGGGGGTTGAAATATGGGTGACACCATCCGTTATCCCAATATGGGAACCGTCAAAAAGGCCGCTGAAATCTACGGCCTGTCACCGGCCTACATCCGGCGGCTGTGCAAGACGGGTAAAATTCGGTATGTGAACGCCGGGCACATGTGGCTGGTCAATCTGGACAGTCTGGCCCGGTACTTTGAACAGGGCGACCCGGTAGACGGCAGCCAGACCGCCGAGGGAATCCGCCGGGTAGCGAGGTGAACAATTTGAAAATTGCAAAGAATATCCCTGACGCGCTGGCCATTCTGCCGCAGTGGGTTTGCTGGGGTGCCAAAGGCGAACCCCGCCGTAAAATGCCCTTTGACCCGCGCACTGGCAAACCGGCAAAGGCCGGGCAGCCTGCCACATGGGCAGACTTCCAGACCGCTGCACAGGCCGTGGAAGCCGGCCGCTTTGAGGGTGTGGGCTTTGAGTTCGATGCAGCGGGCTGTGTTGTCGGCATCGACTTTGACCACTGCTTGCATGACGGGAAGTGTGACCCGTGGGTGGAAGCATGGGTGAAAAAGCTGGACAGCTACACCGAAATTTCCCCCAGCGGCGAGGGCCTGCACGTTTTCTGTTCGGCCCATCTTCCCGGCCAGGCGATCAAACGCAAGGAAGCCGAGATGTACGACCGTGGCCGATATTTCACCATGACCGGCAGGCCCTACGGCCCGGAAAAGCCCCTGCGCGCCGCACAGGACACGGTAAACGCGCTGTATTCAGAATTACAGGCCCGTGCCCGGAAGCAGCAGGAAAGGCCCACAGAGAAGCCCGCAGCAGCACCCGGCGGGGTTGATATTGAGGACGCGCCCCTGCTTGCCAAAATGAAGAAGGGCAGGAACGGCGCGGCATTCTCTGCACTGTGGAACGGTGACATTTCCGCCTATCCTTCCCACTCTGAAGCGGATGTTGCACTGTGCAATATACTGGCATGGTGGACGAACGGCGACCCGGCCAGAATGGACAGGCTGTTCAGGCAGTCCGGCTTGATGCGCGAGAAGTGGGACAGAAAGCAGAGCGGCACCACTTACGGCGCGATCACCATCAAGAACGCCGCCAGCAGCACCCGCGGCGGGTATGACCCGGCGGGATACTTCAAAGAGCGGGCCGCAAAGGTGGTCATGCCTGTGTCTGCTCCTGCCGAGGATCCCGGCACCAAAAGCGCACAGCCTGCACAGGTGTCATTGACCGACCTTGAACCCGACAATAACGACCGATACGGCTGGAATGACATCGGAAACGGCAACCTGTTCGCAGATTGGTACAAGAGCGTTGCCCGGTATGTGCCAGAGCGCAAACAGTGGTTCGTTTATGCGGATGGCGTGTGGAAGCCCGACACCGGCGGCCTGAAGGTCATGCAGCTTTGCAAGAAACTGGCAGACAGCCTTTATATTTATGCGCTGTCCATCCCGGATGAATCCCGGAAGCAAAGCTACATGAAGCACGTTGCCAAGTGGCAGAGCCGCCACAACCGTGAAACCATCTTGAAAGACGCGGCCAGTGTGTACCCTCTGCCCCTGTCCCGATTCGATGCAGACCCCTTCCTGTTCAACTGCCAGAACGGCACCCTGAACCTGAAAACAAGGGAGTTCCGAGATCATTCCCCGGCGGACTTCCTGAGCATGAAGGCCGGTGTTGAATACCATGCAAATGCCCGCTGTAAGCGTTGGGAGCAGTTTATTTCCGAGATCATGCAGGGCGATCAGGACAAGGCCGCATTCTTTCAAAAGGCGTTGGGCTATGCCCTGACCGGTGACACGGCGCATGAATGCTTCTTCATCCTGTACGGCGTAACCAGCCGCAACGGCAAGGGCACCAGCATGGAAACCTTCATGAACCTTGTGGGGGACTATGGCCGCGCCACTCGACCGGAAACAATTTCCATGAAACCGACTGTCAACGGTAATATGCCAAGTGAGGATGTGGCCCGGCTGGCCGGTGCCCGGTTCGTCAATATCTCCGAGCCTGATAAAAAGATGGTCTTGAGTGCTGCACTGGTCAAAACCCTGACCGGCAATGACACGATCACCGCCCGCTTTCTGCACGAAAACAGCTTTGAGTTCCGGCCGCAGTTCAAGTTGTTCATCAACACGAACCACTTACCGCAGGTCACAGACGTTACCCTGTTCACCTCTGGCCGCGTGAAGCTGATTCCCTTTGAACGCCACTTTGACGAATCCGAGCGTGACACCGGCTTGAAAAAAGCCTTGAGCACCCCGGCGGCCCTCTCTGGCATTCTGAACTGGTGCCTTGACGGCCTTTGGTTGATTGAGGAAACCGGCTTTGATATGCCTGAATCCGTCAAAATCGCAACGGATGAATACCGCCAGCGTTCCGACAAAATGGGCCGTTTCGTGGCTGAATCGCTGGAAGCAGACCCACAGGGGGAAATCCGCACGGCAGATGCTTATGAGTTATACAAGGCGTGGTGCGCCCGCAATGGACAGTTTGCCGAGAGCATGGCCAACTTCAAAAGCGAGATGGAGAACTTCGGCACGATAAAGCGCAAACGACCCGCCGGGAGCAACGGAACCGTAAATCCCCAAGCCTTTATTTTAGGGTACAAGCAACTGCGCTTTGCCTAAATGTGCCGACCTGTGCCGGGTTCTACTGTTAATAAAAAAATTCGTTTCCTTATAGAGTTAACACAAAAAGTCGGCACAAGCCAGCACAACCATCCCAAAATCCGCATGAATCCTTGATTTGTGGGCCTGAATGCCCGGAATGAAGAACAACGCATGAAACAGATCAAATGCCCTTTTGACGGCACCCCGTGCCAGTCTGATTGCATCGACCGCTTTCCCCATCGGCTGGAAGGTGGGTGCCGCCTGACTGACCATCTTGCCGCCGGTATGCCGGTGCTGGTAATCAACAAACCCACCGCCGAACTGATAGGCTTTTACCCTGACGGAACGCACGAGGTATTCGATTTGAGCGATCTCCCCGCGATCATCTGTTCCGTTGACAGCCCGGACGAATTGAGCGGGTGCCGTTCGAGCTGAACAACCCTCGAACAAAGAGCGAACAAAGAGAAAACTCGTGACACACTGGGCGCATGGGGCAACCTGTGCGCCCTCTTTGAATGGGGGCAGCATCATGAATCCTGACAATCTCCGCAGTCTGGCCGACCGGCCGCCAGAGCGCCGCCGGGAGATAGCCCAGATGGGTGGCAAGGCCAGCGGCATTGAACGCGCCCGGCGGGCCTATATGAAGCAGTCCGCGCGGGAGATCATTCTGAAAATGCACTATTTCTACGAGGACGAGGAAGAACTGGAAACCGAGTGGAAAGAGTTTCAACGCTGGCGCAGGCGGAAAAAGAAGCACAGCACTTCACTCAAGTAAACAATTTATTGACACGATACGCACCCGCGTGGCCGTATCTACTTACTCCGAAAGGGGATGCAGCAATGGAACAGAATCGACCCAAGCAGACCGACCAGCAGGCCACAAACGCGGCCCTTGCCGCACTGGCAGCCGCCGGGAATGCCTTTGCCCTAGGCCAGCTTTGGGAAGTCAACAAGGGCTTTGTGCGGCGCCAGCTGTGGCAGTGGTACGAGAAGAACCAGACCGTGGCAGACAGTGCGGGCCTTTCCTTTGAAGATTTGGTGCAGGAAGGGTACTTTGCTGTGGATTATGCAGCCAAACACTACAGCGCAGAACAGGGCAGTTTTACAACGTATCTGAGCTATGCGCTGTTGAAGCAGATCCGCACCGCCACCTGTGGAGAGCACACGCGAGGTGTCATCACCGAGGACGGCCGGCGCGTGGCTGTGTCTGCCAACCCTCTGAACGAATGCACCAGCCTTGATACTCCTGTGGGCGAGGACGGCAGCGACACCGCTTTAGGTGACCTTCAGGAAGACCCGGCGGCCGCTCACGAGTTCCAGCAGGCCGAAAATGAGATCTACAACGAGGAACTTCACGCCGCACTGGAAGAAGCCTTGAACAAGCTGGCAGACCGAGAAGCGGACGTTATACGCCGCCACTACTACAGCGGCCAGAGCCTAAAGGACATCGGGCAGGATATCGGCATATCCAGCAACCGCGTGAACCAAATCGAACGGCACGGCTTCCAATGCCTGCGCAGTATGTCGGCTTTGCTTCACTGGCGGGATGAGATCATCAGCACCAGAGCGTGGCGCGGCACTGGCTGGAACGCATGGAACCGCTATGGCAGCATTCAGGAGCGCACCGTTGAATATCTGGAAAAGAAGGAAGAAGAACGCTTTGACTACTACGCATGGCGCGATCAGATGATACGGGAACACTACGCAGACTTTGAAGCCGCTGGCTATTTTGACCGCCACCCGGAACAGCGGCCCAGCCTTGAACCCCGGACGAACCCCGAAGAATCCACCCCGCCGGGCGAGGTGTAACACACTAGACTTTGTTCCAAAGTCCGTGTGCCCTTGCAGGGGGCTTTCCACCGCAAATCCACCGCAACCGGGAGTTTGTAGACACGATAACGCGCGCGAACTCCGGTTGAACTCCGGTCGTGGGGTAGTTTAATGACACGACACACGCCCGCACATATCGTGTGAAAAAACTCTGCTGCAAGCAGTGCTTTTGTACGCACAAAGCCTTGCAAGCAATGTCTTTGTTTATACAAAGCGGCCTTGTTGGGAAGCATCCCAAACCCTTTGAACGTGCAGCACCCGCCGGGCGCAGCACTTCAGCTGTGAGCATTTTGTTGACCTCAACAAAATCGCTGCATGACACAAAGCCCCCAGACCGTGACAGCGCACGTCTGAGGGCTTTTCTTGTTGCTTGTTGGTATTTTCCTTGCCGTGGCTCTATCCACGCTCTGACGGTCCCCGGCGGGCTATCAATCGCGGTAGAACTTGCCCAGTGCTTTCAGCAGGGGCAGAAAGTCGTTGCAGATCTGCGCGGCCACATCCTCGGCGGTCTTTTCATCGTAGACGTGGGAAGTGATGTTGCGGGCCGTGATGATCCTGTTCCATTCGTCCGCGTCCTGAATGATACCGGCGGCAAAGGCTTCTTTCAGCACAGCACGCGGGGTGGCGATGGGCGTTGTGCTGCCCTGATCTTCCAGATACTCCTTGATGGATTTCCACGCCAGTTCCACAGTAAACTCAAAACGCTGGATAAGTCCGTCACGGTAAAGGGCATCCTGCTGGCTCTTCTGGTAGATGGCTACCGCCTGTTCCAGCTGTGCCAGCGCGCTGATATAGTGTTCAATCTTCTGCAGCATAAAGGGTTACACCGTCCTTCTTGATATTTTCGATAAACACCGGGTTCATACCGTCCGTGATATGCACGATGTCAAATTTCAGCAGCGTGGGCAGGTCCTCGCAATCCATCCAGAAGTTTGCCCGGTTGCCCTCTGGCATCCCATACACGGCCAGATCCACGTCACTGTTATAGCGGTTGTCCCCTCTGGCACGAGAACCGAACAGCACAAGCCGCCGGGCTCCATGCTGGCGGGCGAGTGCTGCCAGCTGCTTATACAGTTCTTCCATACTCATTCCTCCCCGGCGGTGTCCTCTGTGGGCACATGTTCCAGCAGATCGCCCGGCTGGCAGTCCAGCAACGTACAAACCTTCTCAATGGTAGCCCATGAAACCAACTCGCCTTGACGCAGCTGTTGCACCACACGTTCACCAAAGATTTTTTCCTTACGAAGCCTATATGCTGAATAGCCTGCTTCCTTCAACGCTTCCAGAATGTCCATTTTATAACGAAGCGACACAAAATCACCTCCGATTCCTTATTATCAGTATAGCACATACAAGCACACAAAACAAGTGTACAAAATGCAAGAAATAAGCACGCAAAGTGTGTGCATATTGTCAATATACAAACACACAAAATGGGTGTATACTGTAATCACAGCAAGGGAAGCACGACCGGAAGGCAAGGGGCGAAGTAAGAACCGGGAGCGCTGTAAGCCGTGAACGCATGCTAAGTCAGTAACCCACTTCCCAAAAGCTGTATAAAAGAAAATGGCCCGGTGCGAGCTACCAACTACATCACCGAGCCAAACCCACAACAGGGTCAAGCCCATTATACAGGACCTGACCCGCAAAGTAAAGCGAGGACAGTATGAAGAAGTACAATCTCTCCGAGATCATGCACAAAGCGTGGAAGCTGTACCGCAAGGGCGTGAGCAGCTTTGCCGAAGCCCTGCACCGGGCATGGAACAGTGCAAAGGCCGCCCCGGTCAACGCCCAGCGCATCGAGAAAGCCCAGCAGGCCGCCGGGATCACCGAGCCCGTGAACACCTGGGCGGGCTGGAAAGCCGCCGGGTACATGGTGGAGCATGGCGCAAAGGCTCTGTTTCAGGCGGTGCTGATCCACAGCAGCAGGGGAGACGGCCAGACCTACCGGGCATCGTTCTTCGGTGCATCACAGGTGCAGCCGCTGGAAGCGCAGTAAAGGGGGAACAGACGATGAAAGCATATCGGGTCACTTACTTCATCAAGGCCGGGCAGCACCGCGGCTGTGAGGTCAAGGAAACCATGACCGTGGAAGCGGCGAACGGCAAAGCCGCCTGTGCAGCCTGTGTGGAACAGGTCAAGCAGCAGACCGGCCGCCACGCATTCAGGCCCCACGCCCAGCCGGTCAACGTCTGACCCGGCGGCAAGGCCGTCAGCATCCCAGAACAGCAGCAGGGGAACAGGGGGCATACTGCCCCCGCCCCTCTCCCTCTGGACTTCCTGCACTGTACTGTGAATATTTTCTCGCGGAAAGCAGCGGGCAGGGGGAGGGGGAGTGCCCCCCCCCGGCGGGCTACCCGGCACCCCCTGCTGTCCCGCGCCGATATTTACACACGGGTAATTTTTTGAGAGAGGTTTTACGATATGAAAATTGAAAAGCGTGTCAACCTGTACGCCTTTGAGGTTGAGTACATCGACCAGCGGGAAGCAAAGCCCCGCACCGTCCGCCGGGAAACCGTGGTGCTGGACGGTGGGCGCGTGTCCGCGCTGGAACGTCTGGGCCAGTCCCCGCAAAGCTGGATTTGCCAGCAGTACGCCAGGCAGGGCTTCACCGTGGGCGCAGTCCACAAGGGCGATCACCTGACCGCACACGTTGACACCGGCTTTCTGTGGAAGATGGCCGTGCTGGATGTGGCCGCCGCAAAGGCTGGCAAGGCTGTGGCCCAGCTGCTGGAAGGGGGTGTTAATCATGCACAAGCCTGACTATACCCCCACGTTGACCGCTAGAGAGTTCTGGACGGTCTGGAACTATGGGCCATGTTCAACTGAGGTATGGTGCTTTGTGCGCGACCTGATGCAACTATTCCAGTGCCACGGAGAGACCCCAGAGAGCACCGACAACCTGACTTTTCTACTGGTGGCCGTTTATAACCTTGGGCATCAACAGGGCATCCGCAAGGAACGCCACCGCCGCCGGGTAAAGCAAAACGGCACAGATGACCCGGAACGCACCTCTTACACGGAAGCTATTTTGCGGCTGCTGAAAGCGGCAGACCTTCGCAAACTGCGCCTTGTGTGGGTCTATGCAAGCCACCTGATACGCTAAAACCGGACTATTCCAACGCAAAAAGCACTGAACCCCGCCCCATTGCGCCGCAGATCGTCACGGCAGTACACCGGGCAGGGTTCTTTTTGTTGGAAAATGTTGGAGCCAAACTTGACAAAACTTAACATCTGCCCGGCGGGCCTGTTAGCAAATGTTAGCATCCGAACAGGCGAGGAACAGGCGAAAAGGTTAGTAAAAGTTAGTATTCTGACCTGTTAAAACCTGTTATCCTTTGTTATGGTTCAGGCGCAACACCCGCCCCGCCGGGCATCCAGCACAAGGCACTCTGTAAGGCGCACGGCAGGGCATTTTTTGAGCCGTAAGGCACAAACAAGGCACATTCCAGCCGTTTCGGGGTCGTTGTAAAACAAGAAATCCCACGATTTACACCGTATTTTCAACGGTCAATCGTGGGATTTTGCTTGGTGCGATGGAAGGGACTCGAACCCCCGGCCTACTGATTCGTAGTCAGTCACTCTATCCAGCTGAGCTACCAACGCATACGTTCCGGTCGGAACAAGATGTATTTTATCACGCAGGGCGGGGTTTGTCAACAGTTTTTTGCAGATTTTTTGATTTTATTTTCGTTTTTTATTTTTCCACGCAAAAAAGTACGTCTTTTCAACATTTTCCGTGCGGACCTCAGGCTTCCTCTGCCAGACGCTCGGCGATGCGGACACCGGTCGGCGTTGCGGCAAGGCCGCCCTGGCCGGTCTCCCGCAGATCAGGGGAGAGCAGACTGCCCACGCGGCCCATGGCATCGATGACTTCATCGCAGGGGATGGCGTAATCCACCCCCGCAAGCGCCATATTGGCGCAGGAAACGGCGTTTACGGCACCAACAACATTGCGCTTGATGCAGGGCACCTCCACCAGACCGGCCACAGGGTCGCAGACCAGGCCCAGCAGGTTGCCCAGTGCCATAGCGGCAGCGGCGGCGCACTGCTCCGGCGTGCCGCCCTTCAGGTGGCAGAGGGCGGCGGCGGCCATGGCGCTGGCGGCTCCCACCTCAGCCTGACAGCCACCCTCGGCACCGGCCAGAGTGGCCCGGGCAGCGATGACCTGCCCGAAGCCTGCGGCCACATAGAGGGCATCACAGATGGCTTCTTCATCGGCCTCGCCTGCACGGGCAAGGGGAAGCAGCACCGCCGGAAGCACACCGCAGCTGCCCGCCGTGGGGGCAGCAACGATCCGTTTCATGCAGGCGTTGCACTCGGCGGTCTTGAGGGCTTCGGCGGTCACCTCTGCAAGGTAATCCCCGCCATAGCTTCTGCCTGCCTGATGGGCCTGTTCCACCTTGGCGGCATCGCCGCCGGACAGGCCGCTGCGGCTGCGCTGAGCAGGGTCATACTCCCGGCTGGTGGCCTCCATCACATGCCACAGGTGGAGCATGGCATGGCGGCTGGCCTCTTCGGTCAGGCGGCTCTCGGCCAGATCACTGCGCAGGATGGCCTCGGCAAGGGAGAGGTTCTGGCTGCGGGCAGCGGCCAACATTTCTTCACAGGATAAAAAGGACATGGTCATTCCTCCGCGTCTTCTTCGGGCTCGTCGATGTTCAGGCAGGTCACCTTCAGGATGCCGGGCAGGGTCGCCAGCTTCTGTTCCAGCGGGTGGGGGATGTGGGAATCGCACTCCAGCACCATAACGGCATAGCCGCCGGTTCCTGCGCGGAACACCTGCATCGATGCAACGTTGATCCTGCGCACAGCAAGGCAGGTGGTCACCTCGGCGATGCAGCCGGGGGTGTCCTCATTGTGAATGATCAGGGTGTTACTGTCGCCGCCGAAATCGGCAGGCACGCCGTCGATCTCGGTCACGCGGATGCGCCCGCCGCCCACCGAAGCGGCTTTCATGGAAAGCACCCGCCCCTCCCGGCCCGTCAGGGTGAGAACAGCGGTATTGGGGTGCGCAGAGCGCAATTCCACAGGATGGATCCGGAATGCCATGCCCTGCTCTGCGGCCAGGGCAAAGCTGTCGGGCAGGCGGGGGTCATCTGGCCGCAGGCCAAGCAGGCCGGCGACCAGGGCTTTATCCGTGCCATGTCCCTTTCCGGTGGTGGCAAAACTGCCGTACAGGCCGATATCCGCCTGCACCGGGATCTCGCCCAGAAGCTTCTGGGCCGTGTAGCCGATCCGGGCGGCACCCGCTGTATGGCTGGAAGAGGGGCCGATCATAACCGGCCCGAGAACGTCAAACAAGCGCATCCGATGCACATCCTTTCGTGCTCCGCCGGGCAAAAATCGCCCGCTTCGCACTTTTTTCTCTCTTTTATTATACCGCTTTTGCCCCACTTGTGCTATAATAACTTTATTAATGTTTGAAATCGCTCCTTTGGGGGCAACACGGAGGTTGGATTCCTATGAAACTGGTAAGCGTGGAAACTCCCGAAAAGAGTGTCTGCAAGATGACCTTCAGCGCAACGGCTGAGGAGCTGGAGACCGCATCCAATGCGGTGTATGAGCGCACCCGCGCCAGCTACACCATCAAGGGCTTTGCCAAGGGCGAGGCCGACCGTGCTCAGATCGAGGCCGACCGCGGCGAGCACACATTCTGGTATGATGCCATCAACGACCTGATGGATCGCGATGTTCCTGCCCTGTACGAGGCCGCCATGGCCGAGCACGGCTTCAAGGCGGTGGATGAGCCCAGCTATGACCTGGTCAGCGTCAAAAAGGACGAGGGCTTTGTAGCCACCGCCACCACCCCGCTGCAGCCGGAGCTGAACCTGACCCAGACCACCGGCTTCCATGTGGAGTGCGTGACCCCCGCCGTCACCGACAAAGAGATCGATGCCGTGCTGGAGCGCCGCCGCAATGCTGCCGCCGAGCTGGTGCCCCACAAGGGCCCGGCCGTTAAGGGCAACATCGTTCACATCGATTACGAGGGCCTGCTGGACGGCAAGCCCTTCCAGGGCGGTTCCGCACAGAACCAGACCCTGCAGCTGGGCAGCGGCCGGATGATCCCCGGCTTTGAGGACGGCATTCTGGGCCACAAGGGCGGCGAGGAATTCGAGATCAACGTCACCTTCCCGGTACGCTATCACGTCAAGGACCTGGCCGGAAAGCCCGTTGTCTTTAAGATCAAGCTGATCGATGTCTGCGTCCGCCAGCTGCCCGCCCTGAACAGCGATTTTGCCAAGAAGGTGGGCAAGGTGGACACCATGGAAGCGTTCCGGGAGCAGGTGCGCAAGCAGCTGCATGACGGCAAGCACGCCAGCGCCCTGAACCGCGCCAAGGATCAGGTGCTGACCCAGCTGGCCTCTGCCGCTGAGGGCGAGCTCCCCAGCGTTCTGGTGGAAAGCACCTACCAGCAGGAGATGCAGAACATCCAGCAGCAGCTCCAGATGCAGCGCATGAGCCTGGACCGCTACCTGAGCCAGATCCACCAGACCCGCGAGAACTTCACGGCCAACGTTCACGCCGCCGCCGAGAAGAACACCCGCGCCCGGATGGCTCTGCTGCAGGTCGCCCAGAACGAGGGTCTGGTGCCCACCGATGAGGAGATCACCAAGAACCTGCAGGAGCGCGCTGACCGCACCAAGAAAACGCTGGAAGAGGTCAAGGCCAACGCCAACATCCCCGCCATGCAGCGCAGCGAGGCCATCCGCCGCGCCGCCGACTGGGTGATCGAGCACTCCACCATCGAAGAAAAGTAAACTTTTTGCGTACCACTTGACTTTTTTCAAAAATCGCATATACTAAGGTTGCAAGGAATTCATGAGGTTCTAAGCTATCCACGCAAAATGGCCCCCGAAGAGATGTCCGCTCTTCGGGGGCCTTGTGCTTACTCGCCCTTCTCATCGTCCGGGTCAAGCCACTTGCACAGGAAGTGTCCGATCACCTGTGCTCCGACCGAGACCAAAAAACTCATGAGGTATTCCATCGCTATCCACCTCCTCCCTGCTGCGGGAGTAATGGAAGGGCAGCACAGTAAGTATAACATAGCTTCTGACGCAATACAACAAAAAGAGCCTGTCTCCAAGGAATTTCGGGAGACAGGCTCTTTTCTTTTGCGGTTTATTTTGTCAGGAGATTGAAGCCCATGATCACGATACCCAGCACGACCAGAACGATGCCGGTTGCACGGTTCAGGGTCTTGGCATCGGCCTTATTGGCAAAGACAGCGGCGATGCGGGCCCACAGCAGGGTGAACAGGACGCAGAGGATGAACACGGTCCAGTCCGGTGCGCCGCCGATGGTAAAGTGGGAGACCGCGCCGGTCAGGGCGGTGAAGGTCATAATGAACACGCTGGTGCCCACGGCAGTCTTGAGCTCGTAGCCCAGCACGCTGGTCAGGATGAGCAGCATCATCATGCCGCCGCCGGCACCAATGAAACCGCAGATCATCCCGATGACCACACCGCAGACGATAGACTGGAGGGCACGCTTCTTAGCAGAGACCCCCTGCATGGCTTCTTTGGTGGTCATAACGGGCTTGACGATGAATTTAATGCCCAGCAGGAACGTCATAAACACCGAGAAACTGCCCATGGTGGTGGAAGGCACCAGGCTTGCCACCCAGCTGCCCACCACGGTGAACAGCAGCACGCTGGCCATCATGATCAGGCCGTTTTTGATATCCAGGTTTTTGTTTTTGTGGTAGGTGTAGGCAGACACCGCACTGGCCAGCACATCCGAGGAAAGGGCAATACCGACTGCCATGTAGGGGTCCATCCCCAGGAAGGTGATGAGCATCGGGCTGATGACAGCTGCGGCGCTCATGCCCGCAAAGCCGGTGCCCAGGCCCGCGCCCATTCCGGCAAAAAAGGTAACGATGATGGTAAACAGCAGGTTCATCTTATTCTTCTCCTTCTAGGATCGCATCCAGATTTTCGTTCATCGTATCGATGACTTCAAAAAATATCTCGAGTTTTTCTTCCTCCAGCCCTGCCATCAGGCGGCGGATGAAATCATCCTGCATCCTGCGGCCCTGTTCGATGATGGACTGCGCCTTTTCGGTGCAGGCAAGCTCCGTTTTGCGGCGGTCACCCGGCACCGGACGGCGCTCCAGAAAGCCCTCCTGCACCAGCTTGTCCACATTCACCGAGACAAGGTTCGCCTTGATGTGGCGCACTTCCACGATATCGCGGGCGGTCGTGTAGTTGGGGTTGTTGGCAAGGAACATCAGGATATCAAACGCTGTCTGCGGCAGGTGCAGCTTCTGGCACAGCGGCTTGCAGACGGCGCTGTACACAAGGCCCGTCTTGTTGGCAAATTCCACACTGGGGTTCAGCTCACGCATTGCGCGCCCTTCTTTCTCTCTTTTTGAATTGTTCATTTTTGAAGTATTTTAGCATAAGGAATCTCTGTTGTCAAGGGCAGGTGGCGTAAAATCAACTGATCTATATATTTTGTCCAACGCAAAAAGCCCGCACCATGAAAATTTTCACGGTACGGGCTTTTGATATGCTTCAGGACAGGGTCACAGCACCGCCACGGCAAGGAACCGCACAACGAGCGCGGCAAGCCATGCCACAACGCACTGGTTTACGACCATAACGGTGGCCCAGCGGCCGCCCATTTCCCGCTTGACCGATGCCACAGCGGCGATGCAGGGGGTGTAGAGCAGGCAGAACACCAGCAGGGGAGCCGCTGCCGCCGGGCTGAGCGCCGCGCCCAGTGCGGCAGAGGAGCCATACAGGATGGTAAGGGTGGAAACAACGCTCTCCTTTGCCATAAAGCCGGTGATCAGCGCCGTGGACACCCGCCAGTCGCCAAAGCCCAGCGGTGCAAACAACGGCGCGATGCCGCTGGCGATCCAGGCCAGGATGCTCTCCTGCGGGTCTGCGGTCAGGCTGAGCTGGAAATCAAAGTTCTGCAGGAACCAGATGATGATGGTTGCCAGGAAGATGACCGTAAAAGCACGCTCGAGGAAATCCCGGGCCTTTTCCCAGAGCAGCTGGGCCACATTTTTCAGGCCGGGCAGGCGGTAGTTGGGCAGCTCCATAACAAAGGGCACGGCCTCGCCCTTGAACAGCGTCCCCTTGAGCAGAAAGGCCATACCAATGCCCACAAGGATGCCCAGGAAATACAGGCCCACCATGACCAGTGCGGCGTACTCCGGGAAGAAGGTCACCGCAAACAGGCTGTAGATCGGGAGCTTGGCCGAGCAGCTCATAAAGGGCGTGAGCAGGATGGTCATTTTCCGGTCCCTCTCCGAGGGCAGCGTGCGGCTTGCCATCACGCCGGGAACCGTGCAGCCAAAGCCGATGAGCATGGGCACGATGCTGCGGCCCGAAAGACCGATGCGCCGCAGCAGCTTGTCCATCACAAAGGCCACGCGGGCCATATAGCCGGTATCCTCCAGCAGGGAAAGGAAGAAGAACAGGGTCACGATGATGGGCAGGAAGCTCAGCACACTGCCCACACCGGTAAAGATGCCGTCGATCACCAGCGAATGCACTGCATCGTTGACGTTCCACGCCGTCAGGGCATTGTCCACAAGGATCGTCAGATTCTCAATGCCCAGTTCCAGCAGGCCTTGCAGCCCCGCGCCGATCACGCCGAAGGTCAGATAAAACACCAGCGCCATGATGCCCACAAACGCCGGGATCGCCGTGTACTTTCCGGTGAGGAAGCGGTCGATCCTTGCGCTGCGCAGCTGCTCCTTGCTCTGGTGGGGCTTTACCACAGTCTGATTCACCAGCTGATGGATAAAGTGGAACCGCATATCTGCAATGGCGGCGGCGCGGTCCAGACCGCGCTCCTGCTCCATCTGCAGGATGATATGCTCGATCATCTCTTTTTCGTTCTGATCCAGCTTCAGGGCCTCCTCAATGCGGGGGTCGCCCTCCACCAGCTTTGTGGCAGCAAAGCGCACCGGGATCCCCGCCGCCCGGGCGTGGTCCTCGATGAGATGGATGATGCCGTGGATGCAGCGGTGAACGGCACCGCCGTGGTCATCCTCGCCGCAGAAGTCCATCCGGCCCGGACGCTCCTGATACTTTGCCACATGGATGGCGTGATCCACCAGCTCGTCCACGCCCTCGTTCTTGGCGGCGGAAATGGGGACCACCGGGATGCCCAGCATCGCTTCCATCTCGTTGATGTTGATGGTGCCGCCGTTGCCGCGCACCTCATCCATCATATTCAGTGCCAGCACCATGGGGGTGTCCAGCTCCATCAGCTGCATCGTTAAGTACAGGTTGCGCTCGATGTTGGTGGCATCCACGATGTTGATGATGCCCGTGGGCTTTTCGCCGATGATGAACTGCCGGGTCACGATCTCCTCGCTGGAATAGGGCGACATGGAGTAGATGCCGGGCAGGTCGGTGACTTCGGTATCGGGGTGCTCCCGGATGGCACCGCTCTTGCGGTCCACCGTCACGCCCGGAAAGTTGCCCACATGCTGGTTGGAGCCGGTGAGCTGGTTGAACAGTGTCGTTTTGCCGCAGTTCTGATTTCCGGCCAGCGCAAAGGTCAGCACCGTTCCATCCGGCAGCGGGTGTTCGCCCTTTTTGGTGTGGTAGCGGCCGCCCTCGCCCAGGCCCGGGTGCTCCACCATCCGGCCGGCCTTCCGTGCCGGGGCCGCTGCGGGTGCTTCCGCCGGGGTGATCTCGATCCGTGCCGCATCGTCCAGCCGCAGGGTCAGCTCATAGCCGTGGATCTGCAGCTCCATGGGGTCCCCCATGGGCGCGAATTTCACCAGCGTGACCTTCTCGCCGGGAATCAGCCCCATATCCAGAAAATGCTGGCGGAGCTCTCCCGTTCCACCCACTGTATCGATCACGGCACTTTCGCCGATCTTCAGTTCCTTTAATGTCATGGCAGATGCCTTTCCTTCGACAAAATGTTAGTGTATGTGAACAGTCTTAATATATGCTAACTCAAAGGCATTGTCAAGGCAGGAAGCGGCAAAAATTCTCGCCTGTCCCCGCTGTTTTTTGTAGAAATCTTTCTCCTGTTCCGGCAGATTTCCGGACAAAAGAAAACGCACCCCTGAATTTTCACGTTCAAAGGTGCGTTTTGAGAACAGTTCTGTTTACTTCACGGTGTGGTAGCCGTCGGGGTTGTTCTTCTGCCAGTTCCAGCTGTCGGCACACATCTCCTCGATGCCGTACTCAGCCACCCAGCCCAGCTCGTTCTTGGCCTTGGTGGGATCGGCATAGCACTCGGCGATATCGCCGGGGCGGCGGGGATCGATCACATAGGGGAGCTTCTTGCCGCAGGCCTTCTCAAAGGCATGGATGACATCCAGCACACTGTAGCCGTGGCCGGTGCCCAGATTGCAGATGAACAGGCCGCAGTTGGTCTGCAGCTTCTTGATGGCGCAGACATGGCCCCGGGCCAGGTCAACCACATGGATGTAATCGCGCACGCCGGTGCCGTCGGGGGTGGGGTAGTCGTTGCCAAAGACGTGCACCTTTTCCAGCTTGCCCACGGCCACCTTGGCGATGTAGGGCATCAGGTTGTTGGGGATGCCGTTGGGGTCCTCGCCGATCAGGCCGGACTTGTGGGCACCGATGGGGTTGAAATAACGGAGCAGGGCCACGTTCAGGGTGGGGTCAGCCTTGCAGACATCGGTCAGGATGCGCTCGGTAAAGGCCTTGGTAGTGCCGTAGGGGTTGGTGGTGGCACCCACGGGGAAGTCCTCGGTGATGGGCACGCTGGCGGGGTCGCCGTAGACGGTGGCGGAGGAGCTGAACACGAAGTTGCGGCAGTTGTGGCGGCGCATCACGTCCAGAATGACCAGCGTGCAGTTGAGGTTGTTGTAGTAGTACTCGATGGGCTTGGAAACGCTCTCACCCACAGCCTTATAGGCGGCAAACTGGATGACGGCATCGATATCGGGGCACTCGGTGAAGATCTTCTCCACGTCCTCGTGCTTTGTCATATCGGCCTGATAGAACCGGAAGTCCTTGCCGGTGATCTGCTTGACCCGATCCAGCACCACAGGGGAAGCGTTGTAATAGTTATCTGCCACCACGATGTCAAAGCCAGCGTTCAGCAGTTCGATACAGGTGTGGCTGCCGATATAACCGGCACCGCCGGAAACCAAAATTGCCATAAAAGTACCTCTCTTCTCGTCACCAAAGTTGCTTGCGCGGGGCAGGCCCGCCTTCTGCCACAAGGATACAACGTTTTGGCCGCAGAATCAAGTAACGGGAATTTTATAAGGATGGATTTTTGTTTCCAATTATTTTTCCGCGCATTGATTTACAAGCATTTTTTGTGTTTTGCACATGGAGTGATGGAACGCTTTGTGCAAATCAGAGAAAAAGCCCTCTCATTCAAAGCCGTCAGGCTTTGAATGAGAGGGCTGCATTTTACAGTTTTCCGCACTGTTTGCCGGTGAAGAACCGCAGGGTGGTGTTGGCGCGGAACACTTTCCCGGCCCGCAGGGCGGTGGAGGGGAACTCCGGGTGGGAGGGGCTGCAGGGGAAGTGCTGGGTCTCCAGCGCAAAGCCGCCGTATTTCTGCATCGGCACGCCGCCCTTGCCGGGGGTAGGGCAGTCCTGCAGGAAATTGCCGGTGTAGAGCTGCACGCCGGGCTGGGTGGTATAGACCTTCATGCTGATGCCGGTCTTATCGCTGGAAGCCCAGGCGCACAGGCTCTGGCTGGCACCGCGGCCCCTGTCGATGACAAAGCAGTGGTCATAGCCGCCGCCCACCATGGTGGTCTGGGAAAAGCCGGTGTCGATGTCCCGGCCAATGGGCTTGCCCGCCCGGAAATCCATCGGCGTGCCTGCCACGGGCAGGATATTGCCGGTGGGGCAGGTCTCGTTGTTGCCCTCCAGATAGCGGGACGCATAGATGCGCAGCTTCTGGCCCAGCACATCGCCGCCGCCATCCAGATTGAAGTAGGTGTGGTTGGTCAGGTTGATGATGGTGTCGGCATCAGAGGAGACACGGTAATCCATCCGCAGGGCGTTGTCCTCGGTGAGGATATACCGCACCGAGATCTTCAGATTTCCCGGGAAACCATCCTCTCCATCGGGGCTTTCCGCCTCCAGAAGCAGGGTATCGCCAAAGGTCTTTACCTCATACAGCTTGCGCGGGAAGGTGCCGTGCAGGTGGTTTTTGCCGTTGTTGGCTTCCAGCTGATAGGTCTTGCCGCCCACGTTGAACACGGCATTCTCGATGCGGTTGGCGTACCGGCCCACGAACGCGCCGCAGCAGGTACTGCCGGACGATTCAAAGTCCTTGACGTAATCGGCGTAGGTGTCGTGGCCCAGCACCACATCCACCGGCCCGCGCTTGGTGGGCACCCAGATATTCTTGATGATACAGCCGTAGTTCAGCACACTGACCGCCAGCCCGCCGGGGTTCGAGATGATGTATTCATTGATCTTTTCGCCGTTTGGAGTCATGCCAAAGGGCTTGGAGAGAAACTGTGCCATAGGGCTCGCCTCCTTTTGTATTTTTTGGGGACAGCACACTCTCTGTTTTATCCTTTATTGTTTTGATTATATCACAATTTTCTCCTTCTGTGTTGGCATTTTTTAAGGGAATCTATCCAATATTTCGAGAGTTTTTTTGTAAGTTCTGCCCCATAGGCAGAAAAAAGCCCCGGAGGGCCAGGGGTAGGCGCTCCGGGGTTTGGGGATAAATTCAGTTTTAAGATTTACTGGGCAGGCTGATTCGGAATTATATAAGTGTATTCCATTGCATACGCAACATAGGTCTTGTTATTGATAGTTTTTGCTGCGACACCAAACTTATTAATCGTCACACCGTCCAATTTCTTTACCGCCTCAACAGATCCCATTGCGTTCTGAATCTGCGACAAATTCTCCGGCGTAATTTCAAAAGCCTTATATGTCTTTGCATTCTGAGAAACCTACGTATTAGGTGCAAGGAGCGGCATTGCAACTGTAATAGTTATTTTACCACACAGAAAGCATACCCCTACACTTTCTGCATTGTGACCTCATTTTACATCTCCCCCCTCCCCCTGTCAATATTTTTTATTGAATCCCCCCAATTTTTGGAGACCATGCCAAAGCTGCGGCAAAATTTTTAGCAGATTGACAAAAAGCACCCCTCACTTGGCTGTGAAGGGTGCTTTGGGGAAGTTTTCTTACTCCGGCTGAGCGGTGTTCTGGGCGATATACTCGGCGGCATCATCGGGGATGTCGTCAAGGTTCTCATCGCCGATATCCACGTTCAGCGGCGGCTTCTTGAAGAGGATGTCATACATCAGGGGCACAACGTACAGGGTCATCAGGGTGGCGTAAGTCAGGCCGAAGATGATGACGATGGCCATGCCGCTCATCAGCTGGCTGGCCATATCGCCGCTGAACACCAGCTGGAGCATGGCCAGAACGGTGGTCAGTGTGGTCATCAGGATGGGGCGCATTCGTGTTTTGCCGGTGGCGATCAGGGCCGCGCGGCGCTCCATGCCGCCGATGCGCAGCTGGTTGGCGTAATCCACGAACACAATGCCGTTGTTGACGACCGTGCCCATCAGGACGATGAAGCCCATCAGGGAGATCATGGTCAGCTGCTGGCCGGTGAGCAGCAGGCCCAGCAGGCCGCCGGTAAAGGCCAGCGGGATGGTGAACAGAACAATGAAGGGGGAGAGCAGGCTCTGGAACTGGGCCACCATAACAAGGTAGACGAAGGGCAGAGCCAGGAACATCCACTGGCCCATCTGATCCACCACCATGCCGTTGATCTCAGAGCCGCCGCCCATATAGAAGCTGCAGCCCTCGGGCATCTCATCGGATGCGGCAAACTCGTTCAGCTTCTTTTCCAGCGCGCGGGTCTCAGTGGTGGTATTGGTGCCCTCCACCGCGTCCGCCGTCACGCTGATATAGCGGGTCTGGTTCTTGCTGGTGATGGAGTCCGGGGTGGAGCCGGTGACCCAGGTGGCCATATCGCCCAGCGTGCAGGTGCCGGTCTCGGTGGTGCCGTCGGCGGCCATGACGGAGGTCGTAAAGGTCATATCCATCATGTTTTCCTTGGTCATGGGGTCCAGATTGTTGCTGATCTGGACGTTCATGGTGGAGCCATCGATGGCAACGGGGGTCTGGGCCGTGGTGGTGGTAGTCAGCTTGGCGGCGATCTGCTGGTAGACCTGCGCCACGGTCAGGCCGTAGGAGCGGACCTTATCCCGGTCGATCTGCAGGTTGATGGTGGCATCGCCGCTGCCCAGACCGTTGGTGGCATTGGTAAAGCCGTCCATCTCGTTGACCATATCCACCACCTTCTCGGAGAGGGCGGTCATGGTGTCGATGTCGTTACCGGAGACCTGAACGGTCAGGCCCATATCCAGCTGGCTGGTCAGCTCCTGCATTCCGCTGATCTCAACGGTAGCAGTGCAGTTCTCCACGCCGTTCACAGCTTCCTCCAGCGCCTCACGGGCCTGTTCGATCTGCCGGGAGGAGAGGCTCTCGTCCAGCATCACGTTGATCTGGTAGGTGCCGTAGCTGTTGGCGGCATTCAGCAGGTCGGTGATGGTCTGGGGCAGGCCCAGCTGGCCGACATCCATTCCGGCCACGCGGCTGTCGGTGGTAACGCCCACCTCTTCCACGTTGTCCACAGCCAGCAGGGCATCAATGACATTCTCGGCCACAGCATAGGATTCTTCTTTGGTCATATCCTTCTCGGTGGAGAGGGTGACGATGGCCTCGTTGCTGGTGATGGTGGGCAGCATCTCAACGCCCATGGACATCACGCGCCAGCCGCAGAACACCAGCAGCACCACTGCCGCGCCCAACGGTGCCCAGCGGTGCTGGAAGCACCATTCCAGGCTCTTGACGTACTTTTCCTGCACCTTGTCGAACCACTTGAGCTCTTTGGGCTTGGAGTTTTTCAGCAGGGTAGAGGAGGCCGCCGGGGCAACCGTCAGGGCCACGATGAGGGAAGCAGCCAGACAGTAGCCGATGCACATGGACATGGGCTGCAGCAGGCTCTTGATGACACCCGATGTGAAGATGACGGGCAGGAACACGCAGACAGAGGTGAGGGTGGAAGCCATGATGGCCATGCCCACCTGCTTGGTGCCCTGGACCGCCGCGCGGGCAGCGGGCACGCCGCGGCTGCGCAGACGGTAGATGTTCTCGATGACGACGATGGAGTTATCCACCAGCATACCAATGCCGAGGGACAGGCCCGCCAGCGTCATAATGTTCATATCCAGACCGGTGAAGTACATGAGCACCACGGCAAACAGCACCGACAGCGGGATACTGATGCCGACCACCAGCGTGGGCTTGATATCCTTGAGGAAGATGGCCAGCACGATGATGGCAAGGGCCGCGCCGATGAGCATACTGCTCAGGATGCTGCTGACGATAATGCTGATGTAGTTGCCCTGGTTGGACAGCACGACCACATGCAGGCCATCGTATTTCTGTTCCAGCTCCTTGAAGGCGGCCTTGCAGTTGCCGGAAACTTCACCGGCGCTGGAAGAATTGCTCTTGAAGATTTTCAGCACCACGGAGCGCTCGCCGTTCAGGCGGGTAAAGCTGTCCTCCGCGTTGTCAATGATCTGCACATCGGCCACGTCAGACAGGCGGACATCGCCAAAGCCGTCCACATGGAGCAGCAGGGCACCGGAGATATCCTCGATGCTGTCGTACTCCTCGCCGACCTTCAGCAGCCAGGACTTGTTGCTGGAATCCTTGACATAACCGGCGGGCATGGAGAAGTTCTGGGCATAGATCAGCTGTGCCAGTGTGTTGATATCCAGCATCTTGGCCACGTCGGAGTTCTCCATGGCCTTCTGCTTGGCATCCTCATACTGCTGCTTGGCATCTGCCAGCTGCTGCTCGTAATTGTTCAGCATCTCACGGGCCTCGGTGAACTTGATATAGGCCTGCAGCTGCTGCTGGGAATAGGTGCCCACGATCTGGGTAAACTGGTCCATCAGGCCGGGCACGTCGTCCATGGCCTTGATGGTGCTCTCCAGCGTGTTATAAATGTTGCTCAGGCTCTGCTGCACCTGCAGATCATCGACCAGCTCCCCGGCCGTTGTGCCGGCGGTGTCGCCCTGCGCGTTCAGGCGCTGCTGCAGATCCTGCAAAGCGGTGGTCAGCTTATCGGTGATATCGCGCAGCTCCGCCACGATCTCGATCAGAGAATCGATATCCTGCATTCCGGTCTCGTTGAACTTGTCCACGACCCGCTGCAGGCCGTCCCGCACATCGATCAGGGCCTGCTGGATCTCAGGCTCGTTGACCACGGCAATGAGCTGGTTGACGCTCTCCAGAAGGGCCTGTGCCTGCTTCTTGACCAGCATGAAGGATTCCTGCAGCTCACCGGAGTACTGGCTGTTGATGGTATCGCTGACCAGCTTGTCGTAATTGGCCAGCTGGGTCTCGTACTCCTTTCTGCCTGCCTCGATCTGGGCCTCGGCAGCGTCCAGCTGGGCCTTTGCATCGGCCAGCTGCACGTCAATGACCTCCAGCAGCTTTTCGTTGATGGCATCGATCTTTTCCTGATCGAGCTGCACCTGCACCATCCGGGTAACCAGACCATTGGCGGAAATATTGGAAACGCCGCCCTGACGCTCGATATAGGGGACCATGGTGTCGTTGACGAAATCGGCCAGCTCATAGGAATCGCTGCCCTCGCGGCTGACGGCCACGGTCATAAAGGCGTTCATGTTCAGGGTATATTCAATGATGGAGGGGGTCATGCAGGTGCTTGGCAGGCTGGAGGTGGTCTGATCCACCTTGTTGGACACCTTGACCACGGCACTGTTCATGTCCGTATCGTCCTCAAACTCCATCAGCAGCAGACTGTAGTTTTCTGCCGAGGTGGCGGTGACGTTTTTCACACCCGAGATGGTGCCCAGCGCACTCTCCATCACGTCGGAGACCTCGTTCTCCACACGCTCCGGGCTGGCACCGGGATAGACCGTGACCACCATCAGGTACGGTGTGTTCACGTTTGGCAGCAGATTGGTCTGCATATTCTGCACGGACACAAGGCCCAGCATAATGACCATGATGACTGCAACCAGAACGGTGAACGGTTTTTTGACGCTGAATTTTTCCATTTCTTCCTACCGTTTCTGTGTTTTCCCACGCATTGCGCGGCTGCTCTTTTTTCTCAGAGCGGATCAAAGGCGATACCCCTATTATACACCCGGTTCCGTGGCTTGCAAGGCTTGCCCGGAGATTCTTTAGCAAATCTTGAAAATCTTTTGTGAAATCCGGATGATACCTCAGTTTTTTGACGTTTTGGAGATCAAATTTCAGACGGAGTTCAAGTGGGATACGAATGAGCGGGGCGGAATGTTGCAGAGGATGAAATTTTTTTATCGGCTCCCCCTTTGGGGGCAACGACGACGACCGCCGCCAGTGGCGGATTGAGGGAGGAGTTGTTGGGGCAGTGGCCAGCAAGGTGCGAGTGCAATTGCACGAAGCAGCTGCTGGGAGCCACAACCTGGGCTGGCGAACGAAGTGAGCCTGAGAGGGCTGTTCAATTTTCAACGTTTATGCTATAATAATCCTCAGAATGGATCTTCAGGCCCTTCTGCGGGCCTTTTTACGAGATAGGGGAGTTTCCCCTGTGAGGAACAGTATGAAAAAAGTCATCTCTGTCCGTTTCAAGGAAAACGGCAAAAGCTATTATTTCGACCCTGCCGGGGCCGACATCAAAACCGGCGAATACGTGATTGTGGAGACCGCCCGCGGCATTGAGTGCGGCGAGGTGGTGCAGGGTGTGAAGGAGATCGCCGACAGCGCCGTTTCCAAGGCGCTCAAACCCATCACCCGAATGGCCGACAGCGTGGATGTGCGCCGGATGCGCCAGAACCGCGAGGATGAGAAGCGCGCCTACCACACCTGCCAGGAGTGCATTGCCCGCCACGGCCTGGAAATGAAGCTGGTGGAGGCCGAGTACACCCTTGACCGCTCCAAGATCATGTTCTACTTCACCGCCGACGGCCGGGTGGACTTCCGCGAACTGGTCAAGGATCTGGCCGGCATCTTCCACACCCGCATCGAGCTGCGCCAGATCGGCGTGCGCGACGAGAGCAAGATGATCGGCGGTCTGGGCATCTGCGGCCAGCCCTTCTGCTGCAGCCGCTTCCTCAAGGATTTCCAGCCCGTTTCCATCAAGATGGCCAAGGAGCAGGGCCTTTCCCTGAATCCCACCAAGATCAGCGGTGCCTGCGGCCGGTTGATGTGCTGCCTTTCCTACGAGGAAAACGCCTACGAATACCTGAACAGCATCATGCCCATGGTGGGCAGCACCGTGCGCACCCCGGACGGTCTGGGCACCGTGCTGGAGGTGAACCCCATCTCCGGCTACCTGCGGGTGCGCTGCGGCACCGAAGCCCTGACCCCGCGCTACTATAAGGTGGGCGTGTGTGAGTATATCAGCGGCGGCAAACGGGCACCCCGCCGCCCCGACCCGGACGACGATTATTCCGGTGTGCGCAACCCCGCCCCGGTGGTGGCAGCCGCCGATGAAAAGGGCAATGTGGGCTGCGGCAAATGCCCCAAAAAAGAGAAATAATTCCCAGAAAAATAGTGGGATATCACGGCGGTTAGTATCGCAAAACTAACCATTCTTCGTGATTTTCGCCAAAAAACTCTCTTAATTTTCCCGCAAAGTTAGGCCTTGCTTTTGTGCAACCCCACAAAAATAAAACTTTGGGCTTTTATGGTACACGGTTAGTCTTGCCTTTTCTTTTCCACTTTGTTAGAATGCAGACAAGGATGAATTCCGGGGAAGCCTGCTGGCACCGTGCGAGGGCAGACTTCTTCTTAAAGCTAGTGCACGGGTGATAAAAGGAGAGTTTTATTATGGCACACAAGGTTTCTGACGCATGTGTTGGCTGCGGCGCTTGCGAGGGCGCTTGCCCCGTTGGTGCTGTCACCATTGAGAATGGTGTTGCAGTTGTGAATGCAGACGCTTGCATCGATTGCGGCGCTTGCGAGGGTGCTTGCCCCACCGGTGCTATCGCTGCTGAATAATTTCACGGCGAACACTGAAAAAACGCATCAAAAGCAGCAGACCTGTCAAAAGCGGGTCTGCTGCTTTTCTTTCATGCACAATTTTCCCCGATTTTTCCGCCCGATATTTTGGCAGTGGATTTTAGGTGCTGTATATGGAACATTCCACCGAGATTTTGTATAATAGAACAAGAGTCTATTGTTCAGCCGTGCACCGCTTTGGCTCGGACGCGCTGCTGCTGGCCCGGTTTTCGGAGCCAAAGCGGGCCTGGCGCGCCGCCGACCTGTGCTCCGGCTGCGGCATCGTGAGCCTGGAATGGCACGACCGGGGCCACCGCGGCCCCTGCCTGGGGCTGGAACTGCAGCCCGAAGCCAGCGCGCTGCTGGCCGCTGCCTGCGCCGAACAGGGCATTGAGCACATCACGCCCGTCTGCGCCGACCTGCGCTCCTTCCGGGAGGACGAGGGCAGCTACGACCTGTGCGCCTGCAACCCGCCCTATTTCACAGCAGGGGAGCAGGCCACCGACAGGGCCCGGGCCACTGCCCGCCACGAGACGGACTGCACGCTGGACGATGTCTGCAAATGCGCGTTCCGGCTGTTGAAGGATGGCGGGCGGCTCTCGCTCTGCCACCGGCCCGAGCGGCTGGCCGAGGTGCTGGCGGTCCTGCGGGCCAACCGGCTGGAGCCCAAGCGGCTGGCCTTTGTGAAGAACCGGCCGGATGCCGCCCCCTGGCTGTTTCTGGTGGAAGCACAGAAGAACCGAAAAACAGGGCTGCGGGTCGAGCCGGATGTACTCATCTCGGCAGGCGCGGCACTGTATGGACGCTGAACCTCTCAGGCGCTGCGCGCCAAGTACGGGTTGCGGCTCCTAGTAGGGGAGCCAAGTGTGCTTGCCTCTCCTATTCGGAGAGGTGGCATCCCGTAGGGATGACGGAGAGGTTTTGTACAAATCAAATGGGAGGATACTATGGCAGGTACTCTTTATATCGTTGCCACACCCATCGGCAACCTGGATGACATGCCGCCCCGTGTGGCAGCCACCTTTGGCGCGGCAGATTTTATTGCCGCAGAGGATACCCGCGTGACCATGAAGCTGCTCAACTTTCTGGGGCTGAAAAAGCCGATGGTGAGCTACTACGAGCACGCCCTGCAGAAGGGCGAGGGGATCCTGCGCCGCATTGAGGAAGGCGAGAACTGCGCCCTGTGCAGCGATGCCGGTATGCCCTGCGTGTCTGACCCGGGCGAGGTGATTGTGCGGGACGCGCTGGCCCGGGGCATCAAGGTGGTGCCCGTTCCGGCAGCCTCCGCCTGTGTGACGGCGCTGGCCGTCTCCGGTCAGGACACCTCCCGCTGGGTGTTTGAGGGTTTTCTGCCTGTGAACAAAAAGCAGAAGCGGGAGCGGCTGGCCGAGCTGCAGGGGGAAAAGCGGACGGTCATCTTCTACGAAGCGCCCCACAAACTGCGCACCACGCTGGACGACCTGACCGCCGCCTTCGGCCCTGAGCGGAGCATCACCCTCTGCCGGGAGCTGACCAAGCTCCACGAGGAGATCTGGAAAACGACGCTGGGCGAGGCCCAGACTCATTATGCCGAGAATGACCCCCGCGGCGAATATGTTCTGGTGATGGCCGGTGCGCCCGCCGCCGAAGCCGAAGAAGAACTGACCCTGGAGCAGGCCGCCCAGCGGGCGCTGGAACTGACCCGGAACGGCTATGCAGCCTCTGCCGCCGCCAAGGCCGCCGCGCAGGGCACGCCGTATTCCAAGAGTAAAGTGTACAAGCAGCTGCTTGCTTTGCAGGCAGATTGACCTCTCTGTCCATGCTTCGCATTGCCCCCTTCTCCTGACAGGAGAGACGGAAACGTAAGCTTGGCTCCCCTACCAGGAGCAACAGCAACAACCGCCGCCAGTGGCGGATAAAGGGCGTTGCTGTTGGGGCCGCGGCCAGCAAGACATAAGTGTTGTTTACAACACGAAATGAATGCTGGGAGCCGCAACCCGTACCTGTCGCCGAAGGCGACTGAGAGGTTTAATACGTATAAATAAGGAGGACGTAGTCCCGTGACGAAACTTTTGATCCTGAGCGACAGCCACAACAGCGCCGGTGCAGTGGAGCGCATCCTGCACGCAGAAAGCGATGCAACTGCCGTTGTCTTTTTGGGAGATGGCCTGCGCGACCTGGAAGAGGCGCTGACCCTGCACCCCAAAATGAAGGTCTACGCCGTGGCCGGCAACTGCGATTTTGGCGCGTTGGAGCCGCTGGACGGGCTGGCCGCCTTCGATCAGGTGGTCGTTTTCTATACTCATGGTCACATGTACGGTGTAAAATACGATCTGGACACGCTGGCGGATGCCGCCGCCGCCCGCGGCGCTGAGGTGGCATTGTTCGGCCACACCCACAAACCCATCGCCCTCCAGAAAAACGGCGTGTTCCTGTTCAACCCGGGTTCCTGCGGCCGCTGCTACACCGGCCCCAACACCTACGGCGTGATGCTGTTGGACAAGGGCAAGATCACCAGCTTTGCACACAAAGAGGTACCGCAGCAATGAGCATCAATGAGGTGCGTTATCTGCCCGAATGCGGCAGTACCAACGCGTATATGAAAGAGCATTTTGAAGAGTTCGGCCCGGTGGGCGCGGTATACACCACCAACCAGACCGCCGGGCGGGGCCGCCTTGGCCGCACCTGGGTCAACGCCGAGGGCAAGGCGCTGTACTACACAGTCGCCATCCGGGAGCCGCTGGCGCAGCCCGCCACCCTGCCCCTGCTGGCCAGCCTTGCCGTGCGCAGGCAGCTGGCCCTGCGCTACGGCGTGGACTGCCAGATCAAGTGGCCCAACGACCTGCTGCTGAACGGCAAAAAGATCGTGGGCATCCTGTGCGAAAGCGTCTGCTACGGCTACCAGCAGCAGGGCCGGGGCATCCTGTGCGGCATTGGCATCAACCTGGCCCAGCCGCAGAGTTATTTTGATGCCGCCGACCTGCCCCACGGCACCTCGCTGGCCCTGCAGGGTGCCGCGATCGATCTGGAGCAGGATCCCGGCTGGCTGGCCGAAGCTCTGACGGATTTCGGCTTTGATCGGCCCCTGTACACCTTTGCGCGGGATGGCTTTGCACCTTTCCGGGAGGAGTACATGGCCGCCTGTGTCAACATCGGACGGCGGGTGACCTTTGACCTGCCGGACGGCGGGCAGGGAGCAGGCGAGGCCGTGAATGTGGACGAGGAGGGCCGTCTTGTTGTCCGCACCGACAGCGGCGAGGAGCATGTGTTCACCGGTGAGGTCTCCGTGCGAGGCATCTACGGTTCCCTTTGAAACTTGATATAACACAGCGCCCCCGGCAGAGGATCGCTCTGCCGGGGGTGCTGTTTCAGACAAACAAAAGTCCCCTCCGGCGCTTGCGGTACACCGGAGGGGACTTTTGTTTTGGGGTATTGCTTTGGTGTGAGGAGGAATCATGTGCAAGGGAGACGGTTGCGGCCCCGCTCCCTTGTGCTCATAGTATACCCGATTTCGGCGCAAAAGTCATTACTTTCTTGTGAAATCTTGTGAAAATTCTGTTAAGCTTCGCACGAAATTATTTCGCTCACTCGTTTTCACCTTTTTCCTCTTTCCGCAGGGCTGCGGCGTGACGGCGGCCCTCCCCCACATAGTGGGCGGCATTGGCAAGGCTGGCGGCTGCCTGTTCGGGGCTGACCTGCTTGATGATCTTCCCCGGAACCCCCACCACAAGGGAATCGTCCGGGATGATCTTTCCTTCCGGCACCAGCGCACCGGCCCCGATGATGCAGTTTTTGCCCACAACACAGTGGTTGAGCAGGGTGGCGTGCATCCCGATCAGGGAACCGTCTCCCACGGTGCACCCGTGGACAAGGGCACAGTGGCCCACGGTCACGTTTTTGCCCAGCGTGACCGCCCCGCCCGGGTCACAGTGGAGCACCGCATTATCCTGCACATTGGTGTTCTCGCCCAGGGTCAGGGTGCCGTCGTCCCCGCGCAGAACCGCACCATACCAGACCGAGGAGCCCGGCCCCAGCACCACATCACCCAGCACCGTGGCGTTGGGTGCCACGAACACCGCCCCCTCGTCCCGGGGAACTTTTCCACCAAAAGGCAACAACATTGTGAAAAACCACCTTTCTCTTTTCCGTCATTTATGGTATTCTTTTATATAGTGTTTTAGTTTTTGATTCAGGGAAGCCGGGAGCTTCCGTTGGAGGATACGCTTATGCAGAACTCTACTCTCTTCCGCCGGGCGGCGGCCCTGCTGCTGACGGCAGCGCTGGCCCTGACCCTTGTCCTGCCCGGTCTGGCCGCATACGAAATGCCCATCCAGACCGTGAACGAGGGCGAGTCGGTCTATCTGTTCAACGCGGACATCGACAAGCCCATTCTGGAACAGAACGCGGACCAGCAGCGCTACATTGCCAGCCTGACCAAGATGATGACAGCCCTGCTGTTTCTGGAAAGCGGCAAGGACATGAACGCGGAGATCACCATCCCCGCCAGCCTGACCCAGGAGTTCAAGGACATTCAGAACGCCAACGGTAGCACCATCAACCTGCGCATCGGTGAAACGGTGCGCCGCATCGACCTGCTGTACGGCCTGCTGGTGGCCAGCGCCAACGACGCAGCCAGTGTGATTGCCAGTGATGTTTCGGACGGCGACCTGACCGCCTTTGTGGCCCGGATGAACCAGCGTGCCAAAGAGCTGGGCTGCACCAGCACCAGTTTTACCTGCGTGCACGGCCTGTATGATTACGGCAACGTCTCCTCGGCCCACGATCTGGCCCTGATTGCCAAGGCCTGCGCCGAGAATGAGACCTATATGCAGGTAGCAAACACCCTGAGTTATACCCTGCCTGCCACCAACCTGCACCAGAACGAGCGCACCATCACCTCCACCAACCTGATGCTCAACCCGGAGTACCCCTACTACCGGGATTACATCCGGGGCATGAAGACCGGTTTTACCACCCTGGCGGGCCGGTGCTATGTGACCTTTGCTCAGAAGGACGGCCACACCTACGGGCTGGTGGTGCTGGGCTCCGACCTTGACAACATTTACAGGGAGGCCTCCGAGATCCTGGACTGGGCCTTTGCAAGCTTTTCTGACCGGGAGCTGGTGGACACCGAGACCCCGCTGATCACCGCCCCCCTGAAGAAGTGCCGCTCCTATGAGGAAGTGGAGCTTTACGCTGCCGCACCGGTCAGCGGCTACGGCCATGCGGACGACAAGGTGACCCTCACCTACGACCTTCAGGAGAACATCTCCGCCACCGTCAAGGACGGAGCTGTCCTTGGCACGGCCACCGTTTATCTGGACGGCTATGAGGTGGGCACGGTAGACCTTGTGACCCATCAGGAGTATGTCTCCGACTTTCGCACCGACCTTCAGTCCACGCTTCTCCTGATGGCGGCTCTCATCGTTCTTCTGGCTGTTCTCAGCTTCTTCACCCTTGTTGCCGGGGGCGGCTCGCTGAATCTGGGCCGGCGCAGAAAAGCACGGAGAAGATAATCTCACCCTCTCAGTCTCGCTAACGCTCGACAGCTCCCCCGAAGGGGGAGCCAAGGGCTATTCCATATATAGCAGCCTTTACCCTCTTTGATGTTTTGCCTCTCCCTTCGGGAGAGGTGGCATTGCGCAAGCAATGACGGAGAGGGTAAAGGCTGCTCTTTTTTATCAGAATGTCCGGAACTTCATTGCCAGCACACTCAAGGTGATCTTGGGGTTCACCTGCGCACCCAGCCGCTGGATCGCCGCATCGGCGGCTGCAAGGGCCTTGCGGGCGGCATCGCCCTGCACCGGGGCACGGGGGCTTCCGCGCAGCCCTGCGGCCGCTACGGCCCGGAAATCGGCCAACAGAGCGGCGGCACCCACCTTATCCTTTTCGTAGGCTGCCAGCAGAACAGCGGCGGCATAGCTGTCCTGCGCGGCCGCTGCTTTGGCAAGGGCAAGCGCCTTGTCCACCTGCGCCCGGCGGGCCTCATCCCGGGCCGCATCCAGCACCGTGCCGATGTGGCCATCGAACAGCTCACTGTACAGGGCGGCATCCTTGCTGTCCACCCCCTGTGCGGTGCAGTAGCGGGCGCAATCGGCGGGGGAGACCGGAGCCACTGCAAAGCTGATGCAGCGGCTCCGGATGGTGGGCAGAACGCCCGCCAGCGAATCCGCCGTCAGCAGAAAAAGCACGCCCTCGGGCGGCTCCTCCATAACCTTCAGCAGGGCGTTGGCCGATTCCTCGTTCATCCGCTCCACATGGTAGAGCAGCACTGCGCGCCCCTCTGCCGAAAGGCTGGTGTTGAAGATCTCGCTGCGCATGGCCGTGACCTGACCGACCAGATACCGCCCGCCGCTGCCCATACCGGTCACGGAGATGGCTTCCCGGACGATGCCGGTCTCGATCTGGCCGCTGTCGCGCTTACCGGCCTTTGCCACGGCACGGCAGCACTCGCCCCGGAGCAGGGCCTCGGCGGGCGCGCCGCCGTTGGGGTAAAGGTAATCCGCCGCCACGCAGCGGGCCGCAAACCCGGTTCCCAGCCCCTCTTCGCCCACCAGCAGAACACTGTGGGTCATGCGGCGGCCCCCCAGCATCAGCCGGACGCTGGTCTTTAATTCCGAATTGCCTTCCAGACGATCAATTAGCATAACTTTCCCGTTTCTTCTTTTCCTATGCGTCTACGCAAACCCCTGCCTTACTGCCAAGGGCTCCCCTACTAGGGGAGCTGGCGAGCGTCAGCGAGACTGAGAGGTTTAACGCCGATTTTTCCTCTTCCACTGCTCCCGGCGCACCCAGGCGCGGATGTTATGCCAGGCCTGCGGCCCGAAGAACAGAAGGAAGCCCAGCATACAGAGCAGATAGTTCAGCTTGCCCAGCATCCCCATGCTCAGGAAGCTGAACACCCACAGGGCGGCGGCAAAGATGCCGAAATACTTCACCTTGAGGGGGATGACGAAGAAGAGCAGCACCTGCAGCTCCGGGTAAAGCATGGCAAAGGCCAGCAGAAGGGAGAGGGACAGGCAGTAGGTATCGGCAGAACCTGTCAGCAGGCAGGCCAGCCACGCGCCTGCCATCCCCAGCAGGACGTAGAGGTTGAAGCGGAAATCGCCCCACTCCCGTTCCAGCGCGCTGCCGACGAACCAGGTAAAATAGATGCCCAGCACCACGCTGAGCGGCCCGCCGCCCGAAAAAGGCACCAGCACAAAGGTGAACAGCCGCCAGATCTGCCCGGCGAACAGGGCACTGCGGCTCAGGGAGAGATAAAAGGAAATATACTGGTTGACGAACAGTTCAATGGCGTAGACCAGGATCTGGCCGCCGATGAGGATGTTGATGAGGTTGGGAATGCAGAACCGGCCGTATTTCCGTTCCAGCTTGGTGATCCAGTTCATAGGCAGAAGCCTCCGTTATTCGTAAAATTTGCGCCCCGTTGGCCGGGAACGCTCTCTTTTTTCATTGTACCATGATTGACAGGGCCATTCAAGGCGAAGGGTGTGAACAAAGGGATCTGGCTGTCTGTTCATCCGGGTGCTAAAACAGCAGGTTGTATCCACTTTTGGTGTGTTCAGATGGATTTATCCACTCTTTCCACTGGGTTTTCCACCGGAATTGTGAAAAAAGGCCCGGTTTTCCCACGATATTTTCCACTTTTTCCACTGAGTTTTCCACATTTTCCTGTGAAGCGTTTTATACATGGTGTATTGTACCGCGCGGATCTTTGCGAAAATCAGGGGAATTACGGGCTTTTGCACCTTTTTTCCGAAAGAAAGTCAAACCCGAAAATTTACTTTTTACAGCGAGCAGAAAATCCGCTCGTTGAATTTCTCCCCGTTGGAATGAAAGAGACGGTAGTTTTCCACACCCGTTTTCTACAAAAATCGACCTGTGGAAAACAGCGGGAAAACTTGAGTTTTCAACAAAAAGAAACAGCCCTCTCCGTCATCGCTGCGCGCTGCCACCTCTCCCAAAGGGCGAGGCTATGCTGCCTTTATCTCAAGCCAGCAATAGGCTCCCCCGAAGGGGGAGCTGGCAAAGCCGTCAGGCTTTGACTGAGAGGGTTGCTCCTATAAAATCAAACGTTACATCATATTCCGGAACACGACCTGCGCGATCTGGAAGTACAGGATCAAGCTGCAGGCATCCACGATGGTGGTGATGAAGGGGGTCGCCATGATGGCCGGGTCCGCACCCAGCTTCTTGGCGGCAAGGGGCAGCATACCGCCCACCAGCTTTGCCAGGATAACGCTGAAGAACAGCGACACGCTGACGACGATGGCGTAACCCATCACATTGTCATACTGACCGGCAAAGATGAAGGTGTACATCAGGTAGATGCGCAGACCGTTCACCACGCCCAGCACCGCACCCACGATCGCGGAAACGCGGAGTTCCTTGGCCAGCACCTTGAGGAAATCGGCGGGTTCCACCTCGCCCAGCGCCAGACCGCGCACCATCAGGGTGCTGATCTGGTTACCGCAGTTGCCGGCGGTATCCATCAGCATGGGCATGAAAGAGACCAGCAGGGGCAGGCTGACAAAGGCTTCCTCGTAATGGGTGGTGACCATACCGGTGAAGGTGGCCGACAGCATCAGGATCAGCAGCCAGGGGATGCGCTGCTTGGCGTGGGTCCAGACACTGGTGCCAAAATAAGTGGTGGCCTCATCCGCGGGCAGAATGGCGGCCATCTTCTGCATATCCTCGGTGCTCTCATCGGTCAGAACATCGATTGCATCGTCGATGGTGATAATGCCCACAAACATGCCCTCGTTGTCCACAACGGGCATTGCGGTAAAGTCGTAGCGCTGCATCTCACGGGCCACGAACTCCTGGTCATCGGTGACCTTCACGGTGACCACGTTGTCGTCCATAATATCGACCAGCGGGGTATCAGGGTCTGCCAGCAGCAGGTCACGGGCAGAGACAACACCCATCAGGCGGTTGCGCTCCACAACATAGTTGATATAGATGGTCTCGGCGTTCTCGCCCTGCCGCCGGATGGCATCCAGCGCCTGCCGGACATTCATCTCTTTTTTCAGCCGGACATATTCAGGGGTCATCAAGCTGCCGGCCGAGCTCTCGGGGTAATTCAGCAGTTTGTTCAGGCTCTCACGGGTCTGCTTGGAGGATTTCTCCAGCACCCGCTTGACCACGCCTGCAGGCATATCCTCCAGCAGGTCGGCAGCATCGTCCAGGCTCATCTCTTCAATGGCGCTGACCAGCTCCACGTCGGAGAAGGCGTTGACCAGGTCATCCCGGGCTTCATCGGACATATAGGCGAAGGCCTCGGTGGCCACTTCCTTTTTCAGCAGGCGGAACACCACCAGACGGTTGTTCTCGTCCAGCTCCTCCAGCAGCTCTGCCAGGTCGGCGGGCTGCTCCTCCTCGGTGACCTCACGCAGCTTGACGTACTGCTTTTTTACCAGCATCTTGAGCAGGCGGCTCTTGGTCAGCATCTCGGGGTCAGCCTTGACCTCCTCGTCCCGGGCTTCCTCTTCCTCGGCTTCCCGGATGTCCTGCTTCAGGTCCTCTGTGGCTTCCTCGTTCAGATCTCTGACCAGCTTCTGGCGCACCTCGTCCGGGATATCAGCGGGCAGCTCCTGCACAGGCAGGGCAGCCTCGGTCAGTTCGTTTTTCTTTTCTTCCATTTCCATTTTGCGTACCTCCTACCGTATTCCGGCGGTTGGTACAGGGCAAAACAAAAAGCGCCGCCAACGGCCCGCATCCACCCCTTGCCAGGGCTTCCACGCGCACAAAGCCGCGCCCTTTCTCCCCGCTGAGAAGTGCCCGAACAGCACCTCTTACCGGGCAAAAAAGGCGAACGCAGCCTGCTCCATGTCCCGTCCTATCGCACCAAAACCGCATCTTCGACTATGATCCGGGTCCATTGTCCTGCGTTCACCTCCTAAGGATCTTTTCCACTTTTTATTATAGCGCCGGCCAAAAGGCCGGTCAACCCTAAATGCACCGAATCAGGCGGGAATTTCCACCAAAACACGCAGAAAGCCCCTTCCAGTGCTTGCGGACCACTGAAAGGGGCTTTCTGTTTGGATATTGCCTTGGTGTGAGGAGGAATCATGTACAAGGAATCGGTTGCGGCCCCGGTTCCTTATGTCAGTAGTATAGCACCAAAAGCACGGGTTTGCATGAAAATCCTATGAAGAAATTGTAAAATAGCGAGAAGATATTTTTATCGCACTCTTGACAAAATGGGATATATCATATATTATAGAAATAGGATATATCCCATAGAGGAGGGCTGCCGCTTGGAATGTTACGATGTAGACTTCTACCATAAGGAGAATGGCGACTGTCCGGTAGATGATTTTCTGGAATCCCTTGACACCAAAATGCGTGCAAAAGTATTGGGTGCTGTCGCACTGCTGGAAGCCAACGGACCACAGCTGCGGGAGCCCTACTCCAAATTTATTGGGGACGGAATTTTTGAGATCCGTGCTAAGCAGAGCAGCAATATCACACGTGTTCTGTATTTCTTTTACATTGGAAAGCGTATTGTTCTGACCAACGGCTTCATCAAGAAAACGCAAAAAACACCATCAGAGGAAATTGCCCTGGCCAAAAAATATCGTGCAGACTATCTTGAACGAAAGGAGAAGATATCGTGAGTGATTTTCGGAATTTTCTCAACAAACAACTGGAAGACCCTGAATTCAAAGCGGAGTGGGAGGCACTTCAGCCAGAGCTTTCGCTGGTACAGGCAATGATCGATGCCCGGAAGGTAAGCGGCCTGACCCAGAAGGAGCTCTCGGAGCGTACCGGCATTGCTCAGGCAGACATCAGCAAGCTGGAAAACGGCAACGCAAATCCTTCTCTGCGGACGCTGCAACGCCTTGCCGCCGGTATGGGAATGCAGGTCAAAATTGAATTCATTCCTGCTCCCGCAAAATAGTATATGGATGAGAGAACCGCTGTATGGAACATTCCGTACAGCGGTTTCTGTTTCCTTACACAAAAATACGCCCCGTTCACTATAAAGTGAGCGGGGCGCTAAAAACGGATTCGTTTTTGACTGCGGCAAGATCCCTGCAGGGCAGGTCTTATGCAGCAGGCGGAACAAGGTATCTGTTGCCAGACCTTATGCTCCTGACACACGCGGGGTGTGCTTTCAAGGACCCTCGCGGGCGCTTTGGTATTTCAAACACCCTGCCCGGCGCGGTTCGCGGGCCGCGGCGGACGAGGGAATGAAATCAGAAGTTTGCGCAAATGCTCGTTTGCACGTTCATCATGCTCTGCTCAGGGCGGCGGGGCCGCAGTTTCGCACTGCTGCGTTGCGCAGTAATCGCCAGTGCGGAGCAGCCGCCTTGCGGACTAGGGTGCCGCTGCGGCCATTGCCAGCCATTGTTCAGAAAACAGAATTACTTGTACAGCTCGACCAGACGGGTCAGGTGCTCGTAACGATCGTTTGCAACCTGCTCGTTGCGTGCGAACAGAGCCTTTGCACGCTCGGGGAATGCACGAGTCAGGCGGCTGTAACGGGTCTCGTTTGCCAGCAGTGCCTGATACTTCTCGGCATCCACAGCCTTGGAGGTCAGGGTGAAGGGGTTCTTGCCCTGAGCCTTGTTGGCCGGATTGAAGGTGAACAGGTTCCAGTAACCAGCCTCAACTGCCTTCTTCATCTCGTTCTGGCAGTTGGTCATGCCGCCCTTAACACCGTGCAGCTCGCAGGGAGCGTAGCCGATGATGAGGGAGGGGCCGGGATATGCCTCAGCCTCTGCGATAGCCTTGACAGCCTGGTTCATGTTAGCGCCCAGAGCGATCTGAGCAACATAGATGTAACCGTAGGTCATTGCGATCTCGGACAGGCTCTTCTTGCTGATCTCCTTACCAGCAGCAGCGAACTGGCAGACCTCACCAATGTTGGAAGCCTTGGATGCCTGTCCACCGGTGTTGGAGTACATCTCAGTATCGAAGACCATGACGTTGACATCCTCGCCGGAAGCCAGGACGTGGTCCAGACCGCCGAAGCCGATGTCGTATGCCCAGCCGTCACCACCGAAGATCCAGACGGACTTCTTGGCGATGAACTCCTTGCTCTTCAGGATCTCAGCGGACTCGGTGCAGCCAGCGGCAGCAGCCTTCTCCAGCTCAGCGATCAGAGCCTTGGCGGGTTCGTCGTTTGCCTTGGTGTTGTTCTTGGTCTCCATGAACTTGTCGAAGGCAGCCTTCAGCTCAGCGGAAGCCTTGTCAGAACCAGCAACCTCAGCAATACGCTTGATCAGGTTCTCACGAACGGTCTTCTGGCCGAGGTACAGGCCCAGACCATGCTCAGCGTTATCCTCGAACAGGGAGTTGCACCATGCAGGACCATGGCCGCTGTCCTTGTTGACGGTGTACGGAGAGATGGAAGCGGTGCCGCCCCAGATGGAGGAGCAACCGGTAGCGTTGGAGATGTACATCTTCTCGCCGAACAGCTGAGTGATCAGGCGAGCGTAAGAAGTTTCGGCACAGCCTGCGCAGGAGCCAGAGAACTCCAGCAGCGGCTGGTTGAACTGAGAGCCGATGACGGTGTCGTCTGCGAACTTAGAGGGCTTCTTGGAGATGTTGGCGACGCAGTAGTCGAAGACTGCCTGCTGATCGGCCTGGCTCTCCTGAGGAACCATAGCAATTGCCTTGGTGGGGCAGACGGTGACGCACTCGCCGCAGCCCATGCAGTCCAGAGGAGACACAGCCATAACAAACTTGTACTCGTTTGCGGGCTTGTTGTCGCGGCTCTTGGTCTGTGCAGGAGCAGCTGCCAGCTCGTCGGCGGTCAGCTGGAAGGGACGGATGGTAGCATGAGAGCAGACGAATGCACACTGGTTGCAGCCGACGCACTTGGAAGCATCCCACTCGGGAACGTTCACAGCGGTACCGCGCTTCTCGTATGCGGATGCGCCCTGCTCCCACTCGCCGTTTGCATTTGCAACGAAAGCGGAAACGGGCAGGCTGTCGCCGTCCATACGAGCGATGGGCTCCATGACATCACGGATCTGCTTGACCAGCTCCGGACGGCCGGTGAGAGCCTTGGGAGCGGGATCAGCCTCGGGGTTGGACCAGGAAGCGGGAACGTCGACCTTGTGGATCGCGTCAACACCAGCATCGATGGCCTTCCAGTTCATCTCAACAACGTCCTGGCCCTTCTTGCCGTAGCTCTTCTGAGCTGCCTGCTTCATGAAGTTGACAGCGTCCTCGATGGGCATAACGTCAGCCAGCTTGAAGAAAGCGGACTGCAGGATGGTATTGGTGCGCTTGCCCATACCGATCTCGATAGCCTTATCGATAGCGTTGATGGTGTACAGCTGAATGTTGTTGTCAGCAATGTACTTCTTGGCCTCAGCGTTCAGGTGCTGGCCCAGCTCCTCATCGGACCACTGGCAGTTGATCATGAACACGCCGCCGGGCTTGACATCCTGGACCATCTTCATGCCCATGTGGATGTAAGCGGGGTTGTGGCAGGCCACGAAGTCAGCCTGGTTGATGTAGTAGGGGCTGCGGATGGGCTTGTCGCCGAAACGCAGGTGGCTGATGGTCACGCCGCCGGTCTTCTTGGAGTCATACTGGAAGTATGCCTGAACATACTTATCAGTGTGGTCGCCGATGATCTTGACGGAGTTCTTGTTTGCGCCGACAGTACCGTCGCCGCCCAGACCCCAGAACTTGCACTCCTTGGTGCCAGCAGCTGCGGTGATGGGAGCGGGCTTGACTTCCGGCAGAGACAGGAAGGTGACGTCATCGGTGATACCCAGAGTGAAGCGCTCCTTGGGCTGATCCTTCTCCAGCTCCTTGAACAGAGCAAAGATGGAGGACGGCGGGGTATCCTTGCTGCCCAGACCGTAACGGCCGCCGGTCAGAACGACATCGTTCAGGCCAGCCTCACGCAGGGTAGCAGCAACATCCAGGTACAGGGGCTCGCCCAGGGAGCCGGGCTCCTTGGTACGATCCAGAACTGCAACCTTCTTGGCAGTCTTGGGCAGGACCTTCAGCAGAGCGGAGGACACCCAGGGACGATACAGGCGGACCTTGACGATACCGACCTTCTCGCCCTTGGCGTTCAGGTAATCGATGACTTCGTCAGCAACGTCGCAGACAGAGCCCATAGCGATCATGACACGATCAGCATCGGGTGCGCCGTAGTAGTTGAACAGATCGTAGTTGGTGCCCAGCTTCTCGTTGATCTTGGCCATGTACTTCTCGACCACTGCGGGCAGTGCGTCGTAAGCGGAGTTGCAGGCCTCACGGTGCTGGAAGAACACGTCGCCGTTCTCGTGGGAACCGCGCATCTTGGGGTGCTCGGGGTTCAGAGCCTTGGCACGGAACTCCTCAACAGCCTTCATGTTGCACATTTCCTTCAGATCAGCGTAGTCCCACTTCTCGATCTTCTGGTACTCGTGAGAAGTACGGAAGCCATCGAAGAAGTTCAGGAAGGGAACCCGGCCCTCGATTGCTGCCAGATGGGCAACAGGGGACAGATCCATAACTTCCTGCACGCTGCTCTCGACCAGCATTGCGAAGCCGGTCTGGCGGCATGCCATAACGTCGCTGTGATCACCGAAGATGTTCAGGGACTGGGTAGCAACGGTACGTGCAGAAACATCGAACACGCAGGGCAGCTGCTCAGCAGCGATCTTGTACATGTTGGGGATCATCAGCAGCAGGCCCTGAGAAGCGGTGAAGGTGGTGGTAACAGCACCTGCACCCAGAGAGCCGTGCACAGCGCCGGCAGCGCCGGCCTCAGACTCCATCTCGACGACCTTGACCTGGTTGCCGAAGATGTTCTTCTGACCGGCTGCGGACCACTGGTCCACAGAGTCAGCCATCGGAGAAGACGGGGTAATGGGGTAGATAGCAGCCACGTCCGTGTAGGCGTATGCTACATGAGCGGCAGCGGTATTGCCATCCATGGTTTGCTTTGCTCTAGGCATTTTTCTTCCTCCATTGTTCAGAATTTGGTACCTTTTGCGCGGGGCAATCGCGCCCCGCTGGGGCCGGAGAACCCCAAAAGGCACTATTGCTCATATATTATATTAGCAAATTCCGCCCTCAAAGTAAATGCAAACCCACTGGCAAAACGCAACAAAATTTCAAGAAATTTTTTGGTGCTTTTTTACGCTTGTGTCTTTTGTTGCATCTAACCTGACAGATTATTAAGAATCCGGCTTTTTTGCTGTATTTTTCTTAATTTATCCTCAATTTTGAATTGACAACCGGCGCTTTGTTGCCGTAAACTTGAACCAGCATCATTATCATCTGGAAAGGACGCAAATACGATGGACGCTGCACATTTTGAAAAGACGCTCACAAGTGAGGTGCTGTTCGAGGGCCGGGTGGTCACCCTGACCAAGGATACCGCCCTTTTGGAAAATGGAAAGACCGCCACCCGCGAGGTGGTCCACCACCACGGCGGGGCCTGCATCGTGCCCTACTTTGAGGACGGCACCATCTGCATGGTGCGCCAGTTCCGCTACGCTATGCAGCAGGAGCTGTGGGAGCTGCCCGCCGGCAAGCTGGAAAAAGGAGAGGACCCCTTTGAAGCCGCCAAGCGGGAGCTGGAGGAGGAGTGCGGCCTGACCGCCGACAAGTACACCTCCCTGGGCGAGTTCTACCCCACTGTGGGCTATGATACCGAGATCATCTACACCTGGGTGTCCACCGGTCTGCACGAGACCCGGATGCATCTGGATGCGGACGAGTTCCTGACCCCTGACCGGGTACCGCTGACCCAGGCCTATGAGATGGTGATGCGCGGCGAAATCAAGGACGGCAAGACCATTGCAGGCGTGCTCAAGCTCAAGGCCCTGTTGGACGAGGGCAAGCTGTGAACATTCTCTACGAAGATACTGCCCTTGTGGTGCTGGACAAGCCCGCCGGGCTGACCAGCGAAGAGGGCGTGCCCGCTGCCCTGCGCCAGCGGTGGGGCAGGCCGGATGCATACGTTGGGGTCATCCACCGGCTGGACACCGGTGTTTCGGGGCTGATGGTCTATGCCAGAACACCCGGAGCCGCAGCTGCCCTGACAAAACAGGTGACGGAGAGCCAGCAGGCCTATGCCATTCTGGACGGCAGGGCAGAGGCTGGCCCCGGTGCACTGGCACAGCCCTGCTTTCTTAAAACGTACCGGGCCGTGATCGCAGGCGGGCCGGACGAACAGCTGCCACCCGAGGGCATCCTGCGGGACTATCTGTTCAAGGACAGCCGGAAGGGCCGGGTCTTTCCGGTAAAGCGCCCCCGCAAGGGGGTGCGGGAAGCCGTGCTGGAATACTGCATCGTGGAGACGGCACCGGACGGTTCCCTGAGCCTTGCGGAGATCACCCTCCACACCGGGCGGACACATCAGATCCGTGTGCAGTTTGCCTCCCGGAAGCACCCGCTTTACGGAGACGGCAAATATGGCAGCCGGTTCAAAGGGGACATTGCCCTGCAGAGCGCAGGGCTGCAGTTCGTCCACCCGGATACCGGCAAACCCATGGCCTTTTCTCTGCCCCTGCCCGCCGCCGCACCGTGGAAGGAGTTTTTGGAATAAGGCTGTTGCACATGGTCAGCATCCTCGCCCTCTCCGTCACCTGCGGTGACACCTCTCCCAAGGGGAGAGGCCTTGGCAAAAAGATGAAGTTTGCGTGGACTGCCAAGGGCTCCCACTTTGGGGGAGCTGGCATCGCGTAGCGATGACTGAGAGGGCGAGCCCGCTAAAGGAATAATCATTTCAACTAGGTGAGTGATATGGAACAGCAATACAAGACCGACGCTGAAATTTACGCTGTACTGGAGCGGGAGATCATCGACCTGACCCTGCGGCCGGGCAGTTCGCTGAGCGAGAACCCACTCTGCGCCCGCTTTGGGGCACCGCGTTCCATGATCCGGGTGGTGCTGCAGCGGCTGCAGGAGAACGGGCTGGTAAAAATCGTGCCCTACAAGGGTACCACTGTGACCCGGCTGAACCGTGAGATCGTGGATGAGCTCATCTACGAGCGCACCGCCGTGGAAGCCCGCGTCCTGCGGGACTTCTCGCCCAAGTGCACGCCGGAACAGCGGGCACTCATCCGGCGGCGGACCGATGCCTACGCCGCGCTGGCCCGCGCTGAGGAGATCGACTACAACAAGCTCTATGAGGCAGACCGCCTGCTCCACGAAACATGGTTTGCCGCCATGGGAAAAATGTATCTGTGGCGCACCTTACAGAACGCCCACGCCGATTACAGCCGCTTCCGGATGCTGGACACCATGACCAGCGGCGGGCTGGACGAGGTGATTGCCGACCACCAGAACATCATTGCCGCTATTGAGCGGTGTGATCTTGCCGCCTTTGAGCCGCTGGTGGAGCGCCACCTCTACGGCGGCATCCGGCGGCTGGGCTCCAAGCTCACCGAGGAATATGCCGACTACTTTGAGCCGGAAAAATAATGCACCCTTAAAAATGTTCCACGGGGAACAAAACCGGCACAGCGCCTGCCTGACGCTGTGCCGGTTTTCTTTGCCCCTTTTTCAGAAGAACACGCCGGAGATGAAGATCTCCAGCCCAATGCCGATGAGGATGACACCGCCCAGCACAGATGCCTTGCCGGAGAGCTTTGTGCCGAACTTTTTGCCGATGCGCAGGCCCGCCATGCAGAGGAAGAAGGTGACGACGGCAATGATGCCGGAAGCCGCCAGCGCCATCAGCCAGCCATACTCCGCAATGGTAAAGCCGACCGAGAGGGCATCAATGCTGGTAGCCACGCCCTGCATAAAGAGGGCACCGGCACTCAGCGCGGCGGCTTCCTCGGTTTCCTCGCCCCGGATGCCATCGATCAGCATCTTGCCGCCGATATAGCCCAGCAGGGCAAGGGCGATCCAGGGGATGAACGTTTCAAAGGAAGAGAACATCTCCACGATGGTATGGACGCAGACCCAGCCTGTCATGGGCATCACGGCCTGAAACACGCCAAAGGTGCCCGCAATGATGCACATCCTTTTTCGGGACATGCCGGGGTCATGCAGACCGTTTGCCATCGAGACTGAAAATGCGTCCATGGCAAGGCCCACGCCCAGCAGTGCACTGTTGAGAAAAAACAAAAAACTCCATTCCATAACTGAATGCCTCCTGAATCTGACCAAAATTACGGTGCGGCAAAAACAAAACCCGAGATCGGCGCGCGTGCACGTCCGGTCTCGGGTCATTTTTTACAAATGAACTCCATGTGTTGGGCGTGGTACTCCGCACCATAACACATGAGTCTCGCAAATGAAAGCAAGCCAGACAGCGGTGCTGTCATTGTGTTGACTTGCTGCGCCGTCTGCAAACAGCGCCTGCTACTCCCCCATGGGATTTTGTGATCGTTTCGTTAGTCTATCATATTTTCTGATAGAAGTCCAGTCTAACTTTTTCGCCCTCGCTTTGCTTGGCTCCCCTGCTAGGGGAGCTGGCGCAAAGCGCCTGAGAGGTTTTGCTTTTGGGGAGAAGAACCTCTCCGTCACGGCTGTGCCGTGCCACCTCTCCTAGCAGGAGAGGCAAGACAGGCTCAATCCTCAGCCGGTGCCTCGGAGGCGGAGGCCTCATCGGCTGCTTCCATGGCGGCCAGCTGCTCTGCGGTGGGCTCATCGCCCTCCTCAGCCTCTACTGTCTCGGTCTGGGCTTCATCGTCGTGGTCGGTACGGGCCAGGACCATGACCTTATCATTCTCGCCCAAACGCATGACACGGACACCGGAGCCGTAACGGCTCTGCACCGGGATCTCATTGGCGTGCAGGCGGATGATGATGCCCTCCTGGCTGCTCAGCAGCACGTCATCCACATCGTCCACGATCTTGACCGCGGCGACCTTGTCCTTGGAGGCATCGTAGTTGCGGATGCCCTTGCCGCCGCGGGCGGTGATGCGGTAGGTGTCGATGTCGGACCGGCGGCCCTTGCCGTTCTCGGTCACGGTCAGGATGGTGGCGTTCTCACGGCAGATGCAGACACCCACGACCTCGTCGCCCTCGGCCAGCTTGATGGCGCGCACGCCGTGGCCGCTGCGGCCCATGGGACGGGCATCCTCCTCATTGAAGCGGATGGCCTGACCGTTGCGGGTGGCAACGATGAGCATATCGTGGCCGGAGGTCAGTCTTGTCCAGGCCAGCGCATCCCCCTCGTTCAGGGCAATGCCGATCAGGCCGCTCTTGCGGATGTTGGCGTACTGCTCCAGCGGGGTGCGCTTGATGAGGCCCTGCTTTGTGACCATGGTCACAAAACCGCCCTCGGTGTCGACTTCCTTGCTCTGGCAGAGCATGTTGGTGACCTTTTCGCCCTCGGCCAGCTGCAGCAGGTTCACGATGTTGGTTCCCTTGCTGGTGCGGCTGCCCTCGGCGATGGTATAGCCCTTGATGCGGAACAGGCGGCCCTTATCGGTAACGAACAGGACATAATCATGGGTGGAGCCCACGAACATCTCCTGCACGATATCCTCTTCCTTGCGGGTCATGCCGGAAATACCGCGGCCGCCGCGCTTCTGGGCCTGATAAGTGGCCTTGAGCTGGCGCTTGATATAACCGGCCTCGGTCAGGGTATAAACGCACTGCTCTTCAGCGATCAGATCCTCGATATCCACCTCGCCGGTCACGGTCTCGATCTCGGTGCGGCGGTCATCGCCGAAGCGGCGCTTCATTTCCAGCAGCTCACTCTTGACGATCTCCAGCACGCGGGCATCGTCGGCCAGGATCTCTTCCCAATCCCGGATCTTGGCGTTCAGGGAGCCCAGCTCTTCCTCGATCTTCAGGATCTCCAGACCAGCCAGACGGCCCAGCTGCAGCTTGACGATGGCATCTGCCTGCGGGTCATCAAAGCCGAACTGCTCCATGATGGCAGCCTTGGCCTCGCTCATGCCGCCCTTGCAGGCACGGATGGTGGCAATCAGCTCATCCACAATGTCGGTGGCCTTCTTCAGGCCTTCCAGAATATGGGCGCGTTCCCGGGCCTTTTTCAGGTCATACTGGGTGCGGCGGCGCACCACCTCGTCCTGGAACTCCACATACTTCTGGATCATCTGCTTCAGGGTCATCACCTTGGGCACCTTGTGGTCGATGGCCAGCATGATGACACCCACGGTATCCTGCAGCTGGGTGTACTGGTACAGCTGATTCAGGACGACCTGGGGGTTGGCATCCTTGCGCACGTCAATGACGATGCGCATTCCCTTGCGGTTTGTCTCATCGTTCAGGTCACTGATGCCCTCGATCCGCTTTTCCTTGACCAGGTCGGCAATGTTCTCAATGAGACGTGCCTTGTTGACCATGTAGGGGATCTCGGTCACGATGATCTGGGCGCGGCCATTCTTCTTTTCCTCAATGGTGGCGCGGCCGCGCAGGGTGATCTTGCCGCGGCCGGTGGCGTAGGCAGCACGGATTCCGCTGCGGCCCATAATGATGCCGGCGGTGGGGAAATCAGGGCCCTTGATGTGCTCCATCAGGCCGGGCAGGTCGATGTCCGGGTCCTCGATATAGGCCACACAGCCGTCAATGACCTCGCTCAGGTTGTGGGGCGGGATGTTGGTGGCCATACCAACGGCAATGCCCTGACTGCCGTTGACCAGCAGGTTCGGGAAACGGCAGGGCAGAACGCTGGGCTCCTTCTTGGTCTCATCAAAGTTGGGGTCCCAGTCGATGGTATCCTTGTCGATATCGGTCAGCATCTCCACGGCCATACGGCTCATGCGGGCCTCGGTGTAACGGTAAGCAGCCGGAGGGTCACCGTCCACAGAACCAAAGTTACCCTGACCATCCACCAACGGATAGCGCAGGGAGAAATCCTGTGCCAGACGGACCATGGCATCGTAAACGGATGCGTCGCCGTGGGGGTGGTAGGAGCCCAGCACCGCACCAACGGTGTCGGCGGATTTGCGGTATGCATGGCTGGGGTCGTTGCCGCGCTCGTGCATGGTGTACAGGATGCGGCGGTGGACAGGCTTCAGGCCGTCGCGCACATCGGGCAGGGCGCGGGACACGATGACTGACATGGAGTAGTCCAGGAACGCGGTCTCGATCTCCTTCTTGACATCGCGGATGATCTTTTTGGTACCGCTGCCCGGTATCATCACATAATCTTCTTCCATTGTTTCCTCCAATTACACATCCAGCTTCGCGTACTGGGCGTTGGTCTCGATAAAGCGGCGGCGGGGCTCCACCTGGTCGCCCATCAGGATGGTAAAGGCTTCATCGGCCTTCTCGGCATCCTCAATGGTGATCTGAACGATAACGCGGTTATCGGGGTTCATGGTGGTCTCCCACAGCTGTTCGGGGTTCATCTCACCAAGGCCCTTATAGCGGTTGACCTTTGCGCCGGGCATCTCCTGCGAGAGGATGGCCATTTCAGCATCGTTGTAGGCGTACTTGATGGTGTTGCCCTTCTGCACCTTGAACAGGGGCGGCTGGGCGACATAGACATGGCCCTGCTCGATGAGGGGGCGCATATAGCGGAAGAAGAAGGTCAGCATCAGGGTGCAGATGTGAGAACCATCGACATCGGCATCGGCCATGATGAACACTTTATCATACCGCAGCTTGGAGATATCGAATTCCTCGCCGATGCCGCAGCCCAGAGCCAGCACCACGGGCATCAGCTTATCGTTGCCGTAGATGCGGTCCGCGCGGGCCTTTTCCACGTTCAGCATCTTGCCCCACAGGGGGAGGATGGCCTGAATGGCGGAGTCACGGCCCATCTTGGCGGAGCCGCCTGCAGAGTCACCCTCGACGATGAAGATCTCGGTGCGGGTGGGGTCTTTTTCACGGCAGTCGGCCAGCTTGCCGGGCATCCGGCTGGTCTCCAGCGCGCTCTTACGGCGTACCAGCTCCCGGGCCTTTTTGGCAGCAGCACGGGCGCGGGCTGCCTGGGTGGCCTTTTCAAAAATGGCCTTTGCCACACCGGGGTTCTCCTCAAAGAACTCCATCAGCTTGGTGTACACCATGTTGGAAACAAGGGTGCGGATCTCGGTATTACCCAGCTTTGCCTTGGTCTGGCCCTCGAACTCTGCCTCCTGCAGCTTGACGGAGATGACGCAGATGAGGCCCTCGCGGACATCGGAACCGGAAAGGTTCTCGTCCTTATCCTTCAGCAGGCCGTGGCTGCGGCCGTAATCGTTGAACACACGGGTCAGGCTGGTGCGGAAGCCCTCTTCATGGGTGCCGCCGTCCGGGGTGTTGACGTTGTTGGCAAAGCTCAGCAGCAGCTCGTTATAGCTGGAATTATACTGCAGCGCGATCTCGGCCATGCCCCGCTCGGTCTGGCCCTTGAGGTAGATGACATTGGGGTGGAGCACCTCCAGATTGCGCTTTTCGCCCAGATAGGTGACAAAGCTCTTGATGCCGCCCTCATAGCACATGACCTCGGTGCGGTAGCAGGGGTCGCCCTCCTGGCCATCCTCCAGAACGGGGGTATAGAGCTCCCGCTCATCGGTCAGGGTGATCTTGACACCGGCGTTCAGGAAGCTCTCCTCGCGCAGGCGCTTTTCCAGCGTTTCGAAGTTATAGACGGTGGTGTCCTTGAACATCTCAGGGTCGGGCTTGAAGGTAACGCGGGTGCCGGTGACCCCCTCGGCCACCGTGCCCAGACACTTCAGGGGGCCGTCCGGGTCGCCGCGGCGGAAGGTCTGCTCGTATTCATGGCCGTCGCGGCGGACATTGACCGTCAGCCACTCAGAGCAGGCATTGACCACGGATGCGCCGACACCGTGCAGACCACCGGCCACCTTGTAGCCGGAGTTCTCGCCGCCGAACTTACCGCCTGCGTGCAGGATGGTATAAACGACGGTGACGGCGGGCAGACCGGTATCGGCCTGGATATCCACGGGGATGCCGCGGCCGTTGTCGGTGACCTGAATGATGTTGTTCTTTAAGATCTTGACCTCAATGTGGTTGCAGTAGCCTGCCAGCGCTTCATCAATGGCGTTGTCCACGATCTCATAGACCAGATGATGCAGGCCCCGCTCACCGGTGGAGCCGATATACATGCCGGGACGCTTGCGCACGGCCTCCAGACCCTTCAGGACCTGGATCTCGCTGGCATTATACTCATGGTCGGTCGCGGTTTCCACATTGGTGCTGGTGATGATTTCCTCTGCCATATCCTTTCTCCCTTTACTTGATATTTTTTCAATCGATTGGATCGTTGTTGATTTTTTCAGAACGGCATTTCGGTGCGCCGCTTCATGGCCGCGCTGGACAGCTCCGAAAGATAAACGGTGTCCACGGGGGCATCGGCCAGAACATAACACTGGGGCAGGTCATCCGAAAGGCTGACCACGGCCCCATTCTTCTGGGCATAATTGAGAAATTCCCGCCCCCGGGGGGAGACGGTGGTGGTCTCCAGATTGAAGATACCGATGATATCACGGTCATTCAGGACATAGTCCCGGCCCAGATGGATATACATTGCGTATATTCTCCCGCAGATGCAGACTGCATATTCTGTCGCATTTTCCGCACTCTATGCAATGCAGTGATGCAACATTTCTCCATTTCAGATTTTACTCAGGACACCGCCGTTCATGCGGTAGACCTCGCCATCCGTTTTCAGGAAGGCCGTATCGTCACAGCTGGTAACGAAGGTCTGTTTTTCCCGCATCCGGGTCAGCAGATACTGCTTGCGGCCATCATCCAGCTCACTGAGCACGTCGTCCAGCAAGAGGACGGGGTGCTCCCCGGTAATGGCGGCAGCGGCGGCGGCTTCGGCCATTTTCAGGCTGAGCACCACGCTGCGCTGCTGCCCCTGGCTGGCAAACACTCTGGCGGGCTGGCCGTCCAGCAGCAGTTCCAGATCTTCCCGGTGGGGGCCGCACAGGCTCTGCCCGGCCCGGACTTCCTCATTCTGGCGGGCTTTCAGCAGGGCCGCCAGCCCACCCGGCTCAAACTGGGCGGCATACCGCAGCTCCATCCGCTCCGCCCCATGGGAAAGTTCCTCGTAATTGGCACAGGCCAGCGGGGCCAGTCGTTCCAGGTAGGCCCGCCGCCGCTGCTGGATGGCTTCCCCCTGCGCGGCAAGCTCGGTGTTCAGCACCTCGAGCAGGGCCATTTTTTCGGCGTAGGGACGTTCCTGCCCGGCAGGGGAGCGGCGCAGCAGAGCGTTTTTCTGCTGCAGGGCCCGCAGATAGCGGCGGTACACGGTCAGGTAGCCGGGGTAGAGCTGACAGAGGGCGGCATCCAGAAATTTGCGCCGCCCCTCGGGTGCTCCCTTGACCAGACTCAGGTGGCCGGGGTCGAACACGACAGCCGGAAAACTGCCGGCAAGCCCTGCTGCCCGCCTGGGGGCTGCCCCGTTCACCGAGGCGTACCGCCCGGGGCGCTGGGAATCCGGGGTGCCCACCGTCAGCCGGACACGGTTCGGCTCGTCAGGCTCCTGTTCCTCCTGCTGCGCCCGGAGCGTGGAGGCTTCCAGCACGGCAAAGGGTTCGCCCCGCCGCACCAGCTCTGCATCCTTGCCGCCCCGGAAGCTCTTGCCGCCGGTCAGCAGCCAGATGGCCTCCAGCAGGTTGGTCTTGCCCTGGCCGTTGTTGCCGCAGATCACGGTCAGCTCCCGGCCCGGGGTCAGGCTTGCCGATGCGATATTGCGGTAATTCGTTACTTCTAAGGAAAGCAGGCGCATGGTTTACTGGCCCTGTCCCACTTCCACGGTCTGGCCGTCCAACTCGACGACATCCCCGGCGCGGCACTTTTTGCCCCGCATGGTGCAGACCTCACCGTTCACCTTGACAGCACCGCCCTGCACCAGCTCCTTGGCTTCGCCGCCGGTCTCACACAGGCCCGCATATTTCAGCAGGGCATCCAGCTTGATAAATTCCGTATGGATGAGAATTTTTTGCATTTTATGCCTCTCAATCATTCTTGAAGCGGACAGGCAGGACCAGATACAAAAAGTCACTGCCCTCGGTAGGCAGAACCTTGACCGGGCTCAGCGGGCCGCTGATCTCCAGCTTGACCTGCTCGGTGCGGGCGTTGCGCAGGGCATCCAGCAGATAGCGGTTGTTGAAACCGATCTCCACCTCATCGCCCTCGCACTGCGCGTTGAATTCATCCACCACGCGGCCCAGATTGGTCTGGCAGCGGACCACCACTTTACCCTCTGTAAAACTGATGCGGAGGGGATTTTTTAAACGCTCTGTAATGATCAGGGAGGCGCGCTCGATGGTCTCGATGAACTCCTTGGTGTCCAGAACCACGCTGGTGCGGCTGCCATTGGGAATCACGTTGTGGTAGTTGAGGAACTCGCCCTCGATCAGGCGGCTCATGATGGTGTAACCGGCAGTGGTAAACACCACATAGCGGCGGTTTGCGGAGATGTGCACGGTCTCCTCGTCGTCATTGGCCAGCAGGTGGGAGACCTCGTTCATGGTCTTGCTGGGCACGATGATGCGGATCTCCTTTATGGCTTCCACCGGCCGCTCCACAATGGCCAGACGGTAGCCGTCCAGCGCAACAACGGTCAGCTTATCCGGCGAGATCTCAAATAATTCACCGGTATGCGCAGGTTTTTTCTCATCCTGACTGACGGCGTACAGGGTGCGCTCGATCATATCACGGAGCACGCCGGTCTTGATGTTCAGGGTCTCCTCGGCACCGGTGTTGGGCAGCTCGGGGAAATCGGTGGGGTTCATGGACTGGATCTCGAACTGTGCCACACCGCTCTGGATGGTGGTTTTTCCGTTTTCGGCAGATTGGATGTTGATCTGGCCGGAAGGCATCCGGCTGACCATGCTGCTGAGCAGCTTGGCGTTCAGCACCACCTCGCCGGGCTCTTTGACATTGGCATCAATGGTGGTCACGATGCCCATTTCCAGATCGTAGCCGGTCAGGGTGAGCTGGAAGCCTTCGGCTTTCAGCAGGATACCCTCCAGTACCGGGATGGTGGAGCGCAGGGTAACAGCTTTGGAAACGCCGTCAATGGCTGCACTCAGCAGGGTCTTATCGCAGATGATGTTCAATTGCGCGTCTCTCCTTATTTTGGATTCAAATTTTGGGGTTCTTTCTCCCATAAAACAGGGAAAAAACCTCCAGATCTATATTGAACTTGTTGTAGTATTCGTAGTAGGGGCTGGGGAAGATGTGGAAAAGTCGGAAAATGTGTGGAATGATGCGGCTCCGTGGTTTTCCACCGGATTGTGAATGCAGTGTGAAAGGCTTGTGGAAAGGGCTGGAGCTGCTTTTCTTTCCACGGCGGGTGTGCAAAACAGAAGTTGAATGTTGAAAACTCGGTGGAAAGAGTGGAGAACTTTGTCGTCTGAACACAATATCTTGTTCTGTTTTCCCGGATTCCCCTGCATTTCTCCCCATATTTGGGGTTTTATCCCCTGTGAGAGTATGACTTTTGCCCCTGCTTTCCCGTCAGGCCTTGACGTTCTTGATGATGTCGCTGACGGTTTCACGCAGGTGCTGGTCGTTCTTCATGTCCCGCTCCATGGTCTTGAGGGAGTAGACGATGGTGGAGTGGTCACGGCCCGAGAACTCCCGGCCGATCTCCTCCATGCTCATGCCGGTGACCTCGCGCAGGATATAGATCGCCACGCGGCGGGCGGATGCAACGTTGGCGTTCCGCTTGGTGCCCCGGATATCGGCAGGGGAGACGTTGAAGGTACGGGAGACCTCGCCCACGATCTTCTCGATGGTCACGGGCACGGGCTGGGTCTCGTTGAGGATGTCCTTGATGGCATTCTGTGCCACGCTGATGACAGGCTGGATGCCCTCCAGCATGTAGTAGGCGTTCAGCTTTTTCACTGCGCCCTCCAGCTGGCGGATGTTGTTTTTCAGGTGGTTGGCGATGAATTCCGCCACATCCTCGGGCAGATCCAGGTGGAGCAGCTCGGCCTTGCGCTTGACGATGGCCACGCGGGTCTCGAAATCAGGCGGCTGGACATCGGCGGTCAGGCCCCACTCAAAGCGGGTGCGCAGGCGCTCTTCCAGGCTCTTGATCTCCTTGGCCGGGCGATCAGAGGCGATCACGATCTGCTTGTGGGCATCGTGCAGGGAGTTGAAGGTGTGGAAAAACTCCTCCTGGGTGGATTCCTTGCCGGCGATGAACTGGATATCGTCCACCAGAAGCAGGTCGGCCACGCGGTACTTCATCCGGAAGTCCTCGGTGCTGCCGGCGCGGATGGCGGCGATCAGCTCGTTGGTGAACTGCTCGCAGGTAACGTACATGATAACAAAATCGGGGTGGGTGCGCTTGATCTCGGTCTGGATGGCCGTGAGCAGATGGGTCTTGCCCAGACCGGAGCCGCCGTAGATGAACAGCGGGTTATAGGCCCCGGAGGGGTTGGCCGCAACCGCCTGCGCCGCAGCAAACGCAAACTGGTTGGAGGGACCCTTGATGAAGTTCTCGAAGGTGAACTCGTAATTGCCCTGGGGCGAGGCGGGGTTTGCCTCGTACTGCTGGGCCAGCACCACCTCATGGGGCGGGGTGCTGGGCACCACCAGCGTGATGTCCACGTCAAAGCCCAGCACGGTCTTAAAGGCCTCTTTCAGCAGGCCGAGGTAGCGGTCGGTGACGATCTTGCAGATGAAATCGTTGCGCACCGACAGGGTGATATGGCTCGAGTCCTCAAAGCTGATGGGCTCAAGTCCGTCGATGTAGAGATTATAGGTCGGCTCGGCCATCTGCGTTTTGCAGTATGCCTGGGCGGCCTCTAAAACGTCCTTGAAAGAATCCATAAAACATCCACTCCATTGAATTGGTCGAAGTTTTCAACAATGCTGCTGATACCCCGTTAGTATACCACAAAAATCTCCCTGCGTCTATATTCTATAATGTAATTTATAATACATAAGAAAAGACGCTCTATCGTGCCCTCGCGGCTCTTGTGTTCAAGGCGGTTTTTGGCCACAAGATATGGTGGAAGAAAAGTTTTCCACGGAGAACCGGTGAAAAAGTTGAAAGCTTTTTCACAAAGAAATTTGAAAAAAGTTTGCTGGAAAGTGAAAAAAACGCTTGACAGAAGGGGATAGTGTGCGATATACTGTTGAATTGCAAGCCTGTCCCCAATTTGGGACCAGAAATACCCCATTACCGGGGACGAGTTTTTACGGAGGATACAACCATGAAGAGAACTTTTCAGCCCAAGAAGCGTCATCGCAAGGAAGTTCATGGCTTTCTGACCCGCATGAGCACCAAGAACGGCCGCAAGGTCATCAATGCTCGCCGTGCTAAGGGCCGCAAGAGCCTGACCGTCTGATCCCGCTTTGCCAGGGATCCGGCGCAGAATTGAACATGCGCACAAAAGACTGCTGATCCTGAATTGGCGGTCTTTTTCTTATTTTGGACGTTCTGCGCGCGGAATGACTAAAAATTTGGCAAAAGATTTGGCACAAAAAACGCCCGGACAGCCTTTTCATGTCGGCGTTTTTTTGCTATACTGAATTTTGAACTTTGCCCTGAGGGAAGTTCTGCGATTTTTTAACCGAAAAGGAGGCGACGGAGCAGTGCGCTATCGTCCCATCCGCCGCAACAGCGAGTTTGGCCGCGTGTATGCCCGCGGCAAGTCCTATGTGAACCCGGCGCTGGTGCTGTATGTGCTCAAAACCCGCGGCAAAAAGACCCGCGTGGGCCTGACAGCCACCAAAAAGATCGGCCATGCCGTCCAACGCAACCGCGCCCGCCGCGTGATGAAGGCTGCCATTGATGAGCATCTGGATCAGAACATCGGCGGCTATGATCTGGTGTTCGTGGCCCGGGGCATGACCCCCCGCCTGAAGAGCTGGCAGCTCAGCGAAGTGGTGGCCAGGCTCTTTGCCCAGGCTGGCCTGCCCGACAAGGCAAAGCAGCCGGGCGCAAAGCCCCCTGCCACGGTCCCGCCCGTAGACCGGGCCGCAAAACAGTGAATCCCGTCTCCCGCGTCTGTCGGAACGCGCTCTGTTCGCCCATCCGGTTCTACCAGCGCTTTATCAGCCCGGGGCTGGGCCGCAACTGCCGCTTTACCCCCACCTGCAGCCAGTATGGCATAGAAGCCATCCAGACCCATGGCTGCATCAAGGGGCTGCTGCTCACCGCCTGGCGCATCGCCCGGTGCAACCCGCTTGGCCGGTGGGGCTTTGACCCGGTGCCGCCCAAAGGCCGCTGGGTGAGCGGGGAGAGAAAGCTCTCGGTATCGAAATTATTTAAAAGGCGGCATGGATAGTTCGGCGGGGAGTTTCTCCGAGGAGAAAGCTACCCGTCGGACTTGTATAACCAGCTTCTTGTGACGCTCCGCACTGTGGGCGGGGTGTCCTTCTCATAAAAATCTAAACGTCCCGCACCACAGGCGGGGCAGAATGGACGAAACTATGAATCCTTTGTACATCCTGGGCTGGCCCTTGGGCTATGTAATGGAGTGGATCTACAAGCTGATCCCCAACTACGGCTGGGACATCATCCTGTTCACCCTGCTCATCACCGTGATCAAGATCCCCCTCCAGCTCAACCAGCAGAAGAGTATGGCCCGCATGAGCGCTTTCCAGCCCATGGTGGCCGAGATCCAGAAAAAGTACCGCGACAAGCCCGAAAAGCAGCAGGAAGAGCTGATGAAGCTGCAGGAGCAGGGCTACAAGCCCACCGCAGGCTGTATGCCCATGCTGGTCAACTTCCTGGTCATGTTCGGTGTTATCGAGGTGGTGTACCGCCCGCTGCAGCGCATCTTCCACATTGGTGCCGATGCCCTGACCGCCGCAGGTGAGGCCCTGACTGCCATGGGCATCAGCTTTACCACCGTGACCCGCGACACCAACATCATTGCACAGGTCATTGCAGGCGAGAGCACCGTCTCCTCCTGCTTCACCCCGGATCAGGTGGCTACCATCACCGAGTTCGGCCAGCACATGGATTTCTTTGGCATCGACCTGACCCGTGTGCCCCAATACAGCCTGGCTGCAGAGAATCTGCCCCTGCTGATCCTCCCGGTCCTGGCGATCGTGACCATGTTCCTGTCCACCCACATCAGCATGAAGGCCAGCGGCCAGGAAATGCAGGGCAGCATGAAGCTGACCATGTATATGATGCCGCTGATGTACGTCTTCTTCTGCTTCACCGTGCCCAGCGCTTTCTCTCTGTACTACGTTGTTTCCAACATCCTGATGACCGTGCAGAGCCTGTTGATGAAGAAGATCTACGACCCTGAGAAGATGAAGGCAGAGGTCGCCGCCGAGATGGCTACCCGCAAGAAGGAGCAGAAGCGCGGTGTAAAGAGCACCACCATCAAGGTCACGGATGAAAAGACCGGCGAGGTCGTGGAGAAAAATATCTCCGCCAGCGAAATGAACAAGCGCCGCCTGGAGTATGCCCGCAAGCTGGATGAGGAGCGCTATAAGGACGAGCGCACCGTTCCGCTGAGCGAGCTGGAAAACAAGAAGGAGGATTGACGGTTATGATCCGTACTCAGGAAGCGACCGGCAAGACGGTCGATGAAGCCCGCGCAAAAGCCTGCGCCCTGCTGGGCGTGCAGGCCGACGACCTGAATGTGAGCTATGAAGTGCTCGAAATGCCCCAGAAAACCGGTTTTCTGGGCCTGAAGACCACCCCCGCCAAGGTGCGTGTGAGCGTGGAAGAGCCCGATGCCCCGGCCGCTCCCGTGGTGGAGGAGAAGGTGGAGCCTGAGGTGAAGCCTGTTGTGGAGGAAGCTCCCGCTGAGGAACCCAAGGCCGAGGAGCCGGCCGCTGCCCCTGTGGCAGAGGAGGCCGCTCCCGTTGAGGAGACTGCAGCCCCCGCCGCCGAAGATGAGGAGCCGGAAGTTCCCATCAACATCGAAGAGAACGCCAAGGTCAAGGCCGCTGTGGACTACCTGAAGGAAGTCATTGCCCTGATGGGCGTGGAAAATGTCACCTTCAGCGCCGTGCAGAAAGGCGAGGCCACCATCATCCGTCTGGATGGTGAGAAGCTGGGTGCCCTGATCGGCCGCCGCGGCGAGACCATGGAGAGCCTGTCCTATCTGGCAAGCCTGGTGGCCAACCGTCTGGAAGGCGATTACATCAAGCTGGGCCTGGATGTGGCCGGCTACCGCGACAAGCGTGAGAATGACCTGACCGTGCTGGCACAGCGCATTGGCAACAAGGTGCGCAAGACCGGCCGCAGCTTTGCCATGGAGCCCATGAACCCCTACGAGCGCCGCATCATCCACTCTGCCATCGGCAAGATGGAGGGTGTGCGCAGCGAGAGCAAGGGGGAAGGCCGTGACCGCCGTGTGGTCATCTACTCCACTGCTCCCGATGCTCAGACCGACAACACCTATGGCGAGCGCCGCCCGCGGGGCAATGGCCGCCGCCCCGGCGGCAACCGCAATGGCGGCTTCCGCGGCGGACGCGGCAGCAGCCCCCGGAATGGCGGTCCCCGCAATGGCCGCCCCGCAGGCAGCCGCGGTCCCCGTCCTTCCAGCGTGCCCGAGCGCACCTATGCTCCCCGTGACGCAGAAACTGCCGCACCCGTGGCACCCAAGCGCACCGAGCGCGTGGATGATTTTGCCGATTTCAGCTTTGGCAAGATCGAGCTGTAAACTCCGCTGAGTTTTGCACAATGCTGCCCCCTTCCGGTGGAAAACTGGAAGGGGGCTTTTTGTCTCTTTCCTTTTTCGTCGCTTCGTGATACAATAATTTTGATTTGAGAGCGGAGGGAGAGCACCAACATGGAACATTCAACGATCGCGGCCATTGCAACCGCGCCCGGCGCAGGCGGCATTGCCGTGGTGCGTCTTTCCGGCCCGGAGAGCTATGCCGTGGCGGCAAAGGTGTTCTGCCCGGCCAACCCGGCAAAGCGGGTAGAAGATGCCAAGGGCTACACCGCTCTGTTTGGGCATTTCATGGAAGGGGAGGAAGCCTTTGACGAGGGCGTGGCCCTCTTCTTCCGGGCTCCCCACAGCTACACCGGCGAGGATGTGGTGGAGCTTTCCTGCCACGGCGGCAGTGCGGTGGCCCGGCGGCTGGTGGAAAGCTGCATCGCAGCCGGTGCCGCCCCCGCCGCCCCCGGCGAGTACACCCGCCGCGCCTTCCTGAACGGCAAGCTGGGGCTGACCCAGGCCGAGGCCGTTATGGACCTGATCTCTGCCGATGGCCGACAGGGTGCGGCGCTGGCCAATGCCTCCCTGAACGGCGCGCTGGCGAAGAAGATCGGGGCTGAAAAGGATGCCCTGACCGCCCTGCAGGCCCATCTGACTGCCTGGGTGGATTTCCCCGAGGAGGACGTTCCCGCGCTGGAGGATGCCCAGCTGGTATCCACCCTGACTGCCGTGAAGGGAGAGCTGGACACCCTCATCCGGAATTATGATGCCGGTGCTGTCCTGCGGGAGGGTGTGGACTGTGCCATCGTGGGGCGGCCCAATGCGGGCAAGTCCACCCTGCTCAACCTGCTGGCCGGGTTCGACCGGGCCATCGTCACCCCCGTGGCGGGCACCACCCGGGATGTGGTGGAGCAGGCCGTCCGTCTGGGGGACATCCGGCTGAACCTGTTCGACACTGCCGGTCTGCGGGAGACCGAGGATGCGATCGAGGCCGAGGGCATCCGCCGCAGCTGGAAAAAGCTGGAAGAAGCGGGGCTGATCCTGGCGGTGTTCGATGGCTCTGAGCCCCTGACCCGGGAGGATCTTGCGCTGGCGCAGCGGTGCGCCGGCCGCCCGGCCATTGCACTGGTCAACAAAGAGGACAAGCCCACTCAGTTTGACGCAGAGATCATTGCAGGCGATTTTGCCATGGTGCTCCCGGTCTGCTGTCAGGAAGAGGGGAGTCGCAGGGTGATCGCCGCTGCCGTTGCCCGCCTGCTGGGCACCAACAACATCGACCCCCACGCTGCCAGCCTCTCGGGCCAGCGCCAGCTTGCCGCCGCCACCCGCGCGCGGGATGCAGTGGCCGGTGCGCTGGATGCGGTCAGCGGCGGGTTCGGGCTGGATGCCGTATCGGTCTGTGTGGACGATGCGCTGGATGCCCTCTGTGACCTCACCGGCGAAAATGCGTCGGAGAATGTCATCAAGGAAGTGTTTGAGCGGTTCTGCGTGGGAAAGTAACGGAGGGCAGCCCGTCTGGCAGCTTTCTCCTCGGACACGAAACGGGCCATTCCATCGCCCGCCCTATTGCCTGCGGCAACAGGGTCCCACCCCAGCGGACGGTCCTCGGAGAAACTTCCAGCCGCTCTGCCGGGTAACAGCAGATTGAACCATAGAGGAAAGTATAGGAAAAGTATGAATCATCTTGGAGATTACGATGTGATCGTAATAGGCGCGGGCCACGCTGGCATTGAAGCGGCCCACGCTGCTGCCACGCTGGGTGCCAAAACGGCGGTGTTTACCATGAGCCTGGATGCCATTGGCAACATGCCCTGCAACCCCAGCATCGGCGGGACTGCAAAAGGGACGCTGGTACGTGAATTGGATGCGCTGGGCGGTGTGATGGGCCTTGCGGCGGATGCCACCTACCTGCAGAGCCGGATGCTGAACAAGGGCAAAGGCCCTGCCGTTCATGCCCTGCGCGTTCAGACCGACCGCAAGCGCTACCACGAATATATGAAGCACGCCCTTGAACTCACGCCCGGCCTTGCCATCCATCAGGCCGAGGTGGTGGGCATTGAGGTGGAGAACGGCCATGTCAAGGGCGTTGTGACCCGGCTGAACGGGGAGTACAGCGCAAAGTGTGTGGTCATTGCCACGGGCACCAATCTGGGCGGCAAAATTTTTGTCGGTGATGCGTGGTATGCTTCCGGCCCTGACGGGATGCACGCCGCCAATGCCCTGACCGAGAGCCTGAAAGCCGCCGGTCTGCCCCTGCGTCGGTTCAAGACCGGTACCCCTGCCCGTGTCCACCGGAGAAGCATCGACTTCTCCAAGCTGGAATGCCAGCCTGGCGACCCGGACAGCGAGCTGCAGCCCTTCAGCTTTCTGACGGATGCACCCATGCACAACAAGGTCGAGTGCTGGATCGCCTATACCAACCCCGAGACCCACAGGATCATTCTGGACAACATCCAGCGTAGCCCGCTCTACGGCGGCATGATCGAGGGAGTTGGCCCCCGGTACTGCCCCTCCATTGAGGATAAGGTGGTGCGCTTTGCGGGCAAGGACCGGCATCCCATCTTTGTGGAGCCCTGCGGCGAGAACACAGAGGAGATGTATCTGCAGGGTGCGTCCAGCAGCCTGCCCGAGGATGTGCAGAACGCCTTTTACCGGAGCATTCAGGGCTTTGAACACATTGAAATCATGCGCCCGGCCTACGCCATCGAGTATGACTGCGTAGATCCGACCAGCCTGGAAGCCACGCTGGAGAGCAAGGTGGTGCGGGGCCTGTATGGCGCGGGCCAGTTCAACGGCACCTCCGGCTACGAGGAAGCTGCCGCGCAGGGTCTGCTGGCCGGTCTGAACGCTGCCCGCAGTGCAAAAGGGGAGAGTCAGCTGATCCTGGAGCGTCAGACCAGCTATCTGGGCACGCTGGTGGATGACCTTGTCACCAAGGGGGTCATGGACCCTTACCGGATGATGACCAGCCGGAGCGAGTACCGCCTGACCCTGCGGCAGGACAACGCCGATCAGCGGCTGACCCCCATTGGCCGGGAGTATGGTCTGGTGCAGGATGACCGCTGGGCAAAATACCAGCACACCCAGAGCATTCTGGAGGCGGAGCGCCGCCGCCTGCACGAGACCCATCTGCGCACCGCTGACCTGCGCGCTGCCATGGAAGCAGCCGGGCTGACCCCTGCCGCGGAGGGCGGCATTGCCGAAGAACTGCTCCGCCGCCCCGAGATCAGCTACCCGCTGTTGGCGGGTGTGATCGGCTGGGGCGAGGGCATCACCCCCATGCTGGCCGAGCGGCTGGAGACCGAGATCAAGTACGCAGGCTACATTGCCCGGCAGGATCGGATGATCCGTGACGTGGCCCGCCACGAAAAGACCCTGATCCCCGCAGATTTTGAGTATGCTGACCTGACCGGCCTGACGCTGGAGGCCCGTGAGAAGCTGACCCGCATCCGCCCGAAGAATCTGGGGCAGGCGGGCCGCATCCCCGGCGTTTCGCCCTCCGATGTGGCGCAGCTGAGCATTGCTTTAACAGTGAAAGAGAAAACCTGATGCACTGACGGAGAGGTTGGACGAAGGAGGGCAGAACCTCTGTACAACCTCTCAGTCGCCTGCGGCGACAGCTCCCCTGATAGGAGAGCCATTGGTAGAAAGATAAAAGAATTGCCTAAAACGAAAAGGGACAGATAAATGATCGACAAGAACAGATTAGAGCAAAAATGTTCCATGTGGAACATTGCGCTGACCGGGGAACAGCTGGACCAGCTGGATGCCTTTGCGCAGATCCTGGTGGACTACAACCAGAAGGTCAATCTGACCGCCATCACCGACCCGGAGGGCATTGAGGACAAGCACTTCCTCGACAGCCTGCTGTTTGCCAGCCAGCCCGAGGTAGCAGGGAAGATGGTGGACGTGGGTGCTGGTGCCGGGTTCCCGGGCATCGTGACAAAGATCTACAAGCCCGAGCTGGAGTTGACCCTGATGGAGCCCACCGGCAAGCGGGTGGAGTTCTTGAAGTATGCCTGCGCTCAGCTGGGCCTGACCGGGGTGGAGTTTGCCAAGGAGCGCGCCGAGGAAGCCGCCCGCAAAGCATGGCGGGAGCAGTTTGATCTGGCCTCTGCCCGTGCGGTGGCGGCTCTGCCCATGCTGGCCGAGTACTGCCTGCCGCTGGTCAAGGTGGGTGGCAGCTTCCTTGCCATGAAAGGCGCTTCCGGCGAGGAGGAGCTGGCTGCAGCCCGCGGTGCCATCCGGAAGCTGGGTGGAGAGTATAAGGAGACCCGCACCCTGCATCTGCCGGGCGGCGATACCCGCACCCTCATCCTCTGCAAAAAGATTTCGCAAACTCCGACAGCCTACCCCAGAAACGGTGGAAAGATCGCAAAGTCTCCGCTGAAATAACGCAAAACCGCAAGATAAATGCCAAGCCCTGCCGAACGATTCTTCTGGCAGGGCTTTTTGATTTCTGGTACACTGGAACTGCAATGAGTGAGTTTTCCACCGTTTCCCGGGAAACGGTGGAAAACTGCGTCACATTTCAGCGAAAGGGGAAAGAATCATGTTTGAATGGAAGAAATCTGCCGGAAAGATCTACACCCTGCCTGTGGAAAGCATCCGTCCCTCGCCGTTTCAGGCTCGGACTGTTTTTGATGAAAAGGAGCTGGCGGGGCTGGCTCAGAGCATCCGGGAAAACGGCCTGCTTCAGCCCATCTCGGTGCGGAAGGTCGAGGGTGGTTACGAGCTGGTGGCAGGGGAGCGGCGGCTCCGCGCCTGCAAGCTGGCCAGGATGGAGACCATCCCGGCCATCCTCTGTGACTGCGGCGACCAGCGGACTGCGGCGCTGGGTCTGCTGGAAAACATCCAGAGGGAAGACCTGAACCCCTTTGAGCAGGCACAAGGGCTGCGGGATGTGATCGCCCTTTGGGACTGCACCCAGGCCGAGGCGGCTAAGCGGCTGGGCATGGCACAGCCCACCCTTGCCAACAAGCTGCGGCTGCTGCAGTTGACCACCGACCAAAGGCAGTTCGTGCTGGACAATGGCCTGACCGAGCGCCACGCCCGGGCTGTCCTGCGCCTGCCCGAGAACCGGCGGAGCGAAGCCCTTATCACCATTGCCAAGCGGCGGATGAATGCCCGGCAGACCGACCTGTACATTGAGCAGGTGCTCAATGCCGCCGCCCCGGGCAGACACCGCATCTCCATGGTCAAGGACGTGCGCATCTTTGTCAACACCATCGACCATGCCATCCGGCTGATGACGGACAACGGTGTGCCAGCTACGGCACACAGGGAAGAGCGGGACGGCTATATCGAATACACGGTGCGCATCCCAACCGCAGCCGCGCAAAGATAAAACGCATCGCAATTTTCACAAAAAATGCAATTCCACAGGGTTTTTACGCAAAATAATCAGGAAACAGGTTCAAAAAGCCGCGCTGATGTGCTATACTAGTCTTTAAAGGGGCTTTGCTGGCGGGAAAACAGCGGGGCCCGGCCTCGAATGTTCCACGTGGAACAAATAATTTTCCCGGGAGGAAACAAAGAGCGTGGCTAAAATCGTTGCAATTGCAAACCAAAAAGGCGGCGTGGGCAAGACAACCACGGCCGTGAACCTTTCGTCCTGCGTTGCGGCTCTGGGCAAAAAGACGCTCATCGTCGATCTGGACCCGCAGGGCAATACCACCACCGGTTACGGCATTCCCAAGCGGAGTGTCGATGTGGGTACTTATGAGCTGCTGATCGGTGAGGCGGAGGCAAAGGATGCCATCCGCAAGACCGAGTTTCGCACCGATGTCATCGGTTCCAACACCCGGCTTGCGGGTGCGGGTCTGGAAATGATTGACCTGCCGGGCCGCGAAAGCCGCCTGCGCAAGGCGCTGGCCTCGGTGCAGAAGGACTACGACTTCATCTTTGTGGACTGCCCGCCCAGCCTGGATCTGCTCACCCTGAACGGTCTGTGCGCCTGCGACAGCGTGCTTATCCCCATCCAGTGTGAGTATTACGCACTGGAGGGCCTGTCGGAGCTCATCAGCACCCTCAAGACCATCCGCAAGAAGTACAACCCCTATCTGGACATCGAGGGCGTGGTGTTCACCATGTTCTCCGGGCGGTTCAACCTGACGCTGCAGGTGGTGGATCAGGTCAAAAAGTATTTTGGCTCCAAGGTCTACAAGACCACCATCCCGCGCACCATCCGCATCTCGGAAGCGCCCAGCTACGGCCAACCCATCAATTTCTATGAGCCCAAGGGCAAGGGCAGCGAGGCCTATATGGATCTCGCCATTGAGTTCGTAAAGAACAACCGCCCGCATGAACCGGCACGCCGCCGCACAAAAGGGAACAGTGCCCCCGCCGAGCAGAAAAGCGCACTGGAACAAGTGAAGCAGGGGGAAGCGTAACCTATGGCAAAAAAAAGAGGAGGACTGGGCCGGGGCCTGGAAAGTCTGTTTGAGGACACAGCCCCCAGCTTTGAGTCCGATAACCGGATCGAGACACTGCCCCTGCGGGAGATCGAGCCGGACCCGGCTCAGCCCCGCAAGACCTTTGATGAGGAAACGCTGGCAGAGCTGGCGGCCAGCATCTCAGAGCACGGTTTGCTGCAGCCCATCGCGGTGCGGCCCCACGGAGTGGACCGCTATCTCATCGTGGCCGGTGAGCGCCGTTGGCGTGCCTGCCGGATGGCGGGCCTGACCGAGGCACCCGTCGTCGTGAAGGATGTCACAGATGAGCAGGCCATGGAACTGGCGCTGGTGGAAAACCTTCAGCGCGAGGATCTGGACCCGGTGGAAGAAGCACTGGGCATCCGGGAGCTGATGACCCGCTGTGACCTGACCCAGGAGCAGGCCGCCCGGAAACTGGGCAAGAGCCGCAGTGCGCTGGCCAACAGCCTGCGTCTGCTCAACCTGCCCGAAACGGTGCTGGAGCTGCTGAAGAGCGGTTTCCTCACCACGGGCCACGCAAAGGTGGTGCTGGGCCTACCCACCCCGGAGCTGCAGGAGCAGGCGGCACAGATCATTGCCGACCATGAGCTGAACGTCCGGCAGGCAGAGGCCCTGTGCAAGAAGCTGGCCAAGCCCCCCAAAGAGCCTGTGGAGCCCGCCCCGCGCGGCACCCTGCCTGTGGAGGTGGAGGAGAGCCTGAAGCAGGCGCTGGGCAGTGAGGTCAATGTGGCCTACCACGACGGCAAGGGCAAGCTGACCGTCCACTTCTACTCGGATGAGCAGCTGAAGGCTTTTGCAAACTTATTAGGGCAATATCAGGTTGAGGATTAAATCTCTCCGTCATTGTTGTTGCCCAGTAGGAGAGGCCTTGGCAGTCGATGGAAGCTTTTCGTATACGCCAGAGGCTCCCCTACCAGAGGAGCTGGCGGGCGCAAGCCCGACTGAGAGGTTGTACGAAGGCAAGCCTGCCCGAGAAGAAAAACATAGCGATCTAAGGCGCACGCCGCCTTTGAACGGCATGGGAAAGGGCTTACCCGCCCCATGCGAACCGAAATAGAGTAAGGAGAGTAAATCATGCTTGATATCAAATTTGTCCGTGACAACCCGGATGCTGTCAAGGAAAACATCAAGAAGAAGTTCCAGGATGCCAAGCTCCCTCTGGTGGATGAAGTCATCGAGAAGGACGCAAAGTACCGCGAGTGCCTGAAGGAAGTTGAGAGCCTGAAGGCTGCCCGCAACAAGCTGAGCAAGGCCAACGGCCCCCTGTTCGGTCAGCTGAAGAAGTGCACCGATGAGGCCCAGAAGGCCCAGCTGCAGGCACAGATCGATGCCAACAACGCCGCCGTCAAGGCCGACGCGGACAAGATGGCAGAGCTGGAAGCCGAGGAAGCCAAGCTGGCTGACCGCATCCAGGAGATCATGTACACCATCCCCCAGATGATCGACCCCAGTGTGCCCATCGGCCCCGATGACACCTACAACGTGGAGGCTCAGCGCTTTGGCGAGCCTGTGGTGCCCGATTTCCCCATCCCGTACCACACCGAGATCATGGAGAGCTTTGACGGCATCGATATGGACGCTGCTGGCCGCGTTGCCGGCAATGGCTTCTACTACCTGCTGGGCAACATTGCCCGCCTGCACGAGGCTGTGCTGGCTTATGCCCGCGACTTTATGATCGACAAGGGCTTCACCTATGTCATTCCTCCCTTTATGATGCACGGCAACGTGGTGCAGGGCGTGATGTCCTTCCCTGAGATGGATGCCATGATGTACAAGATCGAGGGCGAGGATCTGTACCTGATCGGTACCAGTGAGCACACCATGATCGGCCGCTTCATCGACCAGACCCTGGACGAGGCAACTCTGCCCCTGACCCTGACCTCCTACAGCCCCTGCTTCCGCAAGGAGAAGGGCGCACACGGCATCGAGGAGCGCGGCATCTACCGCATCCATCAGTTCGAGAAGCAGGAGATGATCGTGGTCTGCCGTCCCGAGGAGAGCGCCGACTGGTACGAGAAGCTCTGGAAGAACTCTGTGGAGCTGTTCCGCAGCATGGAGATCCCCGTGCGCCAGCTGAACTGCTGCTCCGGCGATCTGGCTGACCTGAAGGTCAAGAGCTGCGATATCGAAGCCTGGAGCCCCCGCCAGCAGAAGTACTTCGAGGTCTGCTCCTGCTCCAACCTGGGCGATGCACAGGCACGCCGCCTGCACATCCGCGTCAAGGGCAAGGACGGCAAGAGCTATCTGGCCCACACCCTGAACAACACCTGCGTGGCTCCTCCGCGTATGCTGATCGCCTTCCTGGAGAATCATCTGCAGGCCGATGGCTCCGTGACCATCCCCAAGGTGTTGCAGCCCTACATGGGCGGCCTGGAAGTTATGGTCCCTACCCACAAGAAGGGCTGAGCCTGAGCTTTTCCACAAAGCACTCATAAAATGTTGAAAACCCCGCCGTCCGCGTGATGCAGACGGCGGGGTTTTGTTGTGTAGAAAAAACAAAAAGAAAAAAGCTCCTGATTTTTCAATCAGAAGCTTTTTGGTGACCCGTACGGGAATCGAACCCATGTTACAGCCGTGAAAGGGCCGTGTCTTAACCGCTTGACCAACGGGCCTTAGAAATACAGAGCTTCGCTAAAACCTCCGACTTTCATCATCCACTATTGCGGACGACCGTCCCCCTTATCTTAGCGAAACTCTGTAATGTGGTAGCGGTAACTGGATTTGAACCGGTGACACTTCGGGTATGAACCGAATGCTCTAGCCAACTGAGCTATACCGCCATATTTATTTTGTGCACTTGAACAGTGCTTTATTATTATAGCCAATCGACCGCGATTTGTCAACAATTATTTCGCAAAAATTCAAAAATTTCTGAAATATCTCCTTTCATGGCGTAAAAAAGACGCTGTAACAGAAAAAAGTTACAGCATCTTGCATAAATCATTCCCGGTATTTCTCCATCATTTCCTTGAACAGCACAGCCGGGGAGGGCGGCGTGTAGGTAATGGCGTTGGCACCCGCTGCAATGGTGGCGGAAATGCTCTCGCCGGTCTTGCCGCCGCTGGCGATGATGGGCACATCCGGGAACTGCTCCCGGATCTTTGCCACCACCCGGGGCGTGTCGGTGCTGCAGGCCACATTCAGGATGGATGCCCCGGAATCAATGCGGCTCTGGATGTTGGTGTTCTCTTTTGTCACTGTGATGATGACCGGGATGTCCACCACCCGCGAGACCGCCAGCAGGTTCAGGTCAGAGATGGGGGAATTGAGCACCACGCCCATGGCACCCTGGCTCTCCACGTCGCGGGCAAGGTTCAGGGTGCGCACGCCATGGGTGGTGCCGCCGCCCACACCGCAGAACACCGGGATGTAGGATGCCTTGATGATGGCATCGCTGATGGCCTGCTGGGGCGTAAAAGGATAGACCGCGAACACCGCGTCCGCGTCGCAGTTGCGGATGATGGCAAGGTCGGTGGTGAATACAAAGCTTTTCAGCCGCCGCCCGTTGATGACGATGCCGCTGGCGGCATACACCTCCTGGGGCATTTTCAGGATGTTGTGGCGCAGGCGGCTCTCTACGTTGGGGGAAGTTTTCTTTTCAGCTGCCATGGGCAAGTCCTCCGTTTCTCAATTGTTTCAAATAGGAACTATATTATAGGAAAACAGGGGAGTTTATGCAAGAAACATCCTGTGAACAGTCTGCAAATAAAAAACGACCCTCTCCGTCCGTGCTTCACAGCACCGGAGAGGGTCGTTCCTTTAATGTGTTCTAACGTATTCTAAAATATCCTCAGGCACGCTGGCCAGTGCATCGGCTCCGGCAGCAGTCAGCTCTGCGCGGCCCCGGAAGCCCCACAGCGCCCCCATGGCAGGCAGACCGGCATTGTGCCCGGTCAGGATATCTACATCGCTGTCGCCCACAAACAGGGTGCTGGCAGGGTCTGCATGCAGGTCCTGCATCAGGCTGTAAACACCGATGGGGTCGGGCTTGGTGGGCACGCCCGGGCGGCTGCCCCGCACCAGAACAAACCGACCTGCCCCGAAATAATGCTCGATGATCTTGCCGCACAGCGGGTCAGCCTTGTTGGAGAACACCGCGCACTGCACGCCCGCGGTGTTCAGCGCGTCAATGAGGGCAGCAATGCCCGGGTAAGGCGCGGTCTTGTCCTCCTTGTGGGCATCGTACCGGGAGGTAAACTCAGCCAGCGTAGCGGCCAGCTGCTCCGGTGTGCGGGCATCGGCGGGCGAAAACCGCTCCACGAGCTTCGGGATGCCGTTGCCCACCATGTGTTTGAACTGCTCCACCGTAAACTCCGGCCACCCATGCTGTGCACACACCCAGTTGCCTGCATCAGCCAGGTCGTCGATGGTGTTCAGCAAAGTGCCGTCCAAATCAAATAATACCGTATGAATCATAACAATTTTACTTCCCCTAAGAACAAATAGCTTTATCTTTATGCCAAGGGCTCCCCCTATTGGGAGAGCTGTCGCCGATCGGCGGCTGAGAGATTTAATTCGTTTCCATAAATCTGAAAAATTTCTCCGCATCCCGCAGCGGCACGCTCCTCACCTTGAGCTTTACCCAGCCGGGAAAGGTCAGGGTCAGGTTGGTGCGGTCCACGCTGGCAGCCCAGGGGCTTTGTGCTGCGATCAGGCAGACATCCGGGTGAAACACACAGATGCAGTGCAGGTAGAGCCCCTGCTGCCGCCGCAGGGTCATGCGGCCCTCCCGCAGCCAGAGGCCCTCCCGCCGGTAGCCGGCCGCGGCTCCGGCCAGCAGTGCCCCAAAGAAGAAGGTGGGGATGAGCAGGGTCACGGTCAGCTGGGGCAGCACTGTGGCCGAGACCAGCGTCAGCAGCAGGCAGAGGGCAAAGGGAATGCCTGCCGGTGCAAAAAAGATGAGACTGCGCTCCTGGGTGCGGGCCAGCAGGTCGGGCGGCATCCGGAATTCCGGCAGCAGCTCCCGGAACAATGCTTCCTCGCCGCTGCGGTAGACGAACAGCGGCAGCTCGGGGGAGCAGCCGCCTGCCGTTACAAAGACCGGCCAGCGTTTCATCAGCCGGGCGGCGGGGGAGATGCGGACATCTGCAAAGCTGATCTCGCCTGTCCGCACCCGGCACTCGAAGTGCCCCAGCCAGCCGCCCCTGCTGCCGATCTGGTCGGCTGTATGCCAGACAGTGTAGTGCACGGTCTGGGCAAAGCTGCGCATCAGGCTGGCCCCCAGCAGAAAGCCAGCAGCCGCCAGCAGCCAAGCCGCGCCTGCAGGGAGCCACCGCGCCGCGAATCGGGCCAGAAAGCTCACCTGGATCTGGGCAAAAACGGCAGGATTCCAGTCCGGAACATCCCGGGTCTGGCGCACGGCCAGCACGAACAGGGCCAGCGTGGAGAGGCCGTTGGCCCCCAGAAAACCCAGCGCCGCCCGCTCCCCTCCGGCGGGCCGGTGCAGGGTAGGCTTTACCAGAGGCATCAGCTGGTCTGCCACCGCCTCGGCATCGGCTTTGGGCAGGCAGACCGAAAGGGTGTGCTTTTGCGCCGCGCCCACCGGGTAAAGGGTCAGGCGGCTTGCCCCGGCCATCCGGTAGAGCAGGGGCCGGTCGATGGTCAGTGCCGCCAGCATTTCGCCCCGCAGGGCACGATCCAGCCGGATGCCCAGCCGCCAGTGCAGATGAAAGACTCCGGTGTCATCCATGCTCCAGCTGCTCACACGCAGGATGCCCCAGCTCACGGCGCAGAGCAGAAGGAACAGCAGCGCATCCTGCCGCAGAGCCGTGTGCAGGGCTGTCCAGTTCCGCTCAAACAGCACCTGAACCAGCGGCAGCAGATAGACCACCAGCGTCTTGCGCAGAAACCGCAGGACGATAAAGGGGTGCAGGCGGCGTTCGTTCATCGGATCTCCTCCGCAAGGACATGGGTGAGGGCAGCGGCCTGCTCCGCCGGGACCGCCGGTAAAATAAGCCGCGTGCCCGGTGCCGTGATGACGACCACCGATCCCCCTGCCAGCCGGAGCAGCGGCGTGCGCAGCTGGAACAGCCCTGTTACGGCCCTGCGGCGGACCGCCCGCCGCAGCGGGAAGACGATGCCGGAGTACACCGTCAGGGTCTCCGCGCCCAGCGCGGCGGCATAGCTGCAGGCGCGCTGGTACACCACCGCCACCAGTGCGGCCCAGAGCAGGCAGAACACCACCCCGGCGGGCAGGCTCTGCCAGAACACAAAGGGAGCCGCCAACAGGCCCGGGATGGCGGCCCAGCAGCAGAGCACAGCCCGGCCCCGGGGCGGGATGATGAGCGCCGTGCGGCGCAGCTCCCGCTCCGTCACTTGCTGTTCAGCTCCCAGGCATCGGTCAGCAGGTGCAGGGTATCGTCCTGCGTCAGCACCAGGATGCGATCCCAGGGCAGCAGAACGGTGTTGCCGTGGGGGATGATGAACTCGGTGTCGCGGGTGATGCTGACCAGAATGGCATCGCCGGGAATGGGCACATCCATGATGGCCTTGCCCGCAAACTTGAAGTTCTCGGGCAGCAAGATCTCGTTCAGGCTGGCTGTGCCGCCGCCCAGGCTGAGCAGCTGGCGGATGGTATCCGTCTCGATCTCCCGTTCCAGAATGTGGCTCAGGTTGTCGGTGCCGCAGACCACGGTGTCCACGCCTAAGGTGTGCAGCAGCTCCCGGTTCTTGGGGTTGGAGGCCCGGGCCACGGTGCGGTCCACGCCGAACTCCCGCTTGGCGATCTGACAGGCCACGAGGTTGTCCTCGTCCGAGCCGGTCACGGCCACAAAGGCGTTGCAGCTGCCAACATCGGCGGTGCGCAGGGTGTCCACGCTGATGGAATCGCCGCAGATCACGGGGATGTCCAGCGAATCTGCCAGCATCCGGCACTGGGCCTCGATGGGTTCAATGATGACCACCGAATGGTGGTTCGTCAGCAGGCTCTGGGCCAGATACCGCCCAACACGCCCGCCGCCTGCAATACAAACTTTCATATTGATACCTCGTATTACTTTGGGTAAAACTTCTCCTGAGCTAAACCTCACTTCGCCAGTGCACGGAACACGGCCTGCTCTGTCAGGATGGTGGGGCAGATCGTGTCCAGCTCGTAGGTCTTGTGGTAGAGCACCTGCAAATGCGGGTCAGAGACGCGGCAGATGACCTTTTCGCGCCGGAAGATGTTCTTTGCGATCTGTGCAGCCATCAGGTTCACGGAGTCATCCTCGCACACAGCGGCCACCGCGTCGCAGTTCTCCACGCCGCCCTGCTTGAGGATGTCGGGATCGGTGGGGTCGCCCACAAGGGCTGTGCCGCCAAAGGAATAATCATCAAAGCTGTCCAGCCGCTTGAGCTGCTCGGGGTCCTTTTCGATCAGGGAAATATCATGGCCGATGCGTTCCAGATCCCGCACCAGTGCCGCGCCCACCTGGTCGCAGCCGATCACCAGAATATTCATGGATGTCACCTCATTGTTCAAAATCTGTTGTTATCTGGCCCGGCATTCCGCGTCAGAAGGAAACACAGGGAAAAACGTTGTGTCCAGTATAGCATATTTCCGGCGGCAGATAAATACAGAAAAAGCAGACAGTGCTCCTGTATAAAATTTGTGATTTTTCGTGCGCAGGCTCTTAGAATATGATATACTGGAAAGCGAACCCAATCTGAATGTGTGCAGAGCGCCTGTGCCGCTTTGCAGGGAGGAGAACCCATGTTTTTTGAAATACTGAAAGCCATCCTGATGGGCATTGTGGAGGGCATCACCGAGTGGCTGCCCATCTCGTCCACCGGCCACATGATCCTGGTGGAGCAGGTGGTCAAGTTCAACGCCAGCGAGGAGTTTATGTCCATGTTCCGCGTGGTCATCCAGCTGGGTGCCATTCTGGCTGTGGTGGTGCTGTTCTGGAATAAGCTCTGGCCCTTCGGCCTGCGCCATGGCCGTGTCTGCTCCAAACCTGCCGTCTGGCAGCTCTGGTTCAAGGTAGTGGCCGCCACCATTCCGGTGCTCATCATCAGCCCGCTGGACGACTGGTTTGAGGCCCGCTTCTACAATTACATCACGGTCGCCGCCATGCTGATCCTGTACGGTGTCCTCTTCATCCTTGTGGAGAACCGCCGCACCGCCCCGCATGTCACCCGGCTGGAACAGATCACCTATCGGGAAGCCTTCATCGTTGGCGTGTGGCAGATGCTGGCCATCATCCCCGGCACCTCCCGCTCCGGTGCCACCATCGTGGGCGGCCTGCTGCTGGGCCTGTCCCGTGCCTGTGTGGCCGAGTTTACCTTCTTCCTCGCCATCCCCGTTATGGCGGGCGCGTCCCTGCTCAAGGTGGTCAAGTTCGTCCTCTCCGGCGCTGCGATGACCGGCACCGAGATCGCTGTCCTCGTGGTGGGTTGCGTGGTCGCCTTTGTGGTCAGCCTTGCCGCCATCCGCTTCCTGATGGATTACGTCAAGCGCCATAACTTCAAGTTCTTCGGCCTCTACCGCATCGTGCTGGGTCTGATCGTCCTGGCCGTGGCCGCCATCACCGCCATTGCGTAAATCGCTCCCCAAACACTCCAGCCGCCCGCACGGGCGGCTTTTTTGCGCCCTGGGGCAATTGCACCGGCCCCGGCCTTGTGTTATACTGGAGCCATAAAGAGAGAACCCGGCGGCGGGAAAGTGCCGCGCCTGAAATTGTCAAAAACGGAGGAGATCCCTATGGAAGCATCGACTGTATATTACACCGACTTCCGGTGTCCTGTGGGCACCAGCCTGACCGAAAAACTGCGCCGCCTGTGCATTGCGGCGGGCATCAAGAGCATTGATATGGACGGCAAGTTCGTGGCCATCAAGATGCACTTTGGTGAGCTGGGCAACCTGGCTTTCCTGCGCCCGAACTACGCCAAGGTAGTGGCAGACCTGTGTAAGGAGCAGGGGGGCCAGCCCTTCCTGACCGACTGCAACACGCTGTACCCGGGCAGCCGTAAGAACGCGCTGGAGCACCTGAGCTGCGCGCAGGAAAACGGCTTCTGGCCCATGACCACCGGCTGCCAGATCATCATTGGCGATGGCCTGCGCGGCACCGATGAGCTTGAGGTGCCCGTGCCCAACGGCGAATACTGCAAGACCGCCAAGATCGGCCGCGCCATTATGGATGCCGACATCTTCATCAGCCTGACCCACTTCAAGGGCCACGAAGCGACCGGCTTCGGCGGAGCCATCAAGAACATCGGCATGGGCTGCGGTTCCCGTGCGGGCAAGATGGAGCAGCACTCCTCCGGTAAGCCCGCCGTGCAGGAGGAGCTCTGCCGCGGCTGCCACCGCTGCGCTAAGGAGTGCGGCTCCGATGCCATCCGCTACAATGAGAACAACAAGGCGGTCATTGATTACGAAAAGTGCAAGGGCTGCGGCCGCTGCATCGGTGCCTGCAACTTCGATGCCATCTATTCCATCGACAGCAGCGCCAACGAGGAGCTGGACCGCAAGATGGCAGAGTACGCCGCCGCCGTCTGTGCAGACCGCCCCTGCTTCCACATCAGCCTGGTGCAGGATATCAGCCCCAACTGTGACTGCCACGGCGAGAACGATGCCCCCATCCTGCCGGATATCGGCATGTTCGCCTCCTTTGACCCCGTGGCGCTGGATCAGGCCTGTGCCGATGCCTGCCTGAACGCACAGCCCCTGCCCAACAGCCAGCTGGGCCAGAACCTTGCAAAGCCCGGCTGGAACTGCCACCACGACAACTTCAAGGATTCCAACCCCAATGTCGAGTGGAAGGCAACGCTGGAGCAGGCCGAAAAGATCGGCATGGGCACCCGCCAGTACACCCTGAAGAAGATCTGAACATAAAAATAAGCCCGACAACGTCGGGCTTATTTTTATGTCTCTTGCATTCAGGGGCAGACAGAACGATCAATACTCGCTGGAAGCCGGGACCAGTACGTCAATGACATCGGCCAGGGCTTTCCAGTTTTCCTCGGAACAGCCGGGCAGCTCTTTGGCATCCAGACCGGCATCCTCGATGCGGCCGGTCATGCTGTCCGTGTCGGTCAGCAGGGTCTCGGCGTCGGCCTTGATGAGCGGCCAGGCATCGGCAAAGCTCTGCTGGTCATCGGCGCTCAGGCTGTCGAACCACTGGGTATAGGCATCTTTGATGTCGCTGACCGGCTGGATGCTCATGTTGCAGCCATCGGCCCATTTCAGCAGGGAAGCCGCCGCGATGACGGATTTCAGCGAACAGCCGGACACGCCGGGGCCCCAGCCGAGGCAGGGGGCAAAGGCATCGTCCGGGTCAGAGAGGGAGAACAGGGAGTTCTCGCCTGCGTCCAGCGGGCCCACCTTGCCAGTGTCGGCGGTCACAGTGGAAGAGGGGATGCTCTCGCTTGCAGAAGCGGAAGAGCTGGAAGCGGCAGTGCTGCCGGAAGAGGTGCTGCAGCCTGCCAGCACGCCGCACAGCAGGGCGGCGCAGACCAGCAGGGAAAGAATACGCTTGCGAATCATAGGAAAGCCTCCTTTTATCGTGTTCCGGCCCATCTGCCGGAGAAACTGCTCTGGTACATTTCTAGTATACTGTTCTGCCGGGCTGTTGTCAATCGGCGTGCGCAGGACGATTTTTCACCCCGGCTGTGCAAACTATACAAACTTTTGTCGTTTTTTTCTCAGTCGGGCGGGATTGACCTTTTTTGCGCTGGCGCGTATAATTCTGCCATGGTCAAACTGGGAGAAATGAGTGAAGAACCGGAAAAAGGGGGAGAAACGGATGCAGAAATTTCTGCGGCGGCTGGAACGCTTTTCACAGTCGCTGCTGTCGCCGCTGTCTTATCTTTCGGCGGCGGGCCTGCTGCTGGTGCTGGGAGCGCTGCTCACCAGCAAGCCCTTGTGTCAGGCGCTGCCGGTGCTGCAGTGGGCTCCGCTGCAGCTGATGGGGCAGCTGCTCTACAACGGGATGATGGTGCTCATCAACAACCTCAGCGTCATTCTCTGCGTGGGGGTGGCTGCCGTGCGCGCCAAAACCGAAAAGCAGGATGCCGCCCTGCTGGCGCTGATGGCCTACCTTGTGTTCCTCACAGCCAACCACACCGCGCTGGAAGTGCTGGGACTGCTTGCCCAGCCGAACGGGATGACCGGCCTTGCGGGCACGGGCCAGACCACCATTCTGGGCATTCAGGTGGTGGACACCGGCGTGGCAAGCGGCATCGTGCTGGGCTTTGCGGCGGCGTGGCTTTTCAACCACACCTGCGAAAAGCAGTTTTATGGCATGATCACCCAGCTCTATTCGGGCCTGCGGTGGTCGTTTTTGTGGCTGTCGGCGCTGGCGGTGGCACTGGGGCTGGGGTTCTGCTTTGTCTGCCCGCCGCTGCAGCGGGCGGTCAGCGCCCTCACGGGCTGGATCGCGGCTTCAGGGAACGCGGGTGTGTTCCTTTACGGCTTTCTGGAACGGCTGCTCATCCCCACCGGCCTGCATCACCTCATCTATATGCCCTTCCAGTTCTCTTCGCTGGGCGGCAGCCTGACTGTGGGCTCTGTGACCTACACAGGTGCTTACGCCGTCTGCATGACCGAGTACACCATGGGCCTGCCCCTCTCAGACGGCATCGTCTGGATGTACACCGGCTTCACCAAGACCTTTGGCTATCTGGGCATTGCAGCGGCCTTCATCTTCACGGCCCGCAGGGAGAACCGTGCCCGTACCGCCGCCGCTATGATCCCGCTGGCGGTCACGGCCTCGGTGGCCTCCATCACCGAACCCATTGATTTTCTGTTCTGCTTCGTTTCGCCCCTGCTCTGGGTGGCCCATGCGGTCATTACGGGCGGCTTTATGGTGCTGCTCCATGTCCTGCATGTCCGGGCCTTTACCTCCAACCTGCTGGGGTCGCTGGTGTTCAACCTGAGCGCCGGGGAGCAGCTGCAGAACATGCCGCTGCTCTATCTGCTGGGCCTTGCGGAGCTCCTGACCTACTTTGCCGTGTTCAGCATCCTCATCAAGGCAAAGGATCTGCCCACCCCGGGCCGGGAAGCAGCCCTCTCCGCAGACCAGTCCCCGTACGCCGACCCGCAGGAGGTGCGCCGGTTCATCGCCGCGCTGGGCGGGCCGGAGAACATCGCCCAGCTGGGAAACTGCTTCACCCGCCTCCGGCTCACGGTGCGGGATGCCTCGCTGCTGGATATGGGGGCTCTGCTCTCCCTGCCCCATAAAGGTCTTGTGGTGCAGGGCACCCGGGTCCAGCTGGTCTGCGGCCTGCACGCCGCCCAGCTCCGCCGCGCGCTTGAACAGCAGCTTGCCGAGATGGCCCCGGTGTGATTGCTTTTTGATAAGAGAAACGGTATAATTGTGGCGAAACCTCTCAGTCGCCTGCGGCGACAGCTCCTCTAACAGGGGGGCCAAAAAATCCCCTGCCTCTCCTATTAGAGAGGTGGCATTGCGAAGCAATGACGGAGAGGTTTAGCAGCGGATAACCTGAAAATAAAGGAGAACATAAAATGCAGAATAACACCTTTTCCGTCGAAGGTCTCTTCGATTTCCTGAACGCCGGTGTCAGCGCCTTCCACTCCACGGCTGCGGCTGTGAAGCTCCTGGAGGAAAACGGCTACCAGAACTGCCCCGAGAGCGCAGCCTGGGAGCTGGTGCCCGGCGGCAGATATTACACCACCCGCAACGGCTCTGCCGTGCTGGCATGGCGGATGCCCAAGGGGGAGCTGACCGGCTGGCATGTCACCGCCAGCCACAGCGATTCTCCCACCTGGCGCATCAAGCAGCTGGACGGCGGCAAGGACGCAGTCTTTGCCAAGGCGGAGACCGAGGGCTACGGCGGCATGATCATGCCCACTTGGCTGGACCGTCCCCTGAGCGTGGCGGGCCGCATTCTGGTCCGCACGGAGAACGGCATCCGGAGCCTGCTGGTCCACCCCGACCGGGCGCTGGCTGTCATCCCCAACCTCTGCATCCACTTCAGCCATGACCTGAACAACGGCATGAAGTACAACCCTCAGGTGGATCTGCAGCCCATCTTTGGTGAGGCAGGCTCCACCCTGCGGGACGCTCTGGCTGAGGAAGCCGGGGTCAAGGCTGAGGACATCGTGGACGCTGACCTGGTGCTCTGCACCCGTGAAAAGGCCGAGCGCGTGGGCCTGAAGGGCGAATACTTCATGTCCGGCCGCATCGATGATCTGGAATGCGCCTACACCACCCTGTGGGGCTTCCTGCAGGGCCGCGGCGAGGAGGAAGGCCGGGGCGATATGTGGGTCATGTTCGACAACGAGGAGGTGGGCTCCTCCAGCCGGCAGGGCGCACAGGGCACCCTGATGGCCAACGTGCTGGCCCGCATTGAGGAAAAGCTGGGGGTCACCCGGGAGCAGAGCATTCGTGCCTGCACCAACAGCCTGCTGCTGAGCGCCGACAATGGCCACGCCACCCACCCCAACCACCCCGAAAAGAGCGATCCCGCCAATGTGGCGGTCATGGGCGGCGGTGTGCTGCTGAAGTACAATGCCCGCCAGACCTACACCACCAGCGGCTTTACCGGCGCTGCCTTTGCTGAGATCTGCAAAAAGGCCGGTGTGCCGGTGCAGGTGGCCGCAAACCGCGCGGATGTTCCCGGCGGCTCCACGCTGGGCAACCTGCTGGGCCACCAGATCCTGATCCCCATGGTGGATATCGGTCTGGCACAGCTGGCCATGCATTCCGCAATGGAGACCGCCAGCTGCAAGGATGCCGAGTACATGGCAAAGGCTGTGGCCGAGTTCTATAACACGCCCGTCTCCCAGCCTGTGGACGGCGAGTGGAAGCTGGGCCTGTGAGCGCTGTGACCGGGCGCTTTGCCCCCAGCCCCAGCGGGCGGCTGCATCTGGGCAATCTGGCCTGCAGCCTGCTGGCCTGGCTCAGCGCCAGAAGTCAGGGCGGGCGCATCGTTCTGCGCATTGAGGATCTGGATGCCGAGCGCTGCCCCCGCAAATATGCCGACGCACTGGAAGAGGACCTGCGCTGGCTGGGCCTTGTCTGGGACGAGGGCGGCAGCAGCGGCGGCCCCAACGGCCCCTATTACCAGAGCGAGTGCGCCGCCATCTACACCGAGAGCTATAACAAACTGGAAGCACAGGGCCTTGTGTACCCCTGTTTCTGCTCCCGTGCCCAGCTTCATGCCGCCAGCGCACCCCACACCTCCGACGGCAATGTGATCTATCCCGGCACCTGCCGGGGCCTGACGGCGGAGCAGATCGCCGAAAAGCGCAAAAAGAAAGCCCCGGCCTATCGTCTCATGGTGCCCGACGAGGACATCACCTTCACCGATGGCTGTATGGGCCCCCACACCGAGAACCTGCTCCACGACTGTGGCGATTTCTACCTCCGCCGTGCCGATGGCGTGTTTGCCTACCAGCTGGCCGTGGTGGTGGACGATGCCCGGATGGGGGTCACGGAGGTGGTGCGGGGCGCGGACCTGCTCTCTTCCACCGCCCGGCAGCTTTATCTTTACCGTCTGCTGGGCCTGCCCGCCCCAAAGTTTGCCCATTGCCCGCTCCTGCTGGCTCCCGATGGCCGCCGCCTGTCCAAACGGGACGGGGACCAGAGCCTGGAAAATCTGCGGGCAAAGTATACGGCGCAGGAGATCGTAGGCAGGCTTGCCTTTGCCTATGGTCTCCAACCTGAACCGGCTCCCCGCACCCCGGAAAGTCTCATTGCAGACTTTTCCTGGGACAAGGTGCCAAAGCAGGATATCTGCCTGCCGGAAGGTCTGTTTTAAGCAAAACCACAATCTTTCACTGGAAACGGTAAAGATTGTGGTTTGTTATTTACAAAATAATACTCTTATGGTAGACTATAAATAGTGAAAATCACAACAAAGATTGGAGGAAGTAAAATGAAAAAGATGTTAGCTGGTCTATTGGTGGTATTGACACTTGTGTGTGCGATGCCGCTTGGTGCATTTGCTGCTGAGCCAGAAGATGAAGGAGTGCAGCCGCTTTTTTTCCCTGAGTGTCCGAAATGTGGTGGCGTACTTAATATTGAAAGAACATGGACGGAATACACATATTATTACACAACTATATGGGTATATGTGGTATGCGAAAATGGCGACTATTCGAGTAATGAAGTAATGTCTCAAATTCCCAATCAGACAACTCGTAAAAAGAATGATAATGAGAACGAGAGTGTTACGCAAATAGACTAAAACAGAAAGGAGCCTGTTATGCGTAAAATGTTAAAAGCGTCGAGTTTGTTGATCTGTGCAATGCTTTTGTTCAGCGCATGTGCAGGTTCTTTGAATCTGAGACCGGGACCTTTCCGTTCGGAAATGCAGGATGTATTCGTTCAGCAGACGACACTTACGGTTCCGGCCAGTCACGCCGAGCATGGGGAGGACTATGTCATTGAGTGGCAGGACCCCGTGATGGAAAAACACGTCCGGAAGTGGCTCGACCGTCCGGAGGGGGATATCTATCACAGCGATGTCTGGGACTATCAGCGGGTCTCGATAAAATCCGGAACCGGCGTGGAGGATCTCCTCATCAAAGATGCACCGGACGGGGAAGACATTGGGGGAACCGTTAATGGCAATGATCAGCTGGAAGCCTGTGCGGTCAGAATAGAAGGAACGTATGATCCGGTGACCTCTCTGGCAGACCTGCGGCATTTTGACAGCTTGCAGGTATTGTCGGTCAATAATAAAAATGGTGCCCCACCCATTACCGACCTGACCGGTCTGGAAGAATGCAAAAATCTGATGCTTTTGAGTGTGCCCAGTGTGGAGAGCAGTGCATTCCCGACCTTTGCAAAGCTGGATTCCGTGGTAGAGCTGAAGTATGGCAGTGACGGGATCCGGGCGGATTCCAATGTCTCCGACCTTTCGGCGCTGGCGCAGATGAAGTCGCTGAAGATGCTGTGGATCACCGGCAGTGAGGTCGATCTGACCCAGCTGGCCGGAGCTGACTTGCGGGTCCTGAGACTGGACGTGACCCGGATCGGTTCGCTGGAACCGCTGAAGCAGATGGAAAATCTGAGCTTTCTGCAGCTGTGCCAAGGGCCGGAGATCGACAGCTTTGCCCCGCTGGCGGAGAGCAGTGTGCAGTATCTGAGTATGTCTCTCTCTCAGGGTGCACAGGAAGCCTACAAGGACATGGATTATACTCCCCTGACCCAGATGCCGCAGCTGATCTGGCTGGATCTGACCAACAACATCACGTTTGATACGGAAACCTGCAAAAAACTGCTGGCAAACGATACGGCCCTGAAATATCTGAAAATTTCCTATACATCAGCGGCCAAAGATGCCGAAGAGCTGGATACAGCGCACCTGAAAGAGTTCACTGCCCCGGCTCCGTAATACCCCAAAATGCAAAAACACCCATGCCAGCGCCGGCATGGGTGTTTTTCCGTACAGATTCACAGCCGCTGCAAGGCTCTTGCGTCGCTGCGTTCCAGTGCGGTCATGCCGGTATCCAGAACCATGGCCAGCAGGATGCCCAGCAATACATCAATGCAGCTGTGCTGCTTGAGCAGGACTGTGGATGCAATGATGGAAACACAGAGCACGGCGGAGGCGGGCCGCATCCAGCGGCGGCCCGGCGTTTCAAAGATGCGGCTGCGGTAATAGGCCATCATCAGGGTGACGGAGTTGAACACATGGATGGAGGGGCAGACATTGAGGGGCGTGTCGGTGGCATAGAGCATCCGCACGGCCTGAGCAAAGATATCGCTGCCGTACACCCGGTAGGGCCGCAGGTCAAGCCCGGTGGGCAGGATGACATAGCAGGCCAACGCAATGGTCATGCCCGCAAACAGGGGCAGGCAGAGCCGCCAGAAGTCGGCCCGGGGCGCTTTCCACAGCAGGTAGAACAGGGTGAACGGGATCCACAAAAACCACGCAAAGTAGGGCACGATGGCATATTTGCAAAAGGGGATCAGGTCGTCCAGATGGCAGTGCACCAGAACATCGGGCACGGCAATATGGACTTCGAGCCAATGGAACGCCGAAAGGTAAAACAGGAGATAAAACGCCATGAACGAAACGGGATGGCGGGAAAACCAGTTGCGCATGGAACACACTTCCTTTTCTGGAATGGGGGCCGCAGCCCCGCCTAAAGTTCTTTGCAGCGTATGATTATACCGCGCAAAGACGAAGAAAACAAGACAAAAAGCTGACAAAATCGTGAACACATCCGCGCGGAATTTGGTATGCTTTGGGGAAGCGGATGCAGGGGAGAGAAGCTTCTGCCTATTGATACGAGACAGGATGCGGGTTTCCTGCACAAAAAAGGCCCTCCCCGCCAAAACTGCAATGGCGGAGAGGGCCGGATATACGGAAACTCAGATCACCTTTTGTTCCATCCACCTGCCGCGGACAAAGCGGACGCAGAAGAACAGCGAGCGCATGGCCCAATCCAGGAACATGCCCATCCAGATGAACAGCAGGCCGCAGTGGAACTTGAGCACCATCAGGTAGCAGAAGGCCACCCGGAACACCCACATGGAGATGACGCTGACCGTCATGGTAAAGGCGGCGTCTCCGGCGGCGCGCAGGATGTTGGGCAGGGTGAAGCTGGAGGGCCACAGGATCAGCGATACAGCGTTGAACCAGACCATCAGCTCCAGTGCCATGCCGTAGGCATCCGGCGAGAGGTTGAACCAGGAGAGCGCCAGCTTGTTCAGGAAGAACAGGCCGGAAAGGTTCATCGCCCAGTCCCCGGCGTAGGCGGTCAGGAGCAGCAGGCGGGAATAGCGCTTGGCCTGCACCTTTTCCCCGGCACCCAGACACTGGCCCACCACGGTCAGCGCGCCGATGCCCACGGCGGAGGCGGGCACGTTCAGGAAGCTGGAGATGTTGCCTGCCACGGCGTTTGCCGCAATGGCGGCGGTGCCCAGCGTGCTGGTCAGGCTGGAGACCGACAGCTTGCCGATCTGGAACATGCCGTTCTCGATGCCGGCGGGAATGCCGACTTTCAGGATGCGCTTGATGAGGTCGAGGTCAGGCTTCAGGTCGGTGAGGTGGTCGATGCGCAGCGCACAGTCCGGCTTCTGCAGCAGGAACATCACGGTGAAGCAGGCGATCATCCGGCTCACGAGGCTGGCGGTGGCCGCACCCATCACGCCCATGCCGAACCCGTAGATCAGGATGGCGTTGCCGCCAATGTTGACCACGTTCATCACCAGGCTGGAAAGCATACTGATCTTGCTGTTGCCCTGGGCGCGGAACAGGGCCGCACCGGCGTTGTACACGCCGATAAAGGGATAGCTCAGGGCCGAGAGCAGGAAATAGGTCTCAGCGTAGCGCATCACATCCGCGTCAATGGAGCCGAAGATGCCCCGCAGGATGGCGTGCCGCCCCACCGCCACGATAACGGCGGTGACCACGCTGAGCGAGATCATAATGAACATGATCTGGGCGGCGCTGGCCTTGGCCCGTTTGGGCTCCCGGTGGCCGATGTACTGGCTGGCGACCACCGCGCCGCCGGTGGCCAGTGCGCTGAGCAGCTGGATCATCAGCACGTTGAAGGAGTCCACCAGGCTCACGCCCGAAACAGCGGCTTCGCCCACCGAGGAGACCATCAGGGTGTCCGCCAGACCGATGGAGATGCTGAGGGCCTGCTCTGCCACCAGCGGCAGGAAAAGTGAAATGAGCTGTTGACGGTTGAACAGCGGTCTTGATGTGGTCGATGCGTCTGTCATGGTGTCCTCCCTTGGCGCGTGGATTCAAACACACCCATGATAGCGCGGAATGACGTGAAAATCAAGATGTTGTATCCAACAAATCAAAAAATCAGGCAAACTCTTTGCTGGGGGTCAGGCTGGTGCCGTAATAAACGATGTAGTCGTAGGGGATCTGGGGGTTGTATGCGGCCAGATCACTGTACTTGGCCAGAATGTCGTTCCGCAGGCCGCCCACCTCGATGTCATGGTCAGAGACGTTCCGCACCGAGAGGAAGGAGTGACCGCTGGAATTGATGGAGGCATCGCCCTGATCCTCGGCCCGGGCGTAGATGCGCAGCTGGGCCACGGCACCCTCGGCGGGTTCTGCACCGTAGGCCTGAACGGCAGATTTATGGTCGGCCTGTTCAAAATCGTAGGGGCCGCCGGTGCTGGTGGTAAAGCCGACGATGTTGCGGATCTGATCCTCAAGGGGGCTTACATCGGTGATGACACGTTCGTCCTGGGGGGCGGGCGTGGCGGCGGGAGCCTCGGCCAGTGCGGCGGTGCTGCCGGACACGCACAGGGCCAGCGTCAGGCAGAGGGAAAGGGCGCGGAACAGCTTTTTCATGGGGTGACCTCCAAAGAGAAAAAAATTCAGGTCAAGGATAGACGATTTTTGGGGCGCTGTCAAGAAAAAGATATCTGTCGCCTTTACCCCCGGTGCCGGTTGTGTTAAAATGTAGCTGGTAGCCGTGCCCGGTGGTTTGGGGCATGGGGCCGATCGGAAGGTAAATGAATCTGACCCAGAGAGGGGAACAACCTATGCCAAAAGAAGCACACAAGGTCGTGGTCATCGGGCACCGCAACCCCGATACCGATTCCATCTGCTCCGCCATTGCCTATGCGGAGCTCAAAAACCGCACCAGCACGCTGGTCTGTGAGCCGCGCCGTGCCGGTAAAATGAATCAGGAGACCGAGTTCGTCCTGAAAAAGTTCGGTGTCACGCCGCCCCGGATGTGCACCGACGTGAACCCCAAGATCCGGGACGTGGATTACCGCGAGATGCCGGGCATCCCGGGCTCCACCAGCCTGCGCCGCGCATGGAAGATCATGCGCGACCAGCAGATCGACACCCTGTCCATTACCAGCGCGGACAACGAGCTGGAGGGCATCATCACCGTGAAGGATCTTGCCACCGCCAACATGGACGTGTTCGATACCGCGGTGCTGGCCAAGAGCCGTACCTCTTATAAGAACATCCTTGAAACGCTGAACGGCACCATGGTGGTGGGCAATGCCGACGCGGTCTGCACCACCGGCCACATCAAGATCGGCACCGCCACCCCCGAGATGCTGGAAAGCAGCGTGGAAAAGGGGGATATCGTCATTCTGAGCAACCGGTACGAAAGCCAGCTCTGCGCCATTGAAAAGGAAGCCTCCCTGCTCATCATCTGCAATGGGGCCAAGGTGGGCCGCACCATCCAGCGCATTGCCGATGAGACCGGCGTTGCCATTATGACCACCCCCGTGGATACCTACGCGGCGGGCAAGCTCATCAGCCAGTGCGCCCCCATCTCCTATTATATGACCCGGGACAACATCCTCAAATTCACCCTCGTCACCCCCGTGGCCGATGTGCTGCGGGTGATGGCAAAGGTGCGCCACCGCTATTTCCCCATCCTCGATGAGGAAGGCAAATACTGCGGTATGGTCAGCCGCCGCAACGTCATTGCCCTGCGCAAGCGGCGCATCATTCTGGTGGACCACAACGAGGCCACCCAGGCCGTGGAGGGCTTTGATCAGGCCGAGATCCTGGAGATCATCGACCACCACCGCATCGGCAGTCTGGAGACCAGCGGCCCGGTCTACTTCCGCAACCAGCCCGTGGGCTGCACCGCCACCATCATCACCCAGATGTACGATGAAAACGGTGTGGACATCCCGCCCCAGATCGCGGGCCTGCTGCTGGCGGCTATCCTTTCGGATACGCTGGCCTTCCGCAGCCCCACCTGCACCCCCGTGGATGAAAACGCCGCCAAGCGTCTGGCCAAGATCGCAGGCGTGGACATTGAAGAGTTTTCCACCGAAATGTTCGAGGCCGGTGAAAAACTGGACGGCAAGACCCCCGAAGAGGTCTTTTTGCAGGACTTCAAGGTGTTCATGTGCGGCGATATCCGCTTTGGCGTGGCGCAGGGCAGCTACATGACCCGCAAAAACCTGCAGGCCGCCCAGGCGCTGCTCCAGCCCTATCTGGAGGAGGCCCGCAACAAGCAGAACGTGGAGGACCTCTACATGCTGCTGACCGATGTGCCCAAGGAGGAGAGCGTGGTCATCTGCACCGGCCGCTACGCCGCCGAGGTGTTGAGCAACGGCTTTGAGAGCCGGCCCGCCGCCGACGGCAGCTGGACGCTGCCCGGCGTGGTCAGCCGCAAAAAGCAGTTCATCCCCGCCATGATGAGCGCCTATCAGGAGCTGTAACCCCCCGATACAAAACACGAAGCCCCCGGAACCCTGCATGTTCCGGGGGCTGTTGTGTTTTGTAAGGGAGCGTCAGGCTGCGACTTTTAAGGGAGAGTTATCAGTCCAGATGGTGCCATCCAAAAGCTTTGTTACGGCCAGTGTGCCGTTCACGCTGACCCGCGCGGGGTCCAGCGCATAGAAATCGCTCTCCCGCAGGTTTTCGGGGTCTGCCGTGGGGGAGATGCCCACCACGCACACCCAGTGTCCGTAGGTGCTGCTGGTGGCGATGTGGGGGTAATTGACCTCTTTCCAGCCAGAGCCGGAGAGGTGGTATTCATAGCTTGTCACGCGGTTGGTGTGCTTGGACACGCCGCTGACAGCGGTGTTTTTCAGATGTACGATGACGGGCCGCCCGGCCTGCAGCTCTTCATACAGGCGGGAAAGGCAGCCGGAAAGGGAGCCGCTGTAAGCGTAGTACCCGGCGGCAGACCATACCGCGCCGTTCGACCACATCCCGCTGCCTGAGCAGGGCTTGCCATCCAGAATGGTGCGGGCGTAGCGCAGGGCGTACCAGCTGCACCGGCCCGAGGTCTGGTTGCCGATGGAGACGATCTGCTGGCTGTCGAAGGACAGCAGCGTGATGCCGTTCACATTCTGCAATTGTGCCGCCGCAGCCTTTGGCGCGGCCAGAAAGCTCAGGCACAGCAGAACTGCTGCCATGAAAACGCGCACCGGAGCGCGCAGGGAACCATGCTGCATGGGGCAAACTCCTTTTCCTTGTTCAGGAACGGCACCCGGCGGTTCCCATTGCCTTAAGTTTAGCACCAAATCGTGGTAGAATTGTGTAAACGACGGAAATATTTTCCGGTTTTTGCCCCGGGTGCGGCAAAGGATCTTTGCGAAGATTCGTTCTGGAAAAAACAACAAAAGCAGGAGAAAATGTTTGGTGAAGCTGGCAATTGACAAAAGCGACAGTCGTTGGATAAAATAAAGCCAGAAGGGGTCCTGTTTCAAAATGGAAAGGCACCCTGCATATTATGAAAAACACAACAAAACGACTGGAGGTCCCGACATGAAAATGCTGAAAAAACTGGCCGCTTTGGTTCTGGCGGCGACCATGGTACTTGTTCTGTTCACCGCCTGCGGCGGTGATACCACGCCGACCCCTGAGGCTCAGGCGGAAGCTCAGATGATGAGCACGATCAATGCAAATCTTGGTTCGAAAGTACAGCTGTGCAATGACACCGAGCTCAAACAGGAAGCTGAAAAGTTCCTGGATTCGAAAGTGAACATCGATACTGGTTTTTGGAATGTAGGCTCTAGAATAGAGGTCAATCGTGATAATGGTATTTATACGGCCAAGGTCGTGGTCAAGAATGAGTATAACGGTAAACTGTTGGAAGAGTTCTTTAAACGGATAAACAATGATAATAAAGATGTGAACATCAACGCAGCTGGCAAGTGGACTAAGGTTGGTGTAGCCGCAAAGACAATCAAGGGCAACATGTACATTTCTATCGTTGTTCAGGTTAATCCCAACGCATAAGGATACAGTAATACACTCCCCGGAGCGTGGCTGAAAGGCCGCCCTCCGGGGCTTTTTGTATTTGTGGCAAAATCCTTCTGATTGTGGTACAATAAAAGATAGATTTTATCGAAAGAAAGGAACCTTTGGATGCAGCTGTTTGAACTGGTCAGCCCGCGGCTGTTCCGCCCGCTGGCGGGGCCCAACCGGGCGTTTTATGCGGAGCTGCTGCTCCTGCTGTGGGAGGAGTGCCGCCACACGGCGGATTACTCCATCTCCCGGGCAGAAGCGGTGAGCCGGGCCGAGGATTATTTTGCGGCACTGGCAAAGCCGCTGGCACTGGATGCCGATGACGCGGGCGACGAAGCCGAACAGCCCACCCGGGATCCCCATACCCTTGCGCTGGGCTTTCTGCTCCGTCTGCGCCGCACCGGCTGGCTGGAAGAGCAGCCCGGCAGCTATGAGGAGGAGCCTGCCCTTGCCTTTGTGCCCGAGGTGGCCCCCCTGCTGGAAGCGCTGGAAGAGATCCTGAACCCGCGTGTTGTCACCTACACCGGCAAGCTGTACAAGGCCTGGCAACTGCTGCAGAACATCGGGGAGGAAAAGAGCCCCTATGAGAATGTTCTGCGGGAGGTGGCCTCCGATCTGGAAGCACTGAACAAGTCCCTGCGGGCGCTGAACGCATCCATCGGGCATTATATCGACCGGCTCACCCGCAACCGCACCCCGCAGGAGGTGCTGGAGCTCTTCGACCAGTACGAGGAAAAGGTGGTGGCCGCCGCTTACCACCGCTTCAAGACCAGCGATAACCTGTTCAACTACCGCGCTTATCTGGAAGAGGAGCTGGACGACTGCGAGGCAGAGCACCTGCCCCGGCTGGCGCTGGATTACGCCCGGGTGGAGCGCTGTGCCCCCGGCGAGGCAGCCCCTGCCGTGCGTGCCCTCATCCAGAAACTGCGGGATTCGCTGGAAGAGATGAGCACCCTGATGCGCCAGATCGACCAGAGCCACATCCGCTACCGCAAGCGGGCCGTGCAGCGGGCCCAGTTTCTGCTGCTGAGCGACCGCTCCTCGCAGGGCAGTGTCACCGCCCTGCTCCGCCGCTACGCCGAGGAGATCAAAACGCCCGATCAGCTGTTCGCGCCGGATGACGGCCCGGTGGCAAAGCGCCTGCACCTCTACCCAGCGGCGGTGTTCGGGGCAAAGCCTCTCTACCCGCCCGCCGCGCCCCGCAGCGAAACGCCGCTGGCTCCGGTGCGGCAGGCCGGGCTGGACGCGGAGCAGCTGCGCAAAGAACAGCAGCTGCTGCTGGACTACGCCCGGATGGCCGTGACGGAGGAAAACGTGGGCCTGCTGGCAAAACAGGCCCTTGCCGCCCGCAGTGCGGTGGCCGCTTCCACGCTGGCGGAGGAATACCCCCACGATTTTGCCCGCATCATCGGCCTGCACACCTACTCGCAGTCGCCGCGCCGGGCTTACGATATCACCCTTACCGGAAACTGGGTCGAACGGGGCGGCTTCCGGTTTGAAGAGTTTATTCTGACACCCCGCAGGGAGGACGCTGACCATGGCCGAACCGAATAAAATGCTGGAAGAGACCGCAAACTATCTGCTCAACCACTGCTTTGTGCTGGGCGGCGTGGAGGATCAGCGGGCAAAATACCTCTATGTGCAGGATCATCTGCCCGATGTGCGGGCCGTGTTCGCGCCGCTGGGCTATGCGGTAACGCTTTACCCGGCTCCGCTGCAGGCGGCGGCGCTGGTCAACGAGCATGAGGGCAGCCAGGCACGGCTGCTGAAATACGAGAGCATCCTGCTGCTGGTGCTCCGCCTGCTCTACCTGCAAAAGCGGGAGAGCCTTGCCGCCAGCGCTGATCAGGTGCTGGTCACGGTGGAAGAGGTGCAGACGGAGCTGCAGAAGATGAACCTGCCCCGGCGGCTGGACCAGCGCACGCTGGAGGAGCTGATGCGCACCCTGCGCAGGTATAATCTGGCCCGCCCGGTGGGGCGGCTGACCGGTCTGGACAGCCGCATCGAGGTGTTCCCAACCGTGCTGCTGGCCCTGCCGGACGCAGACCTTGCCGATGCCGCCGCCGAGAGCAGCCGCACCCGGGAGGAACTGGCCCTCTACGAGCGGCCTGACGGAGATGCCAGCGGGGAGGAAGAAGAATGATCGAATTAAAGCGTCTGAAGCTCATCAACTGGCACAACTTTGAAAATGTCACCTTCGATTGTGCCCGTCTGACTTATATGATCGGTGTCAACGCGGTGGGCAAGACCACCATTCTGGATGCCATCCGCTACTGCCTGACCACCAACCGCAATTTCAATGCCCTGGGCAATAAAAAGAGCGGCCGCACCCTGCAGGGCTCTGTCCACGCCAAGCAGCGCGGCGAGAACGCCTACCGCCGCCCGGGCCGCACGGTGGCATACATCGGTGCAGAGTTCTGGGATACCGTCAAGCGGACAAACTTTGTCATCGCTGTCCGGGTGGAATCCGAGGGCCCCATGCAGGAGCTCCACCCCGGCGACCAGACCTGGTACATCTCCGAGGACGGCATCACGCTGGAAAAGCTGCCCTTCCTTGATCCACGCACCGGTGCCCCCAGCGCCAAGGAGGACTTCAAGCCCGCCGTGGGCCGCCTGTCCTATACCCGCAGCCCCAGCGAGGCCCGGGACCGCATCTGCCGTGCCCTGGGCATTGGCCGCGCCTCCAGCCCGCTGGGCAAAAAATTCAACGAAGTGTTCCAGATGGGTACCAGCATGGACGAGATCCCCAACTTTCGGGAGTTCCTGTACCAGTACATCCTGCCCCAGCCTGAACTGGATCTGGAAGCGCTGCAGGGCGACCGGGTGGAGCTGGAAAACCTCCACGCCGTTCTGGCCGAGGCCCAGACCCGTGCCGCCGCGCTGGAACAGATCGTGGCGTATGGCCGGGAAGCCGCTGCCAAAGAGACGGATGCCCTTGTCAACCGGGGCGCGGCCCTGCTGGCCCGCGCCGAAGCGGATGCCGGTGAGGATGCCTCCTGGCAGAGCCATCTGGACGCAGGCCGCCGCCAGCTGGCCGACCTGAACGCAAAATACGAGGCCGCCAAGAACGCCGAAGCCGAAGCCCGCCGGGCCTATCTGGCGGCCCACGGAGCGGCCGGTGACAGCGGCGCGGGCCGGGCGCTGGATGCCCTGACCGAGGAGCTGGCCCGGAAAAAGAGCGCGCTGGATGCAGCAGCCCGGACAAGGAACGGTCTGGAAGCAACTGCAGATACCATCACCGGCCTGCTGACCCAGCTGAACCGCAGCGGCTTTGCGGTGGAGAAGGAGCTCTGGCCCCAGCGCCTGACAGCGGAACATCTCCCCGCCCTGACTGAGGCACTGGCCCGCATCGAAAAGCCGCTGGAGGAGCAGTATTTTGCTGCCCGGCAGGCTTCGGCGGATCTGGCAAAAGAGCAGGAGGCCCTGCGGGCCGAGCTGAACGCCGTGTCCGGCGGCAAGTGGGTCTACCCCCACGGCGATGCCGCCACCAAAGTGCGGGATGCCGTGAATGCCGAGCTGAAAAGCCGCGGCATGACAGCGGATGCAAAGATCTTCTGTGAGCTGCTGACCGTGGCCGACGAGAGCTGGCAGGACTGTGTGGAGGCCTGCCTGGGTGACCGCCGGTTCGATATCCTAGTGCCGCCTGCCCACTACGCCGCCGCCAAGAGCGCCTTTGTGGCGCTGGGCGACCGGGTGGGGCCCATCAGCCTGCTGGATACCCCGGGCATCCGCAAGGCGGACCGCCATGCGGAGACGGCCCCCGCCGACAGCCTTGCCGCCCAGGTCACCAGCGAGAACCCGCTGGCCGCACAGTATGCGGACACCATCCTGCGCCGCATCGTCTGCTGCGACACCCCCGATACGCTGGAACATTTCCCCGACAGCGCCACCCGGGACCTGCTGCGCCACCATCCCTTCCGGCTGGAACGCCTGCGCAGGCCCCAGCGCTATATCGGCCTGGATGCCCGCAGGGAGCGTGCCGAAGCGCTGGAAGCACAGCTTGCCGCTCAGGCCGACCGCTGCCGCGAAGCCGCCCAGACCGAAAAGACCCTGAAATCTGCCTACGACCAGTACCAGAACGTCCTGCGGGGCCATGCGCTGGAACAGCTGGCCGAACTCTGGGCCAGCCGGGCCGCGCTGGATGCCGCCCGTGCCGACTACGCCGCGCAGGAGCAGAAGCTGGCGGACTGCCGCGAGAACCCCATGCTGCAGCAGCTCTACCGCGAGGAAGAAGCCCGGGAAGCCGCATGGGAGACTGCCCGCAAGGCCGTGGAGCAGGTGGGCGGCGATATCCGCGTCTGCGAAAAGCAGATCGCATCCTGCGAGGCAGAGCAGGGTAAGGCGGTGGAGACCGCCGCACAGAGCCGGGAGGCGGCAGAGGCATTCTTTGCACAGCACCCGCTGCTGGAGCCTCTGGCACAGGAACGCAAAAAGGGCCTGATGACGGGCGGGCGCACGGCCCGTGCCGCCGCGCAGACTGCCGAAAAGGCACAGACCAGGCTGGACGATGCCCTGCGAGCTTATCTCACTTCCACGCTGGAACCCGCCCAGAGGGATTACAACGAGCACTACGTCTGCGATTATCCGCTGGGTCTGGCCGGAGTGGAGCAGTACCGCGCCCAGCACGACAGCCTTGTCCGCATTGATCTGGAACGCTACGCCGCCCGGCTGGAGCAGGCACAGCGGGACTGCAAGGATCGCTTCCGCAAGGATATCCTCTTCCGGATGAAGGATGATATCTTCAACGCCCGCCGCCAGTTCCGGGAGCTGAACAAGGTGATGGAGCAGCTGACCTACGGCGAGGAAGTCTACCGCTTTGAGCTGGAGCCCAGCCGTGACCCCCAGCTGGCCGCCTTCTATCAGGTCATTGTGGACAAGGGCAACCAGCAGATGACCGATGGCGACTCGCTGGACAACCTTGCCGCCACCGCCGACCCCGTCTACGAGCGGCAGGTGGACGCGCTGATGGAAAAGATCATGGCCGATGTGGATGAGAACACCCGGGCCCGGCAGGAGGGCCGCACCACCTCCGGTGCCACCCTCTCGGATTATGTGGACTACCGCACCTATCTGGACTATGACATCAAGGTGACCAACACCGTCTCGGGCCAGCAGGCCTATCTTTCCCGCGTCAGCCGCGATTCCTCCGGCGGCGAGAACCAGGCTCCCTTCTATGTGGCCATCTGCGCCAGCCTGCTGCAGATCTACCAGAAGAGCGAGAACAGCATCCGCCTTGTCCTGCTGGACGAGGCCTTCAGCAAGATGACCAGTGACCGCATCCGCCCCATGATGGAGCTGTTCCGCCGCCTGCAGCTGCAGGTGCTGCTCATCTCCACCGTGGAAAAGAGCACGGCCATCCAGCCCTACTGTGATATTACCTATTCCATCGTGCGCCACGGCGATGCCAACGCCATTGCGCCGTTCTACCGGGCCGGCACCCTTGCCGATGCCCCGGAAAAGGAGACTGAATATGAATAACACCCTTGCAAACATCTGGCTCTTTGCCACCCACTGGACCAAGCTGGATGCCTTTGATACCGAGGAAGAGCTCAACGATGAACTGGAGCTGCTCCAGCGCCAGAGCCTGCCCACCAAAGTCCGTCAGGTCACGGACAAGGAAGGCAGGGAACAGTTCCTCCTTTACGTCAAACAGGCCGACCGCGATTACGCCCGCTACTGCACCGGCTGGCGGCCCGGCGGGATGATGTGATCCACCCCTGCAAAAAGGAGAATCTATGTCAAAACAGAAAATCCAACTTTCGGATCACTTTGATTATTCACGGCTGATCCGTTTTGTGCTGCCCTGCATCGGCACCATGCTGTTTACTTCCATTTACGGCATTGTGGACGGCCTGTGTGTCTCAAACTTTGTGGGCAAAACGGCCTTTGCGGCAGTCAATCTCATCATGCCCGTGCCCATGCTGGTGGGCACAGTGGGCTTTATGCTGGGCACCGGCGGCAGCGCCATTGTGGGCATCACGCTGGGTGAGGGCGATAAAGCCCGTGCCGACCGCTATTTCAGCCTGTTTATGTCAACGGCGCTGATCGCCGGCATCGTGCTGTCCGTGCTGGGGATGCTGCTGCTCCGGCCGGTGGCCCTGATGCTGGGTGCAGAAGGCGAGATGCTGGACTACGCCCTGCGCTATGGCCGGGTGCTGATGCTCAGCCTGCCCACCTTTATCCTGCAGAATATGTTCCAGAGTTTTTTTGTCACCGCCGAAAAGCCGCATCTGGGCTTTTATTTCACGGTGGGCGCGGGCTGCACCAACATGGTGCTGGACGTGCTGCTGGTGGGCATCCTGCACTGGAGCGTGGAGGGTGCCGCCATTGCCACCATGCTCAGCCAGGTGGTGGGCGGCCTGCTGCCGGTGTTCTACTTCCTCAACCGGAAAAACACCAGCCTGCTCCACCTCTGCCGCACGCAGTTTGAGGGCGGTGTGCTGCTGAAAGCCTGTGTGAACGGCTCCTCTGAGCTGATGACCAATCTTTCCATGTCGCTGGTGAACATCCTGTACAACTACCAGCTGCTCCGTTTTGCGGGCGAGGATGGTGTGGCCGCCTATGGTGTGATCATGTACGCGTCCTTCCTGTTCGTGGCAGTATTTGTGGGCTACGCCGTGGGCAGCGCGCCCATCGTCAGCTACCACTATGGTGCCAATAACCGCAAAGAGGTCAACAACCTCTACCGCAAGAGCCTGAAGCTCATCGGCGTGGTTGCGGTGGTAATGACCATCGGCTCCATGTTCATCATCCCCCATGTGGCCCGCTTCTTTGTGGGCTATGATGAAAACCTGCTCATTCTGACCACCCGGGCCTTCCGGCTCTATGGCCTGAGCTTCCTCATCATGGGGTTCAATGTCTATGCGTCCTCCTTCTTCACGGCCCTGGGCGATGGCGTGACCAGTGCGCTCATCTCGTTCCTGCGCACCCTGCTGTTCCAGGTGGCGGCGGTTTTGCTGCTGCCGCTCCTGCTGGGCATCGATGGCATCTGGCTGGCCGTGACTGCCGCCGAGCTGGCCGCTCTGCTGGTCAGCATCGGCCTGTTCATCACCAGAGACCAGCAGTTCCATTACCGCAAGGCAGAATAAGGATAGAGAAGAACAAAGCGGCTTTCCGCACAGATACGGGAGGCCGCTTTGTTTTTGTCGAAACATGTGTTATACTGTTTGCGCTGCCCCTTTCCATTCTGGCAACAGATGGGAGGTGACATTATGTATAATCTCGTAACCGATTTGGTTGTAGCCGTCGCAGCAGGTGTAATTGTCCGCTACATCTGCAAGTGGCTTGACGACTGGATCTAAGGGTCAGCAAGCACAAAAGAACCCCTTCAGAGTGTCCACCTCTGAAGGGGTTCGCTTTTGGTGACATTATGAATCTCGTAACCAATCCATTGTCCACTTTCAGTATATGCGAATTTGAAAAAAAGTCAATAGCTGCATAAAAAATTCATTTTCACATTAAACGTTGTGTTGAAACGATTGTTCCGAAATGAAAATCAGACTGGTGAACAATATGGACAGGGAGCATAGCCTAGATATTGGCAATACTCGGAATTGTGAACCCAAAACTCACCGCTATAAGCTTTAACTAAGGGGCAGTCATAAAAATGATAGTATTTTGTTCCATCATCGAGAATATAAAAGGCATGGTATTTTAGAATAAAAAGGGAATATGACGATTCGGAATATTTTTCTTGAAGTTCTTTGTATTTGTTTTCTTGGCTGGAAATTGTTCTTTTCTGACTATCAACCTTTTCTTGAAGAGCAGAAATATCCTGAAGAGATTTTGAAATTTCAGAACGATTATTTTGAGTAATTAAAAACTGATAGAAATTTAGTATACCAGAAATCAACAGCAAAATAGTTAGAACAAAAACGATTATTGTGCTGTTAATTTTAAAAGGAGAACGTAATGAGGCGGAGACGGTGGCAGATTGATTATCCCAAGGCGGTCGAGGAGAAGGAGAGCTGGATGAAGCTGTGTTTGTGGCCGTTTTTAAGAAGTGGGATGAACGGCTTTCTAGAGAAGTAGGTCTATACGTGTTGAGGGATGAGGTGGTAGCTGTCGGATTGGAAATTATGGGGGCTTCGACGGAAGAAGACGTAGAAGAAAACGGTGACTTCCAAGAAGTTACTCGTTCGACGTGAAAGTAAGCCGCAACTTTTTTGCTGAAATGAAAATAACACCACCAAATAATAACCGCAATAAAATAGCCAATGATATTTGAACCGAAAGCTGAAAATAAGCGGTCGAATCCATAAAGGAGCCCTCCAGAAACATACTCGATAATATGGAGGCAGACTGCGCCATAAAAGCCAACCAAGAGCAAACGATTGTTGCGAGAGAAAAAAGCAATAAATTGAAGGATAGGGGGAATGAGAAAGAAAAGATAAAAGAAAATATAGTTTCCACTCATCGACAAAATAGTTGATATTGTGGTAATGCCTCCAAGAATAACCGTGCAACAATATAGCAAAGTAAAACCAGGTATTTTTGCGTTAGCTTGGGTTTTCATATCAAAGCCTCCTTACTTGTTAAATGTAAACTCCACGAATTCGCAGTTTTTGATGCCTGCCGCCGCGTACTCCTCGTTGGTCATATCGTAAAAATAGGACTGCACCACCCGGGCAATGCCGTTGTGGGCCACCAGCAGGTAGGTCTTGTCGGTGTCGGCCCGGAGCTCGTCCAGCAGATTGTAGATGCGCTGGGCCAGCTGCATCATGCTCTCGCCGCCGGAGTAGCGGTCGGCAAAGTGGGTCTTGGAGATGCGGAACTCCTCGCCGTCCCGGGGCGTGCCCTCGTAGCGGCCAAAGCACTGCTCCCGGAGCCGGGGCTCACACCGGGCAGGAATGCCGGTGGCCTCCGCAATGGCCCGGGCGGTGTCGGCGGCGCGGGACAGGGGAGAGTACAGGATCTCATCGATGCGGAGGCCGCTGGTCCGGAGCTTTTCGCCCAGCTCCCGGGCCTGGGCGCGGCCTTTTTCGGTCAGGGGGCTGTCGGTCATGCCGCAGATCTTGTTTTCCACGTTCCACACGGTCTCGCCGTGGCGGGTGAAATAGACCTTATGCGCCGCTTTGGCCAGCCTGTGATCCCGCAGGGTGACGGTGCTGCCCTCGTTGATGTCCAGCCGGGTCAGCTCGGCATCCGGGTAGGGGAGAACCCGCTGCGTGCCGTCGGCAGCCTCCAGCAGGACATCACAGAGCACGGGCTGGCCCTCGGGCAGTTCCTCGCAGCCATAAAGCTGCTCCTCAATGCGCAGAACGCGGTAGTTTTTTTCTTCCATCCTCTTCGACCTCTTTCGGGCAGATTGTTTCTTACATTATAAAACGGCAGCGGGGCCCCGTCAACGCTTGACAGCCCCGTGTGCCGCCTGATAAACTAGGCGCAAGGGATAAAAACGCCAAAAGGAGAGAAAAAGTTGAACATTACAGAACTGCGGTATCTCGTCGCCATCATGGAATGCGGATCTGTGAGTGCGGCGGCAAAGCGGCTGTATGCCGCTCAGCCCAACGTGAGCAAGGCGCTGAAAAATCTGGAAGAAGAATACCATCTCCGCATTTTTGAGCGGTCATCCACCGGCATGATCCCCACGGAGCAGGGGCGGCACTTCATCGAGCAGGCCGAGCGGGTGCTGCGGGAGGTGGACCGGCTGGACCGGAGCGTGCAGGAGGAGCAGGAGCGCTGCGCCGAACTGCGGGTAATGATCCCCCACGCCACCTATGCCTCCTATGCGGCGGTGGATTATCTGGAGCAGGCGGCCTCCATTGAGCGGCTCCACATCCACATCCGGGAGGGCGGCTCCATGGAGGCACTGGATCATGTCCTGCGGCAGGGGTATCATCTGGCTCTGCTGCGGTATGCCGTGGAGGATGACGAGCACTATACCCATTACTGCGCCCGGCGGGGCCTGAAAATGGAACCCATTATGGATTTTGAATACAGTCTGCTGACCAACCGGGACGGCCCGCTGGCCCGGAAGGAGATCCGCGACCTGTCTGAGCTGGACAAGTATATGGAGATCCTCCACGATGATTTCCAGCTGCCCGGTGAGGAGGGCGGCGACGGTGTGCGCTGGCATGTCAACCCGGAACGCCGCATCCATGTGTATGAGCGATGCAGCCAGTTCTCGATCCTGCAGCGGCTGCCCACGGCCTACATGTGGGCATCGCCCATGCCCCGCAGGGCACTGGAGCAGTACCATCTGGTGCTGAAGAAGTGCCCGGCCCAGCGCCAGCAGATGCGGGATGTACTGGTCTACCCGGACAAGGGCCGCCTGCGCCCCGAGGAGCAGGCCTTTGTGGATCTGCTCCACAAGGAAGCGGCTTCCACCGTGAAATAAAGGGGCTTTCCGGCTAAGGCACGGCAAAGGTTGCTTCTTTTGAAATTGACAGAAAAACCAATAAATGGATGAAAAACCGGGCGAAAATGAGCGCCCGGTTTTATTTTTGCTGATAAATGGTCAAAAAATAAACGGAAAAGCGGCAAAAATTCTTTGCAGCTATATCGGAAACCATATGGCCCCATGCCGGAAAGATATTTCTCCGCTGGAAAAAAGTGTGCTACCATGAGGCCAGAAAAGAGCCCCGGGTATGCGGCAGAATGGGGCCGCGGCCGGCAGGGGCAAAAAGGAGGTTTCTGGTATGATTAGTTTCCTGCTCTGTCTTGCGATCCTGGTGGGCGGATACTTCGTCTATGGCAAGATCGTGGACAATACCTTCGGCCCGGACGACCGTGAAACGCCTGCTGTGCGTATCAACGACGGCGTGGACTATGTCGTGATGCCCCAGTGGAAGCTGTTCCTCGTCCAGCTGCTGAACATTGCGGGCCTTGGCCCCATCTTTGGTGCCATGCAGGGCGCTCTGTGGGGCCCTGTGGTGTTCCTGTGGATCACCTTCGGCACCATCTTTGCCGGTGGCGTGCATGACTACTTCTCCGGCATGATGAGTGAGCGCAACGACGGTGCTTCCATCGCGGAGATCACCGGCAAATACTTAGGCCCTGTGATGCAGAACGTGATGCGTGTGTTCTCTGTTGTGCTGCTGATCATGGTGGGCACCGTGTTCGCCGTCGGCCCTGCCGGTCTGATCGTTGAGCTGTGCAGCCAGAGCGGTGCATCCGGCGTGATGACTTCGCTGCTGTTCTGGCTGGTCATCATTCTGACCTACTACTTCATCGCGACCTTTATCTCCATCGATGCGGTCATCGGCAAGATCTACCCCGTGTTCGGCATCTGCCTCATCATCATGGCCATCGGTGTCATCTTTGGCATCTTCACCAACCCGGCTTATACCATCCCCGAGATCTGGGATCACTTCGGCAGCATGCACCCGTCGGGCACGCCCATCTGGAGCTTCATGTTCATCACGGTTGCCTGCGGCGCGATCTCCGGCTTCCACTCCACCCAGTCGCCTCTGATGGCCCGCTGCATGAAGAGTGAGAAGCAGGGTCACTTTGTGTTCTATGGTGCCATGGTCTGCGAGGGTGTCATTGCCCTGATCTGGGCCGCTGCAGGCTGCTCTCTGTACGAGGTCACTGATGGCCTGAACACCGGTCTGGCCCAGGCACTGGCAATGGGTCAGTCCAAGGCCATCTATGATGTCTGCTCCAAGACCATGGGCGGCGTGGGCATCGCGCTGGCCATGATCGGCGTGGTCGTCTGCCCCATCACCTCCGGCGATACCGCCTTCCGTTCTGCCCGCCTGACCCTGGCCGACTGGTTCAAGATCGATCAGGACAGCTACGGCAACCGCCTGAAGCTCTGCGTTCCCGTGCTGGGCGTGGGCGCTTTCCTGGGCATCGGCAATGCACTGGGCTTCATCAACTACACCGTGATCTGGCGCTACTTCAGCTGGACCAACCAGACGCTGGCGATGATCGTTCTGTGGGCCGCTTCCATGTACCTGTTCAAGGAGAAGAAGAACTACTGGATCACCGCAGTGCCCGCCACCTTTATGAGCGCCGTGTCCGCTACTTACTTCGTGCTGGCTCCCGAGTGCCTGGGCGGCCTGCTGAACCATAAGACTGCCGAGGGCGCTATCGTCTATAACACCGCAGTTGCTTACCCGGTGGGCATCCTCTTTGCGATCGCCATGCTGGCGCTGTTCATCTATGCAACCAAAAAGCAGACGGTGAAAAAGACTGCATAATTGACATTTCCCCCTCTTCAACCTTCTCGATACCCATTCACAACCGCAAAAGCCGCCTGCCGGGCCGTCCGGCAGGCGGCTTTTGCTTGTGCAGAGAAACAACGAATTGCGGCAAAAAGAACAGGAATGCAGACAAGATGCACAAAAATATGCCAAAAAGTTTGGCAGGGTGCACTAAAAACGAAAAAACACCCGCTGAAACGATTTCGGCAAAAAAGTTTTGCCGAGGATACGTTAAAAAATATTTGCCGGGATTCCCGGGAACGGCTGACTTATATAGTTTTTGATATAAGGGCCATTCTGGAAGGATATTACCAGATTTATGAAGATTGTGTTAACATAGGGCCAAGGAATGGCCGTGACGGGGCAGAATGGGGCTCCGGGCACGGACAATAAAAGGAGGTTTCTGGTATGATTAGTTTCTTACTCTGTCTGGCGCTCCTGATCATCGGCTACTTTGTCTATGGCAAGATCGTTGACAACACGTTCGGCCCGGACGACCGCGAAACTCCTGCTGTGCGCATCAACGACGGCGTTGACTACGTTGTGATGCCCCAGTGGAAGCTGTTCCTCGTCCAGCTGCTGAACATCGCAGGTCTGGGACCCATCTTTGGTGCACTGCAGGGTGCTCTGTGGGGCCCCGTGGTGTTCCTGTGGATCACCTTCGGCACCATCTTTGCCGGCGGCGTGCATGACTACTTCTCCGGCATGATGAGCGAGCGCAACGACGGCGCTTCCATCGCTGAGGTCACCGGCCGCTATCTGGGCCCCGTGATGCAGAACATCATGCGTGTGTTCTCTGTGGTGCTGCTGATCATGGTCGGTACCGTGTTCGCAGTGGGTCCCGCAGGCCTGATCGTGACCCTGTGCAAGAACGGCGGTATGTCCGGTCTGCTGACCACCACCCTGTTCTGGCTGATCATCATTCTGGCCTACTACTTCATCGCAACCTTTATCTCCATCGATGCCATCATCGGTAAGATCTACCCCCTGTTCGGCATCTGCCTGATCATCATGGCAGTGGGCGTTATCTTCGGTATCTTCACCAACCCCGCCTACACCATCCCCGAGATCTGGGCAAACTTCAGCAATATGCACCCCTCCAACACCCCCATCTGGAGCTTCATGTTCATCACCGTTGCCTGTGGTGCTATCTCCGGCTTCCACTCCACCCAGTCGCCTCTGATGGCTCGCTGCATGAAGAGTGAGAAGCAGGGCCACTTCGTGTTCTACGGCGCAATGGTCTGCGAGGGCGTCATCGCTCTGATCTGGGCCGCTGCCGGCTGCGCACTGTACACCATCACCGACGGCAAGATGGTCGGTCTGGCCGAGGCTCTGGCTGCCGGTCAGTCTGCCGCTATCTACGACGTCTGCCTCAAGACCATGGGTAAGGTTGGCGTGGCACTGGCTATGATCGGTGTCGTTATCTGCCCCATCACCTCTGGTGATACCGCGTTCCGTTCCGCTCGTCTGACCTTGTCCGACTGGCTCAAGATCGATCAGGACAGCTACGCAAACCGCCTGAAGCTCTGCGTTCCCGTTCTGGGCGTGGGCGCATTCCTGGGCATCGGCAATGCACTGGGCTTCATCGACTACACCGTCATCTGGCGTTACTTCAGCTGGACCAACCAGACGCTGGCTATGATCGTCCTGTGGGCTGCTTCCATGTACCTGTTCAAGGAGAAGAAGAACTTCTGGATCACCGCAGTGCCCGCTACCTTTATGAGCGCTGTGTCCTGCACCTACTTCGTGCTGGCTCCTGAGTGCCTGGGCAAGATGATCAACACCTATGCAGACGGCAAGCTGGTGGCTTACAACACCGCAGTTGCATATCCCATCGGCATCGTCTTTGCAATTGCTATGCTGGCGCTGTTCATCCATGCAACCAAGAAGAACACCGAGAAGAAAGCCGCATAACCCATTCATAGCGGCAATTTCTCAGTAAAACAAACCGGCCGCTGTCAGCTCAGCGGCCGGTTTCCTGTTTTTGGCTAAGAGTGCGGGTTGGGCCTTGCATTTTCTTTGCCGGAGTGGGAAAATGGGTACAAACAAAAACGCAAAAGAGGGATGAACGTTATGCTCTTCAAACCTGCACAATTGGGCCTTGCCAGGCTCGACCCCGCCGAGCTGGCGGCCGACCGGAAAGCCTGCAAAAAGATCGGCCCCTGCGGCGTGGGCAAAAAAGCCCTGTATCTGAACAGCTTTTACATCGATCGCCGCTACTACCTGCCCTACACCAGCATCACCCGCGTGTTCAAGCGGGTGGCCATGAGTGCGGGCGGCTTTACCGGCAAGGGAATGTTTGCCTCCATGGCCTACCTTGTGGTGGAGTACGACGGCGGCAAACAGAAGCAGTGCAACTTCAAGGACGAGCGGGACGTGGATGCCCTGCTGGAGCTGCTGGCAAAGCAGCAGCCCCAGATCCGGCTGCTGAGTGCCGCCGGGGAGCAGGTATTGCAGAAAAAGGCTGAGGAAAAGGCCGCCCGCAAGCTGCCGGAGCTGTCTGATGATGCCAAACACACCGTGACGGTCCTGCGCAGGGCAAAGGAGTATCTGGACGCAAAGCCCGAGCTTTCCAATGAGCTCAGTGCTGCCCAGCGCCGCAAGCGCGCCCAGCTCAAGAGCAAGCCGGTCTACCGCTATGTGGCCCTTGCCATCTTCCTGTTCGGCACGGCCGCCGCGGCCTACGGCCTGTACGCGGTGTTCACCCACACCGGCAGCTACGGCGTGTACTTTGCACTGTTCGGCTTTGCAGCCATCTTCCTCTTTTCCAGCTACAACATGCTGCCCACGGCGCACAATAACAACAACGCCATTATGAAGCGGGCCGATCAGGCCGATGCCGCCATGGCGGAGTATGTGAAGCACTACCCCAACGGCAGCTTCCCGGTGCCCAGCTGTTACGCCCATCCGATCGTCCTCAAGCGGATGATCGATGCCGTGGAGGAAGGTCAGGCCGTGACCACCGCCGAGGCACTGGATGCCGTCAAGGCCCGCCTGCAGGCCGTCAATGCGGATGTGCAGGTGGAGCAGGAGGAGTATGACGAGATCGTCGCCATCAAAGCACTGTTCCTGAACCACGACTATCAATAAGACTGACCCTCTCTGTCATCGCTGTGCACTGCCACGCTTTGATGGAGAGGGTTTTTCTTGCGTTGTGTGGCGCTTCGCCTTATAATGAGCACAGAGAGTATTTTTGAAAAAAAAAAAAACAGGAGGTTTCCTATGGATATGGTCACATTGGGGCGCACTGGCATCACCGTGAACAAAAACGGCTTTGGTGCCCTGCCCATCCAGCGCATTTCCCAGGAGGACGCGGTCTTTCTGGCCCGCAAGGCTTATAAGGCGGGCATCCGCTTCTTTGATACCGCCCGCGCCTACACCGACAGCGAGGTGAAGCTGGGCGAAGCCTTTGACGGCATCCGCTCCGAGGTCTACATCGCCACCAAGACCGCCGCCCAGAACGCGGAGGAGTTCTGGAAGGACCTGCACACCTCCCTGAACAATCTGCGCACCGACTATGTGGACATCTACCAGTTCCACAACCCGTCCTTCTGCCCCAAGCCCGGTGACGGCTCCGGCCTGTACGAAGCCGCGCTGGAGGCCAGGGAAAAGGGGATGATCCGACACATCGGCATCACCAATCACCGCCTGTCCGTGGCCAAGGAAGCCATTGAGAGCGGCCTGTACGAGACCCTGCAGTTTCCGTTCAGCTATATTTCCGGTGAGCAGGAGCTGGAGTTGGTGCAGCTGTGCAAAGAGCACGAGATGGGCTTTATCGCCATGAAGGGTCTGTCCGGCGGTCTCATTACCAACAGCGCCGTCGCCTATGCCTTTGAAGCGCAGTTCGAGGGCGTTCTGCCCATCTGGGGTGTTCAGCGGGAAAAGGAGCTGGACGAGTTCCTCTCCTACATTGATAACCCGCCCCGGATGGACGCAGAGCTGTCTGCGGTCATCGCCCACGACCGGGAGGAGCTGTGCGGTGAGTTCTGCCGTGGCTGCGGTTACTGTATGCCCTGCCCGGCTGGCATCGAGATCAACAACTGCGCCCGCATGAGCCTGCTGCTCCGGCGCTCGCCCTCGGCAGAGCATCTGAGCCCTGCCGGTCAGGCCAAAATGAAGAAGATCGAGGGCTGCCTGCACTGCAACCAGTGCAAGGCCAAGTGCCCCTACGGGCTGGATACGCCCGCCCTGCTGGCCCGCAACTATGAGGACTACAAGCGGGTCCTGGCCGGGGAAGTCAAGGTGTAATAGAGAAAACAAAAAAGATGGATGCCGCAACGACATCCATCTTTTTGTTTTACAGCGAAGAGGGGATCGGCTCCCGGAAGATCTTCATGGCCTGCTTGTAGCAGCGGATGAAATAGAGGATCTCCGCAATGGCGGTCAGAGCCCAGGAGCAGGGGTAGAGCAGGTAAAGCGAGGGGATGGTGTGGAAGTGGGCGAAGATGGTGTATACCCAGATCACCCGGAACACACAGGAACCCATGATGACGATGACAGTGGGCACCACGGTCTTGCCCAGACCGCGGGAAGCGGCGATGGTGCAGTCCATAAAGGCCGAAATGCAGTAGGCCAGCGCCATGACACCCACACGCTTCATACCGGCATCGATGACGGCGCTCTCGGTGGTGAAAAGGGCGAGGAACTGCCGCCCGAACAGGAACAGGCCGCCGCCCAGCGCCAGACCCACGCCAAAGGAATAGGCCAGCGAGATGAAGTAGCTTTTCTTGACACGGTCGGGCTTGCCTGCGCCGTAGTTCTGGCTCATAAAGCTGGCACAGGCCATGTAGAAGGCAGCCATGCAGTCGTAGATGAGCGGGTCAGCGTTTGCGGCGGCGCTGTTGCCCTTGACCATGAGGGAATCAAAGGAGTTGACACCGGCCTGGATGAACAGGTTGGCGATGGCGAAAATGGCGTTCTGGAATCCGGCAGGCAGGCCCAGCGCCAGAATGCTTTTGGTCATGGCGGGGTCGAGCTTTGCTTCCTTGAAATGGAGGGCGTAGCAGTCCTGCACCTTGGTCAGGGCGTGGAGGATGAGCCCGGCAGAAACACACTGGGAAATGGCACTGGCCAGCGCCACGCCTGCCACGTCCAGGTTGCAGACGATGACAAAGAACAGATTCAGAAGGATATTCAGCACACCGGCAAAGCTCAGGATGTACAGCGGCTTTTTGGTCTCCCCGATGGCGCTGAACACGGCGTTGCCGAAATTGTACAGAGCCAGCGCAGGCATACCCAGAAAATACACCCGCAGGTAGAGGATCGCACCCGGCAGCAGATCCTCCTTGGTGTTCAGCAGCCGCAGCATGGCAGGGGAGCCCAGCAGGCCCACAACCAGCAGGATCACGCCTGCGATCAGGCTGACGATCAGGGCCGAGTGGACGGTGTCGTGGACATCGTCCGGGTGTCTGGCTCCGTAGAAGCGGGCCACCAGCACGTTGATGCCGTTGCCCAGGCCGATGAGAAAGCCGGTAAACAGCGTGACAAAGATGCTGGTGGAGCCCACCGCGCCCAGCGCTGTGGAGCCCGCAAACCGCCCCACCACGGCCACGTCCGACATGTTGAATAAGACCTGCAGCAGATTGGATAATGCCAGCGGCAGGCTGACCAGAAGGATCTGCTTTGCCAGAGGGCCTTCTGTCAGGGATCTTGTGCTAGATTTCATGTTCTCTTTTTCCTTTTCCAGTCCTAAACCGTGCCCGCGCATACCGGGGCACAACACCTATTATAAGAGATGCGCACACTTTTGCAAGATGAATCTTTCAAAAAGGAGGAACAGAATGTATCAGCGTCTTGCTGGCGCGGGATCGGGCACGGAATCCGGATACAGAGCCGCCAGACGGCTTGATTTTTGCCTCCGGCTGTGCTATACTACATTACACTGGTTTGCCAGTAATGTGCGATCGTAGCTCAGCTGGATAGAGCGTTCGGCTCCGACCCGGAAGGCCAGAGGTTCGAATCCTCCCGGTCGCATGTGTTAATAAAATCCCCGGTACACAAAAGTGCGCCGGGGATTTTTCTTTGTGGCCGGGAGGGTCAGACCTTACTTTAGATTTTCCATAAGTTTTGCCGCCAGCGTTTCGGCTTCTTTGGCCGGAACCCAGATATCCGGGAAGAATCCCCGAAGTTCTTCAAAATAATCGGAGCCATCCGGGGTCAGATAGACCGTGGAGAAAGTCATATCCACCGAACACTTGCTGTTGGGCAATTCGATATGGCCGCTGTTGCTGATCATACTTCCATTTGTGTTCTCTCCAATAATCAGGCTATTGTCTAAATTATAGGAAAGATCCAGTGCGATCTCCGCACAAGATGCAGAGCACTTTCCGCTTAGAAGGATCAGAATGTTGTCATTGCTTGCGCGGGGCGTTTTTGAGGTGGAAGGTGAAGCGACAAGAGAAGCTGGAAGAACGGAATAACGAACTCCAGTGCCAAATACCCGTTGGTGGCTGTATCGGTTGAACCACTGATGCGCAACTTCTTCATAGCCGCCAACATTGGAGCGCAGGTCCAGCATGGAGATCTCCGCATTGCTCATCTGTGCCGCTGCATCATTGGTCTCCTCCAGGAAGGACGGGTCAAAATGGTTGAACTGGAACACCGGGATCCCGTCAGTCTGGCGCAAGTCGGTATTCTGCCCTTTGGGGAGATCTTTGTAATACTGGCTCCAAGTGTCTGCTGTCAATACATCCGTACTGCCATCGGCATAGTGCACGGTCAATTGCTCGTCGCACACATGCTTGTCCCACTCGGTTCCATCAAATTTTGCTTCTTTCAGCAGCACAGGATAGTACACAAGATATCCTTCTTTGGAAATGGAGCGTTTGAACAGTTCATCCAGATCGGGATGATCGTCCACGGATGCAACGACTTTTCCATTGGCATTCTGATAGCCCGAATCCGTTTTTACAAACATCACCTGACGGAAGAAAAACGGAATGTCTTTTTCCGACGGATAGTCCTGATTGATGTTGAAGTGACCGTCCTTGATAAAGGTAAGATGACTTACCAGAATCTTCTGCAAATCTTCACAGGTCAGGCTGTCCCTGCTTTGGACTTCCTGCAGAGTATCAGCCTTTGCCTGATCGAATACAGCGTGTCCGCCAAAATAGTCATAAAAGGCAAAATCATAATAGAATGCGTCGAAGAGATAGTTCACATCTTCTTCGGCTTCTTCCGGATTTAATTCTTTGGCTGCATCGTATTCACTGTAGGTGTCAGTGAGATAATCGGTTGATTTTTGGGCATCAGCGGGGTCATCGTAATGCCGTAGGTATGGAGTTGGGTCAGAGGAACCGCCCTCATAACGGCGATGCTCTTCGTTGATTTCTGCGAGCAGTTCCACTTTGGTTGGCTGCGCGTCTTTCACCAGCTGTGTGACCTTGGTACAGCCGGAAAAGCTCACGAGCATGATTAGACAGCAGAGCAGAGATGCAAGTTTGGAATTCATGGTGTAGGACTCCTTTTGATTTTGATATTACCCTTTCCGATTTTTCTGCCAGATGCGGTAAAGTCCGTCCGTGATCAGATATTCGCGGTATTCGATCGGCGTGCGGCAGGCCTCCCGGATGGTGCGGGGCAGGTTGCCGGTGGCATAAAAGCGGATATCCGGGCCAAGCTCTGCCTGAAAGCGCTCGGCCAGCCCGTCCAGCAGTCCGGCGGTGCCCAACACAAAACCGTTCTGTAAGCAGGCAGAGGTGTTCTTGCCCAAGATCGAGGAGGAAGCCGGAGCGGAGAGATCGATCTGGGGCAGCTGGGCAGTTTTTTGCACCAGCGCGGAAAGGGAGAGCTGTGGCCCGGGCAGGATGACACCGCCCACCAGCTCCTGTTTGGCGTTGACTGCCATAATGGAGATGGCGGTATCTGCCGAGATGACCGCCAGCGGTCCGGGCCCCTCCTCCAGTGCGGCCACAGCACCGCATAGCAGCTCTGCGCCCAGCTGGGCCGGGTTGTCCAGCCGCAGTTTGATGCCGCTTTTCAGGCCGGGGCCAACGGTCAGGAAGCGGGCAGAGCAGAACATCCGCAGTGCACCCAATACCCGGCCTGTCAGTGCGGGCACCACACTGCCCAGAATGCCGCCCTCGATCCGCTCGGGGGCAACTTGATATAAGGAGAGCAGATTCAGCAGGTTCATGGCGTGTTCGTCCACCGTTGCGGCCGGGCTGGAATGTAGCCGCCCGCTGAACTGCAGGGTGTCGTGTTCGTAGCCGGCAATCGTGATGTGTGTGTTGCCGATGTTGACCGTAAGGATCATGGTTGGGGTCTCCTCCGCTCTATAATGTAATTATATAATATAACACCGCCCCGGAAACTGCAAGGGCTCTCCCCTTGGCAAAGGGGAGACGAAATGGCCGTGGCCATTTCGGAAGGGTTCAAAACCTGCCCGGAAGCACTCATTTTGCGAAATATAGAAAAAACTCAAAAAAGATGCAAAAAAGTGTTGACAGGAGGCTGAGGATGTGGTATTATACTTGAGCGCCAAGGGCCGCCGGAAAGAATGACTTCTGAAAGCGGCAGAAGCAAAGCGAAAGAACCAATATGGATACGTTGAAAAAC
>OGDN01000266.1_pt1 | contig 108440 bp, 95 predicted proteins | sample 1570271 | NCBI WGS metagenome assembly OGDN01 (sample SAMEA4384481, study PRJEB24528) | human gut metagenome
AGGCGGGGGAGCTGACGCTGGTGCGCGTCCGCCTGTTTACGGGCAGAAGCCATCAAATCCGCGTGCAGCTTTCCCACGCGGGGCTGCCGATCTGGGGCGACGCGCGCTATGGCAGCGGCAAGCCCGGCGAACAGATCGCCCTCTGGGGTGCGCATCTGGGGCTGATTCACCCGACGAAGAAGGAAGAAATGCACTTTGACGCGCTCCCGCCGATGGACGCGCAGCCGTGGAAACGGTTTGACGCGGAGATTTGGACGAAAGAAAGTGAAATCTGCCTGTGAGCGGGAAGAAAAGGCGGAGCCTATTCGTATATATGATGGAAGTGCGTTTGAGAGGCGTATAAGAGGCGGCTGCACTTTGGAACTGTTTTTTCTTTAAGTTTAAGCGTCGAGGGTTACGACGGGCTTCCGCCCGTACCTGCGTGAGGGAGTATATTCCTCGGATTCCCTTCTTCGCTTCGCGCTTATAGTTTTTGAATTTGTATGTGGGAAATCCAAGAACCTCAGGTTCTTGGCGAGGATTGGGGCAGAGCCCCGACATAACCCCGACGTACCCAATCGGAGGCTTTTCATGAAGAACATCATCACCCTGTTGCTGGCTCTGGTTTTGCTGCTCGGCGCGAGCGCGCTGGCGGATGACCGCGCGGATATGCTCGTCGCGGCGGCCGTCAACGAGCTGGGCTATTCCGCGACAAAGGGCGGTTACAGCAAATACGGCGAGTGGGGCGGCAGCGCCTACGGCGAATGGTGCTCGGAGTTTGTTTCCTGGTGCGTGAATTTCGCCGACGAATACTATGGCACGTCCATGCTTGGCAGCGATTATCCCTTGCAGACCAGCTGCGAGGGCGGCTCGATGTGGTATAAGGAGCGGGGCCGATATGTCACGGTGAACGGCGGTCTGCGCGGCGAGGAAGGCCAGTTCTATCTGAGCGACGGCGTTTCCGTCGCGGACAGGCCGTATATCCCGCAGAAGGGCGACCTCATCTATATCGAATGGTACAAGTATAACCGCCTCGACCACGTCGGCATTGTCGAAATGGTCACGCAGGACGCGGACGGCACGTATTACGTCCACACCATCGAGGGCAACAACCACATCCTCGGCCCGACGCCGGCCGTCGTGCAGCGCTATACCTATCGGCTGGACGACGATTCCATCCGCGGCTACGGCGTTTTACAGGAAGGGCTGGTCGGCTGGGAAATGGGCATGGGCGCATCCGGTTCTCAGGTCATCGCGCTGCAAAAGAACCTGAAGGAGCTGGGCTATTACGACGGCGACTGCGCCGGCAAGCTGGGCAAGGCGACCGTGGAAGCCATCAAGAAGTTCCAGAAAGCCAGCGGCCTGGAGCAGACCGGCACGGCGGACTGGGAAACCCAGAAATCCATGAACGAACAGCTCGAAGACATTCGCGCGGACGCGGCGGCCCAGGCTGAGGCCGCCGCGCAGGCCAAAGTACAGGAAAATCTGGAAGCGGCCAAGGAAGCCATTCAATCTTCATGGTTCGGCGAATTCGACCCGGAGGATGAAGAAACGGCCTGGGCGCGGCTCACTGCGGACATCACCGTCTTGGGCACGGATCAGAAGGAGAAGATTTATCTTTCTGATGCGCCGAACGGCAAGCGCAAGACGTATGACGAGGGCCGCGGCTTTTTTTATGGCGCGTCGGTCGCCGTCAAGGTGCTCGACGAGCAGGATGGCTGGACAAAAATCGAAGCCTATAACGACCGGGACGAGCTGGAACAGGGCTGGGTGAAATCCAGCCGAATCTGCACCGTCACGCCGAACGAGACATACGGCATCATTGTGGATAAGATGACCCAGAGGCTGTATCTCTACAAGGAGGGCAGGCTGCTGACCACGCTGCTCTGCTCCACGGGCACGACCGGCGGCAGCAATTCGCCCATCAACGAGACGGCCAGCGGCGAGTTTCTGCTGTGCAGCTGGACGGGCGGTTTCTGGTCGGGCAACCTGTACTGCGATCAGGCGATCCGCTTCAACGGCGGCGATCTGCTGCATATGGTGCCCGCGATTTATTCCGGCGGCAAGGATGAGAGCGGCAACCCGGTCGGCGACGCCAGTTACGAGATTTGCGAAAGCGCGCTGGGGCGGCGCGCGTCGCACGGCTGTGTGCGCGTGCAGCGGCAGGCCAACGCGGACGGATACAGCCACACGTGGCTGTGGAACAACCTGCGCGGCCAGAAGAATATCAAAATCATCATCTGGGATGACGACGGGCGCAAGCTGACGGAGACGGATGCTTCCACGCCGATGTATTACAACAAGAACGGCGGCAAAAAGTACCACACCAACGCGCGCTGTTCGAGCGTCAAGAGCAGATATCTGCCGCTGTCGGCCATCACCTACGGCGATTTGAGCAGCTATCCGTACACCCAGCTTTCCCCGTGTACCACGTGCGGCGCGCCGGAGAGGCCGGAGGTTGTTTCCGCGTGGAACAGCGTGATTGACGAAGCCTATGCCGAGCTGGGGCTGACGGGCGAAAAATAAGCAAGTAAAACTTAAAAAAATCGGTATGTTTGCCGCTACACAAAAGATGGTTTCCATGATACAATATCGGAGTTTGCGCTTCGCGCAGACTCTTTTTTGATTTGCAGAAAACTGCAAGAAGTCGGTCGCGCGTACAGAAGCTTGAGTTTTGATAAACTTTGGCGGAAGCGAAAGCGGCTTCAGGCCGCTTTTTGATTGATTTGGCGGGAGGGCATATGATGAGCATCAAATCCGTGAAAATCCCTGGCGTGGGGATGCGCAACGTCAAGACCGCATTGGCGGCGGCTTTCTGCGCGTTCATCTATTACTTTTTTGACCGCAGTCCGGCGTTTGCCTGCATCGGTGCCATCTTCGGCATGGGTTCGGACATGGAGGATTCCCGCAAGAACGGCGGCAATCGTCTGTTCGGCACGCTGATCGGCGGTCTGCTGGGCATGGTGCTTTTCCGTCTGTACCTGTTCATAGAGCCGACCGGAAAATATACGCTTTGGCTGGTTCCGCTGACGTTCATCGGAACGGTTATTTTGATCGTGCTTTGCCAGATGTTCTGGGTCGGCGGCGTGCAGCCCGGCGGCGTTGTGCTGTGCATTCTGCTGTTCAATACGCCGGTAGCTACCTACATCAGCTATGCGCTCAACCGTATTTTGGATACGACCATCGGCGTGCTTGTCGCGTGGGCGGTCAGCTACATTTTCCCGCGTGGATGGATGGAAATGTGGAAAGAGCGCATCAAGGCGCATCGCGCCGCAAAATAAAGCGGCGTCGGCGTATTCCTGTATAGGATATTTATATGTGTGTTGTTGACAAAAAAAGCGCATCATAGTATCATGAAAGCCTCTTTGGAGGATACTTGGATGAATAAAAAAATGAAGAAGGACGTGAAGCTCAGTCCGTCGGCGATAATCGCAGTCGGGTTTCTGCTCCTGATTCTAACGGCGACGCTGCTGCTCATGCTGCCCATCTCCGCGCGGAACAGGCAGTCTACGCCGCTGCTGACCTCGCTGTTTACGGCGACGAGCGCGGTCTGCGTGACGGGTCAGGCACTGGTGGACACCGGAACGCATTGGTCGCTCTTCGGACAGGTCGTGCTGATTGTGGCGATTCAAATCGGCGGCTTAGGCGTGATGACGCTGATGGCACTGGTTTCCATGGCACTGGGCAAGAGAATCGGTCTGCGCCAACGAACGCTGCTTCAGGAGAGCGTCGCATCGTTTCAGGTCGGCGGCATCGTTCGTCTGGTGCGCTTTGCGATGCGGGGAACAGCGGTCGTCGAGGGCTGCGGCGCGGTGCTGCTGAGCTTTCGTTTCGTGCCGATGCTCGGCTGGGCGAAGGGCATCTGGTACGGCGTGTTTCATTCGATTTCCGCATTCTGCAACGCGGGCTTTGACCTGATGGGACCGATATCGGGAGAGTTTACGTCGCTGGAATCCTTTGTCGGCGATCCGTTTGTCAACGGGGTTGTCATCATGCTGATTCTGCTTGGCGGGCTGGGCTTCTTCGTTTGGGAAGACCTGTTCAAAAACCGCCTGCATTGGAAGAAGCTGCGCCTGCATACCCGCGTGGCTTTGACGCTGGCGGCGGTGCTGGTGGTTGTGCCGAGCCTGTTCTTCTTCTTTACGGAAAAGAACGCTTCTATGGCGGGGCTGCCGCTGGGCACGCGCATTTGGGCAAGTGCTTTTTCCGCGGTCACGCCAAGAACGGCGGGCTTTGACACCGTGCCGACCGGAGAACTCAGTCCGGCAGGCGGTCTTATGACGCTGATTCTGATGATGACGGGCGGCAACTCCGGCTCGACGGCGGGCGGCGCAAAGACGACGACCATCCTGCTCGTGCTGCTGACGGCGGCGTCCATACTCAAGGGCGAGGAGAATGTGCACATCTTCGGCAGGCGCATCGAAAACGACCTGCTTCGCCGCGCCTGTTCGATCGTCGTGGTATATTTTACGATGGGCATGCTGGCGACGCTCGCCATCTGTGCCGTTCAGCCGGAGTTCACCCTTCAGCAGGTGCTGATTGAGGTTTTTTCCGCCATTGACACGGTAGGCTTGACGACGGGCATCACGCGCGATTTGAACACGTTCTCACGCATTGTCATCATTATGCTGATGTATGCCGGCAGGCTGGGCAGCATGACGTTCATCATTTTGTTGACCCGCAGAAAACCGCCCGCACCGGTGCAGTATCCGACGGACAAGGTGGTTATCGGATGATGCGTTTGGAGACTGGGGTTGTGATGGGGTTGCCACTCCGGGAAACTCGCATAGGGGCGCTGTCCTCTGCCTGCGGCAGACGCGCCCGCTTCGCGAACGCACAAGCGCTCCTTGCGATTTCCGCCATGCTGAATCCCGCACAGCGGGCGCATGGCTACAATCCCAAACCCGCCTGGGGACCAATCCCCGGACCCCTTCTCCGCTTCGCGGCGGTTTAAAGTCATGTAACAGTTTCCTCATCAGCTATCGCAAAGCGACAGCGCAGTGGGAAATCCAAGAACCTCAGGTTCTTGGTGAGGTTTGGGGCAAAGCCCCAAAAAAGGAGTTTGCAATGAAGTCCATTTTGATTATCGGCCTTGGGCGCTTTGGCCGCCATCTGTGCCGAAAATTCATGAGCCTCGATAATGAGGTGATGATCGTTGATCGCGACGAGGCGGCTGTCAGTGCGCTGGCCGACGAGGTGACCAGCGCGCAGATTGCCGATTGCACCGATGAAAACGCGCTGCGCGCGCTTGGCGTAAAGAACTTCGATCTCTGTTTTGTCTGCATCGGGTCGGACTTCGCCAGCAGCCTGCTGATCACCTCCATGCTCAAGGAGATGGGCGCGGCGCGCGTGGTCGCCAAGGCCGCGCGGGACGTGCATGCCAAGCTGCTGCTGCGCAACGGCGCGGACGAAGTCGTCTATCCTGAACGGGACAGCGCGGAACGCCTTGCGACCCGCCTGAGCGCACGGAATGTATTTGATTATATCGAGCTGACGGACGAATACTCCATCTACGAGATTCCACCGCTTGACAGCTGGGTCGGACACAGTGTGCGCGATGTGGATGTGCGAAACAAATACCACATTAACATTCTGGCTGTCAAGGAGGATGGCGCGCTCAAGCCCCTGCCCGGCGGCGATTACCGTTTCACCGGGCGGGAACATCTGCTCGCGATGGCGGCGCGGGAGGACGCGAAGAAGCTGCTGCGGAAGATTGGATGAAATCGGATACATTTTGACAATTTATCCATGAAATCCGCGCAAGGTTCTTGCAAAGCGCTGGGCGGTATGATATACTGACATCAATCTGATTGGAGGATTCTGACCATGATGAACTTCTCTTTCGTGCGATTTAGCGGCTATACCGTCTGTGGGCATAGTCTTGCTGTCGTGCGCGCATGAGAAGGCGTTGGGTGAATCTTTCGCCGGGCTGAAACGATTTTTCAGGCCCCTGCCACACCATGGCGGGGGTCTTTTTCTATCCGATTGGGCCTCCGTTTGTATGAAAAGAAAGCGAGGAAAACGATTATGATTATCATCATGAAACCGCAGGCCACCGAGGAACAGATTGGAAGTCTCTGCCACGATTTAAGCCGGCAGGGCATGCAGGTTCAGCGCAACGCGGGCGTGGATTGCACGGTGCTGGGCGTGCTGGGCGATGTGGCCCGTCTCGATCCGCACGACTTTTTGATTCAGCCGGGCGTTGAGCGCGTGATGCCGGTTTCCGAGCCGTTTAAAAAGGCAAACCGCAAATTCCATCCGACGGACAGCGTCATCGATTGCAGCGGCGTGAAGGTCGGCGGGCGCAAGCTGGCGCTGTTCGCCGGCCCGTGCTCGGTCGAGAATTACGACCAGATTACCGATACGGCGCTCAAGGTGCGCGCCGGCGGCGCAAACATCCTGCGCGGCGGCGCGTATAAGCCGCGCACGTCGCCCTATGCGTTCCAGGGATTGAAGCTGGAAGGCCTTGCCCTTTTGGAGCAGGCCAAGGAGCTGACGGGCATGCCTATCTGCACGGAAATCATGAGCCCGAAGCTGGTGGAGGAATTTGACCGCCGTGTGGATGTGATTCAGGTCGGCGCGCGCAACATGCAGAACTTCGATCTGCTGACCGAGCTGGGGCAGACCCACAAGCCGATTCTGCTCAAGCGCGGCTTGTCCGCGACGATCAACGAATGGCTGATGAGCGCGGAATACATCATGGCGGCGGGCAATCCGAACGTCATCCTCTGCGAGCGCGGCATCCGCACGTTCGAGACTTACACGCGCAACACGCTCGATCTGTCGGCGGTGCAGGCGGTCAAGCGCCTGAGCCATCTGCCGGTGATCGTCGATCCCTCCCATGCGACGGGCCTGAATTGGATGGTGGAGCGCATGTCGCTGGCGGCGATTGCGGCGGGTGCGGACGGCCTGATTATCGAGGTGCATAATAATCCGCCCAAGGCGCTTTGCGACGGCGCGCAGAGCCTCACGCCGGATCAATACGCGCAGCTGGTCGGTAAAATCAGCGCGCTTGCGCCTATCGTGGAGAGAACTTTATAAAATGAGAGAAGAATGAAAGCGGGAGGCGCAGGAACCTCAGGTTCCTGCCGGAGTTTGAGGCTGAGCCTCAAGCGTAACCCCTTTCCGTAAAGAGGTTGAGCGTTATGAAAATTATGTTTATCGGTCTGGGACTCATCGGCGGCAGCATGGCGATGGCGCTGGAAGGCTATCCCGATTTGGAGTGCTATGCCGTGGACGGCGACGAGCCGACGCGGCTGGAAGCGCTGGGGCGAAACGTCGTCCGCGCGGCGTGGCCGAACGCCGACGACGCGCCGATCGAGGATATGGATATCGTCGTCATCTGCCTGCATCCGGAAGCGGCGGCAGACTTTGTGCGCCGCCAGGCGGGGCGCATCAAGCCGGGCGCGCTGCTGACGGATGTCTGCGGCGTGAAACGGCCGCTTTTTGAGGCGGTGGGTCAGGTGGAAAACCGGCAATTCATCTATCTGGGCGGTCATCCGATGGCGGGGCGGGAGCGCGGCGGTTTTGTGCACGCGACGGCGGATTTGTTCCGCGGCGCGCACTACATCCTCACGCCGGACGCGGACGTGCCGCAGGAGAGCATCCATCTGTTGGAACAGCTGGTGACGTTTATGGGCTGCGCGGACGTGGTCTTTTCCGACCCTGCGGCGCACGACGAGCGGATCGCCTACACCAGCCAGCTGATGCATGTGATGGCGCTTGCGCTCTGCGACCAGCATCTTCTGTTTGACAGCTATGGGTTTGAAGGCGGCTCGTTCCGCGGCGCGACGCGCGTGGCGGCGCTCGACCCGAAGCTCTGGTGCGAACTGTTTTGGGCGAACAGGGAGACGCTGGCGGGTTTGACGGACGAACTGATCGAGCGGCTGTCGGAATACAGCGCGCTTTTGCACGGCGGCGACCGCGCGGCGCTGCTGGAACGGCTGACGGTTTCCAGCGACCGCAAGAAGAAATTCGACACGCTGCGCGGTTTGGACGAGAGCCAAAAGCCGTTGTTTAAGTAAAAGCGGGGGAAAAAGAGGAAACGACGGGGCTTCGCCTCAAACTCCAGTCAGGACCTGAGGTTCCGACACCTCTCGGCTTGTTTATCGCTGTGCGGTAAACAAAAATGCTTTCTTCATCTGCGAAGCAGATGAAAAGAGGGAAGTGCAGAAACCTCAGGTTTCTGCCGGGGTTTGGGGCAGAGCCCCAAAGGGTTCCAAGGAGGAAACATATGCCTATCGTAAAAGTCGAAGCGCCGGAACAGGCGAGCGCCTATGACATCCACATCGGTCACGGACTGCTCAAAAACGCCGCGCCGCTGCTGGCCATGTGCCGCGGACGGCGGGCGATGATTGTGACGGATGAAAACGTCGCGCCGCTGTATCTGGATACGCTGAAAGCGCAGCTGGAATTGGCGGGGGCACAGACGCATGCGTTCATTCTGCCCGCAGGCGAAACGACCAAGTGTATGGCGCAGCTTGAACGCATCTATGACGCGCTGATTGACGCGCACATCACGCGCAAGGATTTCGTGATTGCGCTGGGCGGCGGCGTGGTCGGCGATATCACGGGGTACGCGGCCTGCACCTATCTGCGCGGGGCGCGCTTCATTCAGGTTCCGACAACCCTTTTGGCGCAGGTGGATTCCTCCGTCGGCGGCAAGGTGGCGGTCAATCACCCACGCGGCAAGAACCTGCTCGGCGCGTTTTATCAGCCGGAGCTGGTGCTCATCGACTGCGACACGCTGCGAACGCTGGACGCGCGGCAGGTCGGCGCGGGGCTGGGCGAGGTCATCAAATACGGCTGCATCGCGGATAAGGCGCTGTTTGAAACCATCGAGCGGCTGGGTTCGCGCGCGGCGCTCATGCCCAGGCTGGATGAAATCGTCGCGCGGTGCTGTGCCATCAAGGCGCGCTATGTGCATGAAGACCCGCATGACCACGGTGTCCGCATGCAGTTGAACTTTGGCCATACGCTGGCGCATGCGTTGGAAAACACGATGGGGTACGGCGTGCTGCTGCACGGCGAAGCGGTTTGCATCGGCATGGTCGCGGCGGCGAAGTGGGGCGAGACGCTGGGCGTGACCCCGGAGGGCACAAGCGCGCGCATCGAGCGGGTGCTGAAAGCTTACGATCTGCCGACCGAGCGCGACGCGGGCCTGACGCGCGCACAGCTGGCCGCGACGATGGCGCTGGATAAAAAAGCCGAGGGCGACGGCGTGCGCTGCGTGATTTTGACGGAAATCGGCGCATGCACGGGCGTGGTGATTGAAAGCGGCAAATTGGCGGAGATGCTGTAAAGGGGTGACGTTGGGCTGCCGCCCAAACCTGCTTGGGGATTTCATCCCCAAACCTCATCTTTGCTTCGCACTTATGGATTAAATCGATGGAATAGATGGATTGCAAAGCAATCCATCCAGGAGGGAAATCCAAGAACCTCAGGTTCTTGGTGGGGTTTGGGGCAACGCCCCAAAAAGGAATGATGACGGATGAATAAAACGGTTGAGCCGAAAACGTTGAGCGGCGGACTTCGGGTGCTGCCCAGCAAGTCTGCGTCGCATCGCGCGGTGATGATGGCCGCAATGGCGGAGGGGAAGACGCAGCTTGAGCCGCTTCAGCTCTCCAAAGATATCAGCGCGACGCTGGCTTGTGCGCAGGCGCTCGGTCTGACGCGCGGCGCGGCGATTGCGGAGAGTGAAACCGAAGGGTTTGTCCGCGCGGAAATCTGGGGCGGCGGCGAAGGCGCAAAGCGCGCTTTGCACGAACTGGACTGCGGCGAATCCGGCTCGACGCTGCGATTTTTCATTCCGCTGGCGCTCGACGGGCGCGGGCCGGTGCGCTTTGTCGGCCACGGACGGCTGATGCAGCGGCCGTTGACGGTTTATGAAAAGCTGTTTGCGCCGCTGGGCGTTTCTTGGAATCGGGAGGGCGACGCGCTGACGGTGGAGGGCGCGCTGCAAAGCGGGCGGTTTGAACTGCCCGGCGACGTGAGCAGCCAGTTTATCACCGGGCTGCTGCTCGCCCTGCCGAGGCTCGCGGGCGACAGCGAAATCGTCGTCACCACGCCGCTGGAATCCCGCGCGTATGTGGAATTGACGCGCAAAGTGCAGCGCGATTTCGGCGTGGTCAGCGAATGGCGGGCGAATGGGCAGACGCTTTTTGTCCCCGGCGGACAGCGGATCGCGTCGCCCGGAAATCTGCATATCGAGGGCGATTGGAGCCATGCGGCGTTTTATCTGGCGGCGGGGGCAATCGGGCGCGGCGAAATCCGCCTGACCGGGCTTGACCCGCACAGCGCGCAGGGCGACCGCGCGATGGTCGAAATTCTGCGCGACATGGGCGCGGAGATCCGCTGGGAGGGAGAAACGCTCGTCTCCCGCGCGTCGAAGCTGCACGGTCTGCGCGTGGATTGCGCACAGGTTCCCGATCTTGTGCCGATTCTGGCCGTGGCGATGGCGGCGGCCGAAGGCGAGAGCCGCATCACGGGCGCGGCGCGGCTGCGCATCAAGGAGAGCGACAGGCTCAGCGCGATGGCGGCGGCGCTGACGGCGGCGGGCGCCGACGTTTCCGAACTGCCGGACGGACTGATTATCCGCGGCGGAAAAAGGCTGCACGCGGCGAAAATCGAGGGCTGTAATGACCACCGCATCGTAATGGCGATGACCATGGCCAGCGAGATCGCCGACGGCGAACTGATGATTACGGACGCGGAAGCGACGGCCAAATCCGCCCCCGCGTTCTGGCGCGAATTTGAGCATTTGGGAGGGCTGGCGCGATGAGGGCGAACTTCGGCGAACATTTCAAGCTGACGATTTTCGGCGAGTCCCACGGCCCGGCTATCGGCGTGGTGCTCGACGGTCTGCCTGCCGGCGCGCAGATCGACGAAACCTATATCGCCAGGCAGATGGCGCGGCGCGCGCCGGGCAATGATCCGACAGCCACGGCGCGGAAGGAGGCCGACGCGGTGCGCGTGCTCTCCGGCGTGCTTGGCGGGCGGGCGACGGGCGCGCCGCTCTGCGCGATGATCGAAAACACGAACACGCGATCCGGCGACTATCAAAATATTGCGTCGAGCATGCGTCCCGGTCATGCGGATTACGCGGGCTATGTCAAATATCGCGGCATGAACGACCCGCGAGGCGGCGGGCATTTTTCAGGCAGACTGACCGCGCCGCTGGTGTTTGCGGGCAGCGTGGCGCGGATGCTCCTCAGGGAAAAGGGCGTGACCATCGGCGCGCACATTGCCGCGATTGCGGGAGAGCGGGACGCGCGGTTTGACCCGGTAAACGTGGACGCCTGGACGCTGGACAGGCTGGCGAAAAGCCGCTTTCCGCTTTTGCAGCCCGACAAGGAAGCGGCCATGCGCGAAGCGGTTGCGGCCGCGCGCGCGGAGAAAGACAGCGTCGGCGGCGTGATCGAGTGCGCGGCGGTCGGCGTGCGTGCGGGCGTCGGTTCGCCGTTTTTCGGCTCGGTGGAAAGCGTGGTCAGCCAGCTGGCATTTTCCGTTCCGGCGGTGAAAGCGATTGAGTTTGGCGACGGCATGGCGTTTGCGGACATGCGCGCCAGCGCGGCGAACGACGCCATGCGCATGGACGGGGACAACGTGGTCTGCGAAAGCAATCACAACGGCGGGATTACGGGCGGCATCACAAACGGCATGCCGGTGATTTTCCGCGCGGCGATCAAGCCCACGCCCTCCATCGCGCAGGCGCAGCGGACGATTGACATCGCCAAACGCGAGAACGCTGTTTTGGAGATCGCCGGGCGGCACGACCCGTGCATTGTGCCGCGCGCGGTGGTGGTGCTGGAGAGCATTTTGGCGATTGCGCTTTGCGAATTGATGATGGACGACGCGGCGCAGCGGGCGCTGGAAGAATAACGCCTTCCGCTTCGCTTCGCTCAGCACCTCCCTCAGGGAGGCTTTTGGTATAAGCAACAACGGCAGGAGAATAAAGCAGCCCTCTTCGAGGGACAGCGAATCTGCTGCCGCCTGTGGCGGAAACAGGCAGATAAGCTGCCGTAGGTTGGCTGCCGAAGGCAGACGGAAGGAGTTTGCACATGAGAGACTTGGAAAACTGCCGACAGGAAATTGACGAAATCGACGCGGAGCTGGTACGCCTGTTCGAGCGGCGCATGGGCGTCTGCCGCGACGTGGCGCTCTACAAGCAGGCGCATTATATGGACATCCTGAACGCGGCGCGGGAGGAGGCCGTGCTCAAATCCCGCGCGCAGCAGGCGGGCGATCCGGCGCTGGCGCAGAGCGTGATGGCGCTGTTCACGGAGATCATGCGTCTCTCCCGCGAGGAGCAGCGGCGCTATCTGGAAGAACAGACGGAAACCAAGCGGATTGCGTACAGCGGCGTGCCGGGCGCGTACAGCGAGTGCGCGGTGGTCGGTTTCTTTGGTGACGACTGCGAGCGCGTAAATTTCAAGACGTTTGAAGAGGTCTTTGCCGCTGTGGCGGACGGCAAGGCGCGTTACGGCGTGGTGCCGGTGGAAAATTCGTCTTCCGGCTCGATCAACGACGTTTACGACCTGCTGGGCAAATACGCCTGCCACATCGTCGGCGAACAGCTCGTGCGCGTGGAGCACTGCCTGCTGGGCGTGCCGGGCGCAAAGGTGGATGAGATTACGCAGGTTTTCAGCCACGAGCAGGGCTTTGCCCAGTGCCCGAAATTCCTCGGCGAACACCCGGCCTGGGTCACCACGCCGTATTTCAACACGGCCATCGCCGCGCGCCACGTGGCCGAGATGGGCGATAAACACTGTGCGGCGATTGCGTCCCGGCTGGCGGCGAAGCACTACGGGCTTGAAATTCTCGCGCCGGATATCCACACGTTTGACGGCAACCACACGCGGTTTATCGTCGTCAGCGCGTCGCCCACGCCCATCGGCATTCCGGATAAGGCGACCGTCACCTTCACTTTGCGCCATGAGCGCGGCACGCTGATGCGCGCGCTGTCCAGCTTTGTGGCGATGGGCATGAATATGACGCATATCGAGTCACGCCCGCTGCACAACTCCAACTGGGAATATTGCTTCTATGTCGATCTGACGGGCAATCTGCGCGACAGCAACCTCGGCGTGTTGATGGGTTCGCTTCAGGGCGATTGCGAGAACTGCCGTCTGTTGGGCGTGTATCAGGCTGCGCGGGAGGACGCCCATGTGTAAGCCGATTCTGCTCATCGGCATGATGGGATGCGGCAAGAGCACGATTGGGCGGCTGCTCGCCGGGCGAATGGGCCTGCCGCTCATCGATTTGGACGAAGAAATCGCGCGCGCGGCGGGCAGGTCTATCCCCGAAATCTTTGCCGAGGAAGGGGACGCGGGTTTCCGCCTGCACGAAACGGCGGCGCTTGGGCGCGCGCTGGACGCGGGCGAAGCGGTGATTGCGACGGGCGGCGGCATCGTTACGCGGGAAGAAAACATCCGCATGATGCGCGAAAAGGGCGTCGTCGTCTGGCTCTGCCGGCCGCTGGAGGATATGATCGCCGACGTTCGGCAGGACACGCGCCCCAATCTGGCGGGCGATAAGGAAGAGCGCATGCGCACGCTGTACGCGCAGCGAGCGCACCTGTATGAAGCGGCGGCTCATCTGCAATTCGACAATCGCATGCCGCCCAGAGAAGCGGCGAAGATGCTGGAAAAGCTGTTGACGGAGAGAAAAAAATGACCTTATTCATGCTGGCCGCCTACGGTTTTATCTGCGCGGCGGTTTATCATCTCTGCCCGGCCCAAATCCGCTGGGCGGTTTTGCTGCTGGCGAGCTACGGCTTTTACGCGTCGCGGAGCCTTGCGGGGTTGCCGTTCATCCTGCTGACGACGGTTTCCACGTGGCTGGCCGCGCTGGTTATCGCCCAAATCGGCGAAAACGGCAAAGCCCAAACCAATGCGGCGGACAGGGAACGGAAAAAAGCGATCAAGGCGCAGACAACGCGCGGCGATGCTCGCGGCGCTTTTGCTTAATTTCGGCCTGCTGGCGGCGCTCAAATATACGGACGACGTGCGCGGCTGGTTCGGCGCGTCGCCGCTTGGGCTGCTGCTGCCGCTGGGCATCAGTTTTTACACGTTTCAGTCGATGGGCTATCTGCTGGATGTGTACAACGGCAAATATGCGCCGCAGAAAAACCTGGCGCGGTTTGCGCTGTTCGTCTCGTTTTTTCCCCAGCTGATTCAAGGGCCGATCGGGCGCTATGATCAGCTGGAAAAACAGCTTGAAAGCGGCGGGCATGTCAATGTGCCGCGCGCGTTTTTGCTGATGTTGTGGGGGTTATTCAAAAAGATGGTTGTCGCAGATCGCGCTTTGGCGGCGGTCTGCGCTGTGTTTGACGCGCCGGGCGGCACATGGGGCGGCGCGATGGCCGTTGTCGGCGTTTTGGCGTACTCCGTGCAGCAATACTGCGATTTTTCCGGCGGCATCGATTTGGTTGCAGGCATAGCGGAATTGTTCGGCATTCGTCTGGCGGAGAATTTCCGGCGGCCGTATTTTGCGGTTTCGCTGGGCGATTTCTGGCGCAGATGGCATATCAGCCTGGGCGCATGGATGCGGGATTATGTATTCTATCCCTTTGCGCTCTGCAAGCCGGTCGCGCGCCTGTCCAAAGCGGCGAAGGGGCGCTTCGGCGCGGCGTTTGCGCGTGCGCTTCCGGCGGCGCTGGGCAACATCCTCGTGTTTACGCTGGTCGGCGTATGGCACGGGGCGACGAGCAACTACATCCTCTGGGGCCTTTACAACGGCGTGATTTTGGCGTTGACGGCGCTGCTTGAACCGAGGGTGAAGCGGATGAACGAGCGCTGTCCGCGGCTGACGGGTTCGCGGGGCTTTCATGTCTTCCGCGTCCTGCGGACGTTTATCATCGTCAACATCGGCTGGTTCTTTGACCGATGCGCGACGGCGGGCGATGCGGTGCGGATGATGGGCAGCATTTTGACAACGCCGTGTTTGGAACAGGTCAGCCTTGTGAACCTCGGCCTTTCACCGCTGGACGCGCGGATTTTGGCGGCGGGCGTTCTGCTGTTGTTCATCGTTTCGCTTTTGGGCGAGAGCGGCAGGGATGTTCGCGGCTGGCTCGCCGCGCGCGCTCTGCCGATCCGATGGGCGGTGATGATCGGCGCGGCAGTCGTCATTCTGCTTACCGGCGTTTGGGGAAGCGGTTTCAGCGAAGCGAGCTTTATCTATTTCAATTTTTAGGGAGAGGAAGATTGGGGACGCTGCCCCAAACCCTGCCGGAAACCTGAGGTTTCTGGACTTCCCGCTCTATGGATTGCTCTGCAATCCATAGGGAAAAAGGTTGGAAGAGAAACGAGGAAAACACATGGGAAAAAGGATTTTGAAAGTCGTTGCGTTCTGCATGCTGCTTTTTGGCGTCGTCGCGGGGATAAGCAGACTGGTTGAGCGCAAGGAAAGCCGGCAGAAGATGCAGCCGTTTCTTGACCGCGCGGGGGAATACGACGTGCTGTTCCTCGGCGACAGCATCATGAACACGGGCGTTTTCCCGATGGAAATGTGGGAAAAATACGGCATTGCGGGCTACAACATCGCCAGTTATGGCAACACGCTCCCCATCACGTATTGGGCGCTGCAAAATGCGCTAGACTATGCGAAGCCGAAGCTGGTTGTGCTGGATGTGCAGGGCGTGAGCAAGAGCTACAAGCTCTCCGGCAACAGCAGCGACGTACACACGGCGTTTGACTGTTACTCGATTTCCAAGACCAAAATCGAAGCTCTCGACGATTTGATGGATGATCCGAACGCGGTGGATGACGACGGCGTGGCCTATGTGGGCATGAAGTGGGAATATCTGTTCACGCTGGGCAAGTATCACGCGCGCTGGAGCGAACTGACGGATACGGACTTTCACCCCGTTTACAACAGGGAGAAGGGCGCGAAAAGCGTCATCGCCGTGGCGGACGTCGGAGATTACGACCTGATCGATGAGGATATGGCGACGGAAGAGAGCGGGCAGACGGGCTTTGTCTATCTGCGAAAGATCATCGAGGATTGTCAGGCGCGGGGGATCGACGTGCTGCTGGTGCATCTGCCGTATCCGGCGAACGAGCAGCAGCAGATGGACGCGAACGCCGTCGCATATATCGCGGAAGATTACGGGCTGAACTACATCGATTTTGTGAGCATGGATCAGGTAGCCGATTATGCGACGGATTGTTTTGACGCGCACGAGCATTTGAACCCCTCCGGCGCGCGCAAGGTTTCGGATTATCTGGGACGGTATATCACAGAGCATTACGATGTGGACGACCATCGCGGGGATGCGGCATACACGGCCTGGGCGGACGACGCGGCGGCCTATCGTGAAAAGAAGCTTGCGGATTTTGAAAACCAGAGCGAATTGGCCAGCGCGCTGATGTTGCTGCACGACGACGATTTCGCATGCACGGTGACGGTCGGCGCGGGAAATGCGCTGTTTGAAAACGAGAAGCTGATGACCCTGATGCAGAACATTGCGCGGGAACACGTTTTTGAAGAAGACCTGTTTGCCAAGTGGTCCAACAGCCTTTTCCCGCTGGAACGGCTGGACGAGGCGGCGCAGAGCGGCCAAAGCTATGCTGCGGGGATCAACCGGGCGGCGGGGGAGATTACAGAAACCGTCGGCGCGGATGTGCCGGAAGGCGTGCATATCACCCTGAGCGACCCGATCAGCGGGAAAACGCTCTGCGAAAAGCAGTTTTAAGGAGAAAGCGCCATGATTGCGGATTCAATGGAACGAATCGGGCTGTACGAAGGGATTATTCCCTATGCGAAGGAGCTGGAAGCGCGCTATCGGTCGGGCGATACGGAGGGGCTTCCCTTCGAGGTGCGGCACAAACAATACGACACCAAACCGGATGAAAAGCGGCAGTATGAGGTGCATTTTCACACCATCGATTTGATGGTCGGGCTGGACGGCGCGGAGAATATCGATCTTGCGCCGATGGAGATGCTGCAATCCGGCGTGCCGCTGCCGGGCGGCGGCGACGGCATGAAACTCGTCGGCGGCGGCAGGGCGGATACCGTTCGGCTGGAAAAAGGCCGGTTTATTGCGATTTATCCGGGCGAAGCCCACCGCGTCGGCGGGCAGATTGTGCCCGGACAGCCCGAAACGCTGACCAAATGGGTGGTCAAACTGCCCTGCCCGGAAGCGTTTTCCTTGTAACCGCCTGCATTTTCCGCATGCGCATTGATTGACAAACGGGGACGCGGAGAGTATAATCATAGAATATCGCAGTATGCCCGAAAACAGCCTTTTCGGGCGCTCGTTTTGCCGCGCTTTTGAGGGCGCGCAAAGAAAAGGAGAGATTGAGTTATGTCTGATACCAAGCATGTGGTTGTTACTCGCGAAGGCCTTCAGCGTATGAAGGAAGAGCTTGAATACAAAGAGACTACTGAAAAAATGAAGGTCGCCGAGCAGCTGAAAGTTGCGATTTCCTACGGCGACTTGAGCGAGAACGCCGAGTATGACGCGGCAAAAAACGATCAGGCTGTGCTGGAGCAGCGCATCACCGAGCTGAAAGCGATGATCGAGAACGCCGTCGTCGTGGACGAGAGCAAGATCAGCACGGACGTCGTCGGTTTCGGCACGCGCGTGACCATCGTTTACGAAGACGAACCCGATGACGAAGAGACGTATACCATTGTTGGCACGTCTGAATCCGATCCGGCCAACGGCAAGCTCTCCAACGAGTCCCCGGTCGGCGAGGCGCTCATCGGCGCGCATGTCGGCGAAACCGTGACCGCCCAGACCCCCGGCGGCCCGCTGCGCATCAAGGTCATTGAAATCACCCTGTAATTGATAGAAGAGACAGAAAGAGGAATCCATCGTGGCAGAAGAGTTTGAAAAGCCGCAGTACAGCGAGCAGGAGCAGATTCGCCGCGCCAAGCTGGCGAAATACTGCGAAGAGGGACGCGATCCCTATACCATCACCCGCTTTGACCGCACCCATACGTCCACCGAAATCCTGAACAATTTTGACGCGCTGGAAGGCAAGACCGTCCGGATTGCGGGCCGCATGATGAGCCGCCGGATCATGGGCAAGGCGTCTTTCGTTCACATGATGGACGGCGACGGCCAGATTCAGGCGTATGTGCGCCGCGAAGACGTGGGCGAGGACGTCTATGCCGATTTCAAAACGATGGATATCGGCGACATTCTAGGCATCGAAGGCGTGGTGTTCCGCACCAAGACGGGTGAGGTGTCCATTCACGCCAACAGCCTGACGCTGCTGAGCAAGTCTCTGCGCGTGCTGCCGGAGAAGTGGAACGGCCTGCGCGACCAGGATATGCGCTATCGTCAGCGCTATGTCGATACCATTGTCAATCCGGAGGTCAAGGACACGTTCATCAAGCGCAGCCAGATTCTCAAGGCGCTGCGTGAGTTCCTCGACGCAAAGGGCTTCCTGGAGGTCGATACGCCGGTTCTTCAGACGATCGAAATCGGCGCGAATTCCCGCTCGTTTGTGACCCATCACAACGCGCTGGATATCCCGATGTATCTGCGCATCGAGACTGAGCTGTACCTCAAGCGCCTGATCGTCGGCGGCTTTGACAAGGTGTACGAAGTCGGCCGTATCTTCCGCAACGAGGGCATGGATACCCGCCACAACCCGGAATTCACCTCGATCGAGCTGTATCAGGCGTATGCGGATTATCATGAGATCATGGATCTCGTCGAAGAGATGTATATCTATGTGACCCAGAAGGTCTGCGGCACGCTGAAGATCCAGTATCAGGGCAAGGAAATCAACATGGAAGGCCCATGGACGCGCATGACGATGGCGGAGTCCGTCAAAAAGTATTCCGGCATCGACTACTATGCGTGGGAAAACGACGAGCAGGCACGCAAGGAGTGCGAAGCCCGCGGCGTTCACGTCGAGGCGAATGCGGTCAAGGGCGAGTGCTTGGAAGCGTGCTTTGACGAGTTCGTTGAGAAGAACCTCATCCAGCCGACGTTTATCACGGATTATCCGGTCGCCATCTCCCCGCTTGCCAAGCGCAAGAAGGATGAGCCGGACATGACCGAGCGCTTTGAGTTCTTCGCGAACTGCTCTGAGCTGGGCAATGCCTTCTCCGAGCTGAACGACCCGATCGACCAGCGCAAGCGTTTTGAGTCTCAGGCCGCAGCCAAGCGTGCGCAGGGTCTGCACGCGGACGTGGATGAGGATTACATCTGCGCACTGGAATACGGCATGCCGCCGACCGGTGGTCTGGGCTTCGGCGTGGACCGTCTGGTGATGCTGCTGACGGATTCCGCTTCCATCCGCGACGTGCTGCTGTTCCCGACGATGAAGCCGATCGACTCCGGAAAGGCTCAGAAGGCGGCGGAAGCACCGGCGGAAGCCGCGCCCGCCGTCTCCTGCGAGGAGGCGCAGATCGACTTCTCCAACGTGAAGATCGAGCCGATTTTCACGGAAATGGTGGACTTTGAAACGTTTGCAAAGTCTGATTTCCGTGCGGTGAAGATTCTGGCGTGCGAAGCCGTGAAGAAGAGCAAGAAGCTCCTGAAGTTCACGTTGGATGACGGAGAACGCAAAGATCGCGTCATTTTGAGCGGTATTCACGAGTATTACGAGCCAGAAGAGCTGGTTGGCAAGACCGCGATTGCAATCGTGAACCTGCCGCCGAGAAAGATGATGGGCATTGATTCCGAGGGAATGCTGATTTCGGCAGTCCACGAGGTTGATGGCCATGAGGGACTGAACCTGCTGATGGTCGATCCCCATATTCCGGCTGGCGCGAAGCTCTATTGATTTTAACATCATTTGAAAGCCTGATTTTTCCTGATTCGATGACGGGAAAAGTCGGGCTTTCTTATTTTGAAAAGAATACGCCATACGCCAATTTTACGCCAATTGATGCAAACCAATCCGTTCATCAGAAAGAAGCGTTGTTCCCGCGCAAAAGAAGCGTATGGAAATTCTGACTTCAAAAAGCCGCCTGACAATGGGCGGCTTTTTGATACGATGAAAAAACGGAAGGAAGAAAGAAAATGGATGCGCACGTTATCAGTCTTGCCAACCAGATATAGGTGGCGTGGGCGCAGCCATTTCCACGGGCCTATCCTAGATTATATTTTTTGCTATGCGTTTCATCTTGTCAAACAGGTATTTCCCTATGAAGTGGGAGATGGAGAAATTCTCTCTCATTACGCTTCTGTTCCTTGCTTATGGATGCTCAGCTTCGCGAAGTCTCCCTCCGACAGCGTCGCGCCCGCCGTTTGAACGACTGCCGCGCTGACGCGGTTGCCCAATGCCACGGCATCCGGGAGCGAGAGCCCGCGCGAAAGCCCCAGCAGAACGGCTCCGGCGTGCGCATCGCCTGCGCCGATGGTGTCCACCACATGCTCTGCGGGATAGCCCGGCACGGTGAGCAGCGCGCCGTCCACGGTTAAAACCCGCGCGCCGAGGCTGCCTAGCGTCGCAATGACCGGAGCCTGTGTCTTTTCATGCAGGAACAGCAGCGATTCATCCAGTCCGTCCAGACCGGAAAGCGCGCTTGCTTCCGCGCCGTTCAGATGGAGAATCGGGTGCAGGGCGTACAGCGCATTCTGGCGCTCAATGGCAATCCCTGCTCCGCGCGGGCCGGGAGCATAGAAAATGCGGTCGATCGGCGCGTTTTTCAGATAATCCACCAACAGGCCGCCCGTCTTTTCCTCGACCTCAAGGCCGCAGACATAGCCATAGGCGTAGTGATTTGCGGCATAAGGCGCCATCCATGCGGGATTGAAGCTGTATTCCGCGCCGTGGATGGACATGAACGTCCGTTCGCCGCTGGCCTCCACCAGACAATAGCAGCAGCCGTTTGCCTCATCCGGAAGAAGGACGGGCTGCGCAAAAGACAGCGTTTGCAGCTGCTTTTCGACAAAGCCGCCAAACACGCCCTGCAAACCGACCGGGGTTACGAAGGTGGTCGGCGCGCCCGCCCGTCCCAGAATATTGGCGACGTTGTAAGCGCAGCCGCCAATGGCGAACCGCTGACTTTCCGGATGCAGGTTTTCCTCGGTACGGGGAAGATGATCGACGCGGATAATGACGTCCACACAGGTTGAGCCGATGACAAGCACATTTTTATCCATATTTTCCTCCGCAGGCAGCAAGAATAATATCAGTATACGCCCCTTGAAGCCGCGCGTCAATTATGATATATTTTGGGCATAGAAGGACGAAAGGGCTGAAACAGATGAAAAATGATTTTTCGGAAATTCAAAGCGAAATCGACGCGATGCAGCCGGATTTAGTCCGCATTCGCCGAGACCTGCACCGTCATCCGGAAACGGGCTGGCTGGAGATGCGGACGACGGCGATTTTGGCGAAAGAACTGCGTGCGCTGGGCTATGAAATCTATACGGGGCGCGCGGTCTGCAAAGAGGGGGTGCGGCTCGGCCTGCCGGATGCGCAGGTTTTAGCGGCGCATGCTGAACAGGCGCTTGCGCAGGGCGCGCCGGAGGACGAGCTGACGGCCGACGTTCGCGCGGGCTACACGGGCGTGATCGCGATTCTGCGATGCGGCGAGGGACCCACGGTCGCGATGCGGTTTGACATCGACGCGCTGCCGATGACGGAGTGTCCGCAGGATGCACACCGGCCGACGCGGGAGGGCTTTGCAAGCGTGAACCCCGGCATGATGCACGCATGCGGCCACGATGGGCATGCGGCCATCGGCTTGGGTGTTGCGCGCATTTTGATGGCGCACCGGGATGTACTGCATGGTACGGTGAAGCTGATTTTCCAGCCGGCGGAGGAAGGCGTGCGCGGGGCGCATGCCATCGTTGAAAACGGCTGGCTGGACGATGCGGACGCGCTGCTGGCCTCGCATGTCGCGCCGACGGGCAAAGCGGATGACGGCGATGTGACGGCCGGCACGTGGGGCAGCCTGGCGACGACGAAATACGACGTGGCCTTTACCGGGCGTGCGGCGCACGCGGGCGGTTTTCCGGAACAGGGGAAAAACGCGCTGCTGGCGGCGGCCTCTGCGGCGCTGGCATTGCATGCGATTCCGCGTCACGGCGGGGGACAGAGCTTCATCAACGTCGGCACACTGCGCGCGGGTTCGGGGCGGAACGTCGTGCCGGATTACGCGCTGATGCAGCTGGAGGTGCGCGGCGAAACGACGGAGATCAATCAGTTCATGATGAAGCGAACGGAGGAAATCTGCCGTGGCGCGGCGGCGATGCAGGGATGCGCGTGCGAGATGACCGTGATGGGCATGGCGGAGGGACAGCACAGCGACGGCCCGCTCATCGAGCGCATGGGGCGCGTCATCCGCCGGGATTTGCCGAACCTGACGCTTTCCACCGAGCAGAACGCCAAAAACTGGGGCAGCGACGATGTTTCCGTGATGATGAACCGCGTGCAGGCGCATGGCGGGCAGGCGACCTATATGCGCGCGATGACGGATATGGCGGGCGCGCAGCATACGGTGACGTTTGACTTTGACGAGGCCGTTTTGGGCAGGAGCGTGGCCGTATTCTGCGCGGCGGCGATGGATTTGATGAGGGAAGAGGCATGAAAACACTGATTGAAAACGCCATCGTTTTGACGATGGACGACGAGATGCGCGTATTCGACCGGGGCTATGTGCTGACGGACGGCGCCGATATCGCCGAGGTGGGCGCGGGGCGTTTTGCAGGCGACGCAGACGAGCGGATCGATGCGCGCGGCGGCATTCTGCTCCCCGGATTTGTGAACACGCACTGCCATGTGTCGATGGTGCCGTTCCGCACGATGGGCGACGACTGCCCGGACAGGCTGCGCCGTTTCCTGTTTCCGCTGGAAAATGAGGCGATGACGCGTGAGCTGGTCTATCGCGGCGCGGTGTTCGGCATCGGAGAAATGCTGCTGGCGGGCGTGACGACGTTCGTGGATATGTATTATTTTGAGGATGAGGTGGCGCGCGCGTGTGTGCGGACGGGCATGCGCGGCTATCTCGGCGAAACGCTGATTTCTCAGCCGACGTGCGACAGCGCGCAGCCGGGCGGCGGGCTTGAAATCGCCAGGCGGATGTTTGATACATGGCGGGGCGAAGCGCTGGTGCGCCCGATTGTCGCGCCGCACGGCACGACCACCTGCAACGAAGCGCTGCTGCGCGCGGGCGTGGAACTGGCCGCCGGTCAGAATGCGCTGTTTACCCTGCACGCGAGCGAAATGGATTATGAGATGAAATATTTCGCCGAACGAGGGGAAACGCCGACGCGCTATCTCAAGCGAATCGGCGCGGTGAACGAGCGGCTGCTGGCGGGGCACTGCATCCATTTGACCACGGACGATATCGAGATTTTGGCGGAGGGAAACGCAGCGATTGCGCACTGCATCGGCAGCAACACGAAAGCGGGAAAAGGTGTGGCCCCGATGGCGGCGGCGGCGCGCGCGGGCGTTCGTTTCGGCCTTGGTACGGACGGCCCGTCCTCCGGCAACACGCTCAGCCTGTTTGACCAGATGCGCCTGTTTGCGGATGCGCATAAGACGGCGAACCGCGACCGCGCGCTTTTCCCGGCAAAAGAAATTGTGCGCGCGGCGACGCGGGGCGGCGCGCAAGCTCTGCACGCCGGGAACGAACTGGGGCAGCTCCGTCCCGGTCTGCGGGCGGATATGGTGCTGGTCAGCGTGGATGCGCCGCACATGTTCCCGGTCTATAATCCCTATTCGGCGCTGGTTTACGGCGCAAATAGTTCGGATGTGAGTCTGGTGATGGCTTCGGGCGAGGTGCTGGTGCGCGGCGGAAAGCTGACGCGGCTGGATATGGAGGAGGCGAAGGCAAAGCTGCTTGAACAGATGGGGCCGTTTATGCAGAGCGCCGCGAAATATGCGGACATCATTTAAAGCGGTTTGAGGCTGTCTTATCTTCCGCTAAGGTTTTGAAAAAAACAGAGGATTCCGCACGCGGATGTTTTTTGGCTTTCCCCGTCGGCAAGATGGAAGAACGCAGCGCAGACGTCCGCTCAGCCTGCTAAAAACACGAACATTATAGCTGAAAAAAGGAAAAACAAATATTTTCCCGAAAAAAGCGGAAGAAGAATTGACACATTCTGCGCTTTATGCTAGAATGAATCGCAATTTTACCGAACATTAAGTCTGCGGAAAGGGTGAAACCTTCGGTGAATCGAAAGAATCGTTGGATTGCGGCGGCGCTGGTGCTGCCCGGCGTGCTGTTTGTCGTGTTTTTCATGCTCATTCCGCTGTTTTCACTCTGCCTGACCTCGTTTTTCCCGGACGAGCATTTTTCGCTGTCTTCATATTTTTTGCTCTTTGGGGATGTCTATTTTCAGCAGGTTTTTGTGCGCAGTCTGCGGCTCAGCCTGTTGAGTACGGCGGTCTGCGCCCTGCTCGGCTTCCCGACGGCGTATTATATCGCCAAGCATTCCAGGCACAAGGGCATGATGATGGCGTTCGCCGTGTTTCCGATGTTCACCAGCCCGGTCATCCGTTCGTTCAGCTGGATGGTCATCCTCGGCAAGAAGGGCATCGTCAACAGCGCGCTGGTTTCGCTGGGCATTTTCGCCAAGCCGCAGAGCCTGCTCTACAATGAATTTTCGATGACAGTCGGTTTCGTGCAGCTGTTTCTGCCGCTGATGATCCTCTCGCTCATCGGTGTGATGGATCACATTCCGGATGATTTGAGCGAGGCGGCCGGAAGCCTCGGCGCGACGAAACTCGGCGCATTCTTCCACGTCGTTTTTCCGCTGAGCATTTCCGGGTTGGTGACGGGCAGCGTGCTCGTGTTCACCGGCTGCATGACGGCTTATACCACGCCTCAGCTGCTCGGCGGCACGGATACCCGCGTGCTGGCGACGATGATCTATCAATACGCGATGAGCCTGCGCGACTGGACGCAGGCCTCCGTCGTGGCGGTCGTGATGATCGTGGTGACGATGATGATTTCCGGCGTGTTTAACGCCTTGAGCCGAAAGATCAACCCGATGGCGTAAGGAGGAGAAGCGAACATGGCGCTGCTTGAATTGAAAGGGATTACCGCCGGATACGGCCAGAACGTGATTCTGCGCGACTTCAACCTGAACGTGGAGCGCGGCGAGTTTGTCAGCCTGCTCGGTTCTTCCGGCTGCGGCAAGACGACAACCCTGCGCCTGATCGCGGGCTTTTCCGAGCCGATGCAGGGCACGATCAGCTTTGACGGCAGAGATTATACCCATGTGCCGCTGCACAAGCGCAATTTCGGTTTCGTATTCCAGAGCTATGCGCTCTTTCCGCACATGACCGTGTTTGACAACGTGGCTTTCGGCCTTAAAATGCGCAAGCTGGATAAGGCGGTAATCCAGCGCGACGTGATGCAGATGCTGAAACTCGTCGATCTGGAAGGGTTTGAAAACCGCTATCCGCGCGAGATGAGCGGCGGCCAGCGTCAACGCGTGGCGCTGGCACGCGCGATGGTCATCAAGCCGGATTTGATGCTCTTTGACGAACCGCTCTCCAACCTCGATGCAAAACTGCGCGTGAAGATGCGCGTGGAAATCCGCCGCATTCAGCAGGAGCTGGGTTTCACCGCGATCTACGTCACCCATGATCAGGAAGAGTGCTTCGCCATCAGCGACAAGGTCGCCATCATGAACAAGGGCCTCATCGAGCAGATGGATGCGCCCAGCACGATCTACAACAGCCCGAATACCGAGTTCATCGCCCGGTTTGTCGGCTTTGAAAACTTCTTTGAACTGACGCGCATGCAAAGCGGCGGTTTCGCCGCAGCAGACGGCACGGCGATCCGCGTGGCGGATCAGAAGCCGGGCGAGCGCTTCAAGGGCTGCATCCGCCCGGAGGACGTGCAGGTGCGCCCGGCGGGAGAGAAGGGGCCGAACGCCATCCCCGGCGAGGTGATGGTCAGCACGTTCCTCGGCCGCCACAATCAGCTCAACGTCAAGACCGCAATCGGCGAATTTGTCGTCAGCGCGGATCAAACTCAAGCCTTCCCAATCGGCACGGCGGTGACGCTTGTGCTGACTGAGAATAAAATCAAACTCATTGGCTAACAGGAGAGGAGAAAAATCATGAAAAAGTTTGTCACCCTGCTTGTTACCCTGCTCGTGATCGCGAGCCTGTCGTTCTGCGCTGTTGCCGAGGATAAGCCCTTCGCCGGCCAGACGCTGACCATCAGCACTTTCAGCTTCAACGCTGAGCTGCTCCAGAAGAACATCTATGATCCGTTTGAGGAAGCCACCGGCGCGACCCTCGTCGTGGATACCGGCCGCAACCCGGAGCGCGTGACCAAGATCATCGAGTCCCCGGACGACTATGACGTGGTCGTCATCGGCGACATGTTCGTCGATCAGCTCAGAAAAGCGGGCGTGCTCGACACGTTCGACTCCAGCAAGCTGTCCAACATCGAGGGCATCTATGAGAACGCCCGCGCGCCGATGGGCGAGGGTTATGGCCCGGCCTACACCTTCAACCGCCTCGGCATTGTCTACGACAGCGCGTTCTGCGACGTCGAGATCAAGAGCTGGGCTGACCTGTGGAACCCGGAACTGGCGGACAGCATCGCCGTGCCGGAAATGACCACGACCTCCGGCCCGCTGTTCTACTATGCGACGGCCGCCGCTTTCGGCCTTGAGCCGGGCAAGGACGACGAGGCCATCTTCGCCAAGCTGGCTGAGCTGAGACCGAACGTTGTCAAGACCTGGACGAGCGCCAACGACACCATCACCATGCTCAACCAGGGCGAAATCAGCGTTGCCGTGCTGCTGGATTACAGCTACACCACCGCCAAGAACGCCAATCCGGATTACATCTGGGTCGATCCGACCGAAGGCTCTTTCTCCGGCTATAACATGCTCAACATCGTAAAAGGCTGCGAGAACAAGGAACTGGCCGAGGCTTTCATCGATTTCTATCTCAGCCATGATGTGCAGCTGGCCGAAGCGCTGGACGGCGTGGACGCGCCGGTTCGCCCGGACGTTGAGCTGACCGCCGAGCAGTCCGCCAACTTCACCTATGGCGAAGAGATGATCTCGAACCTCAAGCTGCCGGATTGGGACGTTATCGCCGCCAATCAGGCCGACTGGATCGCCAGCTGGAACGCCATCTTCTCCGTGAAGTAAGCGGCCGAAGATTCGATATTCCATGTTTTTTCAAGAAGGGGCGCAGGAGGGAAAGATCCCTGCCAGAGTTTGAGGCACAGCCTCGATCGTTCCCTTCATCGTATCGCGAAGGAGGCTACCCCGATGAAAAAGAACAAATTGCTGTTTCTGGTGACAGTGCTGGTCTATCTGTTTCTGATCGGGCCGCTGGTGGTCATCATGGCGGCCTCCTTCAGCGATACCAATTATTTGAAATTTCCGGGCGAGGGCTTCACGCTCCGGTGGTATCAGCAGGTGTTTACGATGAGCGCTTTTGCCAAGGCCGCCAAGCTGAGCCTGTTCATCGCGCTGGGCGGCACGGCGATTGCGTTGCTGCTGGGTCTGCCGGCGGCTTACGCGCTGAATCGGTACAATTTCAAGGGCAAGGACGCGATCAAGACGGTGTTCTTGTCCCCGGTGCTGATTCCGTGCATCGTGCTCGGTTTCATCATGCTGCGCTATGTGGTTAACCAGTATAATCTGGCGGTCATTCCCAGCCTGCTGATCGGTCATACGCTGCTTTCGATTCCGTACATCATGCGCGTGGTTACGTCCAGCCTTGCGAACTTCGATTTTGCGGTGGAGGAAGCCGCTTGCAGCCTCGGTGCGACGCGGCCCTACACGTTCTTCCACATCGTTCTGCCCAACATCAAATCCGGCATTGCCTCGGCCTGCATCATGGCGATCATCAATTCGTTTAACAACGTGTCGCTGTCCGCCTTCCTGACCGGCCCCGGCGTGAACATGCTTCCGATTGAGATCATGGGCTATGTCGAGTATCACTTTGATCCGACCATCGCGGCGCTTGCGACCATCATGATGGTGGCGACCCTGGGCGTGATGCTGCTGATTGAAAAGACGCTCGGCTTGCAGAGCGTGGTGTAAAGCCCGGCCATTTCTCAAAAAATAAAACAAAGCCCGGAGTTGAAGGCTGAATCGGCCTTGCAGCTCCGGGCATATTTTTGTCTATGCGAAAAATCCCCGCCCGGCGCTTTAACGGCGCGGACGGGGAAAAGCTTTGAAATTATTTGATCCGATGGCAGGCGACAAAGTGATCCGGCGCGACCTCGCGCAGTTCCGGGCGCTCCTGCGCGCATTGCTCGGTCGCATACGGACAGCGCGCGCGGAAACGGCAGCCGCTCGGCGGGTCGATCGGAGTCGGCACGTCGCCGGAAAGGTGGATGCGCTGGCTGGCGGCGGCCATGTCCGGATCGGGAATCGGCACGGCGCTCATCAACGCCTGCGTGTACGGGTGCAACATGTTGGAATACAGCTCCTGCACCGGCGCGCGCTCGACCATGCAGCCCAGATACATCACGCCCACGTTGTGGGAGATGTGACGCACCATGGAAAGGTCGTGCGAAACGAACAGATATGAAAGCCCCAGCTTCTCCTGAAGCGATTCCAGCGTGTTGATGACCTGCGCCTGAATGGAAACGTCCAGCGCGGAAATCGGTTCGTCGCAGACGATGAATTCCGGGTTGCAGGCAAGGGCGCGGGCGATGCCGACGCGTTGGCGCTGACCGCCGGAAAACTCGTGCGGATAGCGCTGGAGATGATCCGGCTTGAGGCCGACCAAATCCACCAGCTCGCGCACGCGCTCGTTCTGGTATTCTCTGCTCGCGCCTGCATAACGAAGCGGCTCGGCGATGATGGAGGCCACCGTCATGCGCGGATTCAGCGACGCATACGGGTCCTGGAAGATCATCTGCATGCGGCGGCGGTAGGGGGCAAGCGGTTTTTCGCTGAGATGGGCAATATCCAGCCCGTCGAAGAAAATCTGTCCGTCCGTCGGCTCATACAGGCGCACGAGACAGCGGCCAACCGTCGTCTTGCCGCAGCCGCTTTCGCCGACAAGGCCGAAGGTTTCGCCCTTCGCGATGGAAAAGCTCACGTCGTCCACGGCCTTGAGCAGTTTTTTGGGCTTGCCGCCGAGTGTGCGGCCAACGGGGAAATACATTTTAAGCCCGCGGGCTTCTACAATCGTGCTCATTCGCGGTTTCCCTCCCAAACGACGCGCGGCGCGCCTTCATCCAGCAGCCGACAGCGCGCGCAATGCGTGTCCGACAGTTGGGTCATCTCCGGCAAAGTGCTGTTGCAGATATTCATGGCATATGGACAGCGCGCCACGAACGGGCAGCCCGGCGGCGGCGCGATCAGGTCGGGCGGCGAGCCCGGAATCGGGATCAGCTTGCGCTTTTCTCCGGATTTCTGCGGGATGGAACGCAGCAGACCCCACGTATACGGATGTTTCGGCTCGTAGAAGATCTCACGAACCGTGCCTTCTTCGACGACAACGCCGCCGTACATCACCAGCACGCGCGAACACATGCCCGCGATAACGCCGAGGTCGTGGGTGATCATGATGACGGCGGTGCCAAGCTTCTTTTGCAGGCTTTGCAGCAGGTCGAGAATCTGCGCCTGAATGGTCACGTCCAGCGCGGTGGTCGGTTCGTCGGCGATAATCAGCCGCGGGTTGCACATGATGGCCATGGCGATCATGATGCGCTGGCGCATGCCGCCGGAAAGCTCGTGCGGATACTGCTTCATGCGGCTCTCCGGGTCCGGAATTTCAACCAGACGCAGCTTTTCAAGCACGATTTCGCGCGCTTCCGCTTTGGAAATGCCTTTGTGGATGCGCAGCGGCTCGATCAGCTGATCGCCGACGGTGAAAAGTGGGTTGAGCGAGGTCATCGGGTCCTGAAAGATCATGCCGATTTGATCGCCGCTGATTTTGCGGAACATTTTGGGCGTGAGTGTGGTCAGATCCGTGCCGTCAAAGACCATTTTATCCGCCGAGATTTTGGCGTAGTCGGGCAGAAGGTGCAGCACGGAGAGCATCGAGACGCTCTTGCCGCAGCCGCTTTCGCCGACGATGCCGACGGTTTCGCCTTCATCCACGTGCAGGTTTACGCCGCGAACGGCCTGCACCTTACCGACGTGGATATCGAACGTCGTCCGCAGGTTTTCAATATCAAGGAGTCGTTGCATGGTAGCCTCCTGTGTCGTTATGGGATTACGTTGGGAGTTACGTTGGGCTGCCGCCCAAACCTGCTTGAGGGATGATTGATATCTCGCTGAATCCCGCACAGCGGGCACGTGATATCAATCCCCATCAAACTCCCTGCTGCGCTTCGCGGCATGCCGCGAAGCGGGGAGGAAGGTGTCGGGAACTCAGTTCCTGACCGGGGTTTGGTGCAGAACCCCAACGTCACTTCTTCAGCTTCGGGTCGAGCGCGTCGCGCAGGCCGTCGCCGATGAAGTTCAGGGAGAACATCGTCAGGCTGATGGCCGCGATGGGGAAGAACATCTGATACGGGGCGCTGGTCAGCGTGCCGATGGCGTCGTTGGCCAGAGAACCCCAGGAAGCCATCGGCTTCTGAATGCCGATGCCGAGGAAGGAGAGGAACGCTTCCGAGAAGATCGCGCCCGGAATCAGGAACATCACCGAAACGATGATCGGCCCCATTGCGTTGGGCAGCAGATGGCGCAGCAGAATCTGAAAGTCGCTCGCGCCTGCCAGCTTCGCGGCGAGGGCGTATTCCTGATGCTTGAGACTGACAACCTGCGAACGCGTGATGCGCGCCGTGCCAACCCAGGAAGAGAGACAGAGCGCAATCAGGATGGAGCGCACGTTCGAGCCCATCAACATCATTAGCAGAATGGTGTACAGCAGTGACGGCAGGGCGATGATGATATCGACAATGCGCATCATGACGTTGTCCACCTTGCCGCCGAAGTAGCCCGCAATGCCGCCGTAGAGCACGCCGATCACCATATTGACCAGCGCGGCCACCACACCGATGGACAGGCTGATCCGCGCGCCGTAGAGCACGCGGACATACAGGTCGCGGCCCAGCGCGTCCGTGCCGAACCAGTGCGCCTTGGACGGCCACTGGGCGATGGAGAAGAAGTCCGCCTCGTCGTAGTCGTATGGGCACAGCATCGGCCCAAAGATGGCGAACAGCGACACGATGAGGATCATCACCAGACCGAACATGGCCAGCTTGTCCTTGCGGAAGCGCCGCCACGCGTCCTTCCAATAGGAAACGGAGGGGCGGGAAATCTGGTCGGCGGAGATGCTGGCTTTGTCCAGCAATTCGTAACGGGTATCTTTTTCCATAATATCCTCCCGGTCACTCGTCGAGCTTCACGCGCGGGTCGATGACGCCGTAAACCACGTCCACAATCAGATTGCAGGCCACGACGAACACGCCGAGGAAGATGGTGACGCCCATGATGATGTTGTAGTCGCGCGCGGTGATGGAATCCACGAAGTATTTGCCCAGACCCGGAATCGCGAACAGACGCTCGACGATGAACGAGCCGGTCAGCAGGTTGGCGATCAACGTGCCCAGATAGGTCACAACCGGCAGAATCGCGTTGCGCAGGCCGTGCTTGAGAATGACCATGCGCTCGGCCACGCCCTTGGCGCGCGCGGTGCGGATGTAATCCTGCTGCATGACTTCCAGCATGGAGGAGCGGGTCATGCGCGCGATGTACGCAATCGGCGAAAAGGAGAGGCAGGTTACGGGCAGAATGTAATGCTTCCACGTCGTCAGGCCGTAGGTGGGCAGCCACTTGAGCACGCCCGCAAACAGATACAGCAGCAGAACGGAAATGACGAACAGCGGCACGCACACGCCGATAGTCGCAATCACCATCGATATGCCGTCAAACAGACTGCCGCGCTTGACCGCCGAGGTCACACCCAGCAGCACGCCGATCACGAGGGAAAGCAGAACCGCCAGAATGCCGATGCGCGCGGAAATTGGGAAGCCGCGCTCGATCAGGTCGTTGACCTGCACGCTGGAGTTCTTATAGGAAATGCCGAAGTCGCCGTGCAGAATCTGGTTCAGATAGGTGAAATACTGCTTGTAGAGCGGCTGATCCAGACCGTATTTCTCGTTGAGGCGCTGCATCACGGCTTCCGGAACACCCTGTTCGCCTTTGGAGAACGGGCTGCCGGGGATGGCGTGCATCAGAAAGAAACAGGCGGTGATGAGGATGACGATGGTGATGATACCGGATAAAATGCGTTTGGCGATATACTTGCCCACGAGGCGTCCCCCTTTGAAAAAAATATGAAGGCACAAGCCGGTTTTGAGTGCCTATAAAAAACGTTTGAAATCATTCGCATCCAAAACCATATACGATTATTATAAGGCGAAACCGTCAGAATTTCAATAAGATTTTCATTGATTCTGAAGAATTTGAAGGATTTACAATCTGAAAATTCAAAAAATGAGCAATTTACCGCTGATATATTGACAAAAACGGAAGCTTTTGATATGCTTAACACATATTCGGCAAAGCTTGCCGCGCGCAGGCAGCCGAAATCAATTCAAAATGGGAGGAATTCAACATGAAGAAACTGCTTGCGATGCTTCTTGCCGCGTTGATGCTGGTCTGCGTCGGCGCTGCCGCCCTGGCAGACGCGTCCATCACGTTCCAGATGGGCGGCGAGCCGGAATGCATGGATCCGACGATCAACGACTATTCCTCTGGCTCCTATGCGCTGCAAAGCCTGTTCCGCGGCCTGTATAAATATGATGCGGACGGCGCGCTCGTGCCCGCGATGGCCGAGAGCTACGAGGTTTCCGAGGACGGCTGCACCTACACCTTCAAATTGAAGGAAGGGCTCAAGTGGAGCGATGGCAGCCCGCTGACCGCGCACGACTTTGAATACAGCTGGAAGCGTGTGCTCAATCCGGAAGTCGGCAGCGAAACGGCCTACACCCTCTACGGCGTGATCAAGGACGGCTATGAGTGCTTTGTGAATAAGACCGTCTCCGTGGACGACCTGCCCATCCGCGCGCTGGACGACACCACCTTCCAGGTGGAGCTGAAAGCCCCGGCCAGCTATTTCCTCACCCTGACCGCTTCCACCGCGTTCATGCCGGTGAGCCAGGCGAACGTGGAGAAGTATGGCGAAGACTGGGCGAACAGCCCGGAAACCTATGTCTGCAACGGCCCGTTCATGCTGGCGGACATGAAGAAGGACGAGAGCTACACCTTCGTCAAGAACCCGAACTATTACAATGCCGACGAAGTGCAGATCGACACCGTCAACTATGTGTTCCTCAACGCGCCGGAGACGGTGAAGATGGCGTTTGACAACGGTGAGCTGGATATCGCCACCTCCGTCAACAGCGACGCGCTCAAGGCTTACACCGGCACGGATAAGCTGATGAGCTCCGATCGTATCGGCTATCGCTACTATGAATTCAACTGCTCCAAAGAGCCGTTCAACGATGCCCGCGTGCGCCGCGCGCTGACGCTGGCGCTCAACCGCAAGATCATCACCGAGGGCATCCTTCAGGATGCGACGCTGCCGCAGCTCTACGGCTGGGTGCCTTACGGCATCAAGGACATTGTCGATCCGACGCAGGATTGGCGCGACGTTGTCGGCAACGCGTTTGAAGAGAACGTTGAAGAGGCGAAGGCGCTGCTGGCCGAAGCGGGCTATCCGAACGGCGAGGGCTTCCCGACCTTCTCCATCAAGTATACGCCGAGCACCGAGCTGGAGAACGTCGCCCAGGCGATGGCCGCGATGTGGAAGCAGTATCTGGGTCTCAACTGCGAAGTGACCGCCGTGGAGAGCGGCGTGTACTGGGCGGATGAAACCGGTACGCGTGCGTCCGGCGATTTCGATATCGCTTACATGGGCTATACGCTGGATTATCCGGAGCCCAGCGCCGCGTTCACCGTTCTGGAAAACGCGGAGGGCAAGGCGAAGACCCGCTGGGACTGCCCGGCCTACCTTGAACTGTGCAACAAGATGCGCAGCGACATCGCGGGTCAGGAGCGCGAGGATCTGTATAAGGATATGGAAGCGCTGCTCGCGCAGGAATGCCCGGTCATGCCGATTTACAACTACGTCGCGACGGCGCTGGTTTCCGAGCGTGTGAAGGGCTTCACCCGCAACGCGAACGGCCACCCGAACTTCGAGTATTGCACCATCGCAGAATAATTGCACATCCATTCAGGACGCAGGGCATACGCTCTGCGTCCTCAGTCTGTCGACAAAAGTATACAAACACCCCGGAGACATGATAGAATAAGAATCATGATTCCGGGGTGTTTCTATGTATAAGAAGCAGAATCGAGATAAGCAGAAAGACATCCGCGTTGTAAGCTTGGAAGATTGAGTTCCGAAAGATCACTTGTTGAGGAAATAGATAGAACAATAAACTTTGACTTTCTTGATGAGGAAGTCAAAGGCTTGTATTCTGAGGCAGAGAGGGGAAAACCGGAAATAGATCCGGTGTCCCTGTTTAAGATTGTCCTGATTCAACACTTATATGGAATCCGAAGCATGAGGCAAACCATCAAAGAGATCGAAGTTAATTATGTAGCAAACACAGCATGTGACCGACACAATTTCGTATTGGGCTTTGTACTGGGAGCAGGCAATATTCATGATTCTCAGATGTTTTCCGGGGTATATCAGAATCGAAAGTCCCCTTTTTGTCAACAAGCTGAGAGGAACGCTGAGCAGGCGTTCCTCTTTGCGTTAAAGCCGCGGCGGGCAATTCGTTTTGAACATCGGTCAGGTCTTGGAGCAGCAACGGATTAAACGAGCCGCATTCGCCGATGCAAATCATCTGCATGGCTTTTTCGTGCGAACAGGCTTCATGATAGCAGCGTGCGCTGATCCGTCGTTCCGGCGCAGACGACGGTGTTTTTGCGCACCTTGGCCTGATACATCAGTTTATCCGCGCGCCGGACGGCGGCTTCCAGCGGTTCCCGGTCATCCTGCGCGACGCCGCCGATGCTCATGGACAGATGCAGATGCGGGAAGCCCGGAATGACGGCGTTCTGCACGGCGCCGCGCACCCTTTCCAGCACGATTTTCAGATAATCGTCCCGTATGCCGTGCAGAATCAGCAGAAACTCGTCGCCGCCGAAACGGATGAGCACGTCGTTGTCGCGGACGCAGGCGCGGATGGCATTCGCGGCGGCTTCCAGCGCGAGATCGCCCGCATGATGGCCGTAGGTGTCGTTGCAGAACTTGAAATCATCCAGATCCATGATGGCGACGCAGGAGGGGCCGGGCGCTTTGCACGCCACGTCTTCGTAATAGTGCCGATTGTACGCGCCGGTCAGCGCGTCGCGGTAGAGTTTGGTGTTGTAGCCGGAGATTTCGCGCATGATGCGTTCGCCGCTGTCCGCGTCCAGCGTGTCCTGGCACGGCGTGCGCTGAACCAGTTCCAGCACATAGGATCTGCCTTCGACCTTGTAAGGCAGGACGGTGATGTGCAGCACATCGGCTCCGCAGATCTCGATTCGACAGGCCTTTTCCCCGGTGGCAAGGGCCTGTTTGGCCGCGCAGTGACGGGAAAAATGCCGTTTATGTTCGCAGGCATAGCATTTTCCTTCGGACGAGGCGGTGTAAGCGCCTTCGTGTACATCGTTTACGTCGTCCGCGCTCAGCAGACAGACGTCCGTATAGATCGCTGAGAGCGTTTCCATCAGCGTGCGCATTTCATTCATTGTCATCATTGACAAAGACTCCGATTCCATGGTAAAAGAAACCCTCCTTATTTTCTAATTATATCTGAAAGCGTAAAAAAAGAAAAGCCCCCCAATCCTGAAAAGGGGGGCTGAGATGAGGAAAACGTTCACTTTTGAAATGCCGCGGTTTCAAGTCCCGCGAACGGGCGGCCGTCGGCACAGCGCCCGCCGAGGGCGAGCATGTACTGCCCGGCCGACTGGATGACGGAGGAAAGGCGAACCGCGTCGAATTCCGCCGCGTAGGCGTCGCCGCCGATGCTTTGCAGCGTGCCGGGAATGACGGACGCAAAGGCCAGCTTGGTGTTGGTATGGATCACGCCGAGGATCATCGCGTTTTCCACAGGCGTGCGCGCCGTGTGGAAAACCGCGCGCACGCGTTCGCCCTCCTGCGGGCAGACGGAAAGCGGCATCGGCAGAGAAAGACGAACGGCCGCGAAATTTGCGCAGGCATAATCCTCAAGCGTGTGCAGCGCGGCGTGCAGGGCACTGTCATCCGCCTGTTCAGCGGTTTTGCGGGCTTCGGCCTCGTCGCCCTCGGCCAGCAGCACGGCGAGTTTTTCGCAGAGCTGTGCGTCGCTTTCAAGCCCCTGCGCCAGCATGCGCTCCATCAGCGCGCGCAGACCGCCGGATACATCGCTGAAAAGCAGCTCGGCCTGCGTCTCAAACGCGCGCATGCGCCACCACGGGGTATCCCGCCAGCAGCTTGCGCCCGTTTCGGGGGCGAGGTGGCTTTCCATCCTGCCGCTCGCGTCCGCCATGGGATCGAGCGCATCAGGCTGGGCAAGCAGAGGATGCAGCGCGACATAGGGCAGCTGGCACGGGCGGCCAAAGCTGCTCATGACGGTGGTCAGCTTCGGATCATCGCGGAGGATGAACAGGTCGCTTTCCAGCGTCGTGCCTGTGCAGATATAGCGGATGGAGGAAGCGTCGTGCGGGGAGAGGCCGGGGCCGAAGTGGGCGCAGCAGTCGCGCGTGCCCTCGTAATGCGAGCTGAGAATCTCGGCCATCATCTGCGGGGTCACGGGGCGGTTCGCTCTGATGCAGAAGGGCATGCCCTCCTTTTCGACGCTCCACGGGCGATCCAGCGCGATGCGCAGACCGTTTTTCTGGCGCATAACGTTGCGCGGACCGAAGAACTCATCCTCCGCCTGATAAGCTTTGGCAAAATCAAAGTCGGAAAAATCGCCGTCTTTTGCGGGCTTGTACCAGCCGCGGGAGACGGCGTAGGTCACCAGATCCGCCGGATAGAACTGTTCGGGGTAGTCGTTCAGCCCGTGCAGGTTGAAGTGATTGGGCATGACGGCAATCGCGTCATCCGGCACGCGCGCGCCCATGTAGTGGCGGCCGCGCGCCAGCTGGAACATGAAGGCTTCGCTCTGATCGGCGATGGTGTAGGCGCGGCCGGACGGCGCATAGCCCCATTCGTCCACCAGCTCCATCAGGATGCGCGCGCCGTCGCGGGCGGTTTGGGCGCGCTCGGCCAGCGCGCGGCGCAGGTTATAGGCAATGCCGCCGTCCTTGACGCACGCGGCATTGTCCGCGCTTTCGCGGGAGGTGCCCATGCTGTTGGAGGTGATGACCACGCCGCATTCGTTGACAAAGCCGTCCGCGTTGGAAAGACCCGTTTCATCCTTGCGGTATTCCACCCAGTAATAGCCCAGCGTGTGGGCGGCCTGCGGGATGGCCGCGCAGCCTTTCTCAGCGGGCATGGCTGCGCCCGCCGCCCAGTCGCGCGGGGGAACATAGCCGTGGCGCACGACGATGTGACCGCCGTCGTCCTCGTTGTGGCCGACCAGCACATGGCCCGTCGCGCTGGCGGCTCTGCCAGCGATGAGGGTCATGCAGTTCATGGGGACGTTTCCAAATGCATCCAGATCAAATGTGGGCGTATTCGCCATATGCGTATCCTCCAAAAATGCGTTTATTCGCAAGCTTCGCCTCATTGTAGCATTGAGACAGGCGGCTGTCAACGACTCCTTCAGTCACGCCTTCGGCGTGCCAGCTCCATCGAAGAGGGAGTCTTGATGTACGTCTATGCCGCATCTGTTTGAATAAAGGCTTCTTCGGCAAAAATGCAATATACGCAGACACGCCGCTTGCAGCGGAAACAGGCAGAAGAGATGCCGAAGGTTGTCAGCGAAGCTGACGGAAGGCGTGAATACGCCTATATACACGGAAAAGATTGATTTTTCGGCCTTATAATGATAAAATTCAAGTATCATAGGGCGACTGGGCCAAAAAAGGAGAAAGAACGCATGGCATCGCTTTGGCAGGAGAGGGAAAAGCAGCTGCTGGCACTCCGGGAGAGAGCCAAACGCGGCGGCGGCGAGGCACGCATGAACAAACAGCGCGCGGCGGGCAAACTGACCGCGCGGGAGCGGTTGACGCTGCTGTTTGACCCGGACACGTTTGTGGAAATCGGGGAACTGGTGGAATCGCGCATCGACGATTTCGGCATGGACGAGCGGCGCGTGCCGGGCGACGGCGTGGTCATCGGCTATGGCCGGGTGAACGGGCGGACGGTCTGCGCGTCTTCCGAGGATTTCACGGTCATCGGCGGCACGCTGGGCGAATATCATTCCCAGAAAATCTGCCGCATCATGGATATGGCGATCGATATGAAATGCCCGTTTGTGCTCATCAACGACAGCGGCGGCGCGCGCATTGAAGAGGGCGTGGCCTCGCTGAGCGGTTACGCCGACATCTTCAAGCGCCACACGGCGGCCTCCGGCCTGATTCCGCAGATTGCGGTGATTGTCGGGCCGTGCGCGGGCGGCGCGTGCTACGCCCCGGCGCTGTGCGACTTCATCTTCATGGTGCAGGACATCGGCAAGATGTTCATCACCGGGCCGAAGGTGGTCAAATCCGTCATCGGGGAGGAGAGTACGCCGGAAGAGCTGGGCGGCGCGCGGATTCACGCCGAAAAGAGCGGCGTGACCCATTTCACCTTTGCGGACGAGCCGAGCTGCTTTGCTGACGTGCGGCGGCTGCTGACCTATCTGCCGCAAAACAGCTTTGAAGCGCCGCCCGTGGCCAAGCCGCGCCCGGTAGAGAGGTCGAGCGAAATCGAGCGCATTGTGCCGGATAATCTGCGCCGGGCTTACGACGTGCGCGCGGTCGTCGGCGCGATTTTCGACGAGGACAGCTTTTTGGAGGTGCAGCCGGATTTCGCGAAAAACGCGGTCATCGGTCTGGCGCGGATGGACGGCGAGGTTGTGGGCATCGTGGCCAACCAGCCGACCTACATCGGCGGTTCGCTCGACTGCGACAGTTCGGACAAGATGGCGCGGTTCATCCGCTTCTGCGACTGTTTTTCCATCCCACTGCTGACGCTGGTGGACGTGCCCGCGTTCTTCCCCGGACGCGACCAGGAACATCGGGGCATCATCCGCCACGGCGCGAAGCTGCTCTACGCCTATTCGGAGGCGACCGTGCCCAAAATTACGCTGATTATGCGCAAAGCCTACGGCGGCGCATATATCGCGATGAACAGCAAAAACATCGGCGCGGACATCGTCTACGCGTGGCCGATCGCCGAAATCGCCGTCATGGGCGCGGAAGGCGCGGTCAACATTCTCCACAAGCGGGAGATCGAGGCGGCGGACGACCCGCAGGCGCGCACCCGCGAGCTGATGGACGAATACAGCGAAAAGTTCTGCAACCCGTTTATCGCGGCGCGGCTGGGTTTCATCGACGACGTGATTCTGCCGGGCGAAACGCGGGCGCGCATCCGCTGTGCGCTGGATATGCTCAAGGCCAAGGTCAAACCCTGCGGCAGAAAGCACGGCAATATTCCCATGTAACCGCGAAATAAATGAACATTTTTCTGTTTTTTGTGATTTCATTTTTCTTGCGGCAGACGCACTGGGTATGACATCATGAAACGAATTGTTCTCGGCAAAACAACGTAACCCAAAGGAAAAAAGAAGGAAAAGCCTGTGAAAAAGAAATTCGGCCTGGCGGGGCTGGTTGTGCTGATGGTGATGCTGGCGCTCGGCGCGGCGGCAGAAGAGGGAAACACGATCATCATCGGCTGCGACATGTACGCGCCGTATACCTATAAAAACGGAACGGGCGAGTTTGTCGGCGTGGATGTGGATTTTGCCACGGAAGCGTTCGGCAGGCTGGGCTATGCGGTGCAGTTCCGGGAGATCGTCTGGGAAAATAAGCAGAGCTATCTGGACAGCGGAGAAATCGACTGTCTGTGGAGCTGCTTCACGATGAGCGGCCGCGAGGATGAATACACCTGGGCCGGGCCGTATCTGTACAGCCGGCAGGTGGCGATGGTGCGCGCGGACAGCGATTATACCGAGCTGAGCCAGCTCGCGGGGAAGCGCGCGGCGGTGCAGGCTTCCAGCACGGCGGAGAAGGCGCTGCTGCGCCGCGAAAACCCGAACGTGCCGGAGATGAATCAGGTGCTCTGTTTCTCCACCCTCGGCGAAGCGGCGGCCGCGCTGCGCAAGAATTACGTGGACATGGTGGTGGCACACGAATATGCCGTCAGCAGCCTGGTGGATACTTTGCCGGATCTCTATCGGGAGATTCCGCAGACGCTGTACGCCAACGAGCTGGGCGTCGCTTTTGAAAAGGGCACGCACGAGGCGCTGGCCGCGCGGCTGCAAACGGCCATCGACGCTATGAGGGAAGACGGAACGGCCGAAGCGATTGTGGAGAAATACGGCTTTGATGCCGAAAAATCACTGGGGGGGGTAACTGATGCTTCGCATTTCCGAAAAGCTGATTGACTTTTATCGCAGACGCACGGAAGGAAAGCGCGCGTGGATCCGTTTTGTTGCGATTGTGCTGGCGATGGGGAGCATAGTTGCCTTTTTTCTGTATCACACGCTGACGGTAAGGGATACGCGCGAGGCGCAAACCACCGTCGAGAAATCGTTTGCGTTTGTCAAAGCACAGCTGGTCAAATACGATAACTATGCTTCGAGCGACAAGGCGAAGAGCCTTGTCCGCCTGATGGATAAGGCCGACGAGGCCGCCCGCGTGCTGCGCGACGAGCCGGGTTTCGGTGTGGACGGGTTGGAAAATTACGCCCGCGAGCAGCGGCTGGACGGCATTCTGGTGCTGGACAGTCAGCTGAACACGGTGATGGAGACTGAATTTGACGGCGACACGCGCGCCAGATGGCAAAGCGTGATCGAAAGCGAAAACGTGGCCAGCATCGTGGATTATCCGGTCAAGAGCTACATGACCCGCGTGCAGCTGGAGGGCGAAACCTACGACGTGGCCGCCGTCGCCCGCCGGGACGCGAAGGGCATCGTGCTGGCTTACACCAGTAAGTACGATCTGGTCGGCTCACTGGGCGACGTGACGCTGGGCAACATGTTTGACGGCTTTCAGTTCAACATGGACGGCGTGGTTGTCGTGGCGCAGAACGACAAAGTTGTGGCGACCAATTCGAGCATGCTCAGCGGCCTTTCCCTCGAGGAAGCGCTGACGCTGAGTGACAAGGAATATGCCCGCGATCGGGGAGGACTGTACAGCGTTTCGTACGGGGGCAGAACGTGGCTGGGCGACCAGCAGCAGATGAACGAATACACGATCTACATCTTTTTCCCGGCGACGGCGGTATACGCTACGCGCACGACGGTTATGGGCGTGGCGATGGGGATGTTTGTGCTCATCTGGATGAGTTTCGTTGTACTGCGTTTCGCTTCCGAACACGCGAGTTTGGAACAGAGTCGCAAGCGGATGGAGACCATCAACGCGCTGAGCAAGGCTTATACCTCCATATACGTGGTGAAGGTGCCCTCCGGCAAAATGGAATACATCGTCAATTTGGACGACGGCTGCGAGTTGAGCTGCAAAAACGCTTCGGAAAACACACACACTTTTCTGGATCAATACTTCGATCCCAAAGACCACGACGAGATGGAAGCGTTCCTCGACATGCACACGGTGGAAGAGCGCCTCAGGGGAGAGCGCTACATCAGCCACATATGTCGTTCGCAGAGCGGACGATGGTATCGCTTCATTCTCGTTGCGCAGAGTTATGACAAAAACGGAAAACTGACGTCCATCCTGATTGCCGCGCGCGACTGCACCGCTGAAAAGGAGAGCGAGCAGGAACAGCAGCGCCGCCTGCGCGAGGCCGTTGAGCAGACCAGACGCGCGGACGCAGCCAAAACGGATTTTCTGCGCCGCATGAGCCACGACATCCGCACGCCGATCAACGGCATCCGCGGCATGGTGGAAATCGCCCGTCACTACCGCGGGGATGAAGCCAGGCAGGAGGAATGCCTGAACAAAATCATGTCCGCTTCCGGTTTTCTGCTGGAACTGGTCAACAACGTGCTGGATATGAACAAGCTGGAAAGCGGCGAAGTGCAGATGGAAAACAAGCCGTTTGACGTGTGCGATCTGGTGGAAGAAGCCGCCGTCATCATTGAAGCGCAGACGGTGGAAAAAACCGTCACGCTGCACAAGGAGATTCATCACGACGGCCACTGCCACGTGTTCGGCAGCCCGCTGCACGTGCGGCAGGTGCTGCAAAACCTGCTCGGCAACGCGGTGAAATACAACAAAGTCGGCGGCGAAATCTTTTTGACTTCACGCGAAATCGCGCTGACGGAGGACACCGTTACCTTTGAGTTTACCGTGCGTGACACGGGCAAGGGCATGAGCGAGGCGTTCCAGCAGAGGGCATTTGAACCGTTTGCGCAGGAGGAAGCGAGCGCGCGTTCCTCGTACGTGGGCACGGGCCTCGGTTTGGCCATCGTCAAAGAGCTGGTGGAAAAGATGGGCGGCGAAATTACGCTGCAAAGCGAAAAGAACGTCGGCTCAACGTTTACCGTCCGCCTGACCTTTAAACAGGATAAGGACGCCCAGCGCGCCGACGACGACGCGCACGGCGGGGCGGTTTCCATCCGCGGCACGAAGGTGCTGCTGGTGGAAGATAACGACCTGAACATGGAAATCGCCGAGTTCATGCTGCAAAACGAGGGCGTGGTTGTGACGAAGGCGGCGGACGGACGGCAGGCGGTGGATGCGTTTGCCGCCTCCAAACCGGGCGACATCGACGTGATTCTGATGGATGTGATGATGCCCGTGATGGACGGGCTGGAGGCCGCGCGGCGCATTCGCAGCCTGAACCGGCCGGACGCGAAGACGATACCGATTTTCGCGATGACGGCCAACGCCTTTGCCGACGACGCGGAGCGCAGTCGGCAGGCAGGCATGAACGAGCATCTGACCAAGCCGCTCGACGCCCAGGTGCTGCTGAAGACGATAAGGAAATACAGAAAACAAGGAAAGTAACCGCACTCACGAAAAGCATCCTTCGCGCGGCGCTTATGCTGCGGGTTTGGCGTGATCGCGGGCGCGACTCATTTGAAAGAAAAGCAATCTGAACACCTGCGCAAATGTTCAGATTGCTTTATTTTATGAAGTTTATGATCCTGAAAATTTCCCCTCAGAGGAAGCTGGCGCGCCGAGGGCGTTTTTCCTCAAAACAGCTTCTTCGCTCCGTGCAGATGCGCGGCATAAAAATCTTCAAACGCTTCGGGGTCATAGCTTTGCAGCCAGTCCGCGCGGGGCACGAAATAGCGGCTGCTTTCCTGCCTGCTGCGCGTTTCGGCACAGGCGGGGAAGAGGATGAGATCGCCATTTTGGGCGTAAAACTCGCAAAGCGCTTTACAGAGGATGCGATTGGCCAGCTTTTGCGCCAAATCGCGGGAAATCGACGTGCGCGCGGCCAAATAGCTGGGAATCAGCACCGGGCCTTCCTGAGGCACGCGGAGAAAAGTCTGGTTTTCGTCCGCGCGGAGGGCATAGAGCGACGGCACGAGCGCCGTTTTCTGCGCGCCCATGCGTACCTGGTTGTACGCGCCGATGGGCATATCCGACACGTTTGCGTGCGCCAGAAAGCGCTCGGTCTGCGTCTGTCCGGCGTGGCTGAGCAGCGTTTTGGCGACGGTCTTAATGGCGGAGTTGTTCACGCCGCCGATGCCCAGGCCGTCCATTTCGCAAAGCGGCGTGCGCTCGGCACGCTCCGGTTCGCGGGTGAAATACACCAGCGGAATGGCCAGAATCGGCAGAAGCGCCGCGCCGCGCTCACAACAGGAGAGCGCCGCGCTGTCGGCAAGCGGCACGAAATCGCGCGATTGATGCAGCGTGGGGCGCAGCTTTTCCATCAGCCGCGCGTCCTCGAACACTTCAAGGTCAGCCGACACGATCAGGTCAGGCAGAACGGCGTCCTCGCGGGCGAGATATTCGCTCATGTGTTCGGGATAGCCCAGGCCGAAATAGCGCACGGTCAGCGCGATATCCTCCGCTTTCAGCGATCCGGCCAGCCGCGAAAGGAAGGCTTTTTCCTGATTATGCAGCACGCAGATGTGATTCCAATAGAGCAAAACGTTTGTCATGCGAGCAGTTCTCCTTTCCTGAGCAGCGTTTGCAGGCGCTGGCTGCGGGCGTATTCGATGCTGAGCTGGTCATACAGCGCCGCCTCCCGTTCGCTTCGGGTGATGACGGCTTTCACCGCGCCGCCGGACATGACCAGCCGGCGCTCGGCCATCAGGGCGGTGTGCGGGTCGTGGGTGACGACGAGCACGAGCTTTTCCCGGCTTTGCAGCAGGGAAAGCGCGCGCTGCTTGTCGATGCCCGCGTTTTCAATTTCATCGACAAGCACGATGGGGCTGTCGCAGATGAGCGCAATATCCGCAATCATCAGCGCGCGGGTCTGGCCGCCGCTGAGCAGATTCAGGCTTTCGTCCATGGCAATCGGTTCGGGCGTAATGTCGTTGGCGACGGCGAGCACATCGCTTTCGCGGATCTCTTTTTGGCGGCAGGCCGCGTGCAGGCGGAGGAACGCGCCGACGGAGGTATCCAGCACGAAGCGCATATTCTGGCCGAGGTGCGCGACCAGCGAGGTAGAAACCGCCTGCCGCCGCTCAAGCGGAACAAAACCGTCGTCGAGCAGCACGCGGCGGCCGGTCACACCCGTGCCGTCGGACAGCTGCTCGATATCTTTAATGAGGCGGCTCTTGCCGCTGCCCGTGTTGCCGACGATGGTGCAGAGCTCACCGCGCCGCAGGGCAATTTGGTCAAACGGTTCGGGTTTTCCGGCCTTATCGCGGCCGGGGAGAAGGGTGAGGGTTTGCATAGGCTCTCCTTGTAAACGATGATTTGCGGCCCAAAGCCGTTTCAATCGCAGACTGCTTTGCAGTCTGCGCTGAAACTGCGTTTTGGATTGATTTTGGGGTTACGCGGGGCTATCGCCCAACCCCTTTCTTCGCTTCGCGGCGGTTTTAAGAATGAAAGTCAATTTTCCCCACAACGCCTTGCTGATAGGCGCTGCCTACGCGGGTTTCGCCGACGCAGTAGGAGCACACGCCGCTGGGCATGGCGCCGCGCAGACTGTCTTCGGTCAGATCCTGCTGTTCAGGCTGGGCGAACAGCCAGCGGGCGAGCAAATCCACGCCGTATCCCGCCAGGCCGTCCACAGGGAAGATGGCCGCGCGGGGATTGAGCGCGCCGATCTGCCAGCGGATGATTTCCAGTTCAGCCTGGGAAACCATATCGATTTTGGTCAGCACGACGAAATCCGCCTGGGTGAGCATCGGGCCGAGCTGCTCCGGTGCGCGGCAGCTGACGGTACAGTCGAGCACGCACCCGGCGATCATCTCCCTTGTGGCGGGGGAGCAGCGGTGGCAGAGCCCAGCGGTTTCCAAAAGGAGCGTCGGGCGGTTTTGCGCATCCGCCCACTGCCAGAGTTCCGGCAGGTTGGAAACGAGAAAGTGATCCGGGCAGATATCGCGGCTGAGTCCCGCAACGCACGGCACGCCCATACGGCGGTAGGCCTCGTCATCCTGTGTGCGGAGGCAGTCGATTTTGCACACGCAGCATTGTGCGATATTCAAAAGAGGGAGAAGCGCTTTGACGGCGGCGGTTTTACCCACGGCGGAAGCGCCGGAAAAAAGAATCACGCGGCTTGGCATGGCAGACCGTCCTTTGAAAGTTAGTTTGAACTAATTATAGCGGCGATCGCGGTGTCTGTCCGTATCAAATGAGACGGCGCGCGAAAAAAACGGGGCTTGACCGCAACAGGCGTCATCCTGTATAATCATCTTATGTTAGCGATAGCTAACGTGAAAGGACAAAGCCATGAACGAGCGCGAAGTGCAGGCGTTTCTGAGCGGCCTGCCGAAGCATGTGCCGCAGAGAGAGGCCAAATTCCGCGCGGGGCAGATCATCAGCGACAGCATGCACGGGTTATCCGGCGTGGGCGTGGTGGAAAGCGGACGCGTAGACATCTACGCCGTGGCGCTGGACGGGCGCGACGTGCAGCTCAATTCCATCGGCGCGGGGGAGTGCTTCGGCATCTGCAACCTGCTGGTGGCCGAGCCGCTGCAAACCGTTCTGCGCTGCGCGGAGGAGACGACGGTGCGCTTTTGGGAAAAGGAAGCGCTGGTTGCGGCGATGCGCGGCGACGCGGCGCTGGCGATGGCCTATGCGGCGCTGTGCAACGCGAAGATCCAGTTTCTGCTTTCGCGCATTGAGATGCTGACGATGCAGAGCTGCCGGGGCAAAGTGCTGGCGTTTCTGCTGGCCGAAAAGCGGGAAGACGGCGTGATTTTGCTGCGCGGCACGCGGGACGAGCTGGCCAGCCGCCTATCGGTCAGCCGTGCGGCGCTGTATCGCGAACTTTCGGCGCTGCAAAGCGGGGGTTATCTGGAAGTCGGCGAAAGCAGGCTTCGGGTTCTGAACACATCGGCGCTTGAAAAACTGCTCTACGGCGTGTAAAATAGGGACGGGGGGAGAGACGAGGGGAACGTTGGGACGCTGTCCCAATCCGGGAAACTCGCATAGGGGCGCTGTCCTCTGCCTGCGGCAGACGCGCCCGTTTCACGAACGCCATTCTGGCTCCTTGCGATTTCCGATTTTCACCACGCTGAATCCCGCACAGCGGGCGCGTGGTTCAAATCCCCCGCAAGAACCTGAGGTTCTTGGATTTCCCGCATAAGGAAAATAATATTCATAACAGTGTTTCCGATCTCGAAGATCGAAATCATACAAGTACAACGGAATACCGAACAAAGAAAGGATGATTTTCATGATGAAGAAGATTTGGGCGGCGGTCTGTGCGGCAGCCATGCTGATGACCGGCGCGGCGCTGGCCGAAACGGACGTGCGCGTGACGGCGCTGAAGGGCCCGACGGCGATGGGCATGGTGGAGCTGATGAACGAGGCCGAGAGCGGCGCGGTGAACGGCAACGCCTACGATTTCACGATTGCTTCCGCGGTGGACGAGGTTTCCCCGAAGCTGGTCAAGGGCGAGACGGACATTGCCGCCGTGCCGGCGAATCTGGCCGCCGTGCTTTACAACAACACGGAAGGACAGGTTGAGGTGCTGGCCGTCAACACGCTGGGCGTGCTCTACATCGTGGAGAGCGGCGACAGCATCGGCAGCGTGGAGGATCTGCGCGGCAAGACGATTTACGCCAGCGGCAAGGGCGCGACGCCGGAATATGCGCTGAACTACATCCTCACCGAGAACGGCATCGATCCGGAGAAGGACGTGACGATCGAGTGGAAGAGCGAACACGCCGAGTGTCTGGCCGCGCTGATGGCCGAGGACAACGCGATTGCGATGCTGCCCCAGCCGTTTGTGACCACCGCGCAGACCAAGAGCGACAAGATCCAGGTGCGCCTTGACCTGACCGCCGAGTGGAACGCGATCCAGAAGGACAGCGACGCGCCGTCTCAGCTGATCACCGGCGTGGTGGTTGCGCGCAAGGCGTTTATCGAGGAGAACCCGGAAGCCGTCAGCGCGTTCATGGACAGCTATGCCGCTTCCGTGGATTTTGTGAACGCGAACATCGACGAGGCCGCCGAGCTGGTCGGCAAGTATGAAATCGTGCCTGCCGCCGTGGCTCAGAAGGCCATCCCGGCCTGCAACATCACCTTTATCGCGGACGGCGAGATGAAGCAGGCGCTCTCCGGCTACCTGAGCGTGCTCTTTGAGCAGAACCCGAAGGCCATCGGCGGCGCGATGCCGGGCGACGACTTCTACTACGCAGAATAATGAAAAAGCGAAACCTTTCGCTGTGGGCCGTGCTGTTCTGGCTGCTGGTTTGGCAGGCGGGCAGCATGGCCCTTCACAGTGATATTCTTCTGGTGTCGCCGCTGCGGGTTTTGCAGACGCTCCTTGCGTTAATTCAAACGACGCGTTTCTGGTCGTCGCTGCTTGGCTCGATGGGGCGCATCCTCGGCGGTTTCCTGCTGGCGGCGGCGCTGGGCACGCTGCTGGCGGCGCTGGCCGCGCGCTTTAAGCGCGTGGAGGAACTGCTTGCGCCGCTCGTGCTGGCGATGAAAACCGTTCCGGTCGCGTCGTTCATCATTCTGGCGCTGATCTGGTTCGGTTCGCGCAACCTGTCCGTGTTCATCGCGCTGGTGATGGTGTTTCCGGTGATGTATACCAACGTGCTTTCCGGCATCCGCGCGCGGGACGACAGCCTGCTGGAAATGGCGCGGGTATTCAAAATTCCGGCGCTTCGGCGCATTCGCTGCATCGATCTGCCGCAGGTCATGCCGTATTTCCGCGCGGGCTGCACGCTGGGGCTTGGCCTGTGCTGGAAAGCGGGCGTGGCGGCGGAGGTCATCGGCATGCCCGTGCCCTCCATCGGCGAGCGCTTGCAGCAGGCGAAGGTCTACCTTGACACGCCGGAGCTGTTTGCGTGGACGCTGGTCATCGTTCTGATGAGCGTCGGCTTTGAAAAGCTGTTTATGGCGGCGCTCGGCGCGCTGGAAAGGAGGCTGACGCGGCTGTGATTGCGATTCATAAGCTGTGCAAAGCTTTCGACAACAAGGCTGTTCTGCGCGATTTTTCCTGCACGATGGAGGATGGCTGCGTGACGGCGCTGATGGCGCCTTCCGGCGCGGGCAAAACGACGCTGCTCCGCATGCTGATGGGGCTGGAAACGGCGGACAGCGGCGAAATCTCCGGCCTTTCGGGCAGACGAATTTCAGCGGTCTTTCAGGAAGACAGGCTGCTGGAGAACATGAATCCGGTGGATAACATCCGCTTGACCGCACCGAAGCTGGATCGCGCCGTGATTCTGCGTGAAATGGCCGCGATGGGGCTGACGGACTGCGAAAACCAGCCCGCGCGGGAGCTTTCCGGCGGCATGCGGCGGCGCGTGGCGATTCTGCGGGCACTGCTCTGCGGCGCGGATGTGATCTTTCTGGATGAGCCGTTTAAAGGGCTGGACGAGGCGACGAAAGCGCTCGTCGTGGCCGAAACAAAGCGGCTCTGCGCGGGGAAAACCGTGCTGCTCGTCACGCATGAGGAAAAAGAAGCGGCGATGATGGGGGCGGAGCAGGTCGTCAGAATGGAAATGGATGTGAAAAACACGTCCGTTTAACGCCTTCCGTCATAACTTCAAAAAAGGGGCGCTGCCCGACAAGCAGCGTCCCTTTTCATATGGTTTTGTGATTGCGCAAAGCCCGATCGATTACTTCGCCTGAGCCAGCGCGGCCTTCACGGCTTCTTTCAGCGCGTTGGAGGTGATCGTCGCGCCGGAAACGCTGTCCACCGCGTCGATTTCCTCGGCGGTAGCGCAGCCGACGAACTTGCCCGGCAGCTCGTTGATGGCCAGCGTGCCGATGCCCTCGGTCTCGGTCTGTTCAAGCACTTCGACCGCCGCAACCTTGCCATCCTGCACGGTGACACGGGTGACGACGTTGCCCATCATGCCCTGAGCGGAGCCGACATACTGGTTCTCGCCGACCTCATAGGTCGCCTCGCCGCCCAGATCGGTATCCATGCCCAGCGTAATGGGCGCAGACTCGACCTGCTCACGCGCGGCATAAGCGGGCAGAGCGTCCTTCGCGGCCGCAGCGTTCGTGCCGGCGATTTCGCCGAAGATGATGCACTCGGCGATGTTCGTGCCGCCCTGATACATGCAGGAGGTGATGCCGCCCATCTCGCCCGCGGAATAGAGGTGCGGAATCGGGTTGCCGTTGGTGTCGAGCACCTCGGCGTTCTCGTTGCGGCGCGGGCCGCCCTGCGTGTTCAGCATCAGGCCGGACATCGGCATGGCGTAATACATCTTGCCGTCGAAGGCACGCATGTAATCGGCGCTGCGGTTATGCTTGTAATCCTTGCCGCCCTCGGCGAAGGTATTGAAGCTCTCGATGGTATCCTTGAGCGTCTCAGGCTTGCAGCCGGTCTTCTCGGCCAGCTCCTCGATCGTCGCGGCGGAAAGCACGGTATCCTTGTAATCATCGGAGAGCGCGCCCTCGGACACGGCCAGATCATACTGCGTCTGATCCATGATGAGGTAGATGGCGTTCGGATAGTGCGGGTTCTCCCAGATGCCGTTCTCATAGAGATGGCCGTGACGCGGGATTTCCGCCTCGTTGCCGAAGCGCTCGCCGTCGGTGCCGACGATGACCGTCGCGCCGGTGTTCATCGGGTTATGGGCCAGCGTCACCACCTGATGCGCCAGACCGCCGTTCTCGGCCGCGTAGCCGCAGCTGTTCGTGCCGAAGCCGCCCTCGAACACGTTCATGTGCCACAGATCAGCGCCGACCTTCTGGCACATCTTGATGCCGTCACCCGTGTTGAACTGGCCGCCGATGACGGAGTAGTTCTTCAGGCCGAGGTACTGCTGCGCCATGTCGGTGTCGCACTCGAAGCCGCCCGTCGCGACGACCACGCCGCCCAGCGCGCGCACGTTGCGGGTCTCGCCGTTGCGCGTGACCTTCACGCCGACCACGATGCGGCTGTCCGGATCCTGAATCAGCTCGACGGCCGGGGACTCGAACCACACGTCGATCTTGTCCGCGCGCTTGATGACCGCGTTCTTCACAGACTTATACAGGAAGCTGTCGCTCACGCCCTGATGGGTGGTGCACAGCGCGACCTTGTCGCTGCCCTCAAATTCCGGATATTCCGGGCTCATCTCGCCGATGACCGGCACGCCCGTCCAGTCCATGAACTCGGAATCGTCGCCGTTGAAGAACTTATCCTTGAGTTTATCCCACATGTTGGTCACGCCGTCAACGATGACGTTGAGCATGGCCTCCGGCACGGCGCGCCCGCCCGCCAGCTGGGTGTAATAAGCCATCGTGGCCTCGCGGTCCTTATGGCCGTAGGCGAACAGCTGACCGGCCACCTTGGAGTTGCCGCCCGCCAGCGCTTCGCTCATCTTTTCGGCGATGAGCACCTTTGCGCCCGCGTCCGCGGCGGTGACGGCGGCGGTCATGCCGGCAAAGCCGAGACCCAGCACCACGACGTCATATTCCGCGTCCCACTTCACGGTATCGGCAAACGTATAAGCGCTGCTACCTTCGGCGATGGCTGTGCCCGCGCCGCCCATCGCGGCGAGAATGCCCATCGCGGCGCTGCCCTTGAGGAAGTTACGACGAGAGATGTTCTTCATTGCAATCATCCTTTCACGTAAAACTGTCTAAACTTCATAACAGGTGCATAAGCGGGTTGTTTGCCTCGCTTATCATCTTGACAGCATTTTAACACGCGCGCTTGTAAAAGCATAGAACCTTTTTTTTGACATGCACAAAAATTGCGGCGGTCTTTTCAAATCGCGCCTGTTTTGGTATAATCGGATGAAGGGGTGAGCGCGGCGTGACAGACGGCCTGCTATATAAAAAAGACACCGATTTTGTTCGGGACAACATGCTGATCAACTATTGCCTGGGCGACGACGAAAGTCTGTTGATCGAGAGTTTTGTGCGCAACAACGGCATTTGCCTGCGCTTTGACGTCGGGCGTTTTTACTTTTTCATGACCGGCACGCACAAAAAATTCGTCACAGGGTATACGCCCATGACGTTCAGCGAGGGCGTGGACAGCGCGCTGGCCATCTATGGCCTGATGCTCGAAACGCTGCGTCAGAACGGGTTTGACGGCAACGCGTTTCTGGTTAAAATCGATAATTCCAAGCAGGTCGGCGTGCTGTTCAGTCCGCGCGCGGACGCCGCGTGTCCGGCGGACGAAATGGCACAGAAGATGCTCGACGCATACACCCGTGCCAAAGATCCGTATTCCGTTTCGGGGGAGGATTGCACGTCCACGTCGTTCGTCGGCCCGTTTTCGGGATATGACCAGATTCACAAGGCGTTTGTGCAGGCGCGCGCGCTCAACGATCTGATTTTCTTCGGCGTGCGCGGCCGCGTGATTACGGAAGATTTTCGGCGCGAGACCGCGCGTCCGTGCGATTCGACCGCCATTGTCGGCAATGTGCGCAAGTTGGTGCACCTGCTCTGCGTCGGAACGTGCGCGCAGACGCTTCGGCAGGCGGAATACATTGTCGATGCGCTCGTCGCGCCGTCGTATTCGATGGCGAATTTTGACGCGATGTATGCCTCGACGGAGGATATCCGCTCGATGATTGAGATTGTCTACGACATTCCGATAACGCGCCACGAAAAAACATCCTTCTTCTTTTTGACGGATTACCGCCAAAAGCTCTGCGACGCGATCCGATATTTTTTCGCGCGCATGGAGGGCCGAAAGCGCTATTCGCCGACGGTGCTGCTGGCGCTGAGCTACATCCGCCGAAACTTCACACAGGAGATTTCGCTGACCCAGCTTTCCGAATATGTTTACGCCAACGCGAGCGTGCTTTCGCGCGATTTCGGCGCGGAGGTCGGCATGACGCTCACGGAGTATGTCGCCGCGCTTCGCGTTGAACGGGCCAAGCGGCTTCTTGCGGAAAACGAGCGCACGATTGAAAAAATCGCGGAGGAATGCGGATATACGGGGGCGAAATATTTCCGCGAGCAGTTTAAGCGCCTGACGGGGCTGTCGCCGCAGGCCTATCGGGCGAAAATGACGGCGGATGCTTGACAGCAAAGCCTAAAAATGTTATGCTGGAAACGATAAAAAGCGGTCTGCCGCCTGAGCGGCGCGCCGCCCAAATTTACAAAAACAAAGAAACCGAGGAAACAAACATGGACGATATGAATATGGAAATCACGACGAGCGAGCATCGCGCCATCGTCTTTAAGATGAACCGCAAGCAGGCAGCCGCCGTTGCGCGCTACCTCAAGGAGCATTCCGCGTCGCCGGAGACGATCTTCGCTGTCGATGTGGATACGATGGAGCTGATCGTGCAGGCCAAGAACGCCGGAGAAGAGGATATCATCGTGCTCGACGGCGAAGAGGACGTGTTCGACGTGGAAGAGGAAGTCGTCGAGGAAAACGAAGAAGTCTGGGAAGCCATCGACGAGGCGCTCCATAGCGACGAAGAATAATTCAATTCAAAAATGAGCGGACGCGCGATGCGCGTCCGTTTTGCATATGAAAAAGCGCGAAGATTCCTTCACGTGCGGTATAGCGGACGGCCATTTTGGCAAAAGTAAGCCGCACAAGGAGGTTGATCCCAGTGAAAAAGTGGTGCTTGATGGTTGCAGCCATGCTCTGCCTGATGATTCCGACAGTTGGTTCGGCGCAGGGGCTTCCGGACTTTTTGCAGGCGGTGCAGAGCGGCTTGAGCGAGGGACTTTCCGCGGGCTCGGCGGCCATGGAAAAGGATTTGGCGCTCTCCATGACGCTTTCCGACAGCCGCGTGGAAGAGGGCAGGGACGTGACGCTCACGATTCGCGCCGAGAACCCGCGTCCGGCGGAAACGGGCGTTTCGCTGACGCTGAATCTGCCGGAGCGTCTGGCGGCGCAGACAGGGGACGAACTGACGTGGAATGCGGTGCTTCCGGCTGCTCAGGTGGACGAAACGGGCGCGTTTGTGCCGTCCGTGACGACGTTTACGCGCGTCCTGACGCTGATGCCCGGCGGCGAGAGCGCGCAGGGAATGGTGACGGCGGAAATGAACGTCGGTTCGCGCTTTTACCGCGAAAGCCTGCCGATTGCGCTGTGCGTAGCGGATATTTCAACCAGAGCGAGCGTATCGGGCGCGCAGAACGGACGGGCGACGGTTGGCGAGACACTGACCTATACGGTGGAAATCGCCAACGCGGGCATGGCAGAAAAGAATGTGCCGGTCGAACTGATTCTGCCTGCCGACGCGGCGCTTGAAGGAGAACTGCCAGAAGGCTTTGCGCAGGTCCAGCGCCAGATTCGTGGCGAAGTGGGCGTTCCGGCGGCGGGAAGCGAACCGTCCGTGGTGACGCTGACCTTCCCGATGACAATTCGTGAAGACGCGTTGGCGGAAGACGAGGACGCGCTGCGCCTGCTGTCGGGCGTGCTGCGCGTGGACGGCCAGCGGATTGCCCTGCCGCGCGTGCAGCTCTGCGGGCCGAAAATCAGCGCAAAGCTCCTGCCACAGACGGACAATCTGAAAGCAGGCGAGGAGACGGCGCTGCGCGTCGTGCTGGTCAACGCAGGCATGGCGGAAGCGGATGTTCGGGTTTCCTGCATGCTGCCGGAGGGCATCTCACTGGTGACAGCGCCCAAGCCGCAGCAGGACACGGAAGCGAAGGAAAGCGGGGATAACGCCGAAGCGGAAGAGGAAGCGCCGAAAGCCGTTGCGCCCGAACAGGATGACGGCGGCGCGGACGCGGAAGCCGTGCTGGCCGACGGCGCGGAGCAGCTCGTCGATGAGCCGGAGATTCGGCAGGAGAACGGCGGAATCGTCTTTGATCTGCACATGGACGCGGCGGGGGAAGAAGCCTACACCCGCGTGGTGACGCTGCGCGTGCGTGCGGACGAACCGCAGGAGAACATCAAAGAGCGCCTCCTGGGCACGACGCTGGCTTGGCAGATCGACGCGGGCGAGACGCAGCTAGGCGAAGCAGCCTGTGTGCGCGTCTATCGGCCGATGGTGCTTGGGCTGACGAAAGACGAGTGGATGGGCATTTTCTGGGCAGGACTGCTGCTGGTGGTGACGGTCAGCTGTCTGTTTGCGGCGTTCAATTCGGATAATAAGCGGGAAAAATATTGCGAATAAAGCGGCATGAGGCCGCCTGAACGTCTGCCGCAATTTGTAAAACGGCAAAGTTCAGCGCACGCGGATGATTAAAAAAGCGGACGGCCGATTGTTCGGCCGTCCGTCTTTTTGTAAAAACGAAAACCCCCGCTTCGAGCGGGGGTTCCGGAAAGCTTAAAGCTATCAGTCCAAAGGGTACAACCCTGTGCTAGAATAGATGCAAGGTCTGCCAACCGCATCAAATAGCAAAGGAGAGTACAAAATGGATAAGAATAGTTTAGCACACACGAGTTGGAATTGCAAATATCATATCGTATTTGCACCGAAGTATCGCAGACAGATTATATACGGAAGACTAAAAAATGAGATTGGGAAGATATTGAGAATTCTCTGCGAGAGAAAGGGTGTAGAAATAATTGAAGCCCAGGCATGTCCAGATCATATTCATATGTTGGTGAGTATACCACCCAAATATAGCGTTTCTGAGTTCATGGGATATTTGAAAGGGAAAAGCTCATTGATGATATTTGATCAGTTTGCAAATATGAAATATAGATATGGGAATCGCCAATTTTGGTGTAGAGGATATTATGTAGATACGGTAGGACGAAATAAAAGGGCGATTGAAGAATATATTCGCAATCAGTTGGCTGAAGACAAACAATATGAACAGTTGACGATGAAAGAGCTGATTGACCCGTTTACGGGTGAGCCGGTAGATAGGAACAAGAAAAAAGACGACCATTAATGGTCGAAGTTGGTAAAAGAGGGCATAGAAAACAGCCCCTTTAGGGGCTGCCGGTGAAAGCGGTGCAGTTGGCGGATCTTCAATGCGCGTGAGCGCCGCCGGCAATATGCCCTTACAGGGCTTAGTCAAACCACCGGCTAAGCCGGTGGTCATGATTTCTGTAAAACGATCATCCTGTAAACCGTGTAGTTTTTGCAGCTTGTAAAGACATAGATATATGGAAAAAGAGAAGATCTTTTTTTACAATACAAGGCTTTTATACGCTGCATTTACTACGCGCAAGCGCTGTTTGATAAAAATCACTTCGCGGCGGTTTCCTGATCGGCCAGCTCGACGAAGCGGCGAACCTGAACCAGCACGCTTTCGACAGCCTCGCGCCAGAAGTCCGGCGTGGTGACGTCGATGCCGACGCTGGCGGTGACGTTGGCGATGGTATCGCTGCCGAAGCGGGAGAGCAGGTCGCAGTAGATCGGCACGAACGCTTCGCCTTCCTTCTCATAACGCGCATACAGGCCGCGCGCGAACAGGCCGCCAAAGGCATACGGGAAATTATAGAAGTGGACGCCGGTGGAGTAGTAATGGCTCTTGCACGCCCACATATACGGATGACGGTATTCCGGATCGAGTCCGTCGCCGTAGCTCTGCTCCTGCGCCCAAAGCATCGTTTCCTTCAGCTCGTCCACGTCCAGCGCGTGATCCGCCTGCGCGGCGACGACCTTCTGCTCAAACAGGAAGCGGGAGTAGATATCGACCATCGTCTGCGTCTGCTCGGTCAGGCAGGAATCCAGCAGCGTCAGCTCTTCCTCCGGCGTCGCGGTCTTGAGCAGCTGGGAGATGAGCAGCGTTTCGTTGAAGGTGGAGGCGGTTTCCGCCAGCGGCATCGGCGTTTCGGTCATCATGATCGGCTTGTGATGCAGCATGCGGTTGTTGAAGGCGTGACCCAGCTCATGCGCCAGCGTGCTGACGTCGGAGGCGCTGCCCGCAAAGTTGGTCATCACGCGGCTGATGTTCTTGGCGTAATAGCCGGAACAGAATGCGCCGCCGCTCTTGCCCTCGCGCGGGTACATGTCGATCCAGCCCTCGTCGAACGCGGTGCGCATCATCTCACCCATCTCCGGGCAGAATTTGCCGAACAGGTCGAGCAGCAGCGCACGCGCTTCCTCAACGGTATAGGTGCGGGTGCTTTGACCGACGGGCGCGAACAGATCGTAGAACGGCAGGCCGTTTTCATGACCGAGCAGGCGTCCCTTCGCCTTGAAATACTCGCGCAGCTCCGGCAGGGCTTCGCGAATCGCCGTCCACATGGCTTCAAGCGTCTTTTCATCCATGCGGGAATGAGCAAGCGCCATATCCAGCACGCCCTTGTAGCCCTTGAGCGCCGCCATGGTTTCGCCCTCAGCCTTGAGGTTGTTCAGGCAGAAGCTCATCGGCAGTTCGATCTTCTTGTAGGAAGCCAGCTCGGCTTCGTAGGCGCGGCGGCGCGTATCGGCATCGCCGTCGTAAGCCAGCGCACGGACGGCGGACAGCGGAATCTGCTTGCCGTCGTAATCGACCAGCAGGGTCGCATCCAGCTTATCGCGCAGCTGGGAGAAGGCTTCGCCGCCGGAGAGCTGCATCTTCAAGACCGGCTTTTCCAGCGCTTCCGGAAGCTGATGCTTGGCATCCTCCGCTGCTTCGCGCAGGGCAAAAGCACGCGCCTTCAATTCGTCGTCGGCGTCGATGATCGCGTCGAGGTTCTCAAGAGAAGCCAGATAGCGGGAGAAGGCGTTGGATGCCAACGAAGAGCCCATAACAGCACGCATCAGCGGCGCCATCGCGGCGTTGGCAGCCTTGTTGTTCGCGTCCACGGAGAGCGTCAGCTCAATCATCAGGCTCAGACGCTCGAAAAGGTTGGACAGCGCTTCCTCCTGATGAACCAGCGAAACGAGCTTCTCAACCTCGTCCTCAGCGGGCGCGGCGATAGCGGCGGTGAAGGCGTCGATCTCCTTCGGCAGACGAGCGAGGTCATCCTTGAACTCCGGGTCGTCAAAGTCCTTGTAGAATACGGTCAAATCCCAATTTGTCTTCATGGTTTTCCTCCGTCATGGTTTCGGGCCGGGCGGCCCGACTTTTGGCTTGTGTCTTCATTATAAACGGTTTGCTGCCGAAGGACAAGAAAGAAAAACACAAAAACTGCACAAAAAACGAGCAAAATGGCAAAATTCCTCTTTTAAAATCGTGTATCCTGCATTATAATTGAAACGAAGGCTCATGCCCGCACGAAAGCGGGGAGAGCATTACAGACGAGACGGAGGATGAAAACCATGACGTATCGTGAAGCATATGAAACCTGGCTCAAGGAATTTGCGGACGATCAGGCGACCGTCGATGAGTTGAAGGCCATCGCGGGCGACGAGAAGGAAATCGAGGATCGATTCTATACCGAGCTGTCCTTCGGTACGGCGGGCATGCGCGGCGTGCTCGGCGCGGGCACGAACCGCATGAACCTGTATAACGTTCGCCGCGCGACCAAGGGCTTTGCCGATTATATCAACAGCCAGAACCCGGAATACCGCCAGCGCGGCGTGGTCATCGCCTATGACTCCCGCCGGATGAGCCCGGAATTTGCGAAGGCTTCCGCGCTTGTGCTCTGCCACGAGGGCATTCACGTGTATCTGTTTGACGAGCTGCGCCCGGTGCCGATTCTGTCTTACGCGGTGCGCCATCTGCATGCCATCGCGGGCATTGTCATCACCGCCAGCCACAACCCGCCGCAGTATAACGGCTACAAGGTTTACTGGGAGGACGGCGCGCAGATGCCGCCGGAATACGCGGATCAGGTGCTCGCGCGCATCCGCGCCAACCGCTATGAAGACGCGGTGGAGATGGATGAAGCCGAGGCGAAGGCGAAGGGTCTGCTGCAAATCATCGGCAACAAGGAAGTCGATGACGATTACATCGCGCAGGTCAAGACGCTCTCCGTTCAGCCCGAATTGATGAAGACCGCGGGCAAGGAACTCAAGATTGTCTACACGCCGATTCATGGCTCCGGCAACAAACCGGTGCGCCGCATTCTCAAGGAAATCGGCATCGAGAATGTCTACGTCGTCAAGGAGCAGGAGCTGCCCGATCCGAATTTCTCCACCGTCAAGGTGCCGAACCCGGAAGATCCGGCGGCGTTCACGCTGGCCATGAAGCTGGCGGACGAAGTCGGCGCGGACTGCATCTTCGGCACGGATCCGGACTGCGACCGCGTGGGCATTGCCGTCAAGGATGACGCGGGCAAGTATTACCTGATGACCGGCAACCAGATCGGATGCGTGCTGCTGTATTACATCCTCAAGAGCCGCAAGGCGCTGGGCAACCTCCCGGCGGACGGCGCGGTGGTGAAGTCTGTCGTTTCCACCGAGCTGGCGCGCAAGATTGCCGAGAGCTTTGGCCTCGTCTGCTTCAATACGCTGACGGGCTTCAAGTGGATCGCCGAGAAGATTCAGCAGTTCCAGGATAAGGGCGATCACACCTTTGTCTTCGGCTTTGAAGAGAGCTACGGCTTCCTGTCCTCCACCTTCGTGCGCGACAAGGACGGCGTGAACGCATCCCTGCTGATTGCGGAAGCCGCCGCGTGGGCGAAGACGCAGGGCAAGACGCTCTACGATATCCTCCAGGAAATCTACAAGACCTACGGCTACTACGTGGAGAAGGTGGTTTCCGTCACCCTGCCGGGCAAGGACGGCGTGGTGAAGATGAAGGAGATCATGAAAAACCTTCGCGAGAATCCGCCGAAGGAGCTGGCAGGCAAGAAGGTGCTGGCGGTTCGCGACTATCTGGCCGATACCCGCACCGACTGCGAAGGTAATGTGACCGCCGCGGGTCTGCCCAAGAGCGACGTGCTCTACTTCGAGCTGGTGGACGACGCGTGGGTCTGCATCCGCCCGTCCGGCACCGAGCCGAAGATCAAGCTCTATGTCAACACGAACGCCAGCAACCCGGAAGACTCCGCAAAGGAGAACGCCGAGCTGGTTGAGGCATGCAAGGCGCTGATGGCGTAACGCCTCTCATGGCGGGAGCCTTGGCGTAGCTGCGAATAATAAAACGCAGACTTTCTTTTCGCGGAAGGCTGCATAAACAAGGCGGACGCGCATTGCGCGTCCGCTTTGTCGTACCTGTTTGATAAAAAAGAAAATCCGAACATTTCATAAAAGAATTTAAATAAAAATTCGGAAAAAGATTGAAACTGCCTTTTGAAATGTGCTAAAATACAAGCTCTCCCGGATGAAAGTGTGGGGGAATGAAAGAAGAAGAGAAGGGAATGAAAACTGTGTTTGAAAAGGTCTTTCAGCTGAGCAAACACAAAACCACTGCCAAGACGGAAATCATGGCGGGCATCACCACATTTATGACGATGGCCTACATTCTGGCCGTCAATCCGAGCATCCTGTCCGCTGCGGGCATGGACTCCACCGCCGTCCTGTTGGCGACGGCGCTGTCTTCCTTCATCGGCACGGCGTGCATGGGCCTGATGGCGAATCTGCCGTTCGCGCTGTCCGCGGGCATGGGCCTCAACGCGTTCCTGGCCTACACCGTTGTGCTGGGCATGGGCTACACCTGGCAGGTTGCGCTGCTGGCCGTCTTCGTCGAAGGCCTGATCTTCATCGTGCTGAGCCTGACGAACGTGCGCGAGGCGATTTTCAACGCCATCCCGCTGACGCTCAAGCGCGGCGTTTCCGTCGGCATCGGCCTGTTCATCTGCTTCATCGGCTTGCAGAACGCCGGTCTGGCGGTTGATTCCTCCACGCTGGTGACGATCACGAGCTTCACCGAGAACTTTAACACCCACGGCATCTGCGCGCTGCTGGCGCTGGTCGGCCTGTTCATCATGGCGGCGCTGTACATCCATCATGTGCGCGGCGCGATCCTGCTGGGCATTCTGGCGACGTGGATCATCGGCATGATCTGCCAGGTCGTCGGCATTTATGTGCCGGACCCGGCCAACGGCTTCTACACGCTGTTCCCGACGATGGCGCTGACGGATTTCTCCAAGCTGGGCATGACCTTCGGCCAGTGCTTCAACGTGGATTTCAGCAACGTCGGCATTGTCAACTTCATCATCGTCGTGTTCTCCTTCCTGTTCGTGGATATCTTTGATACCCTCGGCACCCTCATCGGCGTGGCGACTAAGGCCGACATGCTCGACGAGGAAGGCCGTCTGCCGGGCATCAAGCCCGCGCTCATGGCGGACGCCATCGGCACCACCGTCGGCGCTGTGATGGGCACTTCGACCATCACCACCTTTGTCGAGTCCGCTTCCGGCGTGGCTGTCGGCGGCCGCACGGGTCTGACCGCGCTGACCACCGGCATTCTGTTCCTCGCCTCCATGTTCTTTGCGCCGATCTTCACGGCGATTCCGTCCTTCGCAACCGCTCCGGCGCTGATGATGGTCGGCTATCTGATGGTTTCCACCGTCACCGAGATTCGCTTCGACGAAGATAACATGGCCGAGGCCATTCCGGCATATCTGGCCATTGTCGCCATGCCGCTGTTTTACAGCATTTCTGAAGGCATTTCCATGGGCATCATCTCCTATGTGGTGCTGCACGTGGTTTCCGGCAAGGGCAAGAAGGTTAAGCCGCTGATGTATGTGCTGGCTGTGCTGTTCGTGCTCAAGTACATCTTCCTCTAAGAAAATGAAACGCCTTCCGTCGCGGCTGCGGCGTGCCGCCTCCCTCAGGAAGAAAACTGACTGAGGAAATTGCATGCTGTAAGCGATGGGAGGAAAATCCATTTCAACTCCGTTCTTTGTGTGGACAAGGGACGGAGTTTTTTGTAATAAATAGAATTACAACAAATTGGCCGCGTATGCAAACGCTTGAGTTTTTTCGAGCTTTGGCGGAAGTGAGAGCGGCCTCAGGCCGCTTTTTTGCTGTCTTCACCCCTTGTAAAAAGCCGTAAAAAACAGTATAATACTATATTAGGGAGCGTGTCTGTGGATACGCCGGAATCAAAAGAAGCGCAAGTCGCTTAGAAAGGTGGATGGCCATGCCCTGCACATATATCAGCTGCGTCGCAGAGCGCCATATGGGTCGGGAGAGCATGGGCACGCTCATCCGGGCAAAAATGCCGGAGGAGGGGGAGACTCTGCTGTCTCGCTTTGGGGGGCAGGTGCAGACCATCTACCTTGATCCGCCGTTTAACACGGGCAAGCAGTTCGATATGAAGGTGCGCATTGGCGAAGGCGGCTATAAAAACGGATCGCCCAGCCTCAATCTGCCCGCTTATGACGACCGCTGGCCGGATCGCACGGAATATCTGGCGATGATGAAAAAGACGTTGCTGCTTTCCCGCGAACTGCTTAAAAAGGAAGGCACCATCTTTCTGCATATCGACAGCCGGATGTACGCGCATCTGCGGCTGCTGATGGACGAGGTTTTCGGCGAGAGCAATTTCCTCAATGAAATCATCTGGAGCTATCAGACGGGCGGCCGCGCGCGCAGCTATTTTCCGCGCAAGCACGACGTGATTTTGTTTTATGCGCGGTCGAGATCGTATTATTTCAACCTCAAGGCCGTGCCGGTTGCGCGCAACGAGTCGCGCAGCAACCATATGCGCCGCGCCGTGGACGAAAACGGGCGCAGCTATCGCGCGATCATGTCCGGCGGTAAAGAATACCGCTATTACGACGATGAGCCCGCCTATCCCGGCGACGTCTGGGATGATATCAGCCATTTGCAGCAGAAAGATCCCCAGCGCACCGGATACGAGACCCAGAAGCCGCTCAAGCTGTTGGAACGCATTGTCAGCTGTTCTTCGCAGGAAGGCGATCTCATCTGCGACCTGTTTGCGGGCAGCGGCACGTCGGCCGTCGCGGCGGCGGGGCTGAACCGGCGTTTTTTGTGCGTCGATCAAAGCCCGCTGGCGATTGCGACGACGGGCAAACGGCTGGCGCAGAGCACGGCGGGCAAGCCGCTGGATTTCACCTTCGACGTGGAAGCGCCGTGCGGCGCGGACGACTGCGCGGTGGAAGCGGAGGTCTTTCCGGCGATCAGCTCGTACACAGTGCGGCTCATCAGCTTTGAAAACGAAGCCGCGCAGGCCGCGGGCATCAGCGGTTTGGACGCCGTGGATCAATGGAGCTGTGGGTTTGTGCAGGGCGATACGTATCGGCCCTGTGCCGCGAGCGTGCGCAGCGTGGCGACTCCGGCGCTGGCCGCGACGCTGGAAATGCCCGTCTGCGCGGGTGAGCCGTGCATCATGATTGTGGATATTTGGGGCAGGAGAAGGTTCTATCTGCCCAAGAGAAGGTATTAACTCCTTCCGGTCGCTAACGCGACCACCTCCCTCAAAGAGAGAGGCGTTGTTCTTTGGCAATGATGTATATACCAAAAGGCTCCCTCTGGGAGGGGGCTGTCAGCGAAGCTGACTGAGGGAGTAAGAAACGATGACCAACGGATATATGGTTTATCTGCTCAGGATTTTGGCGGCGCAGGGCGCGCTGGCCTCCGTTTACACCGATCCGGACGATCCGGAGGGATTTTCCGCGGGCTTTGTCGAGGCGGTGGACGGGCAGCATGTGCTCATGTGCGATTTAAGCCCATGGGGGCAGATTGACGGCTGGCGCGTGCGGCGCAATCAGGACGTCATTCAGGTGCTCGCGGGGGAGGAATATGAACAGCGGCTGGCGATGCTGCTCGCTTATCACAAGCAGCATCATCGCTGCTTTTTTACGGAAGCGCCTGCGGAGGATACCGATCTGCTTCTGAGCGTGTTGATCGCCTGCAAGGAGCGGGGCGAGATCGTCTCGGTTATCATGGGCGACGATATGATCACGGGCCGCGTGCTGGAGGCCAACGGTCTGCGGCTCAAACTGCGGCTGCTGGACTTCTTCGGCCGCGAGGCGGAAGAAGAGACCGTCACCCTGCGCGAAATCGAGATTCTGGAAATCGCCACCCAGGAAGAGCAGATGTACGCCGTGCTGGAAGAGATGGCCAGGCAGGAGATGACGCTGCTCGCGCCTGACCCCACGGAGGACAAATGAAAATCACGATTTTGACCACCTTTCCGGAGATGTTTACCCCGCTGCATACGAGCATGCTCGGCCGCGCAGAAAAAGCGGGAATTCTGGATATCCGCGAGGTGGATATCCGCGCCTATTCCAAAAACAAGCACCATAACACGGACGATGCGCCCTTCGGCGGCGGCGCGGGCATGGTGATGCTGGCCCAGCCGATCGTGGATGCGATCCGCGACGTGCAGGGGGACAGAAAGGTGCGGCGCATTTATCTTTCCCCGCGCGGTGAAACGCTGACGCAGAAGAAGGCCGAGCAGCTCGCCAAAGAGGACGAGCTGATTTTGCTTTGCGGCCATTACGAGGGCGTGGACCAGCGCGCGCTGGATTTGTGCATCGACGAGGAGCTTTCCATCGGCGACTATATTCTGACCGGCGGCGAGCTGGGCGCGATGGTGCTGGTGGACTGCGTGGCGCGGCTTGTGCCGGGCGTGCTCGGCTGCGAGGAGAGCGCGCAGACGGAGAGCTTTTCTTCCGGTCTGCTGGAATATCCGCAGTACACCCGCCCGCGTGAGTTCGAGGGGCTGAACGTGCCCGAACCGCTGCTGGGCGGCAACCACGCGCACATTGTCGATTGGCAGATCAGCGAATCGCTCTATATCACGCTCCGCCGTCGGCCGGAAATGGCGCGCGCCTATCTCAAGGGGCGCAAATTCACGCGCCATCAGCAGAAGGTGGTGGACGCGGTGTTTGACCGCATTCGCGAAGAGGACGAAAAAGCGCATGAAGGACAGGCGGAGGAACAGCCATGAATCTGACGCTGGGGGTTGCGGCGCATGTCGATGCGGGCAAGACGACGCTCTGCGAACAGCTGCTTCGGCACGCGGGCGTGATTCGCGCGTGCGGACGCGTCGATCATGGCGACGCATTCATGGACGACGACCCGATGGAACGCGCGCGCGGCATCACGATTTTTACCGAGCAGGCGACGCTGGAGTGGCCCGTTTCGGGGGACGAGCCGCTGCTCGTCACGCTGATGGATACGCCGGGGCACGTCGATTTTTCCGGCGAGATGGAGCGCGCGCTTTCCGTGCTGGATGCGGCGCTGCTGGTCGTCTCCTGTGCGGAAGGCGTGCAGAGCCACACGGCGACGCTCTTCAAGCTGCTGCAAAAGCGGAAAATACCGACGATCATCTTTCTGAATAAGACGGACAGAGAGGGCGCGGATGTTTCGCGCGTCACGGCGCAGATGCGCAGGCTGCTTTCCGGCGACTGCGTGCTGATGGCGGGCGACGTGCGCGAGGCGCTGGCCGAGCGCGACGAAGTCCTTCTGGAACAGCATCTGGATGAAACCGCGACGAAAGCGGACTATCTTTCGGGCGCGCGGCGCGCGTTTGCGGCCTGCGCGCTTTATCCGGTTTTGGCGGGCAGCGCGCTGAACGATATGGGCATGGACGCGCTGATCGAGGCCGTCGGCGCGCTCTGCCGCACGGATTATGCGCAGAAGGAACGCCTGCCGTTTTCCGCAAAGGCGTATCGGGTGCGGCGCGTCGGCGGCGTCCGCTATACGTATGTGAAAGTGACGGGCGGCATTCTGCATGCGCGCGACGAGGTGCAGACGCTCTCCGGCGCGTGCAAAGTGGCGGCGGTTCTCGCGCCGCAGGGCGGAAAACTATTGACGATGGGCGAAGCGCATGCGGGGCAGACCGTTGCGCTGGCAGGGCTTTCGGCCAAACCGGGGGAGCGCATTGGCGCGGATTGCGGCCTTGAAGCGCCCGAAACCGTGCCGCTGATGAGCGTGCAGGTGGAGCCGGTCGAGCCGCTGACGCAGAGCACGCTGCTGATGCACCTGCGCGAGCTGGAGGAAGAAGATCCGCTGCTTTCCGTTCGTCCAGAGGCGGAGGGCGTATCCGTCGGCGTGATGGGCGTGGTGCAGGTCGAGGTGCTGCAAGGCGTTTTAGCGTCGCGCTTTGGCGACAGGGTGCGCATGCTGCCGCCGCATGTGCTCTACAAGGAGACGATTGACGCGCCCGTCGTGGGCATCGGGCATTACGAGCCGCTGAGGCACTATGCCGAGGTATGGCTCAGGCTGGAACCCGGCGCGCCGGGGAGCGGCGTCACGTTTACGGCGGACTGCCCGCCCAATTCGCTGGACGAGAACTGGAAGCGGCTGATTCGCACGCACGTCTTTGAGCGGGAGCATCCCGGCGTGCTGACGGGCAGCCCGCTGACGGATGTGCATGTGCGGTTGATTGCAGGGCGCGCGCACCTCAAGCACACAGAGGGCGGCGACTTTCGTGAAGCGACCTGCCGCGCGATCCGCAATGCGCTGATGCAGGCGGAAAACGTGCTGCTTGAGCCGGTTGTTCGGTTTGAGCTGGCGATGCCGAGCGGGGCGTTGGCGCGGGTGACGGGCGAGCTGCTGCGCATCGGCGCGCAGCTGGACGCATCCGAAACGGACGGCGAAGAGACGACGCTGACGGGCGCATGCACGGCGGCGATGTTTTGGGATTATCCGACGAAGTTCGCCGCATCCACGCGCGGCCACGGGCGCATTGCATCGTGGTTTTACCGTTACGAACCCTGCAAAAATCAGGCGGAAGTCGTGCAGAAGCTCGGATACGACGCGCTGGCGGACGTACAGAACCCGCCCGGAAGCGTTTTTTGCAGCCACGGCGCGGGTTTTTACGTTGCGTGGGATCATGTCCGAGACTGGGCGCACTGCGAGGCGGAGGTTGGAGAGGGGGACAGTGGGGCGCTGCCCCACGCCCCGGCAGGAAACTGAGTTCCCTGCACCTTCCGTTTCGCTTCGCGATGGGTAAAAAACAATCCGGCAACATTGTTGCCGGAAGGTGGGAAATCCAAGAACCTCAGGTTCTTGGTGGGGTTTGGGGCAAAGCCCCAAGGTGGTGAGCATCGTGTTTACGTGTACATTGGAACCGGCGAGTAGAACGCCCCTTTGCGAACAGCTCTACACCGCGCTCAAGCGCGAAATGGAGCGCGGCGGTATTCGGCCGGGCGAGCGCATGCCCTCCAAGCGCGAGCTGGCGGCGCACCTGAGCGTCAGCACGGCGACGGTGGAGGCGGCGTATGCGCGGCTCATCAGCGAAGGGCTTTGCGAAAGCCGACCCCGAAGCGGCATTTATGCGTTGGAACAGACGCCAAACGTCGGCGCGGCCACAGGGGAAAAACCGCCTGTGCGCTGGAATTTCGGCACGGGCGCGGCGGACGCGGCACATTTTCCGTATGCCACATGGGCGCGGCTGATGCGCGAGGTGCTCAGCGAACAGAGCGCAACGCTGCTGCTTTCCGGCGATCCTCAGGGCGAACCGGCGCTTCGCCGGGAGATCGCGGGCTATCTGCATCGCATGCGTGGGATGGATGTGCCGCCGGATGCCATCGTCCTCGGCGCGGGCACGGAGGTGCTGGTTTCCGCATTGGTTGCGCTGATCGGGCGGGAACGCCTTTTTGCGGTGGAGGACCCCGGCTATTCGCGTGTGCGGCGCATTCTGGTGGTCAGCGGCGCGCGGATTGCGCCGACGCCGCTTTCAGGCGGGGCCATCGACGTGCGCGAACTGTATCGAAGCGGCGCGGGCGCGGCCTACGTTACCCCGACCCATCAATTTCCGACGGGCGAGGAGATGCAGCCCGGCCAGCGGGAAGCGCTGCTGCGCTGGGCGCGCGAGACGGGCGGTTATATTTTGGAGGACGATTACGACAGTGAGTTCCGCTTTTCCGGCGCAGGCGCGCCTGCTTTGTGCGCGATGGACGGCGGGCGGCAGGTCGTCTATATGAACACCTTTTCGCGGACGCTCGCGCCCGGTCTGCGTCTGAGTTTCATGGTGCTGCCCGAAGAGCTGGCGGCGCGCTATCGGACGATGCACGCGGCCTGCACCGTGCCCGGCTTTGAGCAGGAGACGCTGCGCAAGTTCATCGCCGGCGGCTTTTTGGAGCGGCACATCGCGCGGATGCGCGTGATCTACCGCGCGCGTCTGGCGGCGCTGACGGAAGCTGTGCAGACGCTGAACCTTGGCGACATCGCGCCGTGCGGCGCGGGGCTGTACGCGCTGCTTCGTGTCGGCGGCAAAGCGCCCGCGCGCGAGCTGGTGCCGCTGGCCGAACAGGCGGGCGTGTACCTGACGCGTCTCTCTGATTACGCGGTGATGCAGAACGACGAAAGCCGCGTCGTGCTGCTCGGCTTTTCCGGCATGGATGAAGAACAGATCCGGCAGGGGCTTTCCGCGCTGAAAAAGGCGTGGGGATAAAAAACATACAGTGTAAGTTTTAGAATTACACGGCTTTTTGTTCAGAAAAAGGAGACGTCCATATGATGAAAAAAACATGTTTTCTTCTGATCCTCATCGCGCTGCTGATATCCCTTTCCGGCTGCACGGGCATTGAAAACGCGCTGCACGAGGCGGTGGAGAAGATTCAAAGCAATCAGGTGGAAGCGCCGCAGAATAACGGCGGGGACATCGATTGGAGCTTTGTGCCCGTTGTGCGGGAAAAGGCGGTCAGCCTATTCACCGAAGCGTTTCCGGATGCGACGGTCAAGGAAACCGGCGTGGCCTGCAAAAACACGAAGGCTGACCGCGTGATCGTGACCATCAGCTATGAGCTGAACGGCAAGAACGGCGACTATGGTTTTGATTACGAGAAGGACGAGAACGGGGAATACGTACTCAAGCGCTATGGCGGCGGCGTGAGTTCGGATGATTTATAAATGCTCCGCAGGCTTAGGGGATTAGGGAGAGATTTCGATTTCTCCCCCTTAAATTCCCTAAGAACCCCATAACTCCCCCATTAAAACGAGCAGGGACACCCTGCACCCGGGAACGGGGGTTACGTCCCGGACGAAAGCCCTGCGGGGCGCGTCCGGGGGAGAAGAACGTAAAAAGCGACGCATCTCAATGGATGAGTACGTCGCTTTTTATATGGAATGGATTGTGGAGCAATCCATGAAGCGGAAAGTGCAGGAACCTCAGGTTCCTGCTGGGGCGTGGGACAAAGCCACGCCGTTCCGTTCGTTCTTTTACGGCAGATTCAGCTTTTTGGTGAGAATTGTCTGCGTGACGAGCCAGAGAACCGCATCGATGGCGGCTTCAACCGCCGAAGCGCCGATGAGCGAACCATAAAATGCTTTCAACTCCCCGTTTGGGCTGCTGAGCAGGTTGATGGCGAACTGGCTGAGACCATCTATGAAGGCCTCCATGTGCGTCGCGACGAAGTAAATGACCAGCATGAACAGAATCTGCGCGATGAATTGCAGCGCGAAAAACGCGATGATGCTCGCCAGCTTGCGGTGCTGGGTGAACAGACTGCCGATTGCGATGGAGAGATATGTATGCAGATAGACGATCGCGATACCCAGCACGACAAACAACGCAAGCAGCAGCGATGCGGGCAGACCGAGGCTGTGAATCGTGCTGCCCGTTTCGCGAAGGAAAGCGGCGAAAGCGTTGACGCTGGTCGGCAGCGCCATCAAAAAAGTGCAGGCGGCCAGAAAGACGAAGGTCAGCAGCGTCGTCGCGACGGCGGCAATCAGCTTGGCCGCGATGTGTTGGCCCATCGTCGCGGGCAGGGCCAGCTGAACATAGCCTTCCTCGCCGAGCATGCGGAAAAAGCGGTTGACGTTCGCGGCGAAGCAGACCACCAGCACCGCAATGAAGCACACGCCTGTCGCGAAAGACAGCAGGGCGTTCAGCCAATCCCAATGGCCGGAATGGAAGCCGAGCCGTCCGGTGAGCACGGAGGTCAGCGCCACCAGTGCGCTCAGCGCGACCATGCCGACGCCTATGGGCAGCATGGAGGAAAGCGCGTCCCGAAATTCAACTTTGAGCAATTTGCGAATCATGCCCGAAACACCTCCCTGAAGTATTCATCCACGCTGCATCCGTGTTCCTCGCGCAGTTCATCCACGCTCTGATGCAGGAAAACCGTGTTATCTTTGAGCATCAGCACCTCGTCCAGCACGCGCTCGATATCCCCGATCAGATGGGTGGAGAGCACGACGGACGCGTTTTCGCTGTAATTGCGCAGAATGGTGTTCAAAATGTAATCCCGCGCAGCCGGATCGACGCCGCCCAGCGGCTCATCGAGCAGATACAGCCGCGCGGCGCGCGCCATCACCAGGCAGAGCTGCATTTTTTCCCGCATGCCCTTGCTCATCGCGCCGATGCGCTGGCCGTCGTCGAGCTTCAAATCCAGCAGCATGTCGCGCGCCTTCGCGCGGTCGAAATCCGTGAAGAAATCCGCGTACATCGCCACCGCGTCGCGCACGCGCAGACTTGAAGAGAGCGCCATGCGGTCGGGCAGATAGGATGTGATGGATTTGCTCGCCGGGCCGGGTTTCACGCCGCCGATGGTAATTTCGCCGGAAGTCGGCGTGAGCAGCCCCATCGAGCATTTGATCAGCGTGGATTTGCCCGCGCCGTTCGGGCCGAGCAGACCGACCAGCTTTCCCGGCTCGATCGAGAAGCTCACGTCGCGCAGCGCGGCACGCCCTCCGTATTTCTTTTCAAGATGGTTTGCGGTGTAAATAGCCGCCATGATTACCCCTCCTCCTGTTCAAGCAGCGCGGCCAGTTCGGCTTTTGTGAGGCCGAGCGCCGACGCCTGACGATAAAAATCATGAACCAGCTTCCGGGCCAGCGACTGCCGTGCCTGCGCCAGTTTTTTCGTGTCGGATGTGACGGTTCGTCCCGCCGTCCGCTGGGTTTCCAGCAGGCCGCGCGCTTCCAATTCGGCCAGCGCGCGCTGCATGGTATTCGGGTTGACCTGCGCCTGAGCGGCGAGGTCGCGCACGCCGGGAATTTTTTCTCCCGGCGGATATTCGCCGGTGATGATGGCAAGTTCCAGCTGTTCGATCAGCTGGAGATAGACAGGCCGCCCGGCGACGATTGTCCAATCCATGGAATGAAACTCCTTTCTTGTGTTGCTGTATTAAGCAACTAATACAATCATACACTTGGACAAGGCGTTTGTCAAGGGGAAAAGCAGAATTTTTTTTCATATGCAGGGGATGGATGAAGGGCGCAAAAAAACCTGCTGCTTCAGATTATAGAAAAAAGCTCTTCTCCCCCCGAAGGGGGAAAAGAGCCCTTTCTGCAAATGAAAGGATAGCTGAATTTCTTGATTTTGCTCTTTAAGTTGACTGATGTCAGCGGGTTTAAGGTGAAAACCATTATGCGGCGCGGCGGTCTGAAAAGAGCACCAACAGCAGGAACATCGGCGCGCAGGTCATGAAGGGATAGGAGTAGCGGACGAGGATGCACGCCGAAAACAGCAGTGAGAAGATGATGCCCCACGTGGGCAGCGTACACAGCGCAAACTTTTTTTCGCGACGGTAGCGCAGCAGCAGCGTCAGCGCCAGCATCAGATAGACGTAGGTCGAAGGCTTGAACAGCTGGGCATACAGCGGTACGTTTTCGTGGCGGGAATGATGCATGGAATTGTAAATCCACGTGCGGTAGGCGGGCAGGTACGAATGCGCGTTCACTTCGCCGACGATTTCCGGAACGATGTTGCCGGTTTTCAGGTAGACGAAATCCCATTCCTCGCTGTCCATCGTGTGCGCATGTGTGGTGTCGTCCGGATACCAGATGCCCATGCAGTTGGCCAGAAACGCCTCTACATAAATGCGGGGATAGCGTTTGGCGTATTTCAGATACATCGACCAGTATGCTTCGGGATGCTCGTTGTAGCGTTCCAGATCGAAGTTGCCGCCCTTGGCCGGGTCGGCATAGCTGGGACGATAGCGGTGGATCGCATCGGAAAACCATGCGCTGATTTCGTCGTATTCTTCCTCGGTCAAATCCGTTGCGCGGGAAGCCGTGCGCATCAGCTGCTGGCAGGGGACGCTCATCAGCTCGGAGCTGAGAAGTGCCTTGGCGTGGGTCGCGTATTGCAGACAGCGCGGCGCGGCCAGACAGAAGAGCAGCGTGACGGCGCAGGCGGCGACGGCCTTTTTGCGCCCGTTTCGGCAAAGCAGAATGACGACCAGCAGCGCGGGCAGCGTCGCGAAGACGGCGTTGTGGCGCAGCAGCGACATCGTCAGGCAGATGCCGAACAGGCGGGCGAGGTTCCTTTTTCGGCTCAGAAACGCTTCCGGCGATTCAGCGATTTCCCACAGGGTCAGGCAGAGCATGGCGCACAGCCCGGTGAACAACGTATCCTTGATGGTGGAAATGGCCAGCACGCCGTTATAGGGCAGAATCGCCATCGCGGCCGTCAGCAGCAGCGTTGCCCAGAGCGGCACGCGCTTTTGTAAAAAGCAGCAGCACCACGCGAACATGGCGGACAGACACAGCAGCTGGAAGACGCTGTATGTCGCTGCGCCGCCGGTTGCGCTGCCGAAAACCAAAGTGCCGAGCCGATAGAGCACGCCGGTCAGCACGGTATGGAAAATCGGATGGGAAGCCAGATATTCGCCGGTCAGGTACTGCACAATTTCGCCCTCGAAATCATAATTGATGATGCCGGGGAAGAAGGCGAGCAGCGTTGCGCCGTAAGACAGGGCAAAAACCAGAAAATAAAACAGATAGGGGAGCTGGCGCCTGGAAGCGCCAGGCGCGCGCCGGGGCAGGGCGAACAGATGGGAAAACAGCGCGCCGACGAGCGGAGTTGCCATGCAGGGAACGGCGAAGCGGCGAATCAGACTGCCCATGCCGGGCAGGAGCTGATCGTAAAACATCAATTCGCTGCCGACGCCGAGGAAAAACGTGAAGACCAGCCCCAGAAAAAGGCCATATTTCAGCGCGCGCGCCGGATGCTTTTCAAACGCGGCATGCACGGGATAGGCCGCCGCCAGCAGGAGCAGCGCGGGCAGGACGCCGTTTCGGAAGACCTGGGCATCCGGATCGCCGGGCACGAGGTACGGCGCGGCGAACGCGGCGGCCAGAACGGAAAAAAGCGTCAGCAGGGTCGAACGATGGCTTTTCAGAAAGTGCATAAACCGGAACTCCTTTCGCAGTAAGGCGGCAAGAAAGACAGAATCAGCAGCGCGGGCGCAAGGCAGAACAGCGGCAGGGCGTAGCGCGGCAGGGTGCACGGGCCAAACAGATAACTCAGCCAGACGCCCAGCGCGCCCAGTGCGGCCGGGAGCATGCGCGCGCGCCTGCCGCTGATGAGCTTGGCACAGGCGAAGAGAATCAGCCAGAACGGCGTGGCGACGGCGAAGAGCAGCGAAACCAGCGGATATTTCTGATAGCTGTTGCGGCGGCAGATCTGCTCGAACAGGTCGCGGACGGCGGGCAGAAAGCACGTCGTTTCAATGCCGTATGCGCGCATATCTGTCTCTTGCAGCTGCAAATAGCCCTTATCGTTGTAGGAAACGTCGGGATAGATGGTGGATTGGCTCAAATCGTCTGGGTACCAGGAACCGACGTTCAGCATCAGAAACGCTTCGAGGTATTCATGCGCATGGGTTTTGGCGTGCTTTTGCCACAGGGCGAGGAAATCGCCGCCCGAATGCTGAATGCGTTCCCGGTCGAGGTAGCCCTTGGCCGGATCGGCCAGATGGGGATAGACGGCCAGCCCTTCATCCGAAACGTACCACGAGCGGATTTCCTCTTTGTCCGCGTCGCTCATTGTGCCGCTGTTATACGCGCGGACAAGCTGTTGCGCAGGAATGCTGTACAGCTGGAAGGACGTTTTTTCGCGGCTGGGATGCAGCAGGAGCGTCAGCCCGCCGTTCACCATGCCCGCCGCGCACAGACAGGCCGCCAGCAGCAGCGCCGTTTGTCTGCGCCAGCCGCGCGCCGCGATGAGCAGCGCGGGAATCAGCAGGGCAAAAGCGAAAAGCCCGTTGTTGCGCAAAAGCGCCGTGCCGACGACGCAGAGCAAAAAGAGGAAAAGCGTTGCTTTTCGCTGTTTTACAGGAAACTGCGATGGGTTGGCCGCGTGTACCGGAGAAGCTTGAGTTTTTACAGACTTTGACGGAAGAGAGAGCCGCCTCAGGCCGATTTTTCGGAAGAAGGCTTCCGGCGCTTCCAGAAGCTCAAAGGCTTGCAGCGAAAGCACGAGCAGCGCGGCGGAGAAAAGCGTATCCTTACAGGTGGAAAGCGCCATCGTCGAAAAAATGGGCAACAGGGCGTAAGCGGCTGTCATCGCCGCAAGCGCCCAGGCGGGCGCGCCGCGCTTTTGGACGAATGCGCAGCTATACGCCAGCGCGAACGAGAACACGAGCATCTGCAAAACCGTGTTCAGCAGCAGGCCGAGCGTGGGGGAGGAGAACGCTTCTCCCAGCGCCATCAGGCCGTTGCTCAGCGCGCTGTGCAGCAGCGGATGCAGCGAGGAATAGGCGTGATCGATATGCTGCTGATACTGCGCGGGAAAATCGTAGTTGATCATGCCGGGAAAAAACGCAAGCCAGACCGGAAGCCAGCCCAGCAGAATGACCAGCGCATAGCCCCACAGGGGAAAGCGCAGCGCCTGGGTTTCGCGGGGCTTTGCGCTGAACAGCCGCGCGGATAGAGCGCCCAGCGCGGGCGCGGCCATCAGCGGCACGGCAATGCGCCGGAGCAGACTGCCCATGCCGCGAAGCAGGCCGTTATAGATGAACAACTCCGAACCGAGGCTCAGCGCGAGAGAAAACAGCAGCGCCCAACCCATGCCGCAGAGAAGCTCGCGTGGTTCGGCGCGCCGCAGAGCCTGCCAAACCGGATACAGGCAGGCGGCAACCAGCAGCGCGCCCCATACGCCGCCCCGGAAGAAGGCGCTGTCCGGATTGGCGGGGATGAGATAGGGCGCGGCAAACGCGAACAGCGCACAGAATAAAGCCGCAGCAGGCGCGGCGTGCTTTCGCAGAAAAGACATGCAGGATAAAACTCCCTCGTTGTGAATTGTACCCTCTATTGTAATGGAATTGAGCAAAAGAATCAATAGCGGGGAAAACGGCGAATCAACAAAACCCCCGGCACGGCGGGAAAACCGTGTCGGGGGCGGATAAACGGGTTTATTCGGCCTTGGACTCTTCCTTCACTTCAGCAGGCGTTTTGGCTTTCGGCTCGGCCTTTTTGCGGGGAGCGCGCTTGGCCTTAGGTGCTTCCTCGGTCTTGGGCGCTTCCTTTGCTTCGGCGGCGGCTTCGGCCTTGGGCTTGCGGCCGCGCTTCTTGGGTGCTTCCTCAGTCTTGGGCGCTTCCTTCACCTCGGCAGGCGCTTCGGCTTTCGGCTCAGCCTTTTTGCGGGGAGCGCGCTTGGCTTTGGGTTTTTCTTCAGTCTTGGGCGCTTCTTCCTTCACATCCCCGGCTTCTGCCTGCAAAGCCGGGGCGGCCTTAGGGTTTTCGGGCTGCTCCTCGGTGAGAGAGAACTGCGTCGCGGGCTTGGTCACGTCTTCATACAGTGCCAGATACTTGCCGGCGGAGGAATACCAGCTGTAGTCGCCGGTCATGCCGCGCACAATGAGGCGGTACCAGACCTCGCGGTTGTTCTGATAATAATGCACGGCGCGGCGCACGGTGTGCAGCATGTCATGCGCGTTGTAGTTGAAGAAGGTGAAGCCGTTGCCCTCGTCGGTGAACTTGTTGTAGGAGAGCACGGTGTCGCGCAGGCCGCCCGTCTCGCGCGCGATCGGCACGGAACCGTAGCGCATGGCGATCATCTGGGAAAGGCCGCACGGCTCGAACTGGCTGGGCATGAGGAACATGTCGCTGCCCGCGTAGATGCGGTGCGCCAGTTGGTGGTTCATCGCAAAGCGCGCCGCCAGCCGCCCCGGATACTCGCTCTCCGCCCAGGAGAACAGGTTGGTGTATTTCGCTTCGCCCATGCCGAGCACGACGAGCTGAATGCCCGTCGCCATCAGCTCGCGGATGACGCACTCGATGAGGTCGAAGCCCTTCTGATTGGACAGGCGGGAAATGATGCCAACCAGCGGAACGGTCGGATCGACGGTCAGACCGAGTTCCTTTTGCAGCTCCGCCTTACAGGTTTCCTTGCCGCCGAGGTGATACGGATCGTAGTTCGCGTAAATCTGCGGATCTTTCGACGGATCGTAATCGTTCACGTCGATGCCGTTGAGAATGCCCACCAGCTGATCCTTGCGCGCGCGGAGGAGGCCGTCCAGACGCTCGCCGTAGAACGCGGTCTGAATCTCATCCGCATAGCTCGGCGACACGGTGGTCAGCTCGTCGGCGTAGACCAGACCGGCCTTCATGTAGTTCGCGCAGCCGTAGCATTCCAGCTTGTCCGAGGTGAACAGGCTGTCGCCCAGACCCAGCGTATCCTGAACCGCCTTGATCGGGAACACGCCCTGATACTGGAGGTTGTGGATGGTGTAGACGGTCTTCATATCCTGATAGAACGGGAACTGCGCATACTGAATCTTGAGCAGCGCCGGGATCATGCCGGTCTGCCAGTCGTGGCAGTGGATGACGTCGGGCTTGAAGTCAAGATGCACCAGCGCGTCGATGACCGCGCGGTCAAAGAAGCCGAAGCGCTCGTATTCGTCGCCGCCCAGACCGTAGATATAGGAGCGGCCGAAGTAATACTGGTTATCCACGAAGTAGAAGGTCACGCCCTGATATTCAAGGCTCTTCACGCCGCAGTACTGGCGGCGCCAGCAAAGCTCGACCTCAAACTCGCATTCCAGCTTCATCTGGCTGACATACTGCTCCGGGATGGCGGCGTAGAGCGGCAGGATGACGCGCACGTCGTGGCCCTGCGCCTTGAGCACGGGGGAAAGTGCGCCCACCACGTCGGCCAAGCCGCCGGTCTTGATGAAAGGTACGCATTCGGATGCCGCAAAGAGAATCTTCATGTGGATTCCTCCTCGTTTACTTGGTCAAATTGGAAAAAGGCGGGAACCGTCCACGCATGAACAGCCCCCGCTTTGACTTAAATCACAACGTTCTTGGCGATGACAATCGGATAAGCGGCGGGCGCGATCAGGCGGCCGTTGCGGCGGATGACGCTCTGCTTGTCGAGAATGCAGTGATCGATCTCCGCGCCTTCCTGAATCTGCGCATCCTGCATGACGATGGAGTTTTTGACGACCGCGCCCTTGGCGACCTTCACGCCGCGGAAGAGGACGGAGTTGATGACCGTGCCTTCGATCACGCAGCCGTTGGCGATCAGCGAGTTGGAGCATTCGCATTCGTCCACATAGCGGGCCGGCAGGTCATCGCGCACCTTCGTATACACGGGGCGGTCTGCCGGGAAGAGCTGACGGCGCACGTCGCTGTTGAGCAGCGACATGTTGAAGTTGAAGTAGGACTGGATGGAATCGATCTGGCAGGCCAGCCCCTTGTATTCGTAGCCGTAAACCTTGAGGTTGCCGTCGTTGATGTTGCGCTGGAGGATGTCGCGGTCGAAGTCGTGCATGCCGTTGGCGGCCGCCTGCTCGACCAGCTGACGCAGCAGCTCACGCTTGGTGATGTAAACCTTCAGGGACGCGCAGTCGCGAGTCGGAACGGAGGAGCCGATTTCCATGCCCGTGATCTTGCCCTCTTCATCAACGGAGAGGAACGTGTCGTTTTCGCCCTCGGTGCCGACGGCCTTCGCGCCGTGGGCATAGAGCACGGTCATGTCCGCGCCCTTTTCCATGTGGAACTTGAGCGCGTCGGTGTAATCCATATTATAGATCGTGTGGCTGTTGGTCAGCACGATGTATTCCTGACGGGAGAGGCGCAGATAGGTGCTGTTGGATTTGAGCGCGTCCAGCAGACCGGAATAAACGCCCATGTTCTCGCGGGTCAGGAACGGCGGCAGCATCACAAGACCCTGCTTGCCGTGCAGATCCCACTCGCGGCCGGAACCGATGTGATCCATCAGCGAAGAATAATTCTTCTGGGTAATCACGCCGACGTTCTTGATGCCGCTGTGTACCATCGAGGAAAGCTGGAAATCGACCACGCGGTAACGGCCCGCGATCGGAAGGGCGGCAACCGCGCGCAGGCTGGTCAGCTCGCCGAGGTGAATATCGTTTTCACCGGTAAAAATCAAACCCATGACGTCTTTCATTGTGGGTGCCCTCCTTACTGCTGCGCGCCGGCGTCCACCTGAACGCCCGCGGCAACCTTATCTCCCGCAGGGATCACGGCGTTGTGGCCGATCACGGCGATCTTGCCGGTCTCCTCGCCGACCACCGCGCCCGCGCAGATGTGCGCGTTTTCGGCGACAATGGCGCGGCGAACCACCGCGCCGCGCTCGATGACTGCGCCCGGCATGATGACCGCGTCGGTGATTTCCGCGCCGGTCTCCACCGTCACGCCCGCAAAGAGCACGGAGTGATTGATGACGCCCTTAACCTCGCAGCCCTCGGTAATCAGGCAGTTGACGACCTTCGCGCCGTCGGCGATGTAGTGCGGCGGCATGCCCGGATTACGGGCGTAAATGCGCCAGCGCTTGTCGTACAGGTCGATCGGCATTGGCATTTCGAGCAGGTCCATGTTCGCTTCCCAGAGGGATTCGATGGTGCCCACGTCCTTCCAGTAGCCGTCGAAGGTGTAGGTATACAGGTTCTCGCCGGCCTCAAGCATCGCCGGGATGATGTTTTTGCCGAAGTCGTTGCTGCTGTTCGGGTTGGCCTCGTCCAGCTCCAGGTACTTGCGCATTTTGCTCCAGGAGAAGATGTAAACGCCCATGGAAGCCTTGTTGCTCTTGGGATGGGCGGGCTTCTCCTCAAACTCGGTGATGCGGTTGTTTTCGTCCGTGTTGAGAATGCCGAAGCGCGGCGCTTCCTCCCACGGCACTTCGCGCACGGCGATGGTCAGATCCGCGCCGTTTTTGATGTGATCGCGCAGCATCGCGTTGTAATCCATCTTATAGATATGGTCGCCGGAGAGCACCAGCACGTACTCCGGGTCCCACTGAGCGATGAAAGGAATGTTCTGATAGATGGCGTTGGCCGTGCCCTTGTACCATTCGCCGGTCTTGCCGGTCTGATACGGCGGCAGGACGTAAACGCCGCCGTTGGACAGGTCGAGATCCCACGGAGAGCCGGAACCGATATAGGCGTTCAGCTCCAGCGGACGATACTGCGTCAAAACGCCGACCACGTCGATGCCCGAATTGGTGCAGTTGGAGAGCGGAAAATCGATGATGCGGTATTTTCCGCCATAGGGAACTGCCGGCTTGGCGACATCCTTGGTCAGGATGCCCAGACGGCTGCCTTGGCCGCCCGCGAGCAGCATGGCAACGCATTGCTTCTTCCTCATTGTGAACACACTCCTGTGATATTGGGTTTATCTTGCCGAAAACGCATCGGAAAGCGGCGCGCTTCATTATCACGCGGCTTTTTCCGTTTGTCTGCATTATACCATAATCTGTGCAAAAGGAAAAGCAAATTCATGTGATGTTTCCATGACGAACCCCGGAATCCGGACAGTTTTTGAACACATCGCGTCCAGGCGGGCATTTTTCGTCCCACTCGGACGAAGAAAACAAAGGAAAAACAAACCGTGTGGGTTGACAAAAAAATCGCCAGGCGCGCCGCGAGATTGCAAAACCGTCTGTCGTGCTGTATAATGGAAAGCACATGAAACGACAGGGCTTGGAGGACGAGGATTTGAGCGACAAAATGCGGCTTGACAAGCTGCTTGCGCTGCTCGGCGAGGGCACGAGAAGCGAAATCAAAGCGATGGTGCGCGCGGGGCGCGTGAGGGTGGACGGCCGGGCGGCGAAGGACGCGGGCATGCAGGTCTGCGGCGAGACGGATGATATCCGGCTGGACGGCCGGGCGCTGGATTACAAGGCTGTCCGCCACGTGATGCTCAACAAGCCCTCCGGCGTGCTGACCGCCGCGCGCGACAAAAAGCAGAAAACCGTGATGGATCTGCTCCCGCCGATGTATGCCGCGATGGGCGCGATGCCCGCCGGGCGGCTGGATAAGGATACCGAGGGCCTGTTGGTGATCACGTCCGACGGCCAGCTGGCGCACCGCATCATTTCGCCCAAACATGAAGTCGGCAAGGTTTATTACGCGCGGCTTGACGGTAAGCTGACCGACGAGGATGTCGCCGCGCTGGAGGCGGGCATTCATATCCGCGACGCGGACGGCGAGTTTGACGCGCGGCCCGCCCAAATCGATCGCGACGGCGGCGACGCAGCCTATATCCGCGTGACCGAGGGCAAATACCATCAGGTCAAGCGCATGTTCGCGGCAAGGGGAAAACAGGTCGTCTACCTCATGCGTATGGCCATCGGCGGCCTTGTGCTCGACCCCGATTTGCAGCCGGGAGAGTGGCGCGAGCTGACCGAGGAAGAAGTCAGGCTGCTGGAACAGCCGGGAGAAGAAGAATTGTTCCAAACCGAACAGCTTGTCTGTGAAACAGGCATATTGTATGCCACTGTAAAAGAAACAGAGTGAGCGGATTGATACGATGCGCCCCGCACGCTCTTATCACGTTTTTTCAACAATACAATATTTTTATTTGATTGCGAAGCAATCAAAAAGTGGGAAATCCAAGAACCTCAGGTTCTTGGTGGGGGTTGGGGCAAAGCCCCAAGCCGTTACCCGAAAGGAGCCTTTCAATGCCTGAATATTATTATACACATACCCCGAACAGCGAACACGAAGAGCGCCATTTCACCAGCGTGTTCATGGGGAAAACGCTGGCGTTTGAGACGGACGCGGGCGTGTTTTCCAAACAGCATATCGACCCCGGCAGCGAAATTCTCTGCAAAAGCCTGCCGGAACTGCATGGGCGCGTGCTCGATATGGGCTGCGGCTGGGGCGCGATGACCGTCATGACGCTCTCCCGCTTCCCGTCGCTGGAAGTGACGATGGCCGACGTGAATGAGCGCGCGCTCGACCTCGCAGTCCGCAATGTGCAGAAAAACGGCATGCAGGCCAAAGCTGTGCTTTCCGACGGCTTTGCCAATATCGAAGGCGAGTTTGACGCGGTTATCACCAACCCGCCGATCCGCGCGGGCAAGGCTGTGATTTATCAGATGTTCGCAGATGCCAAAGCGCACCTCGCCGACGGCGGCATTCTGGTGCTGGTTATCCGCAAGCAGCAGGGCGCGCCGAGCGCGCTCAAATACCTTAAAGAATTGTACGCTGAAGCCGAAACCATCGAGCGGGATGGCGGCTATTGGGTGATCGCATGCAGAAAGTAAAGGACTTGTTTCGCGAAAACCGGGGCAGAAAGCTGGCCGTGCTGCTGTTTGGCGCGTTTGGCTATGCGCTGCTGACGGCGCTGTGCAGCCAGATCGAGCAGTTCGGTGCGACAACGTGGAGCAGGACGCTTGCGCGGTTTGCCGCCGCGTTTCCGGTCGTCTTTGTCGTGCTGGCGGCGCTGCTGGCCATCGCGATGCCGAAACTGATGTGCAGGCCGCGCAAAAGCCAAAAACCCTTCTGCACATGGGGCGCGGCGCTGCTGTTTTTCGCGTGCTATACGCCGATGCTGCTCATCGAATTTCCCGGTTCGTTCACCTATGACGTGACCGCGCAGACCTTCCAGATCGCCAAGAACAGTTACAGCATGTTCTATCCGCTGGCACATACGCTGCTGCTCAAATTCTGTCTGGACGCATACGGCCTGCTGCAATCCTTTGAAAAGTGCGCGCTGCTGTGCAGCGCGATTCAGATGACGCTGGTATCGATCTGCTTTGCGCTGGTCTGCGCGTCGATTTCCCGCGCCTGTTCGCGCAGAGCGGCGCGGATTGCGGCGGCGTTTTTCGCCCTCTGCCCGTATCATGCGGTGTTTGCCAGCAATTTTACCAAGGACGTGCTGTTTGCGGCGTTCCTCGCGGTGTTCGTCGCCTACACGCTGGAATATGTGCAGGCGGGCGGCCTTTGTGCGCGCCGCATGGCAATGTGCGTGTTTGCGGGCGTGATGGCGTGCCTGCTGCGCAACAACATGATTTACGCCATGCTGGTCTGGGTGGCGCTGCTGCTCGTGTTTGGCAGGGGCGTGCGCCGCGCGGCCTGCTGGGCGCTGCTGGCGGCGGTGCTGGGCATGGGCGCCAATCAAGCGCTGGCTGCGCTGACGCATGCGGACAGCGGCGATGCGAAGGAGATGCTCAGCGTTCCGGCGCAGCAGCTTTCCCGCGTGTACACGCTTGCCCCGGAAACCTTCACGGACGAAGAAATGGTTGCCATGGATACATACTTTGGCAACGAGGGCTACACGCGCTATGACGCGACGCTGGCCGACTTCACGAAAAACGATTTATCCACCGATGTGATTCTGGAAGATAAGGCGGGCTTTTTCAAACTTTGGCTGACCGTCGGCCAGAGACGGCCGGATCTTTATCTGGACGCGCTGCTGGAGCTGGATCTGCCGTTTCTGTATCCCTATCGGGCGTATGCGGGTACGGCCAAATACATTGAAACGGGCATGTCTCCGCGCGCGCTGACCATGCCGTTCGGCGGAGACGACATGATTCAGCCCGCGCGATTCAAGGGCGTGCGCGACTGGCTGGACGAGCACATCTGGTCAACCGGTGCGCGGGATATTCCGGCGCTGCGCTGGGTGTTCAACGCGGGCGTTGTGATTTGGCTGATGCTGCTTTCCGCGCTCTTTGCGATGTACACGGGGAATTGGAAGCGGTTTGGCATTCTGCTTCTGCCGATTCTGCTGTGGGGCACGTATCTGCTCGGCCCGGTGATGCAGGGGCGGTATCTGTATCCGTTTGTCTGCCTTTTGCCGCTGATGCTGGCGGTTTGCAAAACAAAGGAGGAATAACCATGGAGTTTGACAAGGCGTATTTTGATGCGGGGCTTGAGCGCCGCGGTACGGACTGCATGAAGTGGGACGGCATGATGGAAGAGCACCGCGACCCGGATATGGTGCCCATGTGGGTGGCGGATATGGATTTCCCGTCCGCGCCCGCCATCCGCGAGGCCGTGCAGAAGGTCGTCGATCAGGGAACGTGGGGCTACACGATGAGCGGCGAAGCGGATGCGTGCGCGCTGCGCGACTACTGGAAGCGCCGCCACGGGGTCAGCTTTGAACCGAAGGACGTGCTGATGGGGCCGTGCGTCGTATCCGAACTGCGTCTGTGTGTGCGCGCGCTGACCGAGCCGGGCGACGGCGTGCTGATTTTCACGCCGGTTTACGGCCCGTTCTACGCTTCCATCAAAGAGAGCGGGCGCAGAATTGTGGAAAGCCCGATGGCGCGCGACGCGCTTGGCCGATACACGCTGAACCTCGTCGACGCGGAAGGCAAACTGGCCGCCCGCGAAGCGAAGCTGGTCATGTTCTGCTCGCCGCATAATCCATGCGGCCGCGCGTGGACGAAGGAAGAGCTTGCAGACGTGGTCAACCTGTGCTATAAATATGGTGTGCCGCTGGTCTGCGACGAGATTCATGCGGATTTCGTCTTTGCGCCGAATGCGCACCACAGCGTGCTGACGATGGAGCACGCGGACGAGCTGGCGGTGATGCTTTGCGCGGCGAGCAAGACGTTCAATGTCGCGGGCTTGCAGCAGGCTTCGCTGATCTGCAAAAACGAGAAGATGCGCGAGGCGATTGCAAAGGAATTCACCTCCTGCGGCGTGAAGAGCGGCAATGTGTTTGCTCTGGCGGCGACGCGCGCGGCCTATACCGGCTGCGATGCGTGGCTGGACGGGCTGAAATCGTATCTGATGGACAACCGCGACCTGGTGATGGCCTATGCAAAGGCAAATTTCCCGAAGGTGGTCGTCACGCCGCTGGAGGCGACCTACCTGATATGGCTGGATTGCCGCGAGCTGGAACTTGAGCAGGAAGAGCTGATGCGCCGCATTTTTGAGGCGCATGTGAAGGTGAACGACGGCCTGTTCTTCGGCGAAAGCGGGCGCGGATTTATCCGCCTGAACATCGGTTGTCCGCGCGCGCAGCTTGAAGCGGCGCTGGCGCACCTGAAAACCGTTTTGGGGTAAGGGGGGGACGGTCGGAATCTGAAGTTCCGACACCTCCCATGCCATGATTGCCATGCAATCATGGAGAAGGAAAGAATAAGTTTGAAGCCTTATGGACTGCGAAGCAGTCAATATCCAGAAGGTGCAGGAAAATGAGTTCCCTGCCGGGGTTTGGGGCAGCGCCCCAACGCCCCGAAAAAGAAAGGAGTTTCAAGATGCAGTACAACGAGAAACTGGATGCCGAACTGAAAGCCCTTGAGGGCGATATGATCGAAACGCTTCAGCGCTGGATTCGCGTGCCGAGCGTTCGCGCGGAGCGCAGCGCCGAGAACGCGCCCTTTGGCGCGGACGTCCGCCGCGCGCTGGATACCGCGATGGCGGATCTGAAGCGCTTGGGCATGGAGCCGCGCGACGTGGACGGCTATTGCTGCGACACGGAAATCGGCGAGGGCGATGAGGTGATCGCCGTGCTGAGCCATCTGGACGTCGTGCCGGAAGGCGAGGGCTGGGATCACGATCCCTACGGCGCGGAAATCATCGACGGTCGCATGATCGGCCGCGGCACCAGCGACGATAAGGGGCCGGGTGTGGCCGCCGTGTTCGCGATGAAGGCCATTCTGAATGCGGGCATTCCGCTCCGCCGCCGCTGCCGCCTGATTCTGGGCTGCGACGAGGAGTGCGGCATGCAGGATCTCGAATATTATGAGCAGAAAATCGGCCTGCCGGATAGGGGCTTCTCTCCGGACGCGAATTTCCCGCTTATCAACACCGAAAAGGGCGGTCTCAAGCTGGCGCTGCACGCGGCGCTCGACGACGCGCGGCTGATCGAAATCGCTTCCGGCACGCGCGTGAACGTCGTGCCGAATCAGGCGGTGGCCGTGCTGGCGGGCGACTGGCGCGAGGCCGCGGCGGACGCGTTTGACGTGGATGATGAGGACTGCGCGCTGGAAAGCGAACTGGTGGACGGCAACACCCGCCTGACCGTGACCGGCGTATCCGCGCATGCGTCCGTGCCGGAGAAGGGCAAGAACGCCGCGAAGATGCTCGTACACGTGCTCGCCAAGCTCGGCATCGGCGGCGCGCCGATTGCGCTGCTGGATGAGGCGGCGGGCCGCGAGTCTGCGGGCGAGGATCTGGGCATTGCGGGCAGCGACAAGGTTTCCGGCGCGCTGACCATCAACCTCGGCCTGCTCTTCGCCAGGGAAGGCAAAATCAACGTGACCTTTGATTGCCGCTATCCGGTGTTCTTCAACCCGGAGACCATCGGCGAAACCGTGCAGCGCCGCCTCGCGCCCGCGGGGTATGCGCTCGAACCGATTAAACCGAGCGTGCCGCATCATGTGCCGGAATCCAGCGAACTGGTCTCTAAGCTGATGGATGTGTACAATACGATCACGGGCGAAAGTGCGAAGCCGTTCGCCATCGGCGGCGGCACGTATGCGCGCCACCTCAAGGAAGGCGTGGCCTACGGCATGCTGTTCCCCGGCGAACTGGAGTTGGAGCATCAGGCGAACGAGAGCATCGATGTGGCGAACTTCGTTAAAGCTGCGCGTATCTATGCGTATGCTATCGTCGCTCTGTGCGCATAAGCGGAGGAAACGGATATGTTGTCACATCATGAGGCGCTGACGCAGATCAAGGCGGCAAAGCTTGTCGCCATTCTGCGCCATGTGCCGGCGGATAAGCTCGACGGCGTGGTGGAAGCGCTGATTGCGGGCGGCGTGCGCGTGCTTGAATTTACGTTCGACCATGACAGCGCCGAATGCGTGAAGGAAAACGCCGAAAAGATCCGCCATACGGCCGAAAAATACGGCGATCGCGTGCTTGTCGGCTGTGGAACGGCGCTGACCGTGCAGGAGGTTGAGGCCGCCTGTGACGCGGGCGCGTGCCTGGTCATCTCGCCCAATGTCGATTACGGCGTGATTCGCCGCACCCGTCAGCTCGGCATGGTTTCCATGCCCGGCGCGCTGACCCCGACGGAGATCGTCGCGGCGCACGGCGCAGGCGCGGATATTGTGAAACTGTTCCCGGCGGGTACGCTCGGCGTGGACTACATCAAAGCCGTGCGCGGGCCGCTGGGTTATATCGATATGTCCGCCGTCGGCGGCGTGAAGCCCGAAAATGTGGAGCAGTTCCTCGATGCGGGCGTCTGCGGCTTCGGCGTGGGCGGTCAGCTCGTGCTGGCTTCCGCTGTGAAAAGCGGCGATTTTGCCGCGATTCAGGCGCGCGCGAAGCAGTTCACCGACGCGATTGCGGCGTGGAACGAGAAGCATTCGTAAGCCCAATGCGGGTTTAAAAACGTCTGGACGCGTATGTGCGCCCAGGCATGGAATTTTGAATGCCTGCTGATTATCCCGTCGCGAAGTGAAGAGGGAGGTGCAGGAACGGAATGAACGCCCGCTGTGCGGGATACAGTGAATGACGTTCCAGGTTCCTGCCGGGGTTTGGGGCAGAGCCCCAAGAAAGGAAGCCTATGTTTCTGGTGATTGACGGCGGCACGACGAACCTGCGCGTGACGCTGCTGGATGAAAAACAAAAGCCCGTTGACGCGGTGAAGGAGGACGGCGGCGTCCGCCATACGGCTGTTGACGGAAATAATCAATATCTGAAAACGACGCTCCGGGCCTGCATCGACCGGCTGCTGGCCCGGAATGGGCTGGGCGCAGGCGACGTGAAAAAGTGTGTCGCATACGGCATGATTACCAGCGACATGGGGCTGCTCGAAATTCCGCATGTGCCCGCGCCCGCGTCGGTGGGCGATCTGCACGACGCAATGCGGACGCAGACCTTCCCGGAGATCGCGCCGTTCCCGATCCATTTCATCCCCGGCGTGCGCAATTTCGCCGGACCGGTCGATCTGGATAATTTCGGGATGATGGATATGATGCGCGGGGAGGAGACCGAAGCCGTCGGCCTGTTCACGCTGCTTGAACCGGAGACCAGCGCCATGTTCATCCTGCCCGGTTCGCACAATAAATTCGTCGCCATGAGCGCGGAAGGCAAAATCCTCGGCTGCATGACCTCGATTTCCGGCGAACTGCTCGACGCGATGACCCATCATACCATTCTGGCTGACGCGGTCGGCGGCGCGTTTGTCGCCCCGGAGGCCTATGACAGTCGGATGGCGATGGAGGGCGCGTGGGCCTGTTCGCAGAGCGGGCTGGGCCGTGCGGCGTTCTCCGGGCGCATTTTGAAGACGCTCGGCAAGCGCAGCCATGCAGAGGTGCAAAGCTATCTGCTCGGCGCGGCGCTGGCGCTCGACGTGCAGGCGATGGAAGCGTTTCTGCCGGATCAGCCGGAAGAAATCCCCATGCCGGATATCGTCATCCCGCTGCACCGCAACCTTGGCGCGGCGCTCGGCGTTGCGCCGGACATGAACGGACCGCGCGAAATCGTCGAGCCGCGCATTTATGTCGCGGGCAAGGCGCCCGTGCAGCAGGCGATGATCGACGTGCTGGAAGCGCTGGGCCACGAGGGCGCGATTGCCGTTCCGCGCGAGCTGTCCGCCCGGATGGGCGTCGTCGGCGCGGCGGAGATTGGGCTGTAAGCTGCTGAAAGACGCAGACGGGGGAGGGGCATATGCCTCTCCTCTTTTTGCATATACCGAAGAAGAAACGAGAGGTGAACGCCATGCGGTGTATGCTCTGCATTCAATGCGCGATACGGGGCTTACTGACAATCAACGGGCAATTCTGCGGGCCGGTGGACGGCGAGGGGCAGACGTTCCCAACGGCGAGAGACGCGGAAATCTTCATCGAATACATGCCCCTGACCGAAAACGCCAAGCCGATGGCGCTGGAACTGGCGCTGGAACAGGGGAAGGTCAGCCGAATCGAACCCGCGCCGCACGGCTACGCGCTCATCTGGCCGGACGGACTGATTCAGCTTGAACTGCGTCCGGAAGCGCCCGATATGCCGGAAGCGGGTGAAACCGAGCAGGCCGCGCCGAATGTGCTGCTGCGCTACCTGACCATGCGGCTGGCGGGGGACGCAGGCGCGGATGCGCTGCTGATGCGCGCGGGTGCGGCGGATGGGCTGCCCGCCTATGACGCGGTTGTGCCGCTTCGCTTTGCGCCGCTGCATGCGCCGGAACGGTTTGACGAGCGCGCTGGGTTGGTCACGCGGCTCGCGCCGAACATCGCGCGGGTGAATGCGGCGCTTGCCGTCACCGTGCCGACGGGACAGGGCAGGCGGATGATCGAGCGGATTGAAGTGATGTAGCGCGTTACGCTGTGCAAACATTCAAAAACTTTCAAAAAGGTTCAACTAACATGGAAGGAAAAGGCGGAGGCATGTCGAATTTTACGCAAAATGGCCTTTTGGCAAGGAACGGTTTGTTCCCCGATAAAAAAGGGAGCGTGTAAAACATGTTGACACAATGGATCATCCGCCGAATTCCGGATTATGAAAATGTGAAGGATGAGCGCGTGCGCAGCGCTTACGGCAAGGCGGCGAGCCTGGTGGGCATCGGCTGCAACGTGCTGCTGTTTGCGGGCAAATTGTTTGCCGGGCTGCTCAGCGGCTCGGTCGCCATTATGGCCGACGCGGTGAACAATCTGTCGGATGCTTCCAGCAGCCTGATCAGCCTGCTGGGCTTCAAGCTGGCCGATAAGCCCGCCGATGCGGAACATCCCTACGGTCACGGCCGGTTTGAATACCTTTCCGGCATGACCGTCGCGGTGATGATTCTCGTCATCGGCGTGGAGCTGCTCAAGAGCAGCGTCGGCAAGATTTTTGCGCCCGAACCGGTGACGTTCAGTTGGGTGAGCGTCGGCGTGCTGGCCGCGTCGATACTGGTGAAGCTGTGGATGGCCGCGTTTAACGCGAATATGGGGCGGCGCATCGGTTCAACCACGCTGGAGGCCACGGCCAGCGACAGCCGCAACGATGTGATCACCACCGGCGCAGTGCTGCTGTGCACGATTGCCGCCAAGCTGACCGGGCTGGAACTGGATGGCTATGTCGGCGCGGCGGTGGCGGTGTTCATCCTCATCAGCGGCGTTTCGCTGGTCAAAGAGACGCTTAACCCGCTGCTGGGCAACGCGCCGTCGCCGGAACTGGTCAGCCATATCCGCGAAAAGCTGATGAGCTATCCCGGCGTGCTGGGCGTGCATGATTTGATGATTCACGATTACGGCCCCGGCAGGCAGTTCGCCAGCGTGCATGTGGAAATGTCCGCGAGGCAGGACCCGATCGCCAGCCATGATGTGATCGACGGCATTGAGCGCGATTTTTTGAAGGACGAGCGGCTGCATCTGATCGTGCATTACGATCCCGTGGCGACGGACGACCCGCGCGTGCCCGCTCTGCGCGAAGCTGTCAGCAAAATCTGCAAAACGATTTACGCGAAGATGACGATTCACGATCTGCGTATCGTGCCGGGCGCTAAGCGTGTGAACGTCGTGTTTGACTGCGTGGTGCCGTATGACTGCCCATTCAGCGAAACGGAAATCCGCCGCCGTATGACCGCCGAGCTGGAGAAGGAATATCCGGGCTATTGCTGCATCGCGACGTTAGAAAGAAGCTATACGGAATAAAGAAAAAGCTGTCTATGCCTTGAAAAAGGAAAGACAGCTTTTTGAGTTCATCTGGAAATTCGCTGAAAAACGTTGCAAGGGCAGATTTCAGGACGAAACAAAATAGACAAAAATTTCCAGGAACATGAAATTTTGGCTTGCATTCGCTCGTCTTATATACAGAAAGGGAGAGAGAAGCATGATGAAAAGGATTTGGGCTACTGTTTGGGCGACATGCATGGCGCTTACAGCAGCTTTGGCGCTTGCACAGACGAGCGAAGAGATTGCGCTGGCGGCGTATCCGTCCTGCACGGTGAAAGCGAGCGCTTCGGGCAACGGCTTTGACGCGTTTGCGCTGGGAAACGGAGAGAAAACCGCGCTGTGCATCGTGGAAAACGGCGTGCTGACGGTGGCCAACGAGCGTCTGTTTGAGACGGGGCAGGGAATACAGGTGTTTGTCGATACGGACGGCGAATCGCTGTTTCTCGATTACGATACGGAATATGCGCGTGTCTCGCTGCACGCGGTCTATCGGAACGGCGCGTGGAGCGACGCGGACGTGATATGTTTCGAGCAGAATGAATCCGGCGGCGTGCTAACCTATCCCGAAACGCATTGGTATGCGGAGGGCGGCCTGCTGCACGTGCGCTATGCTGTTTACGACGAAAACGAAAACGAGCATACAGGCAGCAGAATCGAATATGAGATTCCCGTCGGAACGGATTTTGACATGTCCCTTGGCGGCATCGACATGACGCGCTTTCCCAAAAGCGTGGAGCAGCTGGATACAACCTATGACGCGTTACCGACGGGGCTGGCCGCGCCGCTGCTGGATGAGGGGGATACGCTGCTGCAAATCGGCGTGTATCCGGCGTACACGGTGCTGCTGCTTCAAAGTTCGGACGGCGGCAGGCGCGTGCGCGTCAGCGAGCGCAGCGGCAGGGCGAACGTCTGGCGGGACAGCGTGACGCTGGACAGCTCGGCCACGCTGGATCTCTTCCACGCGGGCGGCAATCAGATTTTTCTGGCAGAGAAAGGCAGGGAGTATTTCTTTCGCAGAACGCGGCGGGGAGACTGGCTTCTCACGGGCAGCATGGGGGAAGAGCTGCTGAACCTGGGCGTGGACTGCGTTCCGGTTGACGAAATCTACGGCGTCGGCCTAAACGATGGGTATATCTACGGCGGGAGCGAACCGCTGGATTTGATGAAAACCCCTGTCGATCAATGGCCGACCACCCGGGAGCAGGCCGTCGCCCGGCTGGACACAGACGCCTATGCCTTTGTGAACAACGATAACCCGGCGGACAGGCTGCACTTGCGGGAAGCGCCGAACCGGAATGCCCAATCGCTTGGCAAATTCTATAACCGCACGCCCGTGAAGATGATCGCGTGGGAGGGAGACTGGGCATACGTGGAGATTGGCACGGGCGAAGCGCATCTGTATGGCTACATGATGACGAAATATCTGACGCGCGGCGGGGATAAAGGCGTGCGCTGTGCGTTTGAGATACTGACGCCGATAGAGGAAATCGGACAGGACGGCGCGCCGATATACCGCGAGCCGGACGACACGATGGAGGAAATCGGGCGCTTTGTCGGCGGCGACGAATACGTCATCGGCGTGTATGGCGACGATTGGGTGATTGTGTTGACATGGGATGGAAATGTCGGCTATGTCAGGCGCGCGGACGTATGGGAAGGAAACGGATAAGAGCGGCGAAGTCAGGTATCGCTTCGCTTCCTGACTTGCGTAGGAGGGGCGCTTCGCGATGGGGAACGTTGGGGCTTTGCCCCAAGTCTGGTAGGGAACTGAGTTCCCCGCGCCTTCCGCCTGTTTCGCAAAGTTTTAAGAAATAAGAAGCATAGCAAAAACGCCCGCCGTGCAATCAAACACGGCGGGCGCTGTTTTTGGAAAAATTACTTTCCCTCTTTATCGGCGAAATACTCATTGAGCGCGGCGACGAGCGCGGTCGCGTCAATGCCATGCACAAGGCTGGCTTCGGCGATGGATTCCAGAGAGGCATGCGGGCAATACAGGCAGTGCATGCCGTAAGACATGAACACCGGAGCGACTTCGGGGTCCATGCGCATCACTTCGGCAATGGACATTTCAGGGGTAATCATCGGGAAATCCCTCTTTCTATCTCGGATTTGATGGGCGTAAGCCTTTTTCTATCATACACCATTTTGCTCAAGCTGGCAAGGAAAAATACGGCGAACGCCGGGAAAAACTTATTGCAGCGAAATGCCGTGCTTCACGCGGTCACGTTCTTCGGCGCGCTTGGCGTTGTTGAAGCGGTCGAGCGTGCCGACCAGATAGCCCGTAATGCGGCGTATGCGGTCAAACGGCTGATTCTGGTAATGATACGCCAGCTCGACGTATTCGCCGTCCAGCCGCACGTCGATCGCGTCCGGTTCGCGGCCGTAGAGCTGCTGCGCTCGCGCGATGTAAGCGTTGATTTCTTCCTGCGGGCAGTCGCCGCCGGTTATATTGACTCTGCACATAGCAAAGACCTCCCATATCTTGTAGACGTTGGGATTATTATACCACTAAATGTTGAAAAGTAAAGGGGGAAAACTCCTTCAGTCACGGCTGTACCGTGCCAGCTCCCTCGAAGAGGGAGCCTTTTAATCAGGCGTTTTCCTCCAAGCCAAAAAGAAAAAGGCTCTGTTGTTTGTAAAAATATAAAAAATCCTCCCTCTTTGAGGGAGGTGCAGCTTGTTGACATAAGCAAACTTGGCTTGGATAGCAAAATCAAGAAATTCAGCTATTCTTTCATTTGCGGAAAGGGCTATTCTCCCCCTTCGGGGGGAGAATAGCTTTTTGTCTACAGTCTGAGCCTCCCTCTTTGAGGGAGGTGGCTGCCGAAGGCAGACGGAAGAAGTTATTTCGCGATAAATCCGATTTTCTTCATCGCCTTGGAGAGCGTGCGCTCGGCCAGACGGCCCGCGCGCTCCGCGCCCTGACGATAGACTGTCTCCAGATACGCCTTGTCGCCCATGTAGCGGTTGTAATCCGCCTGAATCGGTTCGAGCGTCGCAATAATCGCGTCGGCCACCGTGCTCTTGAGGTCGCCGTACCCCTTGCCCGCAAACGACTCGACCGTCTTATCCATCGGCTCGCCCGTCAGCGCGCAGAGCATGGCCAGCAGGTTGGAAACGCCCGGCTTGTTCTCCGCGTCAAAGCGGATTTCGGAATCGGAATCCGTCACCGCGCGGCGCAGCTTGCGGCGCACGACGTCCGCGCCGTCCAGCATGGAAATGAAGCAGTCGTCCGGATCGGATTTGCTCATCTTGCGCTTGGGGTCTTGCAGGCTCATCACGCGCGCGCCGAGCTTCGGATAATAGCCTTCCGGAATGGTGAACACGTTGCCATACAGGCCGTTGAAGCGCGTGGCGATATCGCGGCAGATTTCAAGGTGCTGCGTCTGATCCACACCGACCGGAACGAGGTTCGCCTGATAGAGCAGAATATCGCCTGCCATCAGCACCGGATAGGTGAACAGGCCGCAGTTGATGTTGTCCGCATGCTTGGCGCTCTTGTCCTTGAACTGCGTCATGCGGCTCATTTCGCCCATGTAGGTGTAGCAGTCGAGCAGCCAGTTCATCTCCGCGTGCTGGTGAACGTGGCTCTGGAAAAAGAGCACGTTCTTTTCCGGATCGAGGCCGATGGCCAGCAGAAGGGCCAGCAGATGGATGGACTGCGCGCGCAGCTTGGCCGGTTCCTGACGCACCGTGATGGCGTGCAGATCGGCGATCATATACAGGCAGTCGTATTCGTCTTCCAGCAGCTTCCAGTTGCGCATCGCGCCGATGTAGTTGCCCAGCGTCGGCGTGCCGGAAGGCTGAATGCCGGAAAGAATGCGCTGTTTTTTTACCGGGGTGGTCTGTTGTTCCATAAAGCAAAATCTCCTTCTAAGCGCCCGTGGCGCGTGTTCTACGCCTTCCGTCTGTCTTCGGCGGCCGCAGCCCTCATAGCGGGCGGCTGATTGCGCGATGAAAGACTCCCTCGCTGAGGGAGTTGTCGGCGAAGCTGACTGAAGGCGTTGAATCGTGCGGATTTTCTTTATTTTAACACAAAGCAAGATTAGGCGCAAGGAAAACACGCCGCAGATTGACTTTTGGCCGGGCGGGCGCTATACTGTTTGCGTGTCTGCCCGAAAAAAACGGGCATAACAACAAGAGCAACGAGGAGTCGTTATGGAAAAGCAAGATACTTTCCGCGTCGTGGTGCTCATTCCCGCCTATAAGCCGGATGACCGTCTGATTCAGCTGACGCGCGAATTAAAGGAAGAAAAGCTCGACGTGCTGCTGGTAGATGACGGCGGCCAGAAGCCGTTTGCGCCGATTTTTGAGCAGTGCCGCGCGCTGGGAGCGGAAATCGCCGTGCACGCGGTCAATCAGGGCAAAGGCCGCGCGCTGAAAACCGGCCTGAACGCCGCGCTGAATATCTGGCCGGATTTATCCGGCGTGGTGACGGCGGACGCGGACGGTCAGCATACCCTCCGCGATATCCTGCGCATCATCGAGGCCATGCGCGAGCACCCGAACGCGCTGGTGCTCGGCTCACGCGAGTTCACCGGGGACGTGCCGTTCAAGAGCCGCTGGGGCAACCGGATCACCCGCTTTGTGTATGCGTTGGCCAGCGGTGTGCATGTTTCGGATACGCAGACCGGTCTGCGCGGCTTGCCCGCATGCGCCATTCCCGCGATGATCACCATCGACGGCGAACGGTATGAATACGAAATGAATGTGCTGCTCAAGCTGCGGGATATGAAGCTCGGCGTGGTCGAAGTGCCGATTGAAACGATTTATATCGACGATAATTCCGGCAGCCATTTCAACCCCGTGCGCGACGCCATCCGCATTTACGCGGTCATTTTCAAATACCTGTTCTCGTCGGTCACGTCGTTTGCGGTGGATTATCTGCTGTATTGGCTGTGCCTGGGCGTATTCAAGCTTGCGCCGCTGCTCAGCTATGCGCTGGCGCGTCTGGTGTCCTCGCAGGTGAATTATCACCTCAACAAGCACACCGTGTTCTCCGGTCGCGGCGGCAAGCATTCCATGGTCAAATATTATGCGCTGGCCGTGGTGCAGGGGCTTCTGGGCGCGGGACTGGTGCAGTTCCTGCCGACCGTTCTGCCGATTTCGGCGGCGGTGGTCAAGATTCCGGTCGATCTACTGCTCTTTGCGGCCAGCTACTTCATTCAGCGCGACTTTGTGTTTGACAAGTGATGGATGGATTGAGGAAAAGCAGGGCGCGGCGGCGTGTTCGCACGCGCGTCGCGCTTTTTTTGAGCCTCGCTTCGCTGGCGGGGCTGTATGGGCTTCGCCTGCTGGGGATGGTTCTGCGCGTGTCCGGATTATCCGCCGTGGCGCTTTCAACGGCGGGCACGCTGCTGTGTTTCCTGCTGCCCGCGCTGGCGGGGCTGTTCATGCTGGACGGCGATCAGCACAGGATGATTGCGCTTCGGGCGCTGAGCGCGCAGCATATGCTCTGTCTGTCGGCGGCGGGCGCGCTGTTTATCGGCCCGGCGGCGCTTCTGGCCGAGCTTCCGGGCGCGGCGCTTCGGCTCTGCGGCGTGGAACTGGCGCAGACGGCGGCCTCCGCGCCGGATTCAGGTTTGTTTCTGCCGATGCTGCTGCAAAGCGCGCTGCTTGCGCCGATCTGTGAGGAGTTGTTTTTCCGCGGCTATCTGATGGGCGCGTTCGCCAGAGCGGGCAGGGGAAAAGCGGCGGCTGCGACAGCGCTGCTGTTCGCGGCGGCGCACGGCGTGGATGCGGCGTTTCTGCCGCGGTTCCTCTTCGGCTGCCTGCTGGGCGAGATGGCGCAGCGGACAGGCTCGATTCTCGCGCCGATGCTGATGCACGGATGCTACAACGCCGCTGTGCTGCTGGTGAGCTTTTCGGGGCTGAAGCCTGCGGGAAACTCGCTGCTTTTCTGCGTGCTGGGATTGATGAGCGCGGTGCTCTGCTTTGCGATGGTTGCGCGCGTCTATCGCGCGCGGGCGAACCGCGCGCCCGTCGAATGGGGCGGTGCGCTGAGCAGAAAGGAAATGGCGAAGATTGCCGCGGCCGTGCTGGCGGTTATCGCTGCCGTAATCGTATCGGGGGTGACGAAACCGTGAACATGGCGCTGATCTGCATGGGGCGGCTGAAAGAGAAATACTGGCGCGACGCGGCGAACGAATACGAGAAGCGGCTTTCGCGTTTCGGAAAATTTGAGGAAATCGAGCTGCCGGATCTGCCCGAACCGGCGAACAGTTCGCCCGCTGTCGAGGCGCAAATCTGCGAAAAAGAGGGCAAAGCGATTTTGCAGAAGGTGCGCGAGGACGATATCGTGATTGCGCTGTGCATCGGCGGCAGGCAGCTCGATTCGGTGCAGCTTTCCGAAAAGCTGATGCAGCTGGGCGACACGGGGCGGCGGGTGGTCTTTATCATCGGCGGTTCGCTGGGGCTGTCGCCCCAGGTCGTTGCGCGGGCGAATTTCAAACTGTCGTTTTCCTTGATGACCTTTCCGCACCAGCTGGCGCGCGTGATGTTGCTTGAGCAGACTTACCGCGCGATGAAGATCGCGGCGGGAGAAAAATATCATAAATGACGTTGGGGTTCCCCCAAAAACCCCGGCAGGAACCTGAGGTTCCTGCACCTTCCATATAGGCGTTGCGCATGCGCAACGCTTGGATAAGTCGGTTTCAACTGTCGCGAAGCGAAGAAGGGAGTCTGAGGGACGTTGTCCCTCAGCAGGGGTTGGGACAGCGTCCCAAACGTACCCTAAAAGGTTTTTGCAAAAAGAAGGAAAGAACATGCAGTACGATTTTGATTTGGTCGGCAAGATTGGCTCGATGGCGCTGATTCGCCGCGAAGACGCCGACATCGATTACAACATTTTTTCGCGGCTGGGCAGCGAGCTGAAGCCCGGCATGATCTGGGTGACGAGCGGCGCGGCGGAAATCGGCCGTCTGGATTACATCAAGCGCACGGGGCACGAGCTGACGTGCGACAGCGTGGATGCGAAAACGGACTACGCGGCGCAGGGACAGAGCATCCTGATGGAGCAATACCGCCACTTCATCCGGCAGGAATATTCCGTGCGTCAGGTGCTGGTGGAACATCAGCACTTCAACGACCCGGAGAAGCGCGAACACATCCGCAGGCTCTTCCTCCGCGCGAAGGAGCAGGGCGCGATTCCGATTGTCAACTACAACGACCCCGTTTCCGACGAGGAAAACCGCAAGTGGGAACTCTCCAACCTGCGCCGCGAGCACCGCGAGGTGCATGAGTGCGTGGACAACGACGAGACGGCGGCGGTGATTGCGGGGCTGGTGACGACGAAAACGCTGCTGATCATGACCTCGACGGAAGGCATTTACGCCGATCCGAAAGACCCGAAGACGCTGATTCGCGACGTACTGGCGAAGACGCCGGAAGAGATGGAGCGCAAAATCCGCGAATTACAGACGCACTGCATGGGCGCGTCCCGCGCGGGCGCGAACGGCGCGTATGCGAAGCTGGAATATGCGCTCGGCCCGGCGATGCGCGGCACGACGGTGATTATCGGTCACGGCCGTCACCGGATCAGCGATTTGGTGGAGGGCCGCGTGCCCTGCACGAGGATTGGGGTGGAATCATGATGAAAGCGAATTATCACACGCACACGGCGCGCTGCGGGCATGCGGAAGGCACGGACGAGGAATATGTGCTGGCGGCGATCGAGCGGGGATTTGACGAGCTGGGCTTTTCGGATCACGTGCCATGGCCGTACAAAAACGGATACGTGCATCCGACGGTGCGCATGCACATCAGTCAGATGCCGGAATATCTGGCGAGCGTGCGCGCGCTGGCGGAGAAATACCGCGGCCAAATCCGCATTCTGACGGGGTTTGAATGCGAATATTTTCCGGATTACATGGGCTGGCTGGCGGATATGAAGGCGGAAAACGGGTTGGATTATCTGATTCTGGGCAATCATTACGACCATGACGACGAGCACGGCTTCTACTTCGGCCACACGCGCACGGCGGAGCAGATTCGCCGCTATGTGGATTCGGCGGTGAAGGGCATGGAGACGGGGATGTTTGCCTATCTGGCCCATCCGGATTTATTCATGCGCGACTATGGCAGGCCGCTGGACGCGGACGGCCGCGCGGCTGCGAAGGAGCTTTGTCAGGCCTGCAAGGCGCTGAACATGCCGATGGAATACAACCTGCACGACCGTTTTCTTTCGCCGATTACGCACAGAAAGAGTTATCCCGACGCGGATTTCTTTGACATCGTTCGTCAGGAGGGCGTGCGTGTGCTGATTGGGCTGGACGCGCACGAGCCGGAGGAAATCCGAAACCCTGCCCAGTGGGATCGGGCGATGAAGGAGCTTGAGCCCTTTGGGGCGTTGCGCGAAGATCATCTGGAGCTGTGAGTGACCCGCGTGCAAAAGGTGTTGACAGGTGCGCCGCGTCGGCGTATGCTGTAAATCATCGAGGTTTTGCACACGTGTGCAAAGCACTGCGGGTCCAAAACAGATGCAGGAGGTTTTGAAACATGGGTTTCTTTGATAAAGTACGCGCGTCTTTTGCGCGGTTCATGAGCGGGCGCTATGGCGCGGATCAGCTCAGCATGGCGCTGGTGATCGCGGCGCTGGTCATCTCGATCGTCGGTTCGTTCACGGGCGCGAGGATGATGACGATGGTGATTTCCGACGCGCTGCTGATTGGCGCGTTTTTCCGCATGTTCAGCAAGGACAGGTACCGCCGGGCGCACGAGAATGAGGTGTACCTGAGCAAGACCGAGGGCGTGCGGCGCGGCTTCATGGAATGGGTCAATCGGCTGAAAAACGGCAGGAAATACCGCTATTTCACTTGCCCGAAGTGCAAACAGCGTCTGCGCGTGCCGCGCGGCGTGGGCAGCGTGACCATCACCTGCAAAAACTGCGGCACCAAATTCGACAAAAAGGCGTAACATACGAAGGCGGACGGCAAACTTGCTGCCCGCCTTTTGGCGTTCACAGGGAGGCAGGTTATGAAGCTCTTTACACGAAAAAACGCGCTGCTGCTGACGGCGGTGATCATCCTGCTGGCGGCGGCTTGCGCGTTCGCCCTCAGCCGTGAGCAGAAGCCGCTCTTCGTCAGCGAGCCGGCGCTTGCGCCGAGCGACGAACGGGATTTCATGAGCGTCAGCGTGGAGGCGACCGGGGATCTGCGCACGGTGAAGGGCAGCATGTGTCTCACGGCGACCAACCGCACGGGCGAGGATCTTTCGGAGATCGTGCTGCGCGCGTATCCGAATGCGATTCAGCAGGGGAGCGTGACGCTTTACGGCGCGGCAGTGAACGGCGAAAGCGTGCCCGTCGGCATGGACAGCGGCGATCCCTCCGTCTGGCGGATTCAAACGCCGTGGCGGGCGGGCGAAACGCTGGAAATCAGCTGGCAGGCAGCGCTGATCGTGCCGCGCGGGGAAAGCGTCATCGGCAGAACGGATGAAAGCGCGCTGCTCATCGGCGCGCTGCCCCTGCCCGCCGTTTGGGAAAACGGCGCGTGGCGCACGGATGAATACGACGAGCTGGCTGAAACGAGTTATGGGCAGGCTGTGGATATCCAAATGGCGCTGACCGTGCCGAAAACGGTGCTGGCGGCGTTTGGCGGCGCGTGGATCGACGAGCAGGATAACGGCGACGGCACGAAAACGCTGGCGATGCAGCTTTCCGGCGCGCGGGAGATTGCTTTCGCCATGCGCGCGGAGGGCGAAATCCGGCAGACGAGGGCGGGCAATGTGCTGATCACGGCGCTGGCGGAAAACGCGCGCACCGCGTCGAGACTGCGGGAAGCGGCGGCGGACGCGCTGGAAGCCATCGAAAAGCTGGGATTCAGCTATCCGTTTTCGTCGCTGACGGTGGTGCAGGCCCAAACCGGGCGCGCGGACGGCGCGCTGGGGTCGGCGCTTGTCGCCGTCGATGCAGACGCGAAGGCCGACGAGCTGCTGGCGCAGATGACGCGGCTCTGCGCGCGGCAGATCTTCGGCGTGCAGGTGGAAAACGACCCGTGGAACGCGCCGTGGCTGAGCGAAACGCTCGCCTCCTGCGTGGAGCTGATGGCGTATCGGCAGAGAGAAGGCGACGCGGCCTACGAAAAGCGATTCTATGACGAAATCGAGATTGCGACCCGGCTGACGCGGCCGCATGGCGTGGTCATCGGCGCATCGACGGAGCATTTCGGCGGCGACGGCGAGATGACGCAGGTGCTCCGCGACGCGGGCGCGGCGAATCTGATGGGCATCGAGCAGGCTGTCGGGCAGGAAGCGTTTATCCGCGCGCTGCAAACCTATATCGCGGAAAATGCGGGCGGGATCGGCAGCCTTGAGGCGCTGGAAAGCGCGCTTGAGCGGGAAACGGGAAGCGACTGGAGCGGTTATCTGGCGGACATGCTTGCCTCCTGATGGAAGGGCAGAACGAGCAGCACCAGCAGCGCCGCGCACAGCGCGCCCAGAATCGGATAGCCGCTTTGCACAATGCGCCCGAACCCCATGAGCGCGAGCGCCGCGCACAACAGCGCGGAAATCGTCAGCCGCGCATAGCGCGCCAGAAAGCGCGGCAGAAGATTCGTCATTGCGCAGAGCATGGCGCACAGGGTGGACAGCGCCGCCGCATACAGGCACAGCGCGACGAGCAGATAGCCGCCCGCGCCGAGGCCGCGGCTGAGCCAGACAAAGGGGAGCGGCTGCATGAGCACGCTCTGCATCTGGCGCTGACAGACGAGCATGCCCAGCGTCAGCATGCCGCCGAAGAGCAGGACGACGAGCGCGGCGCACGCCAGCCGCCGCCGCGCGGACAGGGTCAGCAGCATGGGCAGCGCGCCCGCCATCATGGCGGCGTTCAGCGCGGCGTAGAGCGTGCCGTCCAGCGCCGCGCGGAGAACGGCGTCCGGCGGCCCTTCCGGCAGAAAGCAGGCTTCGCCCGGCGGAAGAAGCAGCAGCCGGATGAGCAGAATGGGCAGAATACCGCACAGCGCGCCGCCGACGACGGCCAGCCCGCGCGTTTCAAACGCGCAAAGCAGCGCGGCGAGCACCGCTGTAACAGCGAAGCCGAGGGCATAGGCGTGGCGGATCGGCCAGACGAGCGCGGAAAGCTCCGCGCAGGCCGCGAGCATCGCGCCGCCTGTGACGGCGGAGAGCAGAAAGAACAGTGCGCCGCACACCCCGCCGACGCGCGCCCCGAAGCGCGCCCGGCACAGGACGGAAAGGCCGGTCTGCCCTTCGGCGGCCAGACGGATGGGCAAAAGCGCGAACAGCGCCAGCAGCGCGGCAAGCGCAAAGGCGACGGCGATAAAGCCCATCGCGCCGTGAGCGGCGAAAAAGCGCACGATTTCCCGCCCGGAGGCAAAGCCCGCGCCGATGACGCCGCCAAGCAGTGCCAGCGCGCAGCAAAGGATGTCCATAAAAGCCCTCCCTTCGATTGAACGCGGTCATAGCTATGAGGGAAAGACGGAAAAAAGAAGGCATGTCTTTCCTTTTGGGGCCGTTCGCGGTATAATGAACCCAATCCAAAAAAAGAAAGCCGGAAAAAAATATGCAGAGATATAATGTTTGTGAAATCGATCTGGCGGCGATCCGCCATAACGTCGGCGTGATGAAAAGCCATATTGCGGGCGGCGCGAAGTTTTTGGCCGTCGTCAAGGCGGACGCATACGGCCACGGAGCGGTGCCCGTCGCAAAAGCGGCGCTGGAAGCGGGCGCGGACATGCTGGCCGTCGCCATTCCGGAAGAGGGTATCGAGCTGAGGAACGCGGGCATCGCCGCGCCGATTCTCGTGCTCGGCGGCATTGAGGAAAGCGCGGCGGAGGCCGTCGTGCAGTACAATTTGACGCAGGTGGTCTTTGACGAAAGCAGAATCCGCGCGCTGGCACAGGCGGGACGGAAACTCGGCCAAAACGCTCAGGTGCATCTCAAGCTGGATACGGGCATGAACCGCATCGGCGTGCGCACCGAGGAAGAAGCGCAGGCGCTGACGCGGCTCATCGACAGCCTGAGCGGCATTGAACTGACGGGCTGCTTCACCCACATGGCCACCGCCGACGAGGACGATCCGACCGGAACGCTGAAGCAGATTGCCAAGTTCGACGTGCTGTGCCGGGCAGTCAAAGCGGTGCATCCCGGCAGAATCGTCTGCCACGGCGCGAATACGGCGAGCATCTTCCGCTATCCGCAGCTGCACGCGGACATGGTGCGCGGCGGACTGGCGCTCTACGGCTATCCACCCGTGCCGGAAGCGAAGAATTTGCAGCCCGCGATGCGCTGGGTGACGCGCGGCATTTACGTCAAGACGATTGCGCCCGGCGACCGGGTGAGCTATGGCGGCACGTTTGAAGCGAAGCGGCCGACCGTCGTGATGACCGTGCCCGTCGGCTATGCGGACGGCTATCGGCGCGGCATTTCCGGCAAGGGGTGCGTGCTCGTGCGCGGGAAACGCGCGCCGATTCTGGGGCGCGTGTGCATGGATCAGATGATGGTCGATGTGACGGATATTCCCGGCGCACAGGTGGGCGACGAGGTCGTTCTGCTTGGCCGTCAAGGGGATGAACGGATCGACGCGGAAGAGATGGCCGCGTGGCTGGATACCATCAGCTATGAAGTGCTCTGTTCGCCGAGCAGACGCGTGCCGCGCGTCTACATCAACGCATGAACAAAGGTGAACTGCGCGCGCGGATGCGGCAGGCGCGGCGGGCGCTGAGCGAGGCGGCGCAGCAGGAAGCGGCACAGGCCGCGGCCGCGCGGATTCTGTCGCTTGAAGCGTATCGACAGGCGCGGGTCGTGATGGCTTATATGGCTGTTCGGGGCGAATTGGCTCTGGACGCAGTGCTGCGCGACGCGCTTGAAACCGGAAAGACGCTGGCTCTGCCCCGATGCGAGGGGGAAGGCGTGATGCGCGCGTATCGGGTGGCGCGGCCTTCCGACCTGCGCAGGGGCGCATATGGCATTTGGGAGCCGGACGAAACCTGTCCACCGATTGAACCGGACGACATGGACCTGATTCTCGTGCCCGGCACGGCGTTTGACAGGCAGGGCGACCGTCTGGGGCAAGGCGGCGGATACTACGATCGATACCTTGCGCAGACGCGGGCTGTCCGCATTGGCGTATGCCACGATTTTGCGCTGCTGGACGCCGTGCCGACGCAGACCCACGACGCGCGCATGGATGGCGTCGTCACGCCGAAACACACCATCGTCACACGGGAGGAAACGACATGAACAACGCAAAAAAGAAAAAGCCCCTCCGCCGGGCGAAGCACTGGGGCGCGCGCGTCTGGCCGATGGCGGGCAGAATGGCCGTGATTCTCGTCGCTGTGGCGGTGATGGGGCTGATGTTCAGCGCCTTGCAGGCCGTTAGCTCGATCGTTCTGCGGGATATCATATCGCTGGCGATTCTCTCCGGCATTCTGCTGATGATGTACAGCGAGGGGTTGACGCGCGGCGTGGCCGACGCGGACGCGAGCCATGCGGCGGACAGGCTTGAAACGCTGGGGCGGCCGTTGACGCGCAAAGAGGAATCGGCCTGCTATCAGCCGATGAAGGCGCTCTGCGCCTGTTTGGTCGTGTTCGCCGTTCCGCTGGCGCTGAGCCTGTATCTGGCGGCGACGGCCAAGCCGTACACCTACGCCTTGCAGGATCTGCCCGCGTGGCTGACGGGCACTTACGGCGCGCGCGAAGATGTGATGGCACCGCTGGCGGCCTATGCGCAGAGCACGACGTTCACCCTTCGCGACGGGATTCGGCTGGTCGTGCGGCTGGCTGTGCTGATTTACATCAATCTGTTCCCCGACCCGCAGACGATGGCGCAGATGATCGACCGGCTGTCCCCGCTGATGGTGATGACCTATCCGATTGCGTGCATGATCGGCTATCTGCGCGCGCCCGCCGTCTACGCCAAGCGGCAGAGCATGCAGCGCCGCGCCAAAAAAGCCGCCGTGCGCAAGGCGCAGAAGAAGAGCATGGTGGACGAGCTGCTTGGCAGCGGCGGCGACGTGCATTACGGACAGCGCGCGGGGCAGGAAGAGCACAAGAAGAAGGAGCTCATCTGATGCGCCGGGTTGAATTTGGCGGGGGCTTCTGATATAATGAACGGAGCATAACGGATTCGGCTGCTCCCTCCGGCCGCCTGGCGGCCTGATCAAGGAGCTTTGGAGGTTTTTCAAATGAGAATCATCGGCGGAGATGCGCGCGGGCGCACGATTGTCGCCCCGGCGGGGGCCAAAACGCGCCCGACCCAGGACTATGTGCGCGAATCGCTGTTCAACATCATCCGCTGGGATGTGGAGGACGCGCGGGTGCTCGACCTGTTTGCGGGCACGGGCGCGCTGTCGCTGGAGGCGCTCAGCCGGGGCGCAAGAAGCGCTGTGCTGGTGGATATGGACAGGGCGGCGGGCGCGGCCATCCGCAAAAACATGGAAACTTCGCGTCTTAGTGAAAAATGCCGCCTGATCCCGAGGGATTATCATGCGGCGATGGACGCGCTCGCGGCGGAAGGCGCGCGGTTTGATCTGGTTTTCATCGACCCGCCGTATAAAATGGAGAATACGGGCGAAATGTGCGCGGCACTCTATGACAAGGGGCTGCTGGCGGAAGCGTTTCTGCTCGTTGTGGAGCACCGAAAGGGGCGCGCGCCGATGCTGGATGCGCGCTTTGAAGCCTTTGATCTGCGCCACTACGGCGACACGGAGATCACCTTCGTTCGCCGCGCGCAGCAGGCGGAAGAAGGAGGCGCGTAAATGGATACTTTGCTCTATGCCGGCAGTTTTGACCCGGTGACGCGCGGCCACATGGACGTCATCCGGCGCGCGGCGGTGCTCTGCCCGGAGCTGGTCGTCGCGGTGATGCACAACCCGGAGAAGCACGGTTTTCTGCCCGTGCCGATGCGGGTGGAGCTGCTCAAGACGGCCTGCCGCGGTCTGAACAATGTGCGGGTGATCGCGCATGGCGGCCTGCTCATCGACTGCGCGCATGAAGTCGGGGCCAAAGCGGTCATCCGCGGTCTGCGGCCTCTGGGCGACTTTGAAAGCGAATATCAGATGGCGCAGGTGAATAAGCGCTTGGGCGGCGTGGAAACGCTGCTGATGACCACCAGCGACGAATGCGCGAGCATATCCTCAAGCATCGTTCGGCAGGTGGCGGCCTTCGGCGGGGACATTTCGCCGATGGTGCCGGAGGGCACGGCGCAGCAGATTCTGGCGGCGCTCTCCCAAAAATAAAGCGGAAATAACACGCTGTTTGGAGCATAGAATATGGAAAATGAACGCAGATATCGCAGACGGAATTCGGACGTGAAGGAGGACAACATGGAGAGCAGCGAGCAGGAGCCGCGCACCGTGCGTCACGAATACGGAAGTTCGAGCGCAGGGGACAGCATCGGGCAGGCGCGCCGGGTCATCGACGAGCTGGAAGCGAGGATCAACGACGCGCGCCGCGTGCCGATGTCCAAAACGCTGAGCATCATCGACACGGGAGAGCTGATCGATTTGATCGGCCAGCTGCGCATTGTGCTGCCGCACACGGTCGTGCAGGCACAGGCCATTTTGGACGAGAGAAAGAAGATTCTCGGCGAGGCGAAAGAGGAAGCGAAAGCATCGATGGGCAAAGCGGACGCCTATTACACCGAAAAGGTGGAAAACGCCAAACGCTTTGAGCAGGACGTGAAGATGGAGGCGGATGCTTACGACAAGCAGATCCGCCAGAAAGCGCAGGAGGATTCAAACGCAATTATTGCGGACGCGAACACCCGCGCCGAACAGATCGTTTTCAACGCCCAGCAGCAGGCGCAGAAGCTGGTGGAGGACAACGAAATCACCCGCCGCGCCCAGGCTTACGCCGTTGAAACGCGCGAGCGCGCCGAAAAGGACGCGGACAGCATCTACAATCAGGCCTGCGTGCAGGTGGACAAGATGCTCTCCGGCGCGGCGGCGGCGCTTTCCCGCAGCGCCAGCGAGCTGGCGGCACTCAGAGACAATCTGCTGACCCAGGGGAACAACCCGCAGCAGGACAGATAAAGCTTGGAGGCGTTACCGATGAATGAGAAAAACACGCTTTACATTGTCATACCGTGCTATAAGGAGCAGGAAGTGCTGCCGGAGACGAGCAAGCGCCTGCGCGAAAAGATGCATCAGCTGATGGACGAGGGCAAAATCAGCCGCCAGAGCCGCGTGATGTTTGTCAACGACGGCTCCAGCGACAACACCTGGCCGATCATCAGCCAGCTGCACGATCAGGAACCGGAGATGTTTTCCGGCGTGAACCTCTCCCGCAACCGCGGCCATCAAAACGCGCTGCTGGCCGGCCTGCTGACCGCCGTCAACTATGCGGACATGATCGTCTCGATGGATGCGGACTTGCAGGACGACATCAACGCCGTCGATGAGATGGTAGACGATTATCACAAGGGCTATGAGGTCGTTTACGGCGTGCGCAGCAAGCGCGAAACCGACACGTTCTTCAAGCGCTTTACGGCTGAGGGCTTTTACAAGGTGATGAAGGCGCTGGGCGTGGATATCGTGTTCAACCATGCGGATTACCGCCTGATGAGCAAGCGCGCCGTCGAAGGACTGGCGGAGTTCACGGAGGTCAACCTGTTCCTGCGCGGCATTGTGCCGCAGATCGGCTACAAGTGGACGACCGTGACCTATGAGCGCGCGGAACGCTTCGCGGGCGAGAGCAAATATCCGCTCAAGAAGATGATCGCGTTCGCTGCCGACGGCATCACCAGTTTTTCGGTCAAACCGATCCGCCTGGTGTTTTCCACGGGCGTGGTGGTGTTTATCATCAGCCTGCTGATGCTGCTGTATGCGCTGATCGCCAAGATTGCGGGGCATACCTCTGTCGGCTGGACGTCCCTGATGGGTTCCATCTGGCTCATCGGCGGCATTCAGCTGCTCGGTCTCGGCGTGGTCGGCGAATACATCGGCAAGATTTACAACGAGACGAAGCGCCGCCCGCGTTTCATCATTGAAAGCGTGCTGAACAAGGCGGATAACGAATAATGGACGGCAAAAGGCATATCATAACCATAGCGGCGATCGGGCCGGACAGCGGGCAGACGCTGACCCTCGGCGTTTACGACGCGCTGCGGCAGGCGGACGCGCTGCTGCTGCGCACGGGCCGGCACGGCGTAGCGGACAGGCTCAGACAGGAAGGCGTCGCATTTGAGACGCTGGACGCGCTGTATGACCGCACGGAGGATTTCGACGAGCTTTGCGAGCTGGCCGCGCGCGCGATTATCGACAGGGCGCGACAGGCGCAGACGCTTATCTACGCCGTCAGCGAACCGCAGAGCGACGCGACCGTCCGCGCACTGGTCCAAGCGCTGCCGGACGACATGGCGCTCCGGGTGCTGGGCGGCGTGACGCTGACGGACGCGGCGGCGTGCGCGGCGATTCCCTTTGGCGTGAACACGGAGAATCTGCGCACGGTGACGGCGCTTTCGACGGCGGAGATGCGCGTGCAGGCCGACTGCCCGCAGGTCGTCACGGAAATCGACAACCGCTATCTGGCTTCGGATGTGAAACTCTGGCTGGGCGATCTTTTTGACGACGAGACGACGGTCTATTTTCTGGAAAACGCCGCCGAACCGGGCGCGACGGCCAGGCCGATCGAGCTTTGCGAACTGGACAGGCAGGACCACTACGACCACCGAACCGCCGTGCTTGTGCCGAGAATCAGCGTATACGACAGAAGCCGCGCATCCTATGAGGACTTTGTGCAGGTCATCAGCCGTCTGCGCGCGCCCGGCGGGTGCCCGTGGGACAGGGCGCAGACCCATCACACACTGAGGCAGTACATGATCGAGGAAGCCTGCGAGGCGGCGGACGCGATGGATGGCGGCGACGAGATGAAGATGGCCGACGAGCTGGGCGACGTGCTGCTGCAAGTTGTACTCAACAGCTGCATCGGCGCGGAACATCGCGCGTTCACCGACCGCGACGTGACCAGCATGGCCGCGCACAAGATGATTACGCGTCACGAGCACGTTTTCGGCAAGGCCAAGGCGGAAAACGCGCAGGCGGTCGTCTCCGTCTGGGAAAACGCGAAGAAAAAGGAACGCGGCGAACAGACGGCGCTGGAGCGCGTGCTCGACGTGCCGCTCTCTCTGCCCGCGCTGATGCGCGCGCAGAAGGTCGTCCGCCGCGAGGCCGGGGCCAAGGGGCTGAAGCTCGACGGCGCTCAAATGCTCGCGCGCGTGGCCGAACTGGCCGGGGAAAACGGCGGCGATCAGGCGGCAAAGGAAGCGAGGCTGGGCGAAATGCTCGAATGCCTGTGCGCGCTGGCCGAAGCACAGGGACTTGACGCGGAAACCGCTTTGCGCGGACAGACGAAAAAACGCGTTGACAGGCTACGCGGCGAAGACGAAAAAACCTTGTAAAACCCATGAAATTTTTATAAAAATCGCGTTTCCTCTTGCAGGAAAGAGGGAAACCATGTAGAATATGTCATAGTCGCCTTCATGTGCGATTGATGCTATAAAGGACACGTCAGAAATTACGATGACGTTGTTTCAAGGAGGATTTTTTGTACCATGAATAAGAACGAACTGAGCGCGGCGATCGCCGCGAAGGCGGGTCTGACCCGCAAGGATGCTGAGGCTGCCCTGTGCGCGATGAGCGACATCATTGCCGAGAGCCTCAAGAACGGCGAAAAGGTGCAGATCGTTGGCTTCGGTGCTTTTGAAGTCAAGGAGCGCCCGGCTCGCAAGGCTCGCAACCCCAAGACCGGCGAGGAAATCCAGATCGGCGCGCGCCGCTCCCCGATGTTCAAGCCGGGCAAGGCGCTGAAGGAAGCCGTTGAAGGCTAAGAAAAAAACCCCGGAAGGCAGCTTCCGGGTTTCTTTTTTGGACGAAAGAGGAGAAAACGCCCATGGATTACATTTTTAAACCCATGTCCTATGTGCTGGTCATCATGCTGGGCTATCTGCTCAAGCGTGCGGGCTTTTTCGGCAAAGACGATCATCGGCTGATGAGCAAGATTATGGTGAACATCACCCTGCCGTGTACCATCATTCAGGCGTTTGACGGCTTTGAACGTGACGCGAAGATGTTCATCATCGTGGGTATCGGCTTTATCTGCGCGTTCGTGCCGATTCTGCTGATGTATCTGACGACGGGCAGGGTGGAAAAGCGTCTGCGCGCATATCGGATGCTGAACATCGGCGGCTACAACATCGGCTGTTTCTCTCTGCCGCTGGTGCAGGCGTTTTTCGGCAACACGGGCGTTGTGGCGGCCTGCATGTTCGACACGGGCAACGCGATCATGATGACCGGCGGCGCGTATGCGATGACTTCCACGCTGCTCAGAACGGGCGGCGAGGAGCGCGAGAGCATCGGCGATGTTTTGCTGAAATTCGTCAAGTCGCTGCCGTTTGACGCGTATATGATGATGATTCTTCTCGCGGCGCTGGGGGTGAAGATCCCTTCCGTCGTCTTCACGTTGACGCGCCCGGCGGGGCAGGCGAACGCGTTTGTCGCAATGCTGATGATCGGCATGATGTTTGAGCCGGCGGGCGACAGGGCGCTTTTGCGCGAGACGGCGCGTGAGCTGGTCTGGCGCTATCTGTTTGCGGCGGCCAGCGCTGCGCTGGTGTTCTTCTGCACGCCGTTTGAGCTGGTTGTGCGGCAGACGCTGTGCATCGTCTGCTTTGCGCCGCTGTCGTCCCTTGCGCCGATTTACACCGACCGCTGCCACAGCGACACGGCGCTGGCGAGTTTCACGAACTCGGTTTCCATCGCGGTGAGCCTGATCGTCATGCTGGCTCTGGGGCTTGGGTTTGTGCTGTAAGGGGGGAAGAGGACGTGTGGGGCTTTGTGTGGGGCTTTGCCCCACGCCCCACAAGGGAACTCAGTTCCCTTGACCTTCTGTTTCGCTTCGCGCATACAGCTCATGGCTTGAGCGACATGGATTGCGCAGCAATCCATGAAGGAGGGAAATCCAAGAACCTCAGGTTCTTGGTGGGGTTTGGGGCAAAGCCCCA
>OGDN01000268.1_pt1 | contig 108143 bp, 86 predicted proteins | sample 1570271 | NCBI WGS metagenome assembly OGDN01 (sample SAMEA4384481, study PRJEB24528) | human gut metagenome
AGAACATCTTCGGCACCACGGTGAAGGTGTGCGAGATGCAGTCCGAGGGCGGCGCGGCCGGCGCGGTTCACGGCTCTCTGGCCACCGGCGCGCTGACCACCACCTACACGGCCAGTCAGGGCCTGCTCCTCATGATCCCCAACATGTACAAGATCGCCGCCGAGCAGTTGCCGACCGTCTTCCACGTGTCGGCCCGCACCGTCTCCACCCAGGCGCTCAACATCTTCGGCGACCACTCCGACGTCATGGCCTGCCGCCAGACCGGTTTCGCGATGCTCGCCGAGGGCAACGTGCAGGAGGTCATGGATCTGTCCGCCGTGGCGCACCTTGCCGCCATCAAGGGCCGCGTTCCCTTCCTGAACTTCTTCGACGGCTTCCGCACCTCCCATGAGATCCAGAAGATCCAGGTGTGGGACTACGACGACCTCGCCGAGATGTGCGACATGGATGCCGTGCGCTCCTTCCGCGAGCACTCCCTGAACCCGGAGCGCCCGGCCATGCGCGGCTCCCATGAGAACGGCGACATCTTCTTCCAGCACCGCGAGTCCTGCAACTCCATCTACAACGACCTGCCGGCCGTGGTGGAGGAGTACATGGAGAAGGTGAACGCGAAGCTGGGCACCAACTACCAGCTGTTCAACTACTACGGTGCCCCGGATGCCGAGCGCGTCATCGTGGCCATGGGCTCCATCTGCGACGTGGCCGAGGAGGTCATCGACTACCTCACCGCCCAGGGCGAGAAGGTGGGCCTCGTGAAGGTGCGCTTGTACCGCCCCTTCGTCACCGAGAAGTTCGTGGCCGCCCTGCCCGAGACGGTGAAGAAGATCGCCGTGCTCGACCGCACCAAGGAGCCCGGCTCCATTGGCGAGCCCCTGTACATGGACGTCGTGAACGCGCTGTCCGTGGAAGGCCGCGAGGGCATCACCGTCATCGGCGGCCGCTACGGCCTCGGTTCCAAGGACACTCCGCCGTCCTCCGTGTTCGCCGTGTACACCGAGCTTGAGAAGGACGCGCCGCGCCGCCAGTTCACCATCGGCATCGTCGACGACGTGACGAACTTGTCGCTGCCGGAGGTTCCCGCCCCCAACACCGCCGCCCCCGGCACCATCGAGTGCAAGTTCTGGGGCCTCGGCGGCGACGGCACCGTGGGCGCGAACAAGAACTCCATCAAGATCATCGGCGACCACACCGACAAGTACGTTCAGGCCTACTTCCAGTACGACTCGAAGAAGACCGGCGGCGTGACCATCTCGCACCTGCGCTTCGGCGACAGCCCCATCCGCAGCCCCTACTACGTGAACAAGGCCGACTTCGTGGCCTGCCACAACCCCTCCTACATCACCAAGGACTTCCCCATCGTGCGCGATGTGAAGCCCGGCGGCGCCCTGCTCATCAACTGCCAGTGGACGCCCGAGGAGTTGGAGGAGCACCTGTCGGCCGCCGCTAAGCGCTACATCGCCGAGAACGACATCAAGCTCTACCTCATCAACGCCATCGATTTGGCCATCGAGATCGGCATGGGCAAGCGCACCAACACCATCCTGCAGTCCGCCTTCTTCACTCTGGCGAAGGTCATGCCGCAGGAGGAGGCCATCCAGTACATGAAGGATGCCGCCACGAAGTCCTACGCCAAGAAGGGCGCCGACATCGTGGACATGAACCACAAGGCCATTGACGCCGGCGCCACTGCCTTCGTGCAGGTGGACGTGCCCGAGGCGTGGAAGACGGCCGAAGCGGCGCCAAAGACCTCCGACATCGATGGCCGTCCCGAGACGGTGGCGCTCGTCACCAACGTCATGGAGCCCGTGGCCCGCATGGACGGCGACTCGCTGCCCGTGTCCGCCTTCGTCGGCTACGAGGACGGCCAGTTCCCGCTGGGTGCTTCGGCCTATGAGAAGCGCGGCGTGGCCGTGTCGGTGCCTGAGTGGAACCCCGATACCTGCATCCAGTGCAACCAGTGCTCCTTCGTCTGCCCCCACGCCACCATCCGTCCCTTCGCGCTGACCGACGCCGAGATGGCGCAGGCTCCGGCCCAGACCAAGCACGTGCCGGTGAAGGGCAAGGTGGGCGCTGACATGCAGTACGTGCTGGCCGTGTCGCCGCTGGATTGCATGGGCTGCGGCCTGTGCGTCATCCAGTGCCCGACCGACTCGCTCACCATGATGCCCATCGCCGATGAGCTGGACGAGCAGCCGGTGTTCGACTACTGCGTGAACAAGGTGGCGGCCAAGCCTGAGCTCGAGGGCACGTCGGTGAAGGCGAGCCAGTTTAAGAAGCCGCTGCTTGAGTTCTCCGGCTCCTGTGCCGGTTGCGCCCAGACCTCCTATGCGCGCCTGGTCACCCAGCTGTTCGGCGACCGCATGTACATTGCCAACGCCACGGGATGCTCCTCCATCTGGGGCGGTCCGGCGGCCACCTCTCCTTACACGGTGAATGCCGACGGCCACGGCCCGGCCTGGTCCAACTCGCTGTTCGAGGACAACGCGGAGCACGGCATGGGCATGCTTCTGGGTTATGAGGCTGTGCAGGACAAGGTCGTGGTCGATTCCGAGGCGCTCATCGAGTGCGCCGGAGCGGCCGGTGAGCTGGCCGACGCGGCCCGCGCGTGGCTTGAGGCCCGCACGGATGCCGAGGCCTCCAAGACGACGGCTGCGGCTTATGTGGCGGCCTTGACGACGGCGGCCGAGGGCACCGGCGAGGTGGCCGAGCTGGCGGCAGGCATCCTGGCCAACAAGGAGTACCTGACCAAGAAGTCCGTGTGGATCTTCGGCGGCGACGGCTGGGCCTACGACATCGGCTACGGCGGACTCGACCACGTGCTCGCCTCCGGCAAGGACGTGAACGTGTTCGTGTTCGACACCGAGGTGTACTCCAACACCGGCGGCCAGGCCTCCAAGGCCTCTAATCTCGGCCAGGTGGCGCAGTTCGCCGCCGCCGGCAAGGACGTGAAGAAGAAGTCGCTGGCCGAGATCGCCATGACCTACGGCTACGTGTACGTGGCTCAGGTGGCCATGGGCGCGAACCTCAACCAGACCATTAAGGCCATCACCGAGGCCGAGGCCTATCCGGGTCCCTCGCTCATCATCGGCTACAGCCCGTGCGAGATGCACTCCATCAAGGGCGGCATGACCAACTGTCAGACCGAGATGAAGAAGGCCGTCGACTGCGGCTACTGGAACCTGCTGCGCTTCAACCCCGAGGGCGCTCCGGGCAAGAAGCTCGTCATCGACTCGAAGGATCCGGCCGAGGGCGAGTACCAGAACTTCCTCATGAACGAGGCCCGCTACAGCCGCCTGACCCGCGAGTTCCCCGAGCGCGCCGAGGAGCTGTTCGCCGAGAACGAGCAGGCCGCCATGGCCCGCTGGTCGCACCTGCAGAAGCTTAAGGACCTCTACGCCGCCGAGTAGGTGCTCGCGGACAGATCGCCTCACCCGAAGGGAGTCGGCCTTTGCGCCGGCTCCCTTTTTCTACCCTTACCAGCTGGTAATCTTCCTTACTGAATTACCAGGGCGGTTACCTTCATGGTATCTTGTTGACCGCAGAACCGCTCCGTATATTTGTCCTTGCAAGAGCCAGGGCGCGGCCTTGGCTGAGTCGAGCAAGGAAAGTAGGGGGACGCAATGGACGATTCTCAGAACGTGTTCGAGCCGGGCGCTCTTTCGCGTCGCGGGTTTTTGAAGGGCAGTGCCGTCGCCGCTGTTTCGGCGGGGGCCCTGTCGTCTCTGGTCGCTTGCGCGCCGAGCTCTCCGGCCCCGAAGGAAGGCCTGGCCGGTACCGCCGGCGCCACATCGGTGGACGAGGGTATCTGGATTGCTGCAGCATGCTGGGACAACTGCGGCGGCCGCTGCGTGAACCGCGTGCTCGTGCGCGACGGCGAAGTGGTGCGCCAGGGCAGCGAGACTTCCCATGAGGACAGCTTCGAGTGGCTGCAGCAGCGCGGATGCCCGCGCGGGCGGGCACGGGCCCAGCAGGTCTTCGGCGAAGATCGGGTGAAGTTCCCCATGAAGCGCAAGAGCTGGCAGCCCGGCGGCGGTGCCAATGCCCACGGTGAGCTGCGCGGGCGCGACCAATGGGAGCAGATCAGCTGGGAAGAGGCCATCGACTACATTGCCCAAGAGGCCGAGCGCATCTACGGCGAGTTCGGCCCTGCGGCCGTCATCGGCACCAAGGCCTTGGCCGTGGGCAAGATTCTCCACCAGCTCGGCGGCCACATCTCCCTTTCCGATACGAGCTCCATCGGAACCTACGCCTTCAACATCGTAGCGCTCGGGCTTCCCTCCCAGGATCTGGGCGAGCTGAACGACCGCTTCGACAACAAGAACGCCGACACCATCGTGATCATGGGCGGCAACCCCGCCTGGTCCTCGGGCGGCTCCACCATGAACAACTTCAACGAGGCCCGCGATGCCGGCGTGCAGTTCGTCTACGTCGGGCCCTCTTACAACGCCACGGCAGCGTACTTCGAGGCCCGCTGGGTGCCGGTGCTGCCCGGCACCGATACGGCCTTCATGCTGGGCGTGTGCTACGAGATGATCGAGCAGGACGTGGTGGACTACGACTTCCTGAACACCTACTGCGTCGGCTTCGACGGCGATCACATGCCCGCCGACGCCACCCTGCAGGAGAACTTCCGCGGCTACCTGGTGGGCGACTACGACGGCACCCCGAAGACGGCCGAATGGGCCAGCGCCATTTGCGGAACTCCCGTAGAGGACATCCGCTGGTTCGCCGAGACCGTCGGTAAGGATCACAAGGTCATGCTCATGCACAACTACGCCTTGGCCCGCTGCGCCTCGGCCGACAACATCCCCCAGCTCTTCATGACCATGGGGGCCATGGGCGGGCACATGGGCAAGTCGGGCCATGCCTGCGGCGGTGCCTACAAGACCTACGCCGGCGCCGGCGGCCCCGCGCTGGTGAAGTTCGGCGAGACGGGCCTGCCGGCCACGAAGAACGCGCTGGCGGACACCATGCCCGAGCCGCTCATGTGGCAGTGCATCCGGGAGGGGCGCTACAACTCCACCGGTGCCGCCTACGGCGTGAACTTCAACGCCGAGGACATCAAGGAAACTGAGTTCAAGTGGCTCAACATCGAGGGGCGCAACACGTTGCAGACGGCGGTGGGCCTAAGCGATGCGCGGGAGGCCATCCAGAAACTCGATTTCGTCACCGACCTCGCCTACACCTTCGACACGTCCGCGGCCTATGCCGACATCGTGCTGCCCTGCGCCACGGAATGGGAGCGCGTGGGCGGCTTTGCGGGACACCAGCGCTCGCGCGAGACGGTGGTCGTCTACAGCCGCGTCACCGAGCCTCTGTGGGAGGCCAAGACCGAGTTCGAGATCGGGCGCATGCTCGCCGCGCGTTTGGGCATGGACCCCGACGAGCTGTGGCCCATCACCGAGGAGCAGGCGTTCTTCAACCAGATCGTCGGGTGCACCTATGTGGATGCCGCCGGCGAGGAGAAGCCCCTGGTGACGATCACCGCCGACGATATCGCGAAGTGGGGCGTGGACGCTGAGCCCCAGGAGGGCGACATCGCCCTGGACGACTTCCTCTCAGCGGGCTGCTACACGGTCAAGCGCGCCGAGGGCGACGGCTATTCCTACATCGGCTACAAGGACTTCGTGGACGACCCGGAAGCCAATCCCCGCGAGAGCGCCTCGGGCAAGCTGGAGATCTACTGCCAGTACAAGGGCGACATGCTGAACTCCATGGGCTACAGCCCCGCCGGTACCTTCAAGCCCTATCCCACCTATGTTGCCTCCCCCGAGGGCCGCGAGGGCATGTTCGCTGACCGCCAGATCGGCGGGGCGGCCAGCGAGTACCCGCTCATCGTGTACAACCCCCATTACCTGCGTCGTGCCCATGGCGTCATGGACAACGTGCCGTGGCTGCGCGAGGCATGGTCGGCGCCGGTGTTCGTGAGCGCCGCCGATGCGGCCGCGCGCGGCGTGGCCGACGGCGATACCGTGCGGGTGTACAGCGCCCACGGCTCGGTGCTGCGCACGGCCTCGGTGGTGGAGATGCTCATGCCCGGCTGCGTCGGCCTTCCCCATGGGGCCTGGGCCGATTTCAGCAAGGACGACGGCATCGACGTCGCCGGTATGGACAACGTGCTGTGCGGCTCGGTGACCAGCGGCATGGGCACCTCGGGCTACAACAATTACAACTGCAACTTCGAGAAGTACGAGGGCGAGGCGCTCGTGGCCGACTGCGAGCTGCCCTGCCGCACCGTCGCCATGGCGTAGGAGGGGACACTCATGACTCAGATAGGTTTTTACTACGATCAGACCCGTTGCGCCGGCTGCAAGACCTGCCAGGTGGCCTGCAAGGACAAGAACCGCCTGGGCGTGGGCCCGGTGCTGCGCAAGGTGGCGAGCCGCCAGGTGGGAACCTACCCGGCCGTGAAGCTGTACCATCTTTCCGCCTCCTGCAATCATTGCGAGAGCCCGGCCTGCATGGCGAAGTGCCCTACCGGGGCGCTCTCCAAGACCGACGAGGGAGCGGTAGTGCGCGACGCCGAGGCCTGCATCGGCTGCTCCAGCTGCGTGAACGCCTGCCCCTACGGGCACCCGCAGATCGATGAGACCACGGGGCTGTCGGTCAAGTGCGACGCCTGCTCCGAGTGGCGCGCCGCCGGCTACCTTCCCGCCTGCGTGGAGGCGTGCCCCTACCGGGCGCTCGATTTCGGCGACGTGGAGGAGCTGCGCGCCAAGTACGGCGCGGAGGCAGTGAGCTCCATTCCCGCCCTGGGCGAGGACACCACCGGCTCGCACACGCTCATCAAGGCGCGTGCCGCGGCCTTGGAAGACGAGGGCACGCCCGTGACCCTGTAGCCTTTCCCGTTCCCGAGCGATGCCGCAAGTCCGAGGTGGGCTTGCGGCTCGCCGGGGTTTCGGGATAAGCTGGCACGGGGCGCGGGAAGCGTGGGAAGAAGAAAGTTCGGAGGCATCTTATGGGGGATGGGGCAAAGCCGCGCCGCAGCCGGCCTTTGGTGGTGCGCTATATCGCTCTCATGACCGCGGTGGCGGTGGTGCTCGTAGCGCTGTTCGGCTGGATGTCCTATCAGGAGCAGTCGCGCCATATGGAGGAGCAGATGCTCGCCGAGGCCCGGATTCTGGAGAAATCGGTGCGGGCGACGTGGGATTTCATCGACTACGAACAGCCCAATATCAACTATGACCGCGACGGGACCTACAACTTCAAGGGGCTCTACTGCTCGCTGGTGGGAAAATCGGTGGGCAAGCTGTTCACCTTGAGCACCGACGGCCGCTACACGCTCCGCTATACGCGGCTCGATCCCCGCAACGCCCTCGATGCCCCCGACGAGTTCGAGCAGCGGGCCCTCGACGCGTTCTACCACGAGGGCGCCTCCGAGTACACGGGCTTTGTCAATGCCGCGGACGGTTCCCGGGAGTACCGCTATGTGGGGGCCATCTACCTCACGGACAGCTGCCTTGAGTGCCACGGTGCCCCGGCCGGCGAGCTGGATGTGACGGGCTTTCCGAAAGAGGGGCTTTCCGCCGGCGATATCGGCGGTGCGGTGAGCATTAGCATGCCGACGGATCTGTACCAGGCGGGCATCAACCGGAACACGGTGCTCATCATCGGCTTTTTCGTGCTCTTCCTCACGATCACATTTTTGGCGAGCCTGCTGTTCTTCCGCCGCCGCGTGACCGAGCCGCTCACGTCTCTGGAGGCCGCCGTGGAGCAGATGGGTCAGGGGAATTTCAGCACGCCTGTGCCGGAGGGCGGTTATTCCCGCGAAGTCGACGAGCTCGTGCAGGGTGTGAAGGCCATGGCCGGCGAGCTCGATTCGCTGTACACCACCCTTGAGGAGAAGGTGGGCTCGCGCACGCGGCTCTATCGCGAGGCCAACGAGATGCTGGAAGAACAGCGGGCCGCCCTGGCGCGCACCAACGAGCTTCTGGAGCAGACCAACGGCAAGCTCGCCCAGGAAAACGAGTACCGCACCAACATCGTGGCCATCTTGAGCCACGAGCTGCGGACGCCTTTGACCTCCATCCTCGCCTTCGTTGATCTGTGGGAGGCGTCGGGGGAGGAGCACAGCCCGGAGAGCCGCGAGTGCCTCGAGAAGATCAAGACCCAAAGCCAGGTGCTCCTCGAGATGGTGAACAACGCCCTCGATATGGTGCGGGTGGAATCCGGTGCGCTTGAGTTCGCCCGGGACCCCGTCGACGTGACCGACCTGGCGGCCGTGACCGTCGGCGCGGTCGGGCCCATTGCCGAGCAGAAGGGCGTGGGGGTCGACTTCGCCATCGCGCGCGAGGTCCCCCTCATCCGCGGCGACTGGGCGCAGCTGGAGAAAATCCTCACCAACCTGCTGAGCAACGCCGTGAAGTTCACCGGCGCCGGGGGCATGGTGTGGTTGAAGGCAAGTTATGACGGGCGGAGGCGGGAACTCACGCTTGCCGTCGAGGATGAGGGCATCGGCATCGCGAAGGAGCGGCAGGAGGGCATATTCGACCGCTTCGTGCAGGCCGACGCCTCCATTTCCCGGAAATACCGGGGCAGCGGCCTGGGGCTTTCCCTTGTGAAGAAGACGGCGGAGGCCCTGGGCGGGTCGGTATCGGTGGAAAGCGAGCCGGGGCGGGGGAGCACCTTCACCGTCACGCTGCCCGTCACCCCCATCGAGGAGGATGAAGATGAAGATTCTCATTGCTGACGACGAGCGGGACATCTGCGAGGCGGTGTGCAAAATCGTCGAGCGCGCGGGGCACACCTGCCTGTGCGTCTACGACGGCGCCCTGGCCCTCGCGGCCTTCGAGCGCGAGCAGCCCGATGTGGTCATCCTCGATGTGATGATGCCTGAGGTGAACGGGTTCGATTTGTGCCGCGATCTGCGCGCCCGCGACCCGCATGTGCCCATCATGATGCTCTCGGCGAAAAGCGACATCGTCGACAAGGGCGTCGGGTTCGCCGCCGGCTGCGACGATTACGTGGCAAAGCCCTTCAACAGCCAGGAGCTGGCCATGCGCATCGAGGCTTTGCTGCGCCGCGCCCGGCTGGCCGACGAGGGGCGCGAGCCGCGCCGGAGCCGTGCGGTGGTGCGCCTGGGCGACATGGAGATTCGCTTCAAGCGCAACGAGGTGCTCGTCCACGGCCGCTACGTCAACCTCACACCGAAGGAGTTCCAGATCATCGCGTTTCTCGCCAATCATGTGGGGGAGGTGTTCTCGGCCCAGGACATCATGGCCAACGTGTGGGGCGAGGCCTATCGGCCCGAGTCGGCGAGCATCGCCGTGTTCGTGCGCAAGATTCGCAACAAGATAGAGGACGACCCCAACAAGCCCCGCTACCTGCAAACCATCTGGCGCGAGGGCTACCGCCTCGGCGACGCCTCGATGATCGAGGGAGACTGACGAAGGAATCGCCGCGGCGCACGGCTTCGAAGCGCGGCGTGTCTGCGTTAGCATCTCGGGGCGCCTCAGCTCGAGAATGGGGTGCACCCACATTTCTACTCTCCTCGACAGCACTACAAAAATTTCCTGGGAGGTTTTCGGCAACGTTTGTTTGGCGCACGGGGCACGGCAGCGCTATAGGAGTCATGAGAAAAACCGTCAAATAGGGGACTGTTGCGCCGCGACCGGCTCTGGCTCGGGCTTGGCGGCAGGGAGGGGTCGTCTCGGCAGCGTGGTTGCGCAGAAATGCCGCACCAGAGACACAGTTTCTCTGCGCTAGACACAATTTCGGCTGAAATCCTTCCGTATTAGCTACATAGAACGTGGTATTCTTTCTGTGTTGGAAACAGTTACCTGATGAAAGCGGTGTTTTCCATGGCTGCAATTCGACGTAAAATGCTTCAGGTACTTGAACGCTGGAACGAAAGCAAGGCAAAGAAGGCCTTTCTGCTCGTGGGAGCGCGACAGACGGGAAAAACTTATATCGTGAGAGAATTTGCTCGCGAACACTTCGCTCATCTTGCCGAAGTGAACTTTCTGGAGGACGAGAAGGCCATTCGGGTTCTTTCGGAAGCACAGGATGCGGAAGACTTCGTCTCGCGTCTCTCTCTGATTTGCGGCATGCCTGTAATTCCTGGAGAGACGCTTGTCTTTCTCGATGAGATACAGGAGGCACCCGATCTTATTACCGCTGTGAAGTTCCTCGTCGAGGATGGCCGTCATCGGGTGGTGATCTCCGGATCGATGCTGGGTACCGAAATGAAGGGCTTTCGCTCTTTCCCGGTAGGCTATGTGCAGATCGAGCGCATGTTCCCTCTCGATTTCGAGGAGTTCTGCTGGTCGCAAAACGTGCCACAGGCGATCATCGACGACATCAGAGAGGCGTTTGATGCTCGAAAGGGGCTGGATGCAGGACTTCACGAGAGGCTTTCCGGCTTGTTCAGGTACTTTGTAGCTATTGGTGGAATGCCTGAGGCGGTGAGTGCGTATCTCGACTCCTCCTACGACATGATGGCGGTGCGCGCTGTTGCTTCGCAGATCGTGGAGCAGTATCGGTTCGATATCGCGAAATATGCCCAAGGTCGCGCACCGCAGATTCGGCGGGTATTCGATGCCGTCCCCTCGCAACTCGATAAGGTGAACAAGCGCTTTCGCATGGACGCTTTGAAAAGCGGGGCCGTGTACGATCGCTACGCCAACGATTTCGCGTGGCTCATCGATGCGGCGGTTGTGCTGCCGACTTATCAAGTGAGCGAACCGAAACGCCCGCTTAGGCGAACGGCCCAAGAGAACAAGTTCAAGCTTTACGAGGCCGACACGGGGCTCTTGCTATCGCAGTACGCGCCCCAGACAATGCTGGATGTCATCGCCGACGCACCCTCGGTGAACTTCGGCTCGGTCTACGAAAATGCCGTCGCCCAGGCGCTCAGTAACGAGAACCCCGATCTGTTCTATTTCTGCAGCAGCCGAAAGGGCGAGGTGGATTTCATCGCGCAGCGCAACGACGGCGCTCTTGTGCCCATTGAGGTCAAGTCGGGGAAGGACTACAAGCTGCATACGGCTCTCAACAATTTGTTGGGCACGCACGACTTCGAGATAGGGGAGGCCTGCGTGCTCTCCTCGGCGAATGTGGAGCGGCGTGAGCGCGAGGGTAAGCCCATATGGTATCTGCCTCTTTACATGGCGTTCTGCATTGCCGAGCAAACAAGTGGCACCTTCGGCTCCATGCATCTGGCTCCTCCGACGTTTTAGAAGGCCCACGACGTTCTGAAGCGTTTACGCCGGGGCGGCTTCCAGGTCGAGGTCGGAGGCTGCGGCGGCTGGTTCGGCCAGACGGTCGGCAGCGGCCTTGCGCAGGCGCAGGACCACATAGGCGCCCATGACAACCGAGTACACGGCGATGGAAAGCACGGCCACCTCGTTGCCGGCCACAGCACTGGGCATGAGCAGCAGCGCCAGATGCACGTAGGTGAGCACGTAGAAGGGATAGGCGAGCCGCTGCACGCGCTTCCAGCTGGCCGCCTTCATGGCGTGCTTCACGCGCTGGGCCGAGGTGACCCACAGCACCACCATGAGCGCGGTGATGAGCGCCGCGAGCCCCAGGGAGAAGGCCAAGTTGCCGGAGAAGGCGCTCGCCAGGCGCGGCAGGTAGGAGGCGCCGTAGAAGGCGATGTGCCCGCAGGCGAAGATGCAGGCGAGGATGGACAGCTGCCGGCGGATGGGCATGAGGTGGGTGCGCAGCGGGTTCCCCTCGCCGAGCACGCCCACGAACATGACCACGGTGAACAACAGGAAGGCCAAAGCGCAGCGCTGCATGAGCGGCTGGAAGTAGGACCAGGCCTCGCCGCGCACGCCGGCGGACACGCCCCAGAAGTACAGGGCCACGAGCGCCACAGCGCAGACATAGAACGGGACGGGGTGCTTCTTCAAGGGTTTCGCACAGGCCCAGACAAGGGCAAAGGACACAACGAGGGCTACGATAAATCGCATGATGACTCCTTCAATTCAGATAGACCGATTGCAACGACTATCTCCCTCTGCTCGATAAGGTACCACAGGAGGAATTATCCGGCAACGAGAATTGTTTGAGCGGTCTTAGTCTTGAGAAATACGCTTGGAAATCTAGAATACACCAATAGGACACTATTACAGCAGAGAGAAGATGCGAAAGAGAGAGTAATTACTTGCAATATTGGGCATCAATAGTAGTTGACTGTCCTAGATTTGCATGATAGTATGGGCGCTGTAACCGTCATACAAGTTTAGGACGGTTGCACCTATGCATGGGTCGTACTGGAGAAAAGAGGGGAAACGACCTTGCCGAGGGAGCTTTCCCTGCGATCGGAAGAGGAGGGTCATGTATGAGTAATGAACTGACTCGACGCAGCTTCGTCAAGTGGGGCACTGCCACTGCGGGCGCCACGGCGCTGGCAGGGCTTACCTCCTGCGCTCCCGCAAAGGAAGAGGAGCTTTCGGAGACGGGCGGCACAACCCAGGATTTCGGTTATCCCGGCGAGAAGGGCAACGGGCAGTGGCTCACGGGGGCCTGCATGAACAACTGCAGCTGCGAGCACTCGCGCTGCCTTCTGCGGGTGTACGTGGAGGACGGCGTTCCACTGCGTATCCGTACCGACGAGGAGGAAGACTCCATTGAGGTTCCCCAGCGCCGAGCCTGCCCGCGCGGCCGCGCCCAGATCAGCAACATGACCTCCCCGGCGCGCATCAAGTATCCCATGAAGCGCAAGGGTTGGAGCCCCGACGCCCCCAATGGCGAGATGCGCGGTCGTGATGAGTGGGAGCGCATCAGTTGGGACGAAGCGCTCGACTATATTGCCGCGGAGATGCAGAAGGCCTACGATAATTGGGGCCCGAAATCGATCCTCGCTGCCGCCTATAGTGATATCGGCGAGGAATACTTCGATCCCATTGTGTGCCTGCTGAACGCCAAGGGTGGCGCGGTACATCATGACTTGGGCACGGTGTCGCTGGGCTCGTGGCCCTGTGTGGAGCTGTTCATGACTGGCAGCATCTTCGAGGCTCCTGATGCCTTGAGCCTCGCCGAAAGCCAGCTGCACTTCCATTTCGGCAACAACTGGGCGGCGAACAAGGCCGGCAACACATCGCTTCAACTGAATTACGCCAAGGAACAGGGCGGCAGGCTTGTCATCATCGACCCGTGGCTCAACCAGACGGCTGCCGCCATCGCCGATGAGTGGGTGCCCATTCTGCCCGGTACCGATACGGCGTTCTGCCTCGGTATGATGTACCACCAGGTGGAGAACAACCTGCAAAACCAGGAGTTTCTGGACACCTACTGCGTGGGGTTCGATGCCGAGCATATGCCCGAGGGGGCGGACCCCAAGGAGAACTTCAAGGACTACCTGCTGGGCACCTACGACGGTGAGCCGAAGACGCCGGAATGGGCCGAGGCTATCTGCGGTGTACCTGCGGCCACTACGCGCCGTCTCGCCGAGGAGATCGCTAAAACCGAGAAGGTCGATTTCTTCGCTGGTCAGTCCACCACCAAGATTCCCGCTGGCGAGATGTTCGGTCAGGCTTTCTACACCTTGGCCTTCATGCACGGCGTGGGAACCCCGGGCAACTATGTGGGATGGCTCGGTATGCACGAGCACGGCTATTCCACTACACCCTACTGCTTCGCGGGGGATGCCTCCAACGGTGCCGGCAAGAACCCTGTCAACCCGCTGGCTCCCCCGGTCATCGTGCTTGTGCCCAATTGGGCTGAAATTACCGACAAAGACTCCTGGGAAAAGGTGGACTACACCGAGTGCTGGCAGTCCATTCTCGACGGGGCCTACGGACGCGACACCTGGCCCGGCGGCAAGAAGCCCCTTGACATCCACGTCATCTACACGGGCGGCTACGAGAACAGTCTGAACTCGCTGCCCAACGCGAATGCCGGCATCAAGGTCTTCCGCAAAGTCGATTTCGTGTGGGGCGCCGCGCCCTTCTTCGATGCCTCGCGCCAATACTGCGACATTGTGCTGCCCGTGGCAACGTGGTGGGAGAAGGGCAACATAGCCTGGAGCGTGAATGCCGAGACGGTGTACTGGGCCGACCGCATTATGGAGCCGCTGTACGAGGCGCGCCCTGAGACCGAGATCGCCGAAGAGCTGGCGAGCCGCCTCGGCCTCGATCCGAAGGCCGTAAACACCATGACCGACGCCGAGCGCACCTACTATTCCTTCGCCGGCGCCATCAAGATGACCGACCAGGCAACGGCAGCATACGAGCCGCTGTTCACCATCACCCAGGAAGACATTAACGCCCTGGGCGTGGAGGGCGAACCGCAACAAGGCAGCATCACCATCGCCGAGTTCAAGGAAAAGGGCTGCTATAAGACCCAGCGATCCAAGGGGGACGCGCTCACCTATCGGCCGTTCGAGGCATTCATCGCTGATCCGGTAGCCAATCCCGCTGCCACGGCATCGGGCAAGTTCGAGATTTACAGCGCGACGCTCTCGGCAGTTGTAAGTTCGCTGGGCTATTCCGCCATTCCGCCCATCGCGAAGTGGCAGATCGGCGACCCCGAGCAGGGTGCTGGTACTCAGACCGACGCCTATCCGCTGCTGCTGTGGACGCCGCACTCCCTGCGTCGCTCCCATACGGTGAACGACAACGTTGTCTCGCTGCGCGAGGCATTCCCCCAAGAGTGCTTCATGAGTACCGTGGATGCCGAGGCCCGGGGCATCAAGAGTGGGGACACAGTGTTGATGACGAGCCCCTACGGCAAAGTGCTGCGCCCGGCCAAGGTGCTGCCCACCATTGTGCCCGGTGCCGTGGCGCTGCAGGACGGCGCCTGGATTCGCATCGACGAGGAGACGGGCATCGATTTGGGTGGCGATCCGAATATTCTTCAGGCGCCGAAGGCGTCGGGGCAAGCCTCCCAGTCGTGGACGGGCACGCTCGTGCAGGTGGAGAAATACGATGGGCCGCTGACACTTAAGCCCGACAAGGACATGCCTATAGTTATGCCTGTAGGCATTGAGGAATAGGGGGCGCATCATGACTCAATACGCATTTCATTTGGATGGTGGCAAGTGCACTGGTTGTAAGACGTGCCAGGTTGCATGCAAGGAAACGTATAAGTTGCCAGTGAGCAACCTCTACCGCAAGGTGTACAACTACCAAGGTGGCTCATGGAAACCCACTGAAGCTGGCCACTATGTACCCGACGGTGTGTTCGGTTATTTTGTGTCTCTGGCCTGCAACCACTGCTCGAGCCCGGCCTGCGTGGCGAACTGCCCCACCGGTGCCATGCAGAAGGACGAGGAGACCGGCATCGTTTGGACCGATCACGACGTGTGCATCGGCTGCAAGACCTGCGAGACCGCTTGCCCCTATGGCGCGCCGACCTACGGCGAGGAAGAGGGCTACATGTTGAAATGCGACATGTGCCGCGGCGAAGTGGCCGCGGGCGGCAAGCCTATCTGCGTAACCGGCTGTCCCATGCGCGCGCTGGACTTCGGCACTCGCGAGGAGATGATCGAGAAGTACGGCGAGGGAGATGTTGAGGTGGAGCCGCTGCCTGCCGACACCACGGGCCCCAACCTGATCCTGACGCCTCATCGCGACGCTCAGAAGTCGGGATCGGGCACTGGCTCAGTGGTCAATCTCGAGGAAGAGCTGTAGCGGTTTCCGGGAAGATACTCGCTCGGTGCGAGAGGACTGCGAGGGGCGCAGATCGCTGCGCGAAGCAGTAACCGTTGCGGCAGGATCTGTGCCCCTTTCATGAACCTTTCCAATACCGAGAAGAATGCTTTCCAACCCTGTATAATCCCACGTTAAGGCGGGCACCGGACAGATTCACCCCCCTCCCTCCCGATTTGCCCGGTGCCCCGCCCTTTCTTTTTTCCGAGGTGCCCCATGAACACTCCTTTTGATTCCGATACGCTGGCTGCGGCCGAGGTCTGCTTTGCTGTCGCCTCGCAGTTGCTGTACCTTGAGCCGGAGATCGCGCCGGTGGCCGAGCAGGTCGCAAGCCGTCAGTTCGCGAGCGCTCCCTTTGGCGAAGGTAACGACGATGAGCGGCAGGGCCTGCATCTTCTTGACGGGTGGTGTGCAGTCGCCCTGAACGCATCCGAGGTGCCCGAGGAGGCAAGCGCCGACGAAGCGGCCGCGCGTCTCGTGGAAAGCCCCGCATTCGCCGAAGCCGTGGCTGAATTGCGCCGCGAATGGCTGCGCCTGTTTGTCGGCCTGGGCACGCCCGAGGCGTCGTGCTTAGAGTCGTTCTACGTGGAGCCCAACAGCCATATGTTCGGTAAGAACGTCATCGCCGTGCGCGAGGCCTATCGCCGCCATGGCCTTGAGATTGAGCGACTGCACCGCGAGCCTGATGACCATCTAGGCCTCATGCTGGGCTTTCTCTCGCGCCTGATGGCCGAGGAGCGCGAGGCCGTCGAGGCCGGCGATATGCAGCAGGGCGCTGCACTCGCTGACGAGCAGGACGCGTTCCTGACCGAGCATGTCCTTCCCTGGCTGGCTCCGTGGCGCTATGCTGTCGAGAAATACGCGCGCACCGATTACTACCGTGGTGTCGGAGCGTTCGTTTTCGGCCTGATTGCCTGTTATGCCGAGCGTTTCGGCATTCGCTTCGACGGAAAGGCCAGCGCGTTCAAGCGGAGGAAGTAGCGTCGGTGCCTTTGAGGGGAGGCGCGTATGTTGGGGACGTTCGTGGTGCTGTACCTGTTTCTAGGCGGATGCGGGGCTGCCGCGCTGTTCGTGACGGCTGTATGGTCGCTGCTGTTCCATCGCACGGAAACGCGCACCTTCCAGCAGAGCCGCGCCTTCTGGGATCTGGCGGGGAAGCTTTACCTCGCTAGTTTCGGGCTTCTGGCTCTTTCGGCATTCTGCCTGCTTCTTGATCTTGGTAGCCCCCACCGCTTCTTCCTGTTGTTCCTGCGCCCGACGGCATCGCTGCTGTCGGCGGGCTCGTTCGTGCTGTTGGCGGCACTGCTCGCCTCAGGCTGCTTGGCAGCGGTTCATGCTCTCGGCTGGCCTGCGCCCTCATGGGCGCGCAAGGGGTTGGAAGCGCTTTGTGCGGTGCTGGCGACGGTGCTGATGGTATATACCGGCCTGTACCTGGCGTGGATGGAAGCCGTGCCCCTTTGGAGCAATGGGGCGCTCCCGGCTTTGTTCGCGCTCTCGTCGCTCTCTTCGGGAATGGCTGCAGTGCTTCTCGCGGCGCCTTTTGTGCGCGATTGGGCACTTTTGTCCGGCTGGATAGGCGGCTTGCACCGGGCGCATCTGGTGGTCCTGGGACTCGAGTTTCTGGCGCTTGTCGTCTTTCTCGCCCTGGCCGCGATAAACCCATTCGCCGGTCCGGGCCTCGCGCAGCTTGTTTCGCCCGATGGCCAAGCCCCCTGGTTCTTCGCGGGGTTCGTACTGGGCGGCATCATCGTTCCCTTCGCCGCTGAAACGCTGCGCCCCTTCACGGGCCGTGTCGCGCCCGTGGCCGCATCCGAGGTGCTCTGCCTCTTCGGAGGACTGATTCTACGGTTCTGCCTGGTGCTGGCCGGAAGTCACTGGCTCGGGTGATACAATGCGAGCCGATGTGAAACCGACGCGCCCGATGGGCGCGCAAGCAGGAAGGCACAGGAGAGCCCATGGCCCTGTTCGAGATAGACGAATCAAGCGGACTACCCGTTTGGGTGCAGCTGCGCAACCGGTTCGTGTATCTCATCAAGACGGGCCACTACCAGCCGGGCGACCAGCTGCCCAGCGTGCGCACCCTGGCCGCCGAGGCCGCCATCAACTACAACACCGTGAGCAAGGTGTACGTCAATTTGGAAAGCGACGGCTACGTCGAGTCCGTGCGCGGCCGGGGCGTGTTCGTGCGCGACATCGGCGGGAAGGCCGATGACGTGCGTTCCATCGCCGACACCGAGATCGAGGGCTGCATCCGGCGCTGTCTGGCCCTGGGAATGACCATAGACGAGGTCACCCTGCGCATGATGGACGTGGCCCACCGTTTGAAGGACGAAAAGTCCTGATCCTCGAAGAGGGGAGAGTTCCATGCTAAACCGCACTGCGAAGACCGAGCGCGAGGGCCGCACCCGTCGCGCCGCCGGCATCGAGAAATACAATTCTAACGTCGACCGTCGCACCTCCCAAAACGGGCCGCTTATTTTCTCGGCCTTCATCGCTGTGGTGGTGTTCTCCTGCGTGTTCGTGGGCGGGTTCGCGCTGATGGGGGAATTCAACGTCTGGTGGCTTTTGGGCGCGCTGGTAGTGGCCTGGGCTGCCACCATGTGCGTGCACATCGCCATGCAGTGGGAGAAGGTGGTCATCTTCCGCTTCGGCAAGTTCGACCGCATGGCGGGGCCTGGGTTGTATTTCACCATTCCCTTCATTGAACAGACGGCGCTCAAGGCCGATCAGCGCATCATGGTCACCGGCTTCGGCGCCGAGGAGACCTTGACGAGCGATCTTGTGCCCATCAATGTGGACGCCGTGCTGTTCTGGATGGTGTGGGACGCGAAGAAGGCGTGCCTGGAGGTGGAGAACTACTACAACTCCGTGTCGCTGGCGGCCCAGACGGCCCTGCGCGATGCCATCGGACGAGCGAGCGTGTCGGAGGTGGCTATCCGCCGCAACCAGCTCGACCAGGAGCTGCAGGAGGTCATCGAAGAGCGCACGAGCGTGTGGGGCATCACCGTCATGTCCGTGGAGATTCGCGACATCGTTATCCCGCAGGAGCTGCAGGAGGCCATGTCCGCCGAGGCCCAGGCCGAGCGCGAGAAGAACGCCCGCATGGTGTTGGCCGAGGTTGAGAAGGACATCTCCTCGATGCTGGTGGACGCCGCCAATGTGTACGACGAGAACGAGTTGGCGGTGCGGCTGCGTACCATGCACCTGCTGTACGAGTCGGTGAAGAACTCCGGCGGCACGGTGGTCATTCCGAGCGCCTATTCCGAGGGCTTCGCCGACGCCGGCCTCGACCGCGCTCCGGACAGTCTGAAGAGCGGAAAATAGAACGTTCGAAACCGGCTGTCTCCCGCGGTCGGGAGGGCAGACCAAGGTCTGCCCCTACGGGGTGTTGCGATAGGTTGTTCTGCGTTGCGCGAGCCTTCTATCCGTAGGGGCGGACCTTGGTCCGCCCTTGAAGCGTGGGAGGCATTCAGCCGAAGTACTGCTCGTGCCAGATGAGGAAGCAGTAGGCTGACCAGATCTTCTTCATGTGGGAGCAAGCGCTGCGCTGGTGCTCGTCGAGCAGGGCATTCAAACGTTCGGTGTGGAAGAGGCGACGGGCGCGCTCGCTGTTCAGCACCTCGCGGACCTGGGCGTTCCACGGCTCTTCCCTCAGCCACTGGGCGAGCGGGGTGATGAAGCCCTGCTTGGGCATGGCGGCCGTGGCTTGCGGCAGCATGCGGGCCGCGGCGGCGCGCAGGGCGATTTTCGTCTCGTGGCGGCCGACGCGCTGGGCGGCGGGAAGCGTGCTCGCCAGGGCGAACACCTCGCGGTCGAGGAAGGGAACGCGCAGCTCCAGCGACGACGCCATGGACATCTTGTCCGCCTTCAGGAGGATGTCCTGCTGAAGCCAGGTGAGAATGTCGGCGGTCTGCATGGCCGTGACCTCGTCGGGCGCATCCCCACACGCTTTCCCGCTGCCTACGATTTCCGCGAACAGGGGCGCTGTGAGCTCCCAGGGTGCCGGGGCCGCCGCGCATCGGGCGCCCACCTCCGGCGCCAAGAGCCCCAGCGCTTCGGCCCAGGCGAAATTGTACTCCAATCGGATATAGCGCTCGGGTAGCCCATGGGCCCCGCGCAAAAGGAAGCGCCGCCCGTGGGTGCCCTCGGGCAGGTGCCGCGCGGCGGCGCTCGCGGCCCGGCGCATGGGTACGGGCACGGCCATGTAAGGCGCAAAGGCGAGGCACTCCTGGTAGTAGGGATAGCCGCCGAACAGCTCGTCGGCCCCTTCGCCCGACAGCACCACCTTCACTGACTCGGCGGCCATGGCGCACAGGTGGTACAGCGGCACCGCCGAGGGGTTCGGCAGAGGCTCGTCCATGGCGTACTGCACGGCGGGCACCGAGGCGAAGAACTGCTCGGCGCCGAGAATGCACCCCTCGTTCGGCAACCCGGTGGCCCGGGCGAAGGTTGCAGCGGCCTCCAATTCCGAAAAGCGCCCCTCGCCCCAGCCGATGGTGAACGTGCGCGCCTCCATGATGCGGGCGGCCTCCCGGGCCACGAGGCTGGAATCCACCCCGGCCGAGAGGAAACAGCCCACATCTACGTCGGCGATGGCATGGGCCGCCACCGACTCCCGCAAGGTAGCCTCGATGGCCTCGGCGCTCTCCTCCAGACTGCGGCTCGCATCGGGGACGAAGCGCGGGGCGAACCATCGGCCGCATTCGGCGCGGCCGTCGCGCCATCGCAGCCAATGGCCGGCGGGCAACTTGCGGACGCCTTCGAACAGGGTCTCCTCGTCGGGCAGGTACTCCATGCACAGCCAATGGGCGAGTCGCCGCTCGTTCAGGCTCCGGTGCGCGCGCGGATGCGTGATCAGCCCCTTGATCTCGGAGCCGAACAGGATGCGCTCGCCTTCCACGGCATAGTAGAGGGGCTTGATGCCGAAGGCGTCGCGCGCGCAGAAAAGCTCTCCTGCGGCTGGGCGATACAGAGCGAACGCGAACATGCCGCGCAAGCGGTCGAGCACCCCTTCTCCCCACTGCTCGAACCCGTGGAGTATCACTTCCGCATCGCCCTGGGTGGAGAAGGTGTGACCTGCGGCGATCAGCTGCCGGCGTAGTTCCTGGTAGTTGTAGATTTCGCCGTTGAAGACGAGCACGAGCGAGCGATTCTCGTTATAGAGGGGCTGGTTCGCACCGGCCAGATCGATGATGGCCAGGCGCCGGAAGCCCAAGGCGGCGCGGCCGTCGCTGAAATACCCTTCCGAATCGGGCCCGCGATGGGCGATGGCATTGGCCATAGCGACGATGGTGGCGCGGTGGTCGTAAGTCTGGTCGTTCTCGTCGATAAAGCCGACAAAGCCGCACATAAGGGATCCTTCCTGAAAGCTCGTGCCGAAAAACGTGGAAAACTTGCCAAGCTTCTGACCTGGTGATATCGAAGGAAATCTCAGGTCAAAAGGCTAGTTTCGAAGTGACAAGTTTTTCGAGGTTTTCGGCGGCCGCCCGGCACGCATGATGACGCAGTCGGCTAGTACGTCCAGGGCGTCTACCACGGGAAGTCCTGCCGCCCGCGTCACGCCGCCGAAAGCCAAGGACAGCTCGGTGCAGCCGAGCACGACGCCGTCGCAGCCCGCTGCGCGCAGCGGGGCCGCCAGCGCCTCGAGAGCCGCTGGCTCTACGAATCGCCCCGCCTTCACTTCGTCAAAGATGATGCGGTTCGCCCGCGCTTGCGTGGCGCTATCCGGGTAAAGACAGTCCACGCCGAGTCGTGCGGCCTCGTGCCCGTACAGATCGGCGGCCACGGTGCCGCTTGTGGCCAGCACGCCGATGCGCGCCAAGCCCACAGCGGATGCGGCGGCGGCAGTCTCGCGCACCATGTGGACGACGGGGATGCCCAAGGCGCCCTGCAGTTCGTCGAAGAAGCCGTGGGCCGTGTTGCAGGGCAGCGCCAGAAGATCGCAGCCGCAGGCTTCCAGAAGCTGACCGTCCTCGATAAGCGCTGCGAGGGGAGAGCGGTCGCTTCGCCCCAGCAGGAATGCCGTGCGATCGGGGATGGCCGTGTCGTTGAAGGCAAGGGTGCGCACGTGGTCCTGGTCGCAGCGGGCCTCGGTGCGCTCGACGAGCCGCTGCAGGAAGTAGGCCGTGGCCGCAGGTCCGGTGCCTCCGAGCACGCCTACCAAGAGCCCGCTCATGATGCTGCTTTCGCGCGGGCCGCCAGCCTGTCTGCCAACGGGAGCTCCGGCGAGACGCAGGCAACGCACTCGTCGTCTTTGCCGGAGACAGTCCCCTTCGTACGGCGATCGACTATGGCCCCGGCACCTTCCAAATCTTCCACTGCTTTCTCCCGGGCCCGCTTATCTGCCATGGCGGCCCGGCAGGTCTTCCATTGGCGGAACGCGAAAACGAGCGGATACAGGCGCCGACGCAGGCTCTTCTCGGCCGGGTAGTCCAGCGGGTCGGCATCGCGGCCCAGCGCGTACAGCCCCCGCACCTCCTGACGCAGGGCGTCGTCGCGGATGTAGTCGAGCAGGATGGCCTTGGGCGCCACGGTGTAGAGCGACTCGCCCCGGGCTATCGTGAGCCCTTCGGGCAGGGGTCGGCCCAACACGAGGTCGTCCATGAGCCAGCGGGCCACGTTGTCGCCGGCGGCGGTCACATAGTAGTTGCTGCGGCCCAGACGCGTGTTTATCTCGAGGAAGCGATGGCTGTCGTCGCGCGGGTCCACCTTGATGTCGAAGTTCGCGAACCCGGTGTAGCTCACGGCCTCCAGAAAGCGCGCGGCCTCGGCCACGATCGTCTCGTCGGTGCGGCTCACGATGGCGAGCGGGTTGCCCACGCCCATGGGCCGCATATCTTCCAAAAGCGTCTGTCCGAAAGAGGCGAAGCGCACCTTTCCGTTCTGGTCAGAGTAGGTAGTGAGGATGCGCATGCTCGTGTCGTCGCCGGGGATCATCTCCTGGATGAGGAACTTCCCCTCGTAGCGGCTGCTCTGCACGGCCGCAAGCGTCGCCCGAAGCTCCGTCGCGTCGCGCAGGAAGAACACCTTCTGCTTCCCGGGGAAATCGGCGTAGTGGTAGGCCGCCGAGGAAGCGGGCTTGGCCACCACGGGGAAGGAGAAGGGAAGCGCGAGGGCGGCCGGGTCGTCGCCGCCCGTGCGGGCATCGAACACCACGGTGCGCGGCGCGGGCACGCCGACTTCCGCGCACAGTTCGTAGAAGCGATCCTTCTCGGTGAGCCGGTTCAGCAGATCTTCGCCAATGTAGGGGATGATGAAGGACTTCTCCAGCACGGCACGGTTCTCAACGATGAGCCGCACGTACCAATCGCCGCAGCCGAGCAGAAGCAGCGGGCGGTCGCTGCTTCTGCTCGGCAGTGTTGGCCAAGGTGGAGAGGAGCACCGCCGGCCGTTCCAAATGCGGCACCACGCGGTTCACAAGGATGGAGGAGTCGCCGCACATGTGGCAGTCGGCCTGGGAAAACACCAAGGGCACGATGCCGTAAGCCTCGTGGAAGGCCCGGGCGAGGCTGTAGGCGCCGATGTCTCCGCCGAGGATCACCGGCAATACATCGGGGGCGTCGATATTCTCCATAGGGCTCATCTCCTGACCTTTGCTCGTCTGCGTTCAGGAGAAATGATAGGAAAGCCCTCCATTACGCTTCCCATAGCAAATGCTGACGAAAGCGTAAGGAGGGCGTAACTTTTCCTTACGGCGGGACGATGCAGCTCTCTGGCGGGGGCACACCCCGTGCTCAAGCAATGGCTCGCTCGGCGGAACAGGACATTTAGTCCTGTTCCGTTCGCTGCGCAACCTGCGCGCGGGGCGCGCCCCCGCCAGAGAGCCGCATCGCGAGCCCGTTCGGGGCCGAAAGCCTTATTCCTCGACGAGCTGTTCCAGGGCGGCCAGTTTCACGCAGCAGGTGAAGACATCCATGGCGGCGTCAAGCTCTTCCAAGGGCGGCAGCGAGGGTGCGATACGGATGTTGGAATCGGCCGGATCGTCGCCGTAGGGCCAGGTGGCGCCGGCATCCGTCATGGTAACACCAGCGTTCTTCGCCAGCTCCACGATGCGGCGCGCCGTGCCAGCGGGCCCCTCGAAGCTCACGAAGTAGCCGCCGCGCGGATTGGTCCATGTGGCGATGCCGGCCTCGGCAAGCTCCTCGGCCAGTTTCTTTTCGACGAGCTCGAACTTCGGGCCCATGAGCGCGCCGTGAGCGGCCATATGCTCGGGCAGGCGCGCGCCCTCTTCCAGGAAGCGGGCGTGACGCAACTGGTTGAGCTTGTCGTGGCCGATGGCCTGAACGCCCAAGTGCCGCTTGATCTCGGCTATGTTGGCGGGGCTTGCGGCCAAAGCGGCCACGCCCGCGCCGGGGAAGGTGATCTTCGACGTGGAGCCGAACTTCAGATAGCGATCGGGGTTGCCCGCCTCGCGGCAGGCTTCGGCGATATCGAGCACGATGTCCTGCTCGGCTGGATCGCCGGAGAAATGGTGCACGGCGTAGGCGTTGTCCCAGAAGATGCGGAAATCGTCGGCGGCGCACTCCATGGCGGCGAGGCGGCGCACCGTCTCATCGGAGTAGGTGATGCCGGAGGGGTTCGAGTACTTCGGCACGCACCAGATGCCCTTGATTGCGTCGTCGGCGACGACGAGGCGCTCCACTTCTTCCATATCGGGGCCGTCCTCGCAAAGGGGGACGGGAATCATCTCGATGCCGAGATCTTCGCAAATAGAGAAGTGACGGTCGTAGCCGGGGACGGGGCAGAGCCATTTCACCTCGGGCAAGCGCCCCCAGGGCGTACTTCCCAGGGCCCCGAACACCAGGTAGCGCACCATGGCGTCGTACATGGCCGTGAGGCTCGCATTGCCGAGCACGATGACGTTCTCTGGCTCATCGTCCAGAAGCGCCGCCATGAGCCGCTTCGCCTCGGGGATGCCGTCGAGCACGCCGTAGTTGCGGCAGTCGGTGCCGTCCTCGGCGGCAAGGTCGGCTTCGGAGTCCAGCACGTCCAGCATAGGCAGGGACAGCTCCAGCTGTGCGGCCGAGGGCTTGCCGCGGGCCATGTTCAGCTTGAGGCCCCGGGCCGCCATCTCGCCGTAGCGGGCGCGCACCTCGGCGAGCTCGGCCTCCAATTCCGCCTTGGACATCTCTGCATAGCGCGGCATATTCCGTCCTTTCGCCGTAAAACTGCTCGTCTGCATAAGATACGGAGTGTCACTCCATCACGGTAAAGTATAATCCCAAAGGTCAATGAAACGACACGGAATATGGCGCTTCGCAAGAATGGCTGGCCATACGGTGTCGGTTTCGGCAGGGCGGCGTTGGGGGCTGGCCCGCTGGCGCCTCTTGCCGAAACCGACCCTGGGAGTTCCAAACGTGTTGCAAGGATTCTCGCGGAAGGGGAAACATGATCGAAAGCGATATGCAAGTCGTACTCGCCATGCTGCTCTACTTCGTCGTAGTAGTGGTCATCGGCTTTGTGTACGCCAAGCGCTCCAACTCGTCGTCCGAGGAGTACTTCCTCGGCGGCCGCGGCCTGGGACCGTGGCTCACGGCTCTGTCGGCCGAAGCGTCGGATATGTCGGGGTGGCTTCTCATGGGCCTGCCCGGCGTGGCCTACTTCACCGGCGCGTCGGATGCCATGTGGACGGCCATCGGCCTGGCCATCGGCACCTATCTGAACTGGAAGTTCGTGGCCAAGCGCCTGCGCAAGTACTCCGAGAAGGCCGGCAACGCCATCACGGTGCCCGACTTCTTCTCCAATCGCTTCCATGACACGAAGCACATCCTCATGACCATCGCCGCGGTCATCATCCTTCTGTTCTTCACCATCTACACCGCGTCCTGCTTCGTCACCGTGGGCAAGCTGTTCGCCACGCTGTTTGGCTGGGACTACGGCGTCATGATGGTCATCGGCGCCATCATCGTGTTCCTCTATACCTTCATGGGCGGCTACCTCTCGGTGTGCACCACCGACCTCATTCAGGGCATGCTCATGTTCTTCGCGCTGGCCACCGTGTTCATCGGCTCTGTCACGGCGGCCGGCGGCGTGGAAAACACCGTCGCCTTCCTGCAGAACATCCCCGGCTTCCTCTCCGGCACCGAAATCGCCACGCCTTTGCTCGACGAGGCGGGCAACCAGCTCATCGAGGGCAACGAGCCTATGTTCGGCCCGGCCGGCACCTACGGCATCATCACCATCGTGAGCGGCCTGGCCTGGGGCCTCGGTTACTTCGGCATGCCCCAGGTGCTCATCCGCTTCATGTCCATCCGCCACTCCGACGAGATCAAAAAGTCGCGTATCATCGCCATGATCTGGCTCGTGGTGTCCCTGTCCTCGGCGGTGTGCATCGGCCTTATCGGCCGCGCGGTCATCCCGACCGAGTTCCTCACCCAGTCGGCGGCCGAGTCGGTGTTCATCGTGCTGTCGAAGATGCTGCTGCCGAGCTTCTTCTGCGGGCTCGTGGTCTCGGGTATCTTCGCGGCGGCTATGAGCTCCTCTTCCAGCTACCTGCTCATCTCCGGCAGTGCCGTGGCCACCAATATCTTCAAGGGCCTCATCAAGCGCGATGCCACCGACAACCAGGTCATGATCGTGGCCCGCATCACGCTCACGGCCATCCTGCTTCTGGGCATCTTCCTGGCCATGGACCAGAACTCCTCCATCTTCGACATCGTGTCCTACGCCTGGGCCGGCTTCGGCGCGTCGTTCGGCCCGCTCATGCTGTGCTCGCTGTACTGGCGCCGCACCACGCTGCCTGGCGCCATCGCCGGCATGCTGACCGGTGCCGTCACCGTGGTGGTGTGGAAGAACCTCATTGCCCCGCTCGGTGGCTGGTTCGCCGTCTACGAGCTGCTTCCCGGCTTTTTGCTGGCGCTGCTCGTGATCGTGGTGGTCTCCAAGCTCACGAAGGAGCCGAGCAAGGAAGTCACCGACGACTTCGACACCTACATGGAGCTTGACGTGTAGCGCTGCGCGGCAACGATACGTTTTCTCAACGGAGCACTCCGAAGCGGGGTGCTCCGTTGCTGTTTCGGGCTACGATGCGAACGTCAACCGTGAGACAAGGAGAGCGATATGTTGAAGGCCATCGAGATCAAGCCGGACGTGTTCTGGGTGGGCGGCATCGATTGGAACGAGCGCAACTTCCACGGCTACACCACCGAGCGCGGAAGCACCTACAACGCCTACCTCATCCTCGACGAGAAGATCACGCTCATCGACACCTGCAAGAAGCCCTTCACCGGCGAGCTCATCGAACGCATCGGCACCATCGTGGATCCGGCCTCCATCGACTATATTGTGTCCAACCATGTGGAGATGGATCATTCCGGAGGCCTTCCGGCTTTGGCCGAAATCGCTCCAAAAGCCACTATCGTCACCGGTGCGCCCAAGGGCATCCAGGGACTTCGCGCTCATTACGGGGACGGTCTTAACCTCGTGGGCGTGAAGACCGGCGACACCCTCGATATCGGCAAACGCACGCTCGCCTTCGTGCAGACGCCCATGGTGCACTGGCCCGACTCCATGGTCACCTACGACGAGTTAGATGGCATCCTGTTCTCCAACGACGCCTTCGGCCAACATTACGCCTCCTCGAAGCGCTTCGACGACGAGGTGGGCCTGCCCGAGGTGCTCGTCCAGGCCCAGAAGTACTACGCCAACATCGTCATGCCCTACGGTAAGAATGTGGAAGCGGCCCTGAAGGCGCTCTCCGGCCTTTCCTTCGATATGATCGCCCCGGCCCACGGCATCATCTGGCGCAGCCATGTGCCGGAGATTCTGGCGATGTATGAGAAGTGGAGCAGCGGCATTCCCGAGGAGTACGCGCTCGTGGTCTACGACTCCATGTGGCATACCACCGAGGCCATGGCCACGGAGATCACCGAGGCCTTCATCGAGATGGGCATCCCCGCGCGCCTGCTCGACCTGAAGGTGAACCACATTTCCGACATCATGGCCGAAGTGCTGAACGCGCGCTACATCGCTGTAGGCTCGCCGACGCTCAACAAGACTATGATGCCCACGGTGGCGTCGTTTCTCTGCTACATGCGGGGCTTGGCGCCGGCCGGGCGCGTGGGCATTCCCTTCGGCAGCTACGGTTGGGCGCCCATGGGCCCCAACGAGGTGTACCAGGCTCTGGAGAGCTGCAAGTTCACGCTGCCGGAAGCCCCGCTTACCCACCAATGGGTGGAAGACGAGGAGGGTCTGAATGCCCTGCATGACGCTATCGTCGACTACGTGAGTCTCTTTCACGAGAGGGCCTAAAGAGCAGGAACGCGAGCGAAAAAAGGGGCTCCCAACGGGAGCCCCTTCGCTAGCTGGCAGATACGCTCTAATAGCGGGTATAAATCATGCCGGAGTGCACGGCGGAGATCTTCACGACGTCGCCGGTGCGCGGCGCGTGGATCATCTGGCCGTCGCCGATGTAGATGCCGCAATGGTGGTCGTTGCAGCAGATGTCGCCCGGCTTGGGGTTGGAGACGCGCGTGTAGCCCATGAAGCTGGCGGCGGTGCCCAGGCGGCTGTGACGGCCGAGCAGGCAGTAGCTCACCAGGCCGGAGCAATCGTAGGAATCCGGTCCCACGGCGCCCCAGGAATAGGGCTTGCCCAGCTCGCCGTAAGCGCGGTCGACGGCCGTGCCGCCGACGGTCTGGGGCTTCGAGTTGTTCGACGAGCCGCCGCCGGAACTGGAGCCGCCGCTCGAGCTGCCGCCGGAATTGCCGCCGGAGCCGGAGCCGCCGCCCGAGTTTCCACCGGAGTTGCCGCCGGAATTGCTCTGCTGACGGCGCTCTTCCTCCTCGGCCTGGCGACGGGCCTCTTCCTCGGCCGCCTGGGCGGCAGCCAAAGCCGCAGCCTCGCGGGCGGCCTCTTCCTCGGCGAGAAGCTGAGCCGCCTCCTCGGACAGGGAGTTGTAGGTTTCCTCCATCTGGGAGACGAGGCTCTCGGCCTCCTTCTTGACGGCCTCGGCCTCCTCGGCCTTCTGGGCGGCGACGTTGCGCTGCTCCTCGTAGACGGCCTTCTCAGATTCCACCTCGGAGCGCAGGGCCTTGGTTTCCTCCACCATGTCGGCGTCGTTCTGGTTCATATCGTTCAGGAGATCCCAGTTCGAGGCGAAGGCCTGGAACGTGGTGGCTCCCAGAAGAAGATCGAGGAACGTAGACGAGCCGGAACGGTACATGGAGCGGGCGCGGTTGCCGAGCTTGTCCTGCAGCTCGCTGATGCGCGAGGAAGCGGAATCGATGCGACCCTGAGCCTCGTCCATGCGGGCCTGGGCATCGTCGCGCTCGGTTTCAGCCGCATAGAGGGAGACCTCGGCGCGGTCGAGCTTCTCCTGCATGGCGTTGAGCTTCTCAAGTGCCGCGTTGGCCTCGGCCTGCTTCTCGGCGGCCGTGACGGCGTGAGCCTTGGCGGGCATGAGCGGGGGCAGGCACAGCGAGATGCCGAAAGCGGCCGCCGTGCCGACGAAGGCGCGTCTGCTGAAGGGACGTGTATGCTCACTCATATAAAAGTATCCTCCTGGTTGAGCATCTGGTGCGTTGGGGCAAACTAGCTTCGTATCATAGCACGGATGCCGCCTCTTCACGACCCCCACAGAAGGGATTCACAAGCCGACCTCAGCCCATCCGCGCGGGAATTCGCGCCGTTCGCGGCCGAAAAAAATCATGAGTGAAGGAGGGTTTCCATACCTTGGGGGAGATGTGCGCTTTCTCATCCAACATATGGTGTCCAAGTGTCTCTTTATATAGTAAGAAGAAAAGACGGTCGCCGGGTTCCTCGTTCGAGGTTGGGGAGGAATCGTGGAGACACGCCCGGGGGCGTGTAAATGGTTGACACGCTTGTTGCCGTAGCGTATTATTCCGTTCGCTCGCTTTTCGCGGAACAACGCGAAAGACGGGTGGCAGCTTGAAAAGTACACATGAATTAAGCGCCGAAATGGGCGTGTGCCCGAGTGGTTAAAGGGGACGGGCTGTAAACCCGTTGGTTATGCCTACCTAGGTTCGAATCCTAGCGCGCCCACCATTTCTGCCTGTGTAGCTCAGTCGGTAGAGCACTTCGTTGGTAACGAAGAGGTCACCGGTTCAAGTCCGGTCGCAGGCTCCACTTGGCGGTGTAGCTCAGTTGGTCAGAGCACACGGTTCATACCCGTGGCGTCACTGGTTCAAATCCAGTCACCGCTACCATTTAGATTTACCGCGTCCTTTCTGGGCGCGTTTATTTTGTTGCAATTCGTTTCGCAATCACCCTTGAAGGAGGATGAAACATGGCTAAGGAGAAGTTCGAGCGCTCGAAGCCGCATGTTAACATCGGCACCATCGGTCACGTCGACCACGGTAAGACGACGCTGACGGCCGCCATCTCCAAGACTCTGTCCGAGAACGACGGCTCCCACGGCACGGCGCACGCTGACTTCACTGCCTTCGACATGATCGACAAGGCCCCCGAGGAGCGCGAGCGCGGCATCACCATCTCCATCGCTCACATCGAGTACGAGACCGATACCCGTCACTACGCTCACGTCGACTGCCCCGGTCACGCCGACTACGTGAAGAACATGATCACCGGTGCGGCCCAGATGGACGGCGCCATCCTGGTTATCGCTGCTACCGACGGCCCCATGGCCCAGACCCGCGAGCACATCCTGCTCGCCCGTCAGGTGGGCGTGCCCTACATCGTGGTCTTCCTGAACAAGTGCGACATGGTCGACGACGAGGAGCTCCTCGAGCTCGTCGAGATGGAAGTTCGCGAGCTGCTCGACTCTTACGAGTTCCCGGGCGACGACACCCCGATCATCCGTGGCTCCGCTCTGAAGGCTCTCGAGGGCGACAAAGAGTGGCAGGAGAAGGTCTGGGAGCTCATGGACGCCGTCGACTCCTACATCCCGACGCCGGAGCGCATGGTCGACAAGCCGTTCCTGATGGCCGTCGAGGACACGATGACCATCACCGGCCGTGGCACCGTTGCCACCGGTCGTGTGGAGCGCGGTACGCTGCATGTCAACGACCCGCTGGAGATCGTCGGTATCAAGGAGACCCAGAACACGGTCTGCACCGGTATCGAGATGTTCCGCAAGCTGCTCGACGAGGCTCAGGCCGGCGACAACATCGGCTGCCTGCTCCGCGGTGTCAAGCGCGAGGAGATCGTTCGCGGCCAGGTTCTCTGCAAGCCCGGTAGCGTGACCCCGCACACCGAGTTCGAGGGTCAGGTCTACATCCTGACGAAGGAAGAGGGCGGCCGCCACACGCCGTTCTTCGACGGCTACCGTCCGCAGTTCTACTTCCGCACGACGGACGTGACGGGTGTTGCCCACCTTCCCGAGGGCACCGAGATGGTCATGCCGGGCGACAACGTGGAGATCAAGGGCGAGCTCATTCACCCGATCGCCATGGAAGAGGGCCTGCGCTTCGCTATCCGCGAGGGTGGCCGCACGGTCGGCTCCGGTCGCGTTACGAAGATCATCAAGTAACACCGTTTTAGCGTGATTCGGCGGGGCCCGCTCCAAGCGGGCCCCGCTCATGAAAATTCATGTGTATGAGATCCAAGCTCGTTTCAGTTGAGGCATAAAGGAGAATTCATGCGTACGTTGGTCACTTTGGCGTGCACGGAGTGCAAGCGCCGTAACTACACGACCAAGAAGAACAAGCAGAACAATCCTGATCGTATCGAGTTGAAGAAGTACTGCAAGTGGTGCAAGTGCCACACGGTGCATAAAGAGACCCGATAGCGCGTCAGAGGTTTGCACGAGCATAGGCCAGTAGCTCCAATTGGTAGAGCGGCGGTCTCCAAAACCGCATGTTGGGGGTTCGAGTCCCTCCTGGCCTGCCAGCTCGAGTATATGAGCAGCTTGCATCAGGTTGCTTGGATGAGCAGCTTGTGATCAGGCTGCTTGTTTGGCGTTTACACGGATACGAATCCCCGGTTAAGGAATCAGATGGCGAAGAAATCAAAGACACAGCGAGCGAAGGCATCTGCCGCACGCGCAGCCCGCAAGGAGCAGGCGCTGAAGGAAGAGGCCGCTGCCAAGGCGAACAAGAACGCCGAGGCCGATGCTGCTGCGACCGAGGCGCCTAAGAAGCGGTTCTTCAAGAAGGCCGAGAAAAGCGACGCGGCCGTGGACGGCGGCAAGCAGGCGAAGGCCTCTGCGAAAGCCGTCGAGAAGAAGGTCGAGAAGGCTCCTGAGAAGAAGCCTGCGAAGAAGCGTCGTTTCGGGTTTCTCAAGGACGTTCGCTCGGAGCTCAAGCGCGTCACGTGGCCGACCAAGCAGGACGTCCTGCGCTGGAGCGTCGTCGTGGTAGTCGCGCTCGTGTTCTTCGGCGTGTACGTTGCCGTGCTCGACAACGTCGTCATCACGCCGCTGCTGATTGCAATTTCCGGTTTGGGGGTCTAAGCGCATGGCGAAGAAGTGGTACGTCCTGCACACGTATTCAGGATACGAGAACAAGGTCAAGAAGAACCTCGAGACGCGCATCGAAACGATGGGTCTCGAGAACAACGTCTTCGGTATCGAGATCCCGACAGAGATGGTCACCGAGATCAAAGAGGGCGGCCGTCGCGTCGAGAGCGAGAAGAAGGTGTTCCCGGGCTACGTGCTCGTCCGCATGGAGCTGGACGATCGCAGCTGGGCTGCGGTTCGCAACACCCCGGGCGTGACGGGGTTCGTGGGTGCCGACGGCAACCCTGCGCCGCTCACGCGCGACGAGTACAACAAGATCATGAAGCGCACGAGCCGCGAGGCTCCGAAGAAGACTTCGTCGAGCCTGGAAGTGGGGCAGTCGGTGAAGGTGGTCTCGGGTCCGCTCGCCGAGTTCGACGGCGTGGTGTCCGAGGTGTCGCCCGATGCCGGCAAGGTGAAGGTCATGGTCTCCATCTTCGGCCGCGAGACTCCGGTCGAGCTTTCGTTCGATCAGGTGGCCAAGATTTAAAGGTGCGAACACAAGCGGCGTCGCGTGCCCGCGTGGACCGGGGCTTCTCATTCGACCTATGCCGCTTTGTTGATAGATTTGTCTAGATGATTTTACTCAGCTGAAAGGAAGCTCTCATGGCTGAAAAGAAGCAAACCGGCTTTATCAAGCTGCAAATCCCCGCGGGTGCCGCCAACCCGGCTCCTCCGGTCGGCCCGGCCCTCGGCGCCCAGGGCGTCAACATCATGCAGTTCTGCCAGGCGTTCAACGCCCAGACGCAGGACCAGGCCGGCACCATCATCCCGGTCGAGATCACGGTGTACGAGGACAAGTCGTTCACCTTCGTGTGCAAGACCCCGCCGGCGGCCGTCCTCATCAAGGAGAAGCTGAACATCAACAGCGGTTCCGGCCTGCCGCACGTGCAGCCCGTCGGCACGCTCACGGAGGATCAGCTCCGCGAGATCGCCGAGATCAAGATGCCCGACCTCAACGCCAACACCATCGAGGCCGCCATGGAGATCATCGCCGGCACGGCTCGCAGCATGGGCGTGCGCATCGAGGGTCGCGAGATGAAGATCAAGTACGTGCCCTCCAAGAAGGTCGCGGCCATGCTTCAGGGCAAGACGCTGGAAGACTAGCCTCCAGCTGCCCGACGTAGGGAATGACCGGCCGCCGGAAAGGCGGCCGTTGTTCGATAGAACGCAGTGGAAGGGCGCCGAGGGCGCTCGCTACTCACCACGAAAGGAAGAACCATGACGAAGCTTTCCAAGAACTATCGCGCCGCTCTCGAGAAGGTCGGCGAGGAGACCCGCGCCCCCCTCGAGGCCATGGCCCTCGTGAAGGAGGTCTCGTTCGCGAAGTTCGACGAGACGGTGGAGGCGGACTTCCGCCTGGGCATCGACACCCGTCAGGCCGATCAGCAGCTCCGCGGCACCGTGAGCCTGCCGAACGGCTCGGGCAAGACCGTCCGCGTGGCCGTGTTCGCCGAGGGCGAAGCCGCTCGTGCCGCCGAAGAGGCCGGTGCCGACATCGTGGGCACCGACGAGCTGACGCAGCAGATCCAGGCCGGCGAGTTCAACTTCGATGCCGCCGTGGCCACGCCCGATCAGATGGGCAAGGTCGGTCGCCTGGGCAAGATCCTCGGCCCCCGCGGCCTCATGCCGAACCCGAAGCTGGGCACCGTCACCAACGACGTGGCGAAGGCCATCAACGAGCTCAAGGGCGGCCGCGTGGAGTACCGCGCCGACCGTTACGGCATCGCGCACGTCATCCTCGGCAAGGTGAGCTTCACCGCCGAGCAGCTGGCCGAGAACTACGGCGCCGTGTACGACGAGATCCTCCGTATGAAGCCGGCCGCCGCGAAGGGCAAGTACGTGAAGTCCATCACGGTGTCCTCCACGATGAGCCCCGGCGTGAAGGTCGATCCGTCCGTGAACCGCAACTACACGGAGCCCGCCGCTGAATAAGCGCACGAGCACGAACCAAGAAAAGGAGCCGAGAGGCTCCTTTTCTTTTGCATCATGAACGAACAAATGTTTCATGTGAAACACTCTGAGACGCCTATGCTCGACGGGGAGGAAGGCGATGCGGAGCCCTTCGCCCCCACGCTTCCTATAACGATCTCAATGTGATATCATATTCGTATCACCTCGCTGAGGTGGCGGGCGAGCGCATGGGGCGCGGAGCCTGAGAGAGAAAGGGATCATCATGTCCGTCGAGAAGACCGTTCATGCAAGGAGCGGCTGGCCGATGCTGGCGCTTCTGCTCGCCGTCGTCGCGCTGTGCGTCGCGTTGATCGTGACGGGGGCGACCATGGCTCCGCCCGATGATGCGCCTATCACGACCGCGACGCAAACGCTCGGCATTGCGCTGCTGGTGGCGGGCATCGTCGCCGTATGCGTGGCGCCCGTCCTGCTGCTGATGGGCTTCTTCACCATCCAGCCGAACCAGGCGCGCGTGCTCATCCTGTTCGGCGACTACAAGGGCACCGTGCGCGACGAAGGTTTCCACTGGGCCAACCCGTTCTACTCCCGCAACGCCGGCTCCACGGTCGACGTGGCCACGGGCAAGCCCATCGCGAAGTCCACGAAGGTCTCGCTGCGCGCCCGCACGTACAACGGCGAGCACCTCAAGGTGAACGACAAGTGCGGCAACCCCATCGAGATCGCCGACGTCATCGTGTGGCGCGTCGAGAACACGGCGAAAGCGCTGTTCGACGTGGACGACTACAACACCTACGTGCATACGCAAAGCGAGACGGCGCTGCGTCATGTGGCCACCACGTACGCCTATGACCAGATGCCCGGCGAGCCCGAAGACGAGATCACGCTGCGCAGCAACATCGAGGAGGTGTCCGAGGCGCTCAAGGAAGAGTTGGCGGTGCGCCTGGAGAAGGCCGGCGTGGTCATCGACGACGCGCGCCTCACGCACCTGGCGTACGCGCCGGAGATCGCCCAGGCGATGCTGCGCCGCCAGCAGGCCGAAGCCGTCATCGCCGCCCGCGAGAAGATCGTGCAGGGCGCGGTGAGCATGGTGGACATGGCGCTGGCCGAGCTGTCGGCGAAGAACGTGGTAGACTTGGACGACGAGCGCAAGGCCGCCATGGTGTCGAACCTCATGGTGGTGCTCTGCGGCGAGTCCGACGCGCAGCCCGTGCTGAACACGGGAACGCTGTACCAGTAGGAAGGAACGCTGCGGCGCGGCGCCACGCGCCGTGCCGCAGCTTCGGTGGCAAGCTATGGCGAAGCGAAAACAGTATCCCCTGCGCATCGATTCGGAGGTGTGGGCCGGCATCGAACGGTGGGCCGCCGACGATTTGCGCAGCGTGAACGCCCAGGTGGAGTTCATCCTGCGCCGGGCGCTCAAGGACGCGGGGCGCCTCAAGGACGAAGGCGGCCGGCAGCCCGGGCATCCGGGACGCACGGGAGACGAAGAAGCGCCCGCGGAGTGATTCCGCGGGCGCTTCCGTTCGTTCGGGCAGGAAAGGGGAGGGCGGTTATGCCAGCACCTCTTCGCGCTCGACGACTTCTTCCAGCTTCTCGCGCGCCGGAGCGCGGGAGGAGTCGTGCTCGGAGCCCTGCACGCGGCCGAGCTTCGTGTTGTCCTCCTTGCGGTTGCGCAGCGCGCGCACCGGGCTGGGCTGGTCCTCGATGCGGTAGTCCTCGCCGTCCTTCTTCTGCGCCTCGCGGATGACGCGGTGGCTGGGCACGTTCTGAATGCGGCCGTTCACCTGGTCGTTCCAGCCGAAGAAGCGGTAGTCGCCGGGCAGCTCGTCCAGTTCGACGAACCCCTCTTCCTTCGCGGTGAGGGTCGCCTGCTCGTCCAGCACCTCGCGCACGTAGTCCTTCGTGGGGTGGAAGTCCAGAAGCTCGGGGAACTCGCCGTCGGGGATGAGCGACTGCCATTCCATGTTCTCGTGCTTGTACAGCAGGTCGGCGGCCTTGTGCAGGTGCCCGACTTCCTGCTCGAAGTGCTGCTCCCAGATCTTCTTCACGTACGGGTCGACCTCGGTCTCGTAGAACGAATAGTACAGGTACGTCTCCATGTACTCGCGCAGAAGCAGGTTCTGCAGCCAGGTGGCCGAAGGGTCGAGCAGCGCGCCGTAGTGCGTGACGTGCTCTTCCTCGACCATGCCGATTTCCAGGTAGAGGTCGCGCGCGACGCCTTCGGGCTGCGTGTTGCCCAGGTTCATGTAGAAGTTCATGGTCTGCTGCTCGCCGGCCGTCAGGATGAGCGCGCCGAGGATCGTGCGGATGTCGGCGGTCTTGGCGTTGCGCGGGGCGCGGACCGAGTCGAACGGATGGCGATGGTGCGCGACGGTGGGACGGCCCGGCGTGATCTCGATGGTGTCGAGCACGAGCTCGTGAGCGGGCAGGTCCTCGTCGACCTTGAGCAGGTTCGCGTAGCGGTACAGGTGGTCGAAGTCCTCGAGCAGGGCGAAGTCCATGCAGGATTTCGCGTACGCGTCGGGCTCGTGCATGGCGAGCCAGGCCGTGAGGTCGACGGCCAGCTGCTCGTAGCCGATGGTGGTCTCAAGCGGCGTCTCGTCGGAGGGCGACAGCCAGTTCACGTGCTTCTGCTGACCGGCCTCGATGCGGCGCATGAGGGCGAGGTCGCGGCGCAGGTCGTTGTCCTCGCAGTTGCGGTTGAAGTTGTGGCCGAACATCACGGCCTCCACCTCGATACCGTTCATGAGGATGATGCGCGCCTTGGTGTACGGATCGGTTTCCAGCTTCTTGTAAGGGCGGGGCGAAAGATCCTTCCAGTCCAGCATCATGTCCTCAAGGGATTTCGTCGGTTTCTGGTCAAACGGGTTCATAGAGCCTCCTGTTCGTTTGCTGACGGTTGCCCTTGCCATGCTAGAGGCGGCGCTCGCGCGCGTTGCCGCCCGCCGCGGAGGCGTTTCGGGGTCGTGGGAGGGATGTAACGGCCTCGGAAGCCGGGGCGGCAGTGCTATACTGGGCGACGGCAAACAACGGCGTACAAGGCAAGGTGCGAACGCGTATGATCATCAGGAAGTCCCCGGCCGAGATCGAGGCCATGAAGGAAGCGGGCCGCGTGTCGGCCAAGGTGCTGCGCGAAGTAGGCGCGCAGGTGCGGCCTGGCGTGTCCACGCTCGAGCTGGACGAGCTGGCCGAGGCGCTCATCCGGGCGGAAGGCGGCGTGCCCGCGTTCAAGGGCTACGGCGGGTTCCCCGGCTCCATCTGCGCATCGGTGAACGAGCAGATCGTGCACGGCATCCCTTCGCGCAGCGTGGTGCTCAAGGAGGGCGACATCATCTCCATCGACACGGGCGCCATCGTGGACGGCTGGGTGGGCGACAACGCGTGGACGTACGCGGTGGGGAAGATCTCGCCGGAGAAGAAGCGCCTGCTGGACGTGACCGAGCGGTGCATGTGGGCCGGGCTCGACGCCGCGCGACCGGGCAACCGGCTGGGCGACATCGGCCACGCCGTGCAGAGCGTGGCCGAGGAAGCGGGCTACGGCGTGGTGCGCGAGTACGTGGGGCACGGCATCGGGCGCGACATGCACGAGGATCCCAACGTGCCGAATTTCGGCCGCAAGCACACCGGCGTGAAGCTGGAGGCGGGCATGGTGCTGGCCATCGAGCCGATGATCAACCTGGGCACGTACAAGACGCGCCAGATGCCCGACGGGTGGCTCGTGTGCACGCGCGACGGCCTGCCGTCGGCGCACTTCGAGAAGACGGTGGCCATCACCGAGGACGGCCCCGTGATCCTGACCACCGAAGAGGGGCATAGGCGACCGGTGTAGGGCGCTAGCCTGCGAGGGCGCCGCGTCCGAACGAGAGCACCACCCCGATGGCGATGATGGTTTCGATCGAGCCGATCACCAGGAAGAGGATGCGTGCGCTGCGAGGGCTGTCGACGCCGTGGATGGTTCCCTTGGCGAAGAGTGCAGGCGCTTTCCAAGAGACGAGCATGAGAGCAAGGTTGGGAAGACCCAGGATGGCCGCTATGTGCAGCGTCTCGTACTTGGAGCCGTACCGGTCGATCACGCCGTGTACGCCGGCATGCAGCGCGATGGTGTCAGGCAGCGATCCGAGCGCTGCCGCCGCAGCGGCGAGCGGCGCGATGCAAAGCGCGATCCAAACCGCCCACTCCCAGGCTTTCATCTTCATCGGCGCGCCGCCTTTCCGCGTGATTCGTTACTTCAGCTGCTTGCCGTCGGTGTCCCAGTAGAAGCGCTTGAACTTGGGGATCTGGTTCACGTGCATCACCTTCGCCCAGACGTTGTGCATGAACGAGTCGGGCGCGTAGTGCAACGGGTAGGGCTCGGGGGTGCGGCGCAGCGTCTCGAGGGCCTGCTGCAGGCGCGCGCGGTTCTCCATGCTGCGATCCAGCACGTAGCGTGGCACGCAGCTGTAGACGAACGGATCGTACGCCTCCCGGTAGTCGATGGTCTCGCCCAGCAGGAACTCGCGCACGATGAGCTCGACGAAGTTCTGGCCGCCCAGGCTCATGTAGTACGTGTTGCGGCCGCAGCGCGTGTTCACCTCGAAGAAGCGGAACGAGCCGTCGCGCTCGTCCAGCTTGATGTCGAAGTTCGCGAAGCCGCGGTAGCCCGTGCGTTTGAGGAAACGCTTGGCGCACGCGATGATCTCGGGCTCGCGCTCGCCCATGATGCACAGCGGGTTGCCGAGTGCTGTGGGGTCGTGGTCCTGCAGGCATACGACGCCGCCCGACACCACGCGCACCTCGCCCGAGGCGTCCGAGAACGTGGTGAGCGTGCGGATGGCGTCGTCGCCGCCGGGGATGAAGTCCTGCAGCACCAGCTCGTTGTCGTAATCGGAGGTGCGGATGTCGCGCCAAACCTGAGCCAGCTCCTCAGCGCTTTCGATCTCGTAGATCTTGCGCTTGCGGGGGATGTCGGCGTCTTGGAACTGCGCCGAGTTCGACGGCTTCGCGATCAGCGGGTAGGGGAAGTCCTGCACCGGCAGCTCGGCCGGGCCGTTCTCGCTGCAATCGAAGTACCAGGTGCGGGGGTAGGGGATGTCCAGTTCGTCGCACAGCTCGTAGAAGCGGCGCTTCTGCGTGATGTCGTCGAGCAGGTCGAAGTCGATGTAGGGAACCGTGTAGCCGGCCGCTTCCAAGCGCGGCTTTCCCGACGACAGCATGCGCGCGTGGCAGTCGTCGCAGCCCAGCACCAGCAGCACGCGGTCGGGGTCCTCGGCGCGCACTTGGGCGGCCACGCGCTCGAGCGCGTCGTAGAGGCCTTCCGGCTCGTGGATGAGCGGCTCCAGGCGGTAGTCGGTGAAGCGGCTCGACGACAGCATCTTGATGTCCTGCGTGGCCAGCACGATGGTGCGCTCGACGCCGTAGGCGCGGTGCAGCTCGCGGACGTAGCTGTAGGCCAGGATGTCGCCGCCTACGACGACGGGCTGCAATCGGCGCGCGACGTCGGCGGTAGATGCGATGCGGGGTGAAGCGGGCATGTCGGGTTCTCCTTATGTACGGTATACCGCAGCATTATCCCATAGCTCGCTTTCGGCGTGGCGCGGGAAGCGAATCTCCGTGAAGAGCCGAGAAACGCGGGGCGGCGATCCGTTGGCCGCGGGCTGGGGGCTGCGTCTGGATATGGGGTTTCCATCGCCGCCCTTGGGGATTGCGCGGCGGTGGCGTATCATACCGAAGGATATGAACGCACCCGCCGCGCGAGAAGCGCAGGCGCGCACGCAGGAGGAGCCGATCATATGTGCGGATTCGTGGGATTCACCGCGGTCGATTACGATACCGATACCAACAAGGCCGTTGTCAAGGACATGGCCGATCGCATCGCCCATCGCGGGCCCGACGACGAGGGCTTCTTCGTGGACGACGACATCGCCATGGGCTTCCGCCGCTTGAGCATCATCGACCTCGAGGGCTCGCGCCAGCCCATGCAGAACGCCGACGGCACGGTGACCGTCACGTTCAACGGCGAGATCTACAACTTCCAGGAGCTGCGCGCCGAGCTTGAGGCGCTGGGCTACGAGTTCGTCACGAACGGCGACACCGAGACCATCGTCCACGGCTACGAGGCGTGGGGCACCGACGTGTTCGAGAAGCTGCGCGGCATGTTCGCCATCGCCATCTGGGACGCGCCGAAGAAGCGCCTCGTGTGCGCGCGCGACCTGTTCGGCATCAAGCCGTTCTACTACCAGCACGACGGCAACCGCCTGATCTACGGCAGCGAGATCAAGGCGTTTCTGGCGCACCCGGCGTTCAAGAAGGAACTCAACCGCGAGATGCTGCCGCAGTACCTGTGCTTCGAGTACATGAACGACTCGCAGACCATGTTTAAGGACGTGCACAAGCTGTTGCCCGGCCACTTCATGGTGTTCGAGGGCGGCAAGCTGAACGTCGAGTGCTACTACCATATCACGTACAAGATCGACGAGTCGAAGGGTCTGGACGAGTGGGCCGACGAGATCAACCGCGTGTTCGACGAGTCGGTGGCGGTGCATGAGATCGCCGACGTGGAGATCGGCAGCTTCCTGTCGGGCGGCATCGACAGCTCGCTGGCCGCGTACTGCATGGGCCAGCACGCGCCCGACATCAAGACGTTCTCGGTAGGCTACGATATCGGCTGCGAGGACAAGCTGGCCGAGATCAACGCGCTGCCCGACTTCGACATCAAGCTGAACGAGCTGGACGACGCCACCGCCTTCGCCGAGTGGGCGAAGCTGCCGAACTTCCAGACGAAGGTGAGCGCCGAGGAGTTCCTCGACATCGTGCCCACCGAGCAGTACCACATGGACGAGCCGCTGGGCGCGCCCAGCGCCATCCCGCTGTTCTTCGTCAGCAAGCTGGCGCGCGAACAGGTGAAGGTGGTGCAGTCGGGCGAGGGCGCCGACGAGCTGTTCGGCGGCTACTGGATCTACCACGACCAGTTCGAGTTCGACAAGTACTTCAAGGTGCCGCGCCCTTTGCGCGCCGCCGCGGGCGCGGTGGCCGAGAAGCTGCCGTCCTTCCACGGGCGCCGCTTCGCCATGCGCGGCTCGGGTGGGCCGGAGAAGAGCTACCAGCGCGCGAGCATGAACTACATGTGGGACGAGATCCCCAACGTGCTGAAAGACTACGACGGCCCCTGCAAGCCGTGGGAGTGGTGCAAGCCGCACTTCGACGAGGCCGCGAAGCAGAACCTCGACATCATCACGCAGACGCAGTACGTGGACATGGTCAGCTACATGCCGTTCGACATCTGCCTGAAGGCCGACAAGATGTCCATGTCGCAGTCGCTTGAGCTGCGCGTGCCGTTCTTGGACAAGAAGGTGCTCGACGTGGCGCTGCAGCTGCCCACGGCATGTCGCGTGGACGACGACCACGCGAAGTACGCGCTGCGCGTGGCCGCCAGCAAGCTGGGCTTCCAGAAGAAGGTGGCGAACATGCCAAAGCAGCCGTTCATCACGCCTTTGACCGTGTGGCTGCAGACCGACCTGTACTACGACCGCATCAAGCAAGCGTTCACGGGCGAGGCCGCGCACGAGTTCTTCAACGTGGACTACCTCGTGCAGATGCTCGACGACCACAAGTCGGCCGACTTCAGCACGGTCGAGGGTCGCGGCAAGCTCAAGATGATGCGCATCTGGAACATCTATTGCTTCCTGTGCTGGTACGAGGTGTTCTTCGGCAAGACGAGCGAGCAGCTGAAGCCGAAGACGCAGGTGGCGTAAAGCGACTGTGTTGGAGTGTGCGCGCCCGGCCGACCAGCCGGGCGCGTTGCGTTTCGGGGGAGGGCCGTCCGGCGCGCGCGAGGAAGATCGGTGTCCTGAGCGGGGTGCGTTCGAAATTTTGGCAAGATCACGTCCATATGCGAGCCTTTGCGCGCCTTCGGTCGGCCATGTCCGCCGGTGCGATTGTGAAACCGCAGGTCGGACGACTTCCGGACTGCTATATTCTTGAGTGAGGATAGCCATATCGGCCTGATCATACCAGGATTCCGCGGCGGCCATGTGCGCGCTGCTTGCCGTATCGGGCGGCTTGTCATCGGCCGAATTTGCACAAAAAGCGTCGACGTTCGATGTTGTGAACGCTCGCGCTTCTTCTTGCCCGCTTGTTCGTCGGCGTTTTCCCTGCACGTTGATTGCGGGGGAGGCTTTGGCTGGGGCGATGGTCGAGCAAAGCATCCAACGTCGGCGATTTTTGTTCAGGAGACGCCCTTTTCGTTGCAGTCATGATGACGGCAGGGCCTTCTTTGCGAAAAGCGGCGGCGGAGGATGCTGCAAATTCGACTGAGTGCGAATCAAAGGCGAACATGATCGATGCGGGAGGTTCGCACCCGATGCGGGATCGATTCGATCGTCGAGGTTGAGACAGTGCGGTTGGCTGCTTGCACGGAATGCAGGATATTGTGCTCGATTCCTTCTCTATGCCATGATCGTTGCGGTCGCATCCTCATGCAGGGCGCGGGGATTGAAATTCGATTGGCTCAAGGCGGCAGACCCGAAGCTTGAAGTCGCACCCCCATGCAGGGCGCGTGGATCGAAGTCTCTACGGGATCGAGCCGGTCAAGGCGTCCGGCGGTCGCACCCTCATGCAGGGCGCGTGGATTGAAATTGGTATCGAAGTCACTGCGCCACAGCCATGCCGACGGTCGCACCCTCATGAAAGGTGCGGGGATTGAAATCGGTTTCGGGCCACTCCGCTCCGCCCCTTCCGCTCTTCGTGTGCAGCAAAAACGAGGTTTTGGCAGTCTTGACCGCTTGGGACGACGTGTTTTCGAGGTCGGGTGCCGTGTTTCCGGGGCGCGGTCGAGTGTCATCTGGGGTTTTGCCGCGGTGCCGTCTCGGGTGCGAGGACTCCTCGTGCCAAAACCTCGTTTTTGCTGCACATCGCCTTGTGAAAACGTGCGGCGGGGCATTTTTCAGGCAGCTGTGGGGGCGGGTTGGGCGCGAAACGGCTCCCATGACAATCGCAAGGCGGCTTCGACCTGCTTTGACGCGCCTTATCGCCTCATGCGGTCGTATGATCCCAGGTGACGAAATCCACGTGCGACCGTCGATACCCGACTCGACCGCCGAAACTGTCATAGGAGCCGTTTCGCGTCCAACCCGCCAACCGCCCGCCAACCCGCCAACCCGTCGACGCAGCGCCTCCCCGCCATCCCTCGCGCAGCTGCGACAGCGCTCCCTTGCGACAACGAGAAGTTGCCGGGCCGTCAATGCATGCATGACGGGGGAGGCGACCGCCCCATGATACGCTTGCAGCGTTGAAACACGTGTTGAACGAAACATCGCCTCGAGGGACATCAGCGACGATGCCTGGGCCTTGCACGGCTTTGGCACCGCATACATTCGAGTGACCGGAGGGATCACGTGGATACGTCTGCAACAACCAATCATGGGGAATCGAACAACGCGAACGGCGGCTTCTCGCGCAGGACGTTCGTCAAGGGCGGCTTGGCCGCCGGCGTCGCTGCGCTGGGCGGAATGGCGCTGACGGGATGCGCCGCAGCACCGGCTTCATCGAAGCAGGCGGCTGCCGCCGACGCCGCCGCTCCGACCGACGAGATCACTGCGCGCCTGGTGGAGCGCGTGCACGACGCCAACCTGCCCGACGCGGCGCCCATCCTGCCGGTGGAGCCGCCGGCGTCGTGGGACGACGAGGCCGACGTGGTCATCGTCGGTGTGGGCGGCGGCGGTATCGTGGCCACGGCGTTCCTCGCCCAGCAGGGGCTCAAGGTCATCGGCATCGAGAAAGAGGGCCAGGTGGGCGGTGCGAGCCGCCATGCCTGCACGTTCGCCAACGTGTTCGGCGGCTCGAAGGACCAGAACGCGCTGGAGTTCAGCGTGCCCACGTTCCCGCCCGACGTGAAGGCGTTCACCCGCATGTACGAGGAGCAGAACGCCTACTCCATCGACGAGAAGTTCCTCATGAACCAGCTGCTCATGTCCGGTCCCGCGTGCGACTGGATCATGGAGCAAGACGGCATGAACATGGAATGCTTCGGGCCCATCTGGCACGACGCCGACGTCCACGCCGGCAAGCAGAGCGTGGTGCTGGGCATGAACAACCCCACGAACGCCATGGAAGCCGTTGCGCTGGCAGCGGGCGCCGACATCCGCCTGTCCACGAAGTGCGAGAAGCTCGTGGCTGACGGCGGTCGCGTGGTGGGCGTCGTGGCCAAGGGGCCGGATGGCAAGGAGCGCTACGTCAAGGCCGAGAAGGGCGTCATCCTGTGCGCGGGCGGCTTCGGCATGAACCGCGACCTGATCCGCGCCTACCTGCCGAGCGCCTACGAGGGCACCGTGCAAGGCGGTCCCATGCCGTCGCATACGGGCGAAGCCTTCCGCATGGGTCTGGGCATGGGCGCCGACTTCTCCGGCTTCGATTCGTGGAGCTGTTGGGAAGGCGCCATCGACGAGGAGACGGCCGGCGGCGACGGCCAGTTCTGGCACTACTTCTGGCATGGCGAGCGCCAGCTGTTCCACAACCCGTGGCTCATCATCGACAAGCGGGGCAACCGCCAGCCGTACTTCGCAGCCACGCAGGAGCTGTTCGCGAACCCGGGCGGGCAGATGGGCGACCTGAGCAACTGCGCGGCCTGGATGTCGGCGGTGGGCCACCATGTGTACTCCATATGCGACTCCGACTTCCCGACCACCGTGTTCGAGAAGAACGTGCTCACCGACGAGGGCACCGACCGCAACCGCATTCCCATCACCGACCCGAGCACGCTGATCGACACGAAGGGCCTCGTGTCGGCAGACTGGCTGGCCGAGGTCGACGAGGCGGTGGAGCGCGGCGCCGTGAAGAAGGCCGACACCATCGAGGAGCTGGCCGATATGCTGCTGCTCGACCGCGACGTGCTGGTGCGCGCGGTGAAAGAGTACAACGAGCTGTGCGAGAAGGGCGTGGATGACGAGATGTCCACGCCGTACGACCCCTCGTGGCTGCATCCCGTGGTGAAGCCGCCGTTCTACGGGGCCATCATCGGCAGCCAGATGGCGAAGACGATGTGCGGCCTGCGCACCGACGAGCATCTGCAGGTCATGCGCGAGGACGGCTCGCTCATCGAGGGTTTGTACGCCAACGCCACCACGGCAGGCGGCCTGTCGGGCGAGGCGAACTACGGTTGCTTCTGGAATTCGACGGTGTTCGGCGGCGTGGGCACCAGCTGGATCACCGGGTGGATCGCGGCGAAGTCGCTGTTGGACGCCCAGTAGGGTTGCGTCGGCGCGTCGGATCGGCTTCCGGCGCGCCGCGCTCAGCGCCGCATGCCGTTGCGGATGAAGCCGACCAGCTTGAGCGCCAGCGGCTTCGCAAGCGTCTCGCGATAGGCGAGGCACAGGGGCAGCTCGATCCGGTCGCTCGGATGGAACGGCAGGAAGACCGACTGCGGGTAGGCCTTCTCCATGCGCGGATCGAAAGGCTGCAGATGCACCCCGCCTCCGCTGCAGAACGCGTCGATGGCCTCGTCGTTCAACGGCACTTCGCGAAAGCTCGGATCGAAGCCGTGCTCGTGGCAGGCGGTAATGAAGGCGTTGGTGAACAGATCGAAGTCGAAGGGGCTTCTGATGGGAACCCCTTCGAGGTCGGCGATGCGGACGGACGCCCGCCTGCCGAAGGGGTTGGACCTCAGCGTGATCACGCGCGTCTCCACGGGGCCGAGCGGCACGAGCCTGATGCCGGGGCGCTTGTAGGTTCCGTGCACGAAGCCGAGGTCGATGGCTTCTTCCTCCAGGGCGTTCAGGATGGCGGTATCGGACATCTTGAACGTGGAGACGGAGCACCCAGGCGTGCGGTAGACGAACTCGTCGATGAGCGCCACCGCTTCGTGACCCTTGTTGAAAAACAGGTAATCGAGCGGGAACGACTTGAACGCGATGGCCAGCGATTCCGTCTGCCGCGCGCCCGCGCCCTGCGCTTGCACGTACAAGTCGATCTCGTCCAGCTCGCGCAGCACCGCTTCGGCGTGAACGAGGATCTCGCGGCCGTTTTCGGTGAGGCGCATCCCGTCGTCACGGTCGAACAGCTCGAACCCCATCTCGTGCTCGAACGAGCGGATGGCCTTGGAGACGGCCTGCTTGGAGACGTACAACTCCTCGGCGGCCTTCGCCGCGCTTCCGCAATGCGCCACGGCCGACAGGTATCTCAACTGATGAAGCTCCACGCAGCACCTCCCCTGTGCTCGCTTGCGCCCGCGCAGGCGCTATCCGCGTCCCAGCTTGCCCTTCACCTTGCCCACGATGGAGCCGACGAAGGCGGCTTCGGGCACGCGCAGCTTGATGGACAGGCCGAACGTCACCACAAGCGCCACGATGCCACCGGCCAGCACGTAGGCGAGGGCCTGCGGGATGGAACCGGACAGCGGCGCGACGAACATCTGCAGCGCGAACAGCACGCCGCTGCCCGCAGCGGCGCCCAGGCCGCCGAACAGAAGGCCGCGCGCGCACGCTTTCGCCACCGACCGCAGGCCGAACGGCCCGAGGCGGCGGCGCAGGTAGGCGAACAGGCACACGTCGGCAACCACGTAGAACAGCACCTCGGCCGCCGCGATGATCTCGATGGGGAAGCGCTCGACGTTGGCCGCGCCGAACATCGTGAGCGCGATCTGCGCCGCACCGGCCACGAAGTTGAACGCCGCGAACACGCCCATCTTCCGCAAGCTGGAGAAGATCTTCTGCAAATACGTGTTCACGCCGTACACGGGCAGGGCGAAGGCCAACACGGTCATGTACGTGGCGATGGAGTTGACGTTGTCCATGGTGAACGCGCCTGCATGGTACAGGGTGACCAGCGGCAGCGCGAACACCATGAGGTACAGCGCGAAGGGGATCATGAAGAACAGGATCTGGTTCGTGCCGCCGATGATGCCGCGCTTCACTCCTTCGGCGTCGCCTTCGGCCTGCATGTCGGCAAGTTCGGTGAACATGGCGGTGGTGATGGGCACCGCGAGAAACGCGTAAGGGAGCGTGAACCATTGGCGCGCGTACAGCAGGATGGAGGGGCCGTTGTCGGAGAACCCGTAAGCCGCCGCCGTCTGCACCGAAACCACGATGGTGGAGCACAGCATGACGAACAGCGCGGGGATGCCCAGCCCCAGCGTCTCGCGTAGCGCGGGGTCTCGGAAATCAACGCGGGGACGTATGCGGATGCCGTTCTTCTTGAGCGCCGGCAGCTGGATGGCCAGCTGCACGAACACGCCCAGCGGGTTGCCGATGGCGATGATATACAGCGCCATCTCCTGGTTCTGCGGCGCCACGACGGCGTACAGGATGAACGTGGCGATGACGATGACGTTGTTCGCCACGGGCGCGATGGACGACCACAGATAGTCGCGATTCGCGTTGAGCAGGCCCGACACGATAGCGCACGCTCCATAGAACACGATCTGAATGGCGAAGAACTGGAAGAAGAACACCGACTGGGCCATCTCGGTTTGATCGGAGTAGAAGCTTTGCGTGTAGATGGCCACCGACGGGAACGCGATGCACAGCGCGGAGATGATGCCGAGGAACAGCACCACGAGCGTGAGCAGGTTCGACGCGTACTGGTTGCCGGCCTGCTGCCCCAGTTTCTTCTTCACCGACAGGTACACGGGCAGAAACGCCGTCACGAGGATGCCGCCCACCACCATCTCGTACAGCATGTTCGGCAGCCCGTTCGCCACCTGGTACGAGCTGGACAGCAGCGTCGATCCCAGCGCGAACGCCATGATCCACGTGCGAGCGAAGCCGGTGATGCGCGAGATCATCACGCACACGCTGATGAGCGCCGCCGACGACCCGACAGCGGCGGCGGTGTCTTCCGGTTCGTGTTCTGGCTGCGGGACGCGGGTCAGCGTGCGATCGGCGCCCGCGTGCTTGCTGATGATGGGAAGCTCCGAGGTCGATCCGGGAAACGCCGCCCGCTCGGCGCGTGAGCTGGGCACCGAGCGGCGTGCGGCTTCGCGCGGATCGGGGGTCGAGGGCTCGAAGGGGTCTCGAGGCGGCGTGGTGCGGTCGAGGCCGGCGTGGCGGCCGCCGATGCGGATCTCCGAGGTTTCTCCGGGAGCGGCCGCGCGCAGACGCGCTTTCGCGCTCGTCGGATCGAGGCGAGGCTGCGGCTTGGGAACGACCTGCTGGGCCACGGCCGCCGCGATGACGGTGCGGTCGAGCCCGGCGTGGCGGCCGCCCACCCTGATCTCCGACGTCGAACCGGGGTCGGCAGCGCGCACGTGCGTGCGCTGGGGGCGTCGAGGCGCTTCGGCGGGCTGCTCGAGTGCCGGTTCGGCAACGCGCGTGTGTTGAGCTCGTGCGAGCTTGTCGGACATGGACGAACGCTTCCTCATGCTTCGGATATAATGACCCCATCATAGCAAACCCGGAAAGAAGACCCTCATGCACATCCTCATCGTACGCAATAATTCCAACTCGCAAGCCGTGGACGCATCGCTGCTGCTCGCAACGTATTTGGCCACGCAGGGCCTGGACTACACGCTGGTCGATTCGTCCGATCTGTCGTGCCGCTGCGACCATGAGGAGCTGAACGGAGCGCTGGCGTCGGGCGTCGAGATGGCGGTTGTGCTGGGAGGCGACGGCACCATCCTGCGCACGGCTCGCCAGATCGGGACCTCGGGCGTGCCCGTTCTCGGCATCAATTTCGGACGGCTGGGCTTTCTGGCGACCACGGGCGATGAGGGCGTGATCGCCGTGGTTGCGTCGGCGCTGGCGGGCGACGTGGTGGCCGAGCAGCGCACGAACCTGCGCATCGACGTGGTGTGCGAGGGCGAGCCCGACCCGTGGGGCGACGACGATGAGGCGGCGGCGCACGACGTGGACGATCCGGCGCGCACGTTCTTCGCGCTCAACGAGCTGGCCGTGACGCGCGGCGCCAACGGGCGCATCATCGACTTCTCGCTGGGTATCTCGGGCGCGCACATCGCCGACATGCGCGGCGACGGGCTGGTGGTGGCAACGGCCACCGGATCGACGGCTTACGCGCTGTCGGCGGGCGGGCCGCTGGTGGCTCCCGGCTTCAACGGCCTGGTGGCCGTGCCGCTGGCGCCGCACACCCTGCATTCGCGCGCTATCGTGACGGCGGCCAACGACGTGGTGGAGATGGACCTGTCGCTCAACCGAGATCCCCGCGAGGCCGCGCTGTTCGCAGACGGCGAGCTGCTCTCGTTCGACGCGCCGGTGAAGCGCGTCTACGTCAGCCGCGGAGCCGTTCCCACCACGCTGCTGCGCTACCGGCATGACGGATTCTACGAGCACGCCGCCAAGGTGTTCTTCTAAGAGGTTGGCAATGCCCCTGCGGCAGTCGCAACCCATCATCGCCCGAAAAACGCGCTCCAGCCGCTGAGGCGTGTTTTTCGGGCGATGATGGGTTGCGGCCCGGGAGGGGGGCGCTTACAGCCAAAGGCGGTAGGCGGTACTGCTTGAGAAATCGACCATCTGGATGCAGAAGTCGGAGGGATCGAGCTCGTCGAACGAGTTTTGGTCTTTCAAGGCGTTCTTGTTGACTTTGAACGGCAGGATCAGCGTCTGTGACTCTCCTGGCTCGATTCGGAGCAATTCGTCACGATTGTAGTTTTCGTTCGCGAACACGAATGCGTCGTCAAGCACCACTCCGGCTCCTAAGCTGTCGTCTATATAGTCGAGGTTTTCGCTCCACAACGTAACATGCTCAAGGGGCAGCTTGTACCATTGCTGTATAAGGTTGTCGGAGGCGTTGGTTATGGTTACGGTGACCGCTATAAGCTCGCTGCCGTCGTATACCGGGCGGTACGTCCCTGCGTATTCGGGATACCATTCAGCGAAGCCCTTGGTCGTGATGGTTTTGATTTCGGACACGGATAGGTCGATGTCGGGGCATTCGTACTCCCATTCGCCGTTCTCTTTGTAGAAGTCTACCAATTCGGAAGGGGTGCGTTCCACCTCGTCCGGATGTCTGACGTAACGTTGGCCTTGCGTGATGTTCCTTAGCTTCATCGTTGATCCCGGATCGAAATCGACGATCTTAGATAACCCGTATCCGGTTTCAGAATAGAGCCCGTCGCCGATGCGGGGCTCGGGCTCGCGGGGATCCCCTGGGATGTAGCGTCCCACGAACCAGCCCATCACGAGGGCTACGACGATCAAGCAGACGGTTCCTGCGGCTATGCGGACGGTTCGCGTGTTCTTCATGACGGCCTCCTCCGGTCGGCGGCGATCGGGTCGGTTCCCGATTCGATTCGAGCCGAACCTACCATTGCGCAAGGCGAAGCTGCAACGGTGATTTAATTCACCCCTGCTTTGATCTGGGTCGCATGCTATTGTAGGATCCAAGTTGGGGACGGCGGAACGCGCATGGCTTCGAGAAGGAAATCGGTATGACGGACATAATAGCAACGGCGGTGATCCTTGTCTGCGTCGGCGCGACGTTTTGCGCCACGTGCTATGCCATCGCACGTTTCGCGTACTTCGATCGGCGTGCGCGAGCGGATTTGCTTCTCGCGTTCTACTGCGTTGTCGTGTTCGCCGGTGCGGTGGTCGGGTGCCTCGCGTTCACCGAAGCGTACGGAAACGTCGTGTCTGCCGCCTTCGCAGCCCTTCTGTGCGGATGCTCGGCAGCGGTAGGCGCGCTTCTGCGGAAAACGTGGGCTCAGACCGATGAGCTGGAGCGGCGGCGCGTTGAGGATTTGCGGGGGCTCGTCGATCGCTACCGCACGGAGGAGGGCTCGATCGAGTCGCGGTGCGCGCATGCGGCGCGGACGTTCGATCTGACGCGGCGCGAGGAGGAGGTTCTGGCGCTGCTGCTCAAGGGCTGCACCCGTTCCGAGATCGCGCGAGAGTTGTTCGTATCGGGCGATACGGTGAAGACTCACATCCGCAACCTGTACCGCAAAACGGGCGTAACGGGAAAGGACGAGCTTGTTCAGGCGATAGGGGGAAGCGGCCTTGTTTAGGGCTTCCTCGCCCTTGGCACCTCATTGCAGAATAATTCATACCGCCTGATCGTATAGGCAAAATTGTCATCGTTTGAATAATTTTTTAGTGGCTCCAAATATTCCTTCAAACGCCATTGACTTGCCATCGCCCGTGGCGTATCTTAGCTAACTAAGTTTTCGTGTTTACGACAGGGGGACTGTCGAATAAGGGGTACAGTACGTATGAGCGAGCAAGACACGACGAGCACGCAGAGCCTTCCAGTAGATGATGCCGAACCAAATGCCACTCAACGCCAGACGGGCGGCGACAACGCTGCCGACGATGTCGCGCAGGGCAATGGTTTCGGCGCGACTTCTGATCCGGCATCTGTCGACAACGCTTCCGATGCCGGGGCTTCAAACGCTTCGCATCCCATTTCCAACATAGCTGCCGACGCCGCCAAGAATACCGGCAAGATCCTCGGCATGTCCAAGCATGTATTCGCCGCGCTGGTGGCCGTTGTCGCCGTGGGCGCTGCCGTAGGGGTTGGCGTCGTGCTGACGCAGCAGCCTGCGCTGGAAGACTGGTACGACTCGAACGCCGCGCAAGGCCAGTTCGAGGGCAAGTCGAAGGAAGAGATCCAGGCGGCGCTTAACGAGGAAGTGGCGAAGGGCATGATGAACATCTCCATCGCGGCGTCCATCACGTTCGCCGACGGCTCGTCCGAGGGCGAGGCGCGCATCGAGAACATCGCCGCGAACCCGATGGATCAGAAAGTGGTCATCACGCTGAAAGATTCGGGCGAGACGGTGTACGAGTCGGCTGCCATAGCGCCCGACCAGCATATTCAAACGATCAAGCTGACGAAGGATCTTGATCCCGGACAGTACGCCGCCGTGGCCACGTTCACCGGCTACGATCGCGAGACGCACAAGCAAACCGGCCAAGCGGCCGCTGAAATTGTTTTGAACGTCGAAGGCTAAGGGGCTTTCGACGCGGAAGATACGTAGAGCGCATCCGACAACGTAAGGGCACGTTAGAAAGGGAACTATCATGAGCAAGCTTACGAATTTGAAAAAGGGCATCGTTGGTGTTTGCGCGGCAACAATGCTAACGGGGCTATGCGCAGCTCCGGCGTTCGCGGTAACTGACAAAACGATACAGGGCTCAAATAATACTGCGGCCACGGGTACTAGCTCGGTCGATGTGACGGCGACAATAAATATTTCGGCAACAGTGCCTACGACCCTCCCCATCTCGATTACCAACGACACCATAACGGGACCTGGCGATTTTTCCATAGGCAATACCACCAAGGGCTTCGATGTTGCGTTGACGGATGTCAAGGTGACGAACAAAACTGATAATAATTTTACCTTAGCCTCTTCCGACACGACATTGGCTCCTAACGCATTGTGCGTGACCATATCGCAAAAGAATGATGTTACAAAGAAAACAGTGCTTACTGAGTCGAGCGCAACTGGTTTGAACTGGACTATAGGAAAAAGCACTGATGGGACGACGGCAACGCCTTTGGCTTTGACGATGGATATAAAATCAGGCACTCTGGATAAGACTTTTCTTTCCAGCTATTTTACCAAGGCTTCAGCATTCGACGTCGCTTGGACTATTGGGCTAGCGTAGAACTTACCCGACTGCAATAGAAATGGTTTCGATTTATGACGAAGCCGACAGCATATAGTATGCCCCCATGGAAAGCCGCGCTGAGGATCAGCGCGGCTTTCGCGCTTTGCGCGCTGTTGGTGTTCGGGTTGTTATGGCCGGTGCCGTTTTCGTTTGCGGCCGAGAAGGACGCGGGCGGTTCCGAAGCGGTCGAGGAGCCTGCGGCTCCGAAGACGCCGGTTGACGATATCGACAACGTTGTGGTCGAAGCGCCTTCGCACGCTCCCGCTCCAAGCGAGCCGAAGCCCCAATCCCGGCCTCTGCCCGACGCCGAGCCGGTTGCCCCCGATGCTCCCATCGTTCCCGAATACGAGCGTGCATGGCCTATCGGTGCGGACGATGCCTCGGCGGTGTTGGCTGAGCTGTGGCCCGACGGGACGTTCGTGGTCGACGGGTCGGGGGAAACGGTCGCGTTCGACGACGTCAAGGATGTCCCCTGGCTGGCGGCAGGCGTGGCCGACGACATCAAGCGCGTGATCTTCGCCGACAAGGTGGAAGCGACGAGCTTGGCTCATTGGTTCGAGGGATGCTCGAACCTGAGCGAGATCGCGAACGTGCCCGCCAGCGTCGAAGATCTGACGCGCGCGTTCTACGATTGCCCGAAGCTCGTCGAGCTTCCCGACGAATTCGCATTCGCCGACGAGGCGGTCGCGGATGAATGCTTCGGCTTCGAGGAGCCGGCCGAAACGCTGCTGGCCACGGTGTATCGCGGCGCGGACGAGAACGTGCTGAGGTACGCATGGAATCTCGACGGGCGCGAGCTTGTGAATCCCGATGCGCCGGAGCTGCCGACGGTTGAAGAGCCGGATGATTCCGCGGAGCCCAAGGATCCCGTCGAGTCTGAAACGCCCGAAGACTCCGAGGGCGTCGAGGATCCCGACGATTCGAAGGACCTCGATGCTTCCGCGGACGAATCTGCAGAGCAGCCGGCGGATGAACTTGCCGACAAGCTCGCGACCGCGCCCGCCGAAGAGGCGCCCGTCCCCGAACCGCCTGCCGAGCCGGAATCCGAACCTGCGCTCGCACCCCAAGAGGAAGCCCAGGTCAACATCACCGTCCCTTCGTCGGTTTCCATGGTTCTGAACGCCGAAGGCGACAACACCGCTCTCATCCCCGTTGCGGCGGCGAACCGCTCGGAACGCAACGTGGCCATCGTGGGCGTTCGTCTCAAGCGCGCCGACCAGGACTTGCCGGGGGGCTCGTGGTCGCTCACCACCGAAAGCGGCTCCACGACATTCGTGCAGGACGCGCGCTTCACACCGCTGGGACTTGAAGCGACGTTCGACCGGCCGGTGCTGCTAGCTGCAGGCGATGAGAACACGATGCTCGTGTGGCACGGAACGTTCACCGACTACGGTATGAAGACGCTGCTCAACGCCACGATCGACGCGGACGGCAACAGCTTCGCCTACGGCTCGATGATCTGGATCGTCGCCGCCGCGTAACGACGACGGGAGCATCTTCGCCCGAAAAACACGCCTCAGACGTTGGAGCGTGTTTTTCGGGCGAAGATGAGCCGCTGCGGGGGCAATCGTCTCGGGCTACATCGAATCGCGGCGCAAGCGCTCCGCTTCGGCGAGCAGCTCGGCAGGAACGCTGGCTGAGCTGCGAATCTCGTCAGATGAGCGCATAAGGCGCCCTTGCTCGTTGTCGTCGCCCACAAGCAGCCCGTTCGCGAAGAATACGCTCGATCCATCCAGAACCAGGTTGTATACCTCGAAATCGTGCGAAACGCACCCGATGGCTTTTCCGAGCGTCAGATTGCTCGTCGCGGGCTCGTGCGGAGCGAGCTCGATGCTTTCGATGGCGACGCAGCCGCCCTCCGTGCGAAGCCGATCGTCCACGACGACCTCGCTGCATCGCTTGACGCCCTTGTCGGTGAACAGGGGGTGGTTCCCCGTCGCGACGAGGTTGCCGCCTTGCGCGAGCCCGATGCGAACCAGCTCGGGCTCGCGCCCTTTGATGATGTCGCGTATATGCGCGGTTCCTGTTTCGGTTCTTACCAAATCGCCGATACGCAGGTCGCGAATGGGGCGCTGGCTGCCATCGGCCATGAGCACGAGGGTTGACGCTTCGACGCAACAACAACCGTTCATCTTGCACCGCCTTACTTGTGATTACTATTTGTGATAGTACCTATGCTGCTCGTACTTCGGCTCGCAGCAGACGTTGATGCCGAGGGTGCGGTACAGCTTCTCGTCGGTGGCCGACAGGATCACGCTGAAGAACGCGTCGCAGCCGTATAGGTCGTTCACGTGGTCGATCAGCTTCTTCGCCAGCGGATCGGTGGCCGAGCTGATGGACAGCGCGATGAGCGTCTCATCGGAGTGTAGGCGGGGGTTGCGGCTGTTCAGCTGCTCGGTTTTCAGGCGGCAGATGGGCGTGATGGCCTCGTCGCTGATCACGTCGATGTCGTCGTCCACGCCGGCCAGGCCCTTGAGCGCGTTCATCAGCAGCGACGATGCCGCGCCCAGCAGCGACGACGTCTTGCCCGTCACCACCGAGCCGTCGGGCAGTACCATCGCTCCAGCCGGGCCGCCGGTGGTCTCCTCCTTCAGCAGCGCCGCCGAGCGCGCGGGAGACAAGCTCGCGTTCACGCCTGCCTGGTTCATCAGCAGCTCCAGGCGTTCCATACGCTCCTGGCCCACGCCCGAGCGCTTCACTTCCACCGCGGTTTGGAAGTAGCGGCGCACGATCTCCATCTTCGCGGCGTCGCGCACGGCCTCGTCGTCCACGATGGCGTTGCCGGCCATGTTCACGCCCATGTCGGTGGGCGACTGGTACGGGCTGGTGCCCGAGATACGCTCCATCATGGCCTTCAGCACGGGGAATATCTCCACGTCGCGGTTGTAGTTGACCGTGGTGGTGCCGTAGGCTTCCAGGTGGAAGGGATCGATGGTGTTCGCGTCGTCGAGATCCACCGTGGCCGCCTCGTAGGCGATGTTCACCGGGTGCTTCAGCGGCAGGTTCCACACGGGGAACGTCTCGTACTTGGCGTAGCCGGCCGCGATGCCGCGCTCGTGCTCGTGGTACAGCTGCGACAGGCACGTGGCCATCTTGCCCGAGCCGGGGCCGGGCGCCGTCACCACTACGAGGGGGCGCGTCGTTTCCACGTATTCGTTCTTGCCGTAGCCCTCTTCGCTGACGATGCGGTCGATGTCGTACGGATAGCCGGCGATAGGGTAGTGCAGGTAGCTTTTGATGCCCAGGCTTTCCAGGCGGCGGCGGAACGCGCCGGCCGAGGGTTGGTTCGCGTAGTGGGTGATCACCACACCGCTGGTGGCGAAGCCCATGGAGCGGAAGATGTCCATGAGGCGCAGCACGTCCTCGTCGTAGGTGATGCCCAAGTCTCCGCGGACCTTGCTCTTCTCGATGTCGTTGGCGTTGATGGCGATGATGATCTCCACCTCGTCGGCCAGGCTCTTGAGCATGCGGATCTTGGAGTCGGGCTCGAACCCGGGCAGCACGCGCGCGGCATGGTAGTCGTCGAACAGCTTTCCGCCGAATTCCAGATAGAGCTTGCCGCCGAACTGATTGATGCGGTTGCGGATATGCTCGGCCTGAAGCGCGATGTACTTGTCGTTGTCGAACCCGATGCGCATGGAATCCCTCTTCTTCTTCGAACCGTTCTGCTCTTGCACTAATGTAACAGCATACCACGATAGCGGGCGAACCCGCGTCAAACCATCAGCTGTACAGAGCCGCGTAGGGGTGCGAGGCGCGGGCTGTCATTTCATGCCGTTGACCAGCGACAGCAGCTCTTCTCGCGAGCTGACGTCCAGTTTGCGGTAAATATTGCGGATGTGGGTGCGCGCGGTGTTGTCGGAGATGAACAGCGTTTTGGAGATGTATACCGACCCGTATCCCAGGCTCAGGTACTGCAGTATCTCGCGTTCGCGCTTCGTGAGGGCGTACCCGTTCGCTAGCGTCACGATGCGTTCGTGCTGCAATGCATGCAGCGTATCGGTTTCACCTTCGTTCCGCATGCCTGCATCCTGCAAAGCGTCGGGATCGTCCGTCGAGCAAGCCTGCTGCCATGCGACGAAGCCGAGGTGCACCACCACGATGCAGAAGTATGAGGAAAGCACGACCCACAGGTACGGCCCTAAATTCACATCCGGCGGCACGTTCGCCTGCACCGTCATGCCCAAAAGCGATGCCGCACAGCTGAGCAGGAAGGCCGCCGAGAACACGAAGGGCAGAGGGAATTCTCCCGCCTCGGCCATGGCGACCAGCGATGAGAGCGCGAAGAGCGATAGCAGGGCGAGAGGCGCGTATACGAGCATCGCTCCCGCCACGAACAGCGTCGTCCCCGTCGGGAAGCTGCCCAGCACGATGCTCACCGCGACGCACGCCGGAACAGCCAAGCGGTCGATCAGCATAACGAACGGGCTTTTCAACCGCATTGCGCAAAGCGCCACGACGACGGCCGATGCAACGATGGCGCCCGTGTACTCGCTTCGTCCCGCTCCCACGTCGGCGTCGAACGAATAAGCGGCCATCATGAACGAGCAGACGAGAAAGCCCAGCAGCGGCACCCATATGATCGATAGGAATGTCCTGAGAGAAGATGCAAGCCCTGTCAGCGTGTTCGACGGGCTTTCCGCGTCAGGGGAGCCGGTGAAGCCGCCCCCGCCGTTTTCGATGCCGGAGACGCTCTGTGCGTCCTCATCCGTCTCGTGCGTGCATTTCTCGATTCCGAACAACAGGGGGAGAACCGATCCCGTTATGGCGAGAACGCCTTCCGCGGCTACCGCGAACGGGTCGGACAAAAGCGAAACGATCCAGGCGACAGCCGACGAGCTGGCGCACGCGATGGCACCGTAGAACATCACGCTGCGAAAATCCATTAGATACAGACGCACCCACCGCATGATCACCGGCGCCATGCATGCCCCGGCCGTGACGCCGAGCGCTGCGAACAAGACGACGTTACGGTATCCGGCTGCGAGCAGAATCCAGATCGCCACCAAGACTGCGGCGTACGTCCAAGCGCAGCCTGTGGCGATCGGGCGCCCTTTGCGCGTTTCGAAGCCAGGCCAGCTGGGGCGTTGCGCCGAGAAGAGCAGGATGGCGAGGGCTGTCGCAAAGCAAGAGAGCAGCATGGCGAAAAGAAAGTCGCCAGCGGGCGAGACGTTCGGTGCGAAACGCAGCATAAGGTAGGAGTTGGGCGGATAGAGGGGCGCCGAGGCAAGGAAAGCCGCTAACAGCAAAAGGCGGGGGCGGAAACGGATGGGAGGTTGGGCGGCTAGCCTGTTCAAGTACGTGCCGTTTGCCATGCGAAAGCCCCCCTTTGGCTTCTCCGATGTTTCCTGCCCATTGTACTCCAGCCGAGTCGTCCTTCGGACTCGCGTTCTCCGAAAGCCGGTCGCCTCGATGTCTTTTCAGTCCGATCATCTGGTAAAACGAAAAAATACTGCAACGCGGTGATGCGCTTCACGCACTGCGGTTATTCTCCCTGTTCCACGTGCGTCCTATGGTTGCGTCGTTGCAAGGGCGGCGCATGGAGCGCTGCTCGATTCACCCTGAAGGAGGGAGATCATGAACAACGAAAAGCAAAAGAAAGAGCTGGCCGACGGCCTCACGCGTCGCGGGTTCCTCACGCTAGGAGGCGTGGCGGCGCTGGGAGCGGGAGCAGCGTTGGCGGGATGTTCGCCGCAGGCGTCTTCGGCAAGCTCGGCGGGCGATGCTGCGACGGCTGCGAGCGCGGCCGACGCCGCCGAAGGACTTGCCCCGTCGCCGTGGGGAGACTATTATCCTTGGCCCGCCAATCCTCCTGAGATCACCGACGATATGGTGGAGGAAGAGCTTGACTGCGACGTGGCGGTCGTGGGTCTGGGCGTCTCGGGCGTCGCGGCGTTCCGTGCGGCGTCCGAGGGCGGCGCCAAGGTCGTCGGCATCGAGAAGGGTTCCATGCCGCAGCAGCGCTCCAGCCAGTACTGCTACTTGAACGGCAAGCTGACCGACACCTTCGGCCTGCCCCACCTCGACCTTGAGGCCATCATCAAGGAAGAGTTCCAGGAGTGCGCCAGCATCACGAATTACAATATCGTCCGCAAGTTCGTCTTGGGCGACGCGGAGGCTATGGACTGGTGGATCGAGGGCGCGGATTGCGAGATCCTCGAGAATTACGAGATGTCGATGGATCCCAGCGCGGACGTTCCCAACGGCGTCAGCTGCATGAGCGATCCGACCATCGACTGGGAGAGCGAGCCGCAGGCCGCTTTCCCCGAATGCCTGAACTTCACCGACCATCAGGCCGTGCTCGACAACAATTTCCAGAAGGGCCTCGATGCCGGCACGGGCTCCGAAGCGTATTTCGGCCATTTCGCCGAAGCGCTCATCCAAAACGATGAAGGTCGCGTGGTGGGCGTGTACGCGCGCAACGCCGATACCGGCAAGTACAAGAAGATCAACGCTGAAAACGGCGTGTGCCTGGCATCGGGCTGCTGTCGATCCAACGAGGACATGGTGCGCTACTTCGCACCGAACCTCATCTGGAACGGCAACGGCAACCCATGGCCGAACATGGACGTCGAGGGCAACCGCACCAATACGGGCGACGGCTACAAGCTGGGGTACTGGGCGGGTGCTTCCATCCAGCAGTACCAGTGCTCGCAGATGCACGTGATGGGGGGTCCGGGCGACACCGATTCGCAGAACGATTCCATGGGCTTCACCGGACCGCTGTTGCGCATCAACTACAACGGCGAGCGGTTCATGAACGAGGACACCTGCGCCGCCGATGCCGAGTATCCCATCGAGCTGCAGCCCAAGCACAAGTGCTTCATGATCACCGACAGCCACTTCGAAGAGAATGCTGCGAAGTGCGTGAACACGTTCGCGGCCACGCTCGCCGAGTGGGACGAGCGGGTGGGCGACGGCACCATCTTCAAGGGCCAGACGCTGCGCGAGTTGTTCGAGAGCATCGACGGCATGGACGTCGATGCAGCGCTGGCCACGGTCGAGCGCTACAACGAGCTGTGCGAGAAGGGCGTCGACGAGGACTACGCCAAGCAGGCGAAGTACCTGATGCCCGTGACCGACGACGGCCCGTACTACGCGCAGCGCATGGGCGTGGGCCTGTGCCTGGTCATGATGGGCGGCTTGGAATCCAACCAGAACGCCCAGGTGCTCGACCTCGAGCGCCAGGTGATCCCCGGCTTGTATGCGTCCGGCAACATCCAGGGCAGCCGCTTCGCTATCAAGTACCCCTTCCGTCTGAGCGGCCACAGCCACGCGATGGCCATGTTCTACGGCAAGGTGGCCGGCGAGAACGCCGCAGCCGGTTTGTAGACAACTAACCTGATCATTCGACGGTGCCGTCCTTTGCCGGATGTGCGCACCCCTCCCTCTCCGGTGCAAGGGCCGGGCACGCGCTCTCGATGCGCGGCGCCCGGCCCTTGCGCTGTCTGCGCCTCTTGCATCTGGCTCGCGCATCGGCTGCCGTGCCGTGGGTGTTACGGCTTTGTTAATTGCGCCGGGCAATGCGGCTCCGACCTCGTGCATGCCGTAGAATGAAAAGACGTTTGGAGGCAGGATCCGCTGTGCTCTTCGGGCGTATTTCGTGCGCGGCCAGGCGCCGTCTCCGAATCATATGAAGCACGCATAGCATGATAGGAGAATCATGGCCAAGCACATCTTCGTTACCGGGGGCGTCGTCTCGTCGCTGGGCAAGGGCATTACGGCCGCGTCGCTGGGGCACTTGCTCAAGGCGCGCGGGTACCAAGTGACCATGCAGAAGATGGATCCGTACCTCAACGTGGATCCGGGAACCATGTCGCCGTTCCAGCACGGCGAAGTGTTCGTCACCGAGGACGGGCACGAAGGCGATCTCGACCTGGGGCACTACGAGCGCTTCATCGACGAGAACCTCACGCGCGAGTCCAACTTCACGCAGGGATCCATCTACCAGAGCCTCATCGCGCGCGAGCGGCGCGGCGACTACCTGGGCGGCACCGTGCAGGTGATTCCGCACGTCACCGAGGCCATCAAGGCGCGCCTGCGGCGCATCGCCGACCAAACCGGCGCCGACATCGTCATATCCGAGATCGGCGGCACCGTCGGCGACATCGAGTCGCTGCCGTTCATCGAGGCCGCGCGCCAGTTCAAGAAGGAGCTGCCGTACGGCGACGTGCTGTTCGTTCACGTGACGCTGGTGCCTTATATAGCCGCAGCGCACGAGGTGAAGACGAAGCCCACGCAGCATTCGGTGAAGGAGCTGCGCTCCATCGGCGTGCAGCCCGACTTCATCGTGTGCCGCTCGGACCACGAGATCGAGGACGGCGTGCGCGAGAAGATCGCGCTGTTCTGCGACGTGCGGCCCGAGGAGGTGCTGGCCTGCACCGACGCGCCGTCCATCTACGAGGTGCCGCTGGGCTTGCACGAGCAGCGCTTCGACGAGATGGTGCTCGACCGGTTGTGCCTCGAGCGGCGTTCGGCCGACTTGGCGCCCCTGCGCTCGTTCTTGGCCGCGGCGGACGCTTGCGATGAGGAGGTGGACGTGGCCGTGGTGGGCAAGTACGTGAGCCTGCCCGACGCGTATCTGTCGGTGATCGAGGCGCTCGGGCATGCGGGGGTGCGCTGCGGATGCCGCGTGAACGTGCACCTCGTGGACGGCGAGGAGCTGTCGGACGCGAACGCGGGGGCGGTGCTGGGCGGCATGGACGGCATCCTCGTGCCGGGCGGTTTCGGCCAGCGCGCCTTCGAGGGCAAGATCGCCGCGGCTCGCTACGCGCGCAAGCAGGGCATTCCCTACTTGGGCATCTGCCTGGGGCTGCAGGCTGCCGTATGCATGTTCGCGCGCGACGCGGCCGGCATGTCCGGGGCCACGTCGGCCGAGTTCGATGCCGAGGCGGCCTTTCCCGTGGTGGACCTCATGCCCGAGCAGGAGGATGTGGAGGGCAAGGGCGGAACCATGCGCCTGGGAGCTTATCCGTGCAAGGTGGAGCCGGGCACGAAGGCGTTCGAGGCTTACGGCGAATCTATTATATATGAGCGTCACCGTCATCGTTATGAGGTGAACAACGCCTTCCGCGAGCGCTTGGTCGAAGCGGGGCTTTCGGTGTCGGGCGCGTCGCCGGACGGGCGGCTCGTGGAGATGGTGGAGCTGCCCGGCCATCCGTGGTTCGTCGCCAGCCAGGGCCACCCCGAGTTCAAGAGCCGCCCCACGCGGCCCCATCCGCTGTTCTGCGGTTTCGTGAGCGCCGCCGCCGTGCGTCGCGCCTAGGGAGGACGGTGGCGCGCTTCCTGCGGACGCGCAGCGTCCTCATCGCCGCGAAGGCGTGCTATCCTGTGAACTATATCATGCAGAGGGTTCGACGGGCGGAGCGCGGATGTTTCACGTGAAACATCCGTTCGAAGTTTTGCGGTGGCGCGGCGACGACGAAGGTGGCGGATGGACGAGCTGTATCGAGAGTACCTGGCGTATCTGCGCGTCGAGCGAGGAAGCTCTCCGTTGACCGTGTCCGCGTACGCCGCCGACCTCAAGGACTACGCGCAGTTTCTCGAGAAACGCGGGGTCGAGTCGCTGGACGACGTCGATCGCGAGGTCATCGTAGCTTACGAGTCGGATCTGTTCGGCCGCGGGTATGCGGCCTCGACGGTGGACCGCCATGTGTCCGTGCTCAAGGGGTTCCACCGCTTCCTCGTGCGAGAAGGCTACGCGCGCCGCAACCCGGCCGACACTATCCAGCTTCCCAAGGCGTCCGACCGTCTTCCCGACGTGCTTTCGGTGGCGCAGGTGGACGCCATGCTGTCGCGCCCGCTGGACGAAGGCCCTCTGGCCCTTCGCAACCAGGCCATCCTCGAGGTCCTGTACGGTTGCGGGTTGCGCGTGAGCGAGTGCACGGGGCTCGATTTGGGCGACGCCATCTTGGAGGAAGGTTATCTTCATATCCTGGGCAAGGGGAATAAGGAACGCATCGCCCCCATCTCGGGCGCCGCGCTGCGCGCGCTGCGCGACTACCTCGAGCGCGGACGCCCCGAGCTCGTCCGCTCGTACGCGAAATCAACCTCGGCCGTGTTCCTCAATGCGCGCGGCGGGCGGCTGACGCGCCAGAGCGTGCACTCCCTCGTCGCCGAGGCCGGCCGCTTCATCGGCGTGGCGAACCTTCATCCGCACACGCTGCGCCATTCCTTCGCCACCCACATGCTCGCCGGCGGCGCCGATCTGCGCGTCATCCAAGAGATCCTGGGGCATTCGGACATCTCCACCACCCAGATCTACACCCACGTGAACCGCACCCATATCCGCGAGGAGTATCTGAGCGCCCACCCCCGGGCGAAGTAGGAAGGCGCTCTTCGTCTCCCACTTTGCCCCCTGCTGACTCAATTTCAAACATCCGTTCGCTGTTTTGTGCCTGATGGGAGGGGGCGGCGAACTGAAATTCAGGTTGAAGATCCATCCTGCCACAGATTCCGCATAACTCCCCACTTCGTCCCACCGCGGGGGCGGGCGGCCTACATGTTGTGCCCGCCCAAGCGCGTCCGTTCTACATGTGGTCGTGTCGTTTTTCGGTTGGCAGGGGAGCGGTTAACGGGAAAGAGTCCGGTGGGTTTCAGGATGGGCAAAAAGGGGGTCAAGTCGCATATTTTGTTGCGAAGTGGGGCGAAGTGGGATAGAATTCCATACATCGAAAGAGCCGTGGGACGGCGGCGGAAAGGAAGGCATGGCGGAAGAGGGCAACAAGGTTGTCGATCTCAACAGCGCGTACCGCCATAAGGTGGACGCCAAAGGCCGCATGTCGCTTCCCGCATCGTTTCGCAAGGTTCTCTCGACGGATCTGGTGGTAACCCGCAACCCGAAGGACGAGTGCCTCTACGTGTTCGAGCCCGATGCGTTCAATGCATGGGTGGCCGGCGTGTTCGAGGACAAGTTCGAGAAGTTCGACCGCACCAACGATCTCCATGTTCGCCTGCGCCGCAAGCTGAAGTCGCGTGCAGCCGATGTGTCCATCGACGCAGCCGGCCGCATCATGATCTCGGCCGAGCAGCGCGAAGCCGTGGGAATCGACAAGGAGGTCGTCGTCGTGGGCAACACGGGCTACTTCGAGATCTGGGACGCAAAGCGCTACGACGCGGTGGACGACGAGACCGATCTCGGTCTGTTGTTCGACTGATCGAAAGGCGTGAGCGATATGACAAGCGAATATCGGCATACACCCGTTCTGCTCGCCGAGTGCCTCGAATACTCGAACCTCAAACCACAGCATACATTCGTGGACGCAACACTCGGCGGTGCAGGGCATTCCTTCGAAGCGGCCAAGCTCATCGGGAGCGGGGGCACGCTCATCGGCATCGATCAAGACGAGGTGGCGCTGGCCGCTGCCCGTCTCAAACTCGGGACGTTGCCTGACGACGTGCGCCCGCGCCTGGAACTCGTGCGCGGCAACTTCGGAAATATGGATGAAGCGCTCCTCAGCACGGAGGTGCCCGGCGTCGATGCGGTTCTGTTCGACCTCGGAGTGTCTTCGGTGCAGATCGACACGCCGTCTCGAGGCTTCTCCTTCAAGGAGAACGGCCCTCTTGATATGCGGATGGATCCGGGTAAACAAACCCTTACCGCAGCAGAGATCATCAACACCTACACCGCAGCAGATCTCACTCGGATCATCCGTACCTACTCGGACGAGAAGTGGGCCAGCCGTATCGCGGATTTCGCGGTGCGCGCGCGCCAGAACGCTCCCATCGAGACGAGCGAGCAGCTGGTCGACATCATCAAGGCCGCCATCCCCGCCTCGGCTCGCCGAGCAGGGGGACACCCGGCGAAGCGCACGTTCCAAGCGCTGCGCATCGAGGTGAACGGCGAGCTCGATGTGCTGAGAAGCGGCCTCGACGCGGCCATCCGCTGGCTCAACCCCGGCGGCCGCCTGGTGGTCATCAGCTACCACTCGCTTGAGGACCGCATCGTCAAGGAAACGTTCGCCAAGTTCGCGAACCGATGCACGTGCCCTCCGGATCTGCCGGCGTGCATGTGCGGGAAGCAGCCGATACTCGACATCGTCACCAGGAAGCCGGTTCTGCCGACGGCCGAAGAAATCGAGCGCAACGCTCGCGCACGCAGCGCCAAGCTTCGCGTAGCGCAGAAACGATAAGCAAAAACGTCCCGCTGACGCAAGCGGGAGCCATATGCACCGCACGCGACCTTTACATGCAGTCGAAACACAGAAAGGGGGTCGGACATGGGCGCAGCACCAGCGTATTCGTACTATCCCGAGCGCGCACCCGAACGCAGCCCGCGCGAGCGCATCAGCGTCGTTCCGGGCCGCGGCACCCGCACGCAGACCCCCACGCTTCCGTCGAACGTCGTGTTCTTGGCGAAAGCGGCGGCGGTCGTGTTGCTGGTGGTGTCGCTTGTGGGATTCGCGCGCATCGGGCTCATGTCCGCGACGATCTCCACGACGATGCAGTCGAGCCAGCTGACCAGCCAGATCAGCGACGCCCGCTCTTCGGGCGCCGCGCTGGAAGTGTCCCAGAGCACGCTGTCCAATCCGACGAAGGTGAAGCAGCAGGCGGGCAAGCTGGGCATGGCCGCCCCCGAGACCACGGGGGTCATCACTCTGGATAAGGACGTCGTCGCAACCGACGAGTCCGGCGCCCTGTCCCTTTCGAAGAGCGTTGCCATAGCGGCTGGCTCCGAGGCGTAAAGCCGATGTCCGATAGACCGCACACGCCGCGAGGCGAGCGCCCTGCTCGCGGTCGCGGAAGCTCCCGCTCGTCCGCACGCCCCTCGCGTCCGCCGCGCGCGGCGCGTCCGGTGCGCGCCTCCGGCCGCCCGGCTGCGGCGGTCGACTTCAACTCGAATTCGAACCGGGTGTTCCTTCCCATTCTCGCCTTCGCCGTCATCGCGGCGCTGTTCGTGCTGCGCTTGGCGTACCTGCAGGTGATAGCCGCCCCTGCCATGGCTTCGGAAGCCGAGAACGCGCGTATGAGCTACGACTGGATCGAGCCGCGCCGCGGCACCATCTACGATCGCAACGGCGTGGTGCTGGCCACCTCCGTGGAGTCGACCACCATCTACATCGACCCGGTGGAAGTCGACGACGCGGACGCGACGGCTCAGGTGCTCGTCGACGTGCTGGGCGGCCAGAAGTCCGACTACCTGGAAGCCATCACCGCTCCGAACACGCGGTACGCGGTGGTGAAGGAGAAGGCCGACGTGGCGGTGGGGGACGCTCTCAAGGAGCGCGTGCGCGAGCTCTCGGCTTCGGGAGGGTCGCGCGAAGGCATGGACTTCGGCATCCGCTATAAGACGCTGTGGAAGCGCGAGTATCCGAACGCTCAGGTGGGAGGCCAGGTCATCGGCGTATGCACGCTGGAAACCGATGCCGAGAACAACCGCGAGTACTACAAGGGGGTATCGGGCCTCGAGCTGTACTACGACGACGTGCTGTCAGGCGAGGCGGGCTACACGCGCGAGGAGCGCAGCCCCGACGGCACGCCCATTCCCGGCGGCACGCGCGACTCCAAGGCGGCCGTGGACGGCGAGGACATCATCATATCCATCGACATAGAGCTGCAGCAATCCGTCGAGGAGCGCCTGACGGCCGATGCCAAGGGCATCACGGCCAACGGCGGCAGCGCCATCGTGATGGACGGCGGCACGGGAGAGATCTACGCCGCGGCATCGCTGCCGCTGCTCAATCCGGCCGACCGGACGAATATGGAAGCGGATGCGCCGAAGCTCAAATGCGTGACCGACCTGTTCGAGCCGGGCTCCATCTTCAAATCGGTGTCGGCCATGGCCATCCTGGAAGCTGGCACCATGACGCCCGACACCGAGCTGTTCTGCCCGTCCTCCATCGAGGCCGACGGCTACGTCATTGGGGATGCGCACGAGCGCGGAGACGCCACGTACACGCTGCGGCAGATCATGGACCAGTCGTCGAACGTCGGCATCTCGCTGGCCACCGAGAACGCGACGGTGGGCGACGTGTCGGGGTTCCGGAACCTCTACAACAAGATCAACGAGTACAACCTGCACACGAAGACGGGCGTGGACTATCCGGGCGAGGGCGAAGCCGGCACCGAGTACCTGGGGAACCTGCTTCCCTTCGACGATTGGAGCAAGGTCACCGCCTACAACGTCAGCTTCGGGCAGGGCCTGTCGCTCACGCCGTTGCAGATCACCCGCTTCTACGGAGCGCTCGTGAACGACGGCGTGGAGTGCACGCCGCACTTCCTCCTGTCGAAGCCCCAAAGCGGCGAGACGGCCGAGTACGGAAGCGACACCGTCATCAAGGACAAGAAAGCCATCGACGATCTGACCAGCATGCTGAAGACCGTCGTCACCGAGGGCACGGGCAAGGCCGCCGCCATCGACGGCTTCAACGTGGCGGGCAAGACGTCCACGGCGGAGATCTACGACGAGAAGAACGGCGGCTACCGAAAAGGGGTGTACAACCTGGCCTTCACCGGTTTCCTGGCCGATTCTTCCAGCCAATTGGTTTGTTTTGTGGGTGCCAACGAGGTTCCCACCGACGGTGTGGTCACGCCGATTTTTAAGGATATAATGACAACAGCCATCGACCGATTCAACATTTATCCGGAGTGAGGAAGCCATGGGCAAGACCTGTACCGAACTGTTCGCAGGTATCGACTGCACCATCCTCGGCAACGCCGACGACGAGGTGAACGGTATCGCCTACCGCAGCGACCGGGTGCAACCCGGCGACGCGTTCTTCTGCGTGGTAGGCATGACGACGGATGGGCACTCGTTCGCCCAGGACGCCATCGATCGGGGCGCGAAAGTGCTCGTGGTCGAGCGCAAGGTGTACCTGGCCGACGCTACGGACGTCACGGAGATCGTGGTGAAGGATACGCGCAAGGCCATGGCGGCCGCTGCGGCGAACTTCTACGACCATCCTTCCAAGGACCTTGCGCTGGTGGGCATCACCGGCACCAACGGCAAGACCACCACGACCTACCTGGTAGAGCACATCGCGCGGGTAGCGGGGAAGCGCACGGGCGTCATCGGAACCGTGGGCATCCGCATCGGCGACGAGGCCGAGAAATCGGCTCATACCACGCCGGAATCGCCCGATTTGCAGCAGCTGTTCGCCCGCATGCGCGATGCGCGCTGCGACGTCGTGGCCATGGAGGTGAGCTCTCATGCGCTCGACCTCGATCGCACGTGGGACGCCGCATTCGCCGTTACGGCGTTCTCCAACTTGACGCAGGATCACCTGGACTACCATCACACGTTCGAGGCCTACTTCGAGGCGAAGGCGCGCCTGTTCTCGAAAGATTATCCGGCCAAGCGCGTGATCTGCATTGACGACAAGTGGGGCAAAGAGCTGCTGCGGCGTTGCTCGGTTGCCGAAGACAGCGTGGTCACGACGGGCTTCGATCCTTCCGCGCAGATACATCCCGTGGACGTGCAGTATGCTCCTACCCACACCACCGTCACGCTCGACGTGCGCGGCAGCTTGCATACATTCGACTACCCGCTCGTGGGCAAGTTCAACGTGGAGAACGTCATGTGCGCCTTCGGCATCGGGCTGCAGCTGGGCTTCCCGGCCGAGACCATCGTCGAAGCGCTCGAGGAGGCGCCGCAGATCCCGGGTCGTTTGGAGCGCGTGAGCGCGCCGAACACGGGCGGCGTGTCGGTGTTCGTGGACTACGCCCACACGCCCGACGCGCTGGAGAAGGCGCTCGCGTCCATCATGGCGCTCACGCCCGGCCGCACCGTCTGCGTGTTCGGCTGCGGCGGCGACCGCGATGCCAGCAAGCGTCCCATCATGGGCAAGGCCGCCCTGGCGGCCGACCATGCGGTGGTGACGTCGGACAACCCGCGCACCGAAGATCCGCAGGCCATCATCGAGGACATCGTGAGCGGAATGAGCTCGGGAGCCGGCCGCTTCGAAGTGGAGGCCGACCGTCGCGCCGCCATCGCGCGCGCCATCGCGCAGGCGAAGCCGGGCGACTCGATCCTCATCGCGGGCAAGGGCCACGAGGACTATCAGCTCGTGGGCGACCAAGTACTCTCGTTCGACGATCGCATCGTGGCCGCCGAGGAGCTCGCGTGTGCGTTCGGCGACGAACCCTCAGGCGAGGATCGATAGCATGCGTTTGAACCACAAGCAGATCGCCGCATGCACGGGAGGCTCGTTCGTGGTGGAGCCGCTTGATCCGCGCGCGCTGGCCACGGGGCTCACCTGGGACTCGCGCGACGCGAAGCCGGGCGACGTGTACGTCGCGCTGCCGGGCGAGCGCGTGGACGGCCACGACTTCGTCGGTGCGGCCCTCTCGGGCGGCGCCGTGTGCGCGCTTGTGATGCAGCCGCTGGACGAGGCCGTGCGCATGCTGGCCGCCGAGCTGGGCGCAAGCGTTATCGAGGTGCCCGACACGGCCCACGCCGTGGCGGATATCGCGCGCGAATGGCGCTCTCACCTGCACGGTCGCGTGATCGCGCTGACGGGTTCCACCGGCAAGACCACCACGAAGAACCTCGTGCGCGACGTGCTGGCAAGCACGCTGTCCACGGTGGCGACGGCCGGCAACCAGAACAACGAGCTGGGCGTTCCCAAGACGCTGCTCGCCGCCGAGCAGGACACGCAGGCGGTGGTGGTGGAGATGGGCATGCGCGGCGCGGGCCAGCTGGCCGACCTATGCGACTACGTGCGCCCCGATTGGGGCCTCGTGGTGAACGTGGGCGAGAGCCATATCGAGCTTCTGGGCAGCCGCGAGAACATCGCGCGCGCCAAGGCCGAGCTTCTATGCGCGCTGCCGGAGGGCACGGGCCGGGCGTTCGTGAACGCCGACGACGACTACGCCGATTTCGTGCGCGAGCATGCGCGCCTCGACGCGCGCCGCGTGGAGACCGTGCTGTTCGACGGCTCCGCCGCCGCAGCCGAGCGCCGCGCCCAGGCCGAAGCCGCCGAAGCGGCGCGTCCCGCCGTGTGGGCCGAGCAGGTGGAGCTCGACGAGCAGGGTCGCCCGCGCTTTCGGCTGCACGCCGTCGGCTTCGCGGATGCCCCTGAGGAGGAGACGGCGCGCTGCGCGCTCACGCTGCGAGGCTTGCACAACGTGTCGAACGCGTGCGCCGCGGCCGCGGTCGGGCGCGCCTGCGGCATCCCGCTTTCCGTCTGCGCCGATGCCCTCGCGCATGCCGAGCCGGAAGCCGGCCGCCAGGAAGTGCTCCGTGCGCGCGGCGGGTTCACCGTGGTGAACGACGCCTACAACGCCAACCCCGACTCCATGCGCGCCTCGCTTGCGACGTTCTGCGCGCTGGACGTGCCGGGCAAGCACGTGGCCGTGCTCGGCGACATGGGCGAGCTGGGAAGCTACGCCCCGGCCTGCCATGCGGGCATCGGGGAGTTCGCCGCCACGCTGCCGCTCGACCGGCTCGTGTGCGTGGGCGAGCTGTCCCTGCACATAGCCGACGCCGCTGAGCGCGCCGGCATGGATCCCCAGCGCATCGTGCGCGCGGGCTCTCTTTCTGAAGTGTTCGGAGATTTGGACGCCTGCGTCGAGCCCGGAGACGCCGTGCTGGTGAAGGCGTCTCATTTCATGGGTCTGACTCGCGTAGTCGAAGGACTGGTCAATTAGCTATGTTTACGGTATTCAACCAATATCCGACGTTTCTCGTGTTCCTTGCCGTCGTGTTCGCCATGGTGGTGACCATGGTGCTCACGCCGTTGTGGATCAAGTTCCTCAAGTCGAGCCATATCGGCCAGCAGGTGCGCGCCGACGGCCCCGAGAGCCACCTCGTGAAGCAGGGCACGCCCACCATGGGCGGCGTCATCATGCTGATCGCGGTCATCGCGGTGGCGCTGTTCGTCGGCATGCCCACGCCCGAGACGTTCGTGCTGCTGGCGGCTACCGTGCTCACGGGTCTGCTGGGCCTCGTCGACGACGCGTCGAAAGTGGTGAAGGAGCGCTCGCTCGGTCTCACCCCGAAGGCGAAGATCGTGGGGCAGGTGGCCATCGCCACGGCGTTCGTGCTCGTGGCCGTGAACTGGCTGGGCATACAGCCCACCGTGGAGATTCCCTTCGTCGTGACGCTCGACTTCGGCATCCTGACCACGGTGGTTCCCGTCGGCGACGGCATCGCCATCCCCTGGCTGTACCTGCTGTTCATGAACATCCTGCTGGTGGGCATGTGCAACGCCGTGAACCTCACCGACGGCCTGGACGGTTTGGCGGCGGGCACGGTCATGATCGTGATGATCGTGATGGCGGCCATCGCGTACCGTTCCGATCTGTTGGAACCCGCCATCTTCGCCGCCGCGCTCGCGGGCGCGTGCATCGGGTTCCTCTGGTTCAACTCGTTTCCGGCCGACATCTTCATGGGCGACACCGGATCGCTCGCGCTGGGCATGGCGCTGGGCTGCCTGGCCGTGCTCACGAAGACCGAGTTCGTGTCGCTCATCATCGGAGGCCTGTTCGTGGCCGAGGCCCTGTCCGTCATGATCCAGGTGTTCTACTACAAGAAGACGAAGAAGCGCATCTTCCTCATGGCGCCGTTGCACCACCACTTCGAGAAGAAGGGCTGGAGCGAGACGAAGGTGGTCGTGCGCTTCTGGATCATCTCCGGCGTGCTGGCCGCGACGGGCTTCTCGCTGTACTTCGCCGAGACCCTCATGGCGGTGGCGTAGTCCATGGCTTCGCGGGAGCTCATAGCGAATCGCAAGCACGCGCCGCACCATCTGGGGCGCGTGCTCGTTTTGGGTCTGGGCAAGAGCGGCCGCGCGGCGGTCGCGTACCTGCTGCCGCTTCTGGACGGTCGCGTGGAAGCGCTGGCCGTGGCGGCCGGGGCGCGCAGCGCGGCCTCCGAGGAATTCGCGGCCGAGGCGCGCGCGGCCGGCGCGCTCGTCGCGTTCGGGGACGAAGCGGTGGGCGTGCTGGCGGCCGAGGCGGGCGGGTCGTTCGACCTGTGCATCGCGAGCCCCGGCATCTCGCAGTTCTCGGCCTTCTACGAGGCAGCCGCGGCCGTATCGGCCGAGGTGATCAGCGAGGTGGAGTTCGCCTGGCGCGAGAGCGCCGCGGACAGCCGCTGGGTGGCGGTGACGGGCACGAACGGCAAGACCACGGCCTGCGCGCTGGCCGCGCACGTGCTGGCGGGGGCGGGCCTTGCCGCGGCCGCCGTGGGCAACATCGGCGATCCGTGCATCGAGGCCGTGGCCGCGGGGCGCACGGACGTGTACGTGGCCGAGGTGTCGTCGTATCAGCTGGCTTCCACGGCGCGCTTCGCGCCGAACGTGGCCGTGCTGCTGAACATCACGCCCGACCACCTGCATTGGCACCGCAGCTTCGAGGCGTACCGCGACGCGAAGCTCAAGCTGCTGGCGAACCTGCCCGGCGTGCCGGGCGCCGTGGCGGTGCTCGACGCGACGAACGACGTGGTGCGCGCCGAGGTGCGCCGCCTGCGCGCGCTGGACGCGGGCGAGCGGGGCTTCTCGTACGTGCCGCTGGGCACGGCCGCGGGGCTAACCGGTGACATGCGCGCCGCGTGCGGCAGCGACAACGCCGCGTTCCTGGATGCCGACGGCACGCTGCGCGTGGCGCTGAAAGGTGCGGAGCACGCTGCGGCGCGCGTCGAAGAACTGCAGATCAAAGGCGAGCACAACGCCTCGAACGCGCTGGCCGTGGCGGCAGCCGCGCTCGCGCTGGGCGTGCACGAGAGCGACGTGGCCGAGGGGTTGCGCACGTTCGCGCCGCTCGAGCACCGCATCGAGCCGTGCGGCTCGGTGGCCGGCGTGCGCTGCTACAACGACTCCAAGGCGACGAACGTCGATGCCACGCTCAAGGCCCTCGCCGCATTTCCCGAGGCGCGCCCCGTCGTGCTGCTGGGAGGCGACGACAAGGGCACCGACCTCGCGCCGCTCGTGGAGGCCGCCCACGCCCATGCGGGCGCGGTCGTGTGCTTCGGCGATGCGGGCGAGCGATTCGCGGCCGCGTTCGAGGCGGCGGACGCGCAGGCTCCTGCCGGTTTCGCCGCGGCGCGTGCTGCGCACCTCGCCGACGCGTTCGACGCGGCTCTCGCGCTAGCTTCGGCGGGAGATGTCGTGCTGCTGTCCCCGGCTTGCGCCTCCTTCGACGAGTTCGGCTCGTTCGAGGAGCGGGGAGCCGCATTCAAAACGCTCGTAGCCGACGCGGCTTCCGCGTTGGGCGCCTAGGCCCGCCATGGCTATTCAACGTGACAAGCGAGGCGCGCCTGCGCATATCATGGGACCTCGGATCATCCTCCTGCTGTCGGTGCTCGCCCTCATGCTCATCGGCTTCGTGATGATCTACTCGACCTCGGCGGTCATCACTTTGGCGAAAGCCGGCACCGAGGTCGCGGTCGATCCGATGGCCGAGACGCTCAACCAGATCAAGTTCGCCGTCGCGGGCGTGATCCTTGCTTTGATCATCTGGAAGTTCGTTCCCGTCTCGCTCTGGCGCAGCAATGCGGTATGGGTTATCTGGGCCGTGGCGTTCGCGCTGCTCGTGATCACGGCGGTGGCGGGCGTGGGCGATGAGGAATGGGGCGCCCGCCGATGGCTCATGATCGGTTCGGCCAGCCTGCAGGCTTCGGAGTTCGCGAAGATCGCGCTCGTGCTGGTGGCGGCGCGTCTGTTCACGGACTTCCGCGAGGGGCAGTACACCGTGTTGGTGTTCTTCGCGCTCGTGGGCCTGCTCGTCCTGGCTCCGGTGCTCATCATCCTGGGCCCCCAGTCCGACCTGGGCACGGCCATGATCTGCGTCGTGGGCATCCTCGCGGTCATGTGGCTGGGCGAGGTGCCGCTGCGCACGATGCTCATCGTGATCGGCGTCGTGGTCGCCCTCGGCCTCGTGGGCATCTTCGGCTCGTCGTACCGCCGCGACCGGCTCATGGTGTTCATGAACCCGTGGAACGACGGCGAAGGCGGCTTCGGCACGGGCTTCCAGCTCATCCACTCGCTGTACGCGCTGTCCGGCGGCGGCCTGTTCGGGGTGGGGCTGGGAAACTCGCACGAGAAGTACCTGTACCTCACCCAAGCGGACACCGACTTCATCTTCGCCATCATCGGCGAGGAGCTGGGTTTGGTGGGCGCCGCGGTGGTCATCGCGCTGTTCCTGCTGTTCCTGTACGCGGGCACCCGCATCGCGCAGTCGTCGCCCGATAACTTCGGCACCATGGTGGCGGGCGGCTGCACCATCATGATCGCGTTCCAGGCGTTCCTCAACATCGCCATGGTCATCGGGTGGTTCCCTGTGGTGGGCAAGCCCTTGCCGTTCATATCGTCGGGCGGATCGTCGCTGGTGGCCATGCTCATCATGGTGGGCATCATCCTATCGGTATCGCGCGGCGCCGAGGCGCCGACCATCTACGATCGCCGACGCGCCGATCTGCGCGTCGTGCGCGCGACGAACGGTGCGCCGCCGCCCTCACGCGGCGGGCGCTCGTCGTCGAGCAGGGGCAGGAGGTAGCGAACATGCTGATCGTTCTTTCCGGCGGCGGAACCGCCGGCCACATCAACCCGGCGCTCGCCTTGGCGGACGTGCTGAAGCAGCGCGGCTGCGAGGTACGCTTCGCCGGCACGCCCACGGGCGTGGAGGCGCGGCTCGTGCGGGAGGCGGGCATCCCGTTCACGCCGTTCGAGGCCCAGGGTTTCAACCGCAACCACCCGCTCACGCTGCCGAAGGCCGTGCTCACCATTCAGAAGAGCACGACGCTCGCGCGCCGGTGGTTCGACGAGATACAGCCCGACGCGGTGGTGGGCTTCGGCGGCTACGTGTGCATCCCCGTGGCGCGCGCCGCCGAGCAGCGCGGCATCCCCGTGGTGGTGCACGAGCAGAACTCGGTCATGGGTATGGCCAACAAGTACCTCGCCAAGCGCGCCGCCGCCGTGTGCCTCACCTACGAGCACGCGGCCGAGGCGCTGGCCGACAAGAGCCGCGTCCGGGTGACCGGCAACCCTGTGCGCGAAAGCGTGTTCTCGGCCACGCGCGAGCAGGGCCGCGCGCGCTTCGGCGTGCCGGAGGGCGCGCGCATGCTGCTGGTGACGGGCGGCAGCCTGGGCGCGCGGCACCTCAACCAGGCCGTCGCCGCGCTCAAAGACGAGCTTCTGGCCTACGGCGACCTGCATATCGTGCAGGTGACCGGCCCCAAGGAGCTCGATGCCGTGCGCGAGCAGCTGGCGCTTTCGCCCGAGCAGCAGGCTCGTTGGCAGCTGCTGGGCTATACCGACCATATGGGCGACGCCATGGCCGCGGCCGACGTCGTCGTCTCGCGCGCCGGCGCCACGTCGCTCGCCGAGATATCGGCCCGCGCGCTTCCGGCACTGCTCGTGCCGTTCCCGTTCGCCACGGAGGACCATCAGACCATGAACGCGCAGGCATGCGTGGAGGCGGGCGCCGCCTACCTCGTGGCCGACGCCGACGTGGAGGGGCCCGAGTTCGCCCGCAAGCTGTGCGAGCTCATCGAGGACGAGGACGTGCGCGCCCGCATGGCCGCCGCGGCCCGCGCGCAGAAGACGCGCGACGCCGCGGGTCTGCTGGCCGACGCGGTCATGGAAGCGGCTCGCGCACAGCGTTGAGCGGTCGCGCGATAGGGTACAATAGCGGTTTGCAGTACATCAGAGAGACCGAGGACGCACTATGGACACCATGCACATCGACCAGGTACATTTCATCGGCGTTGGAGGCGTCGGCATGAGCGGCATCGCTCGCGTCGCGTTCGACCAGGGCATGCGCGTGAGCGGCACCGACCTCAAGGAGAGCCGCTACACCAAGCAGCTGCGCGAGGCGGGCATCGAGGTGCACATCGGCCACGATCCGGCGAACATCCCCGAGGGAAACCCCGTGATCGTCGTGTCCACCGCCATCCTCGACAACAACCCCGAACTCGCCGCCGCCAAGGCGCGCGGCCTGACCATCTGGCATCGCGCCCAGATGCTCGCCTATCTGGGACGCGCGCTCCAGACGCTCGCGGTGGCCGGCACGCACGGCAAAACCACCACGTCGTCCATGCTGGCCAGCGTACTGGACGGCATGGGGGAGGATCCGACGTTCCTCATAGGCGGCATCGTGCGCGCCTACGGCACGAACGCGCACTCGGGAACGGGCGCCCATTACGTGGTGGAGGCAGACGAGAGCGACAAGTCGTTCATGCATCTGTCGCCGCGCGCCGTGCTGGTGACGAACATCGAGGCCGACCACCTCGACCACTACCGCGACCTCGACGAGATCTACGAGAAGTTCGCCTCGTTCATCGGGTCGGTGCCCGACGACGGCGGCGTGGTGGTGGCCTGCGGCGAGGACGAGGCGCTCGTGCGCGTGGCTCGCGCCTCCGGAAAGCGCCTGTTCACCTACGGCTTCTCTGATGCGTGCGACGTGCGCATCGCCTCGTACGAGCCGAACGGCGTGGGCAGCGACTTCACGCTCGAACTGCCCGACGGAAGCGTCGTGAGCGCGCACGTCAAGCAGAATCCGGGCCGTCACAACGTGTTGAACGCCGCCGGCGTCGTCGGCCTTCTGTGGGCGCTCGGATACGACCCTGCGCAAGCGGCCGAAGCGCTGGCCGACTTCGCCGGCGTGAAGCGCCGCTTCGACCTCGTGGGCGAAGCGGGCGGGGTCACCGTGGTCGACGACTACGCGCATCATCCCACCGAGATCGCCGCCACCATCGAGGCCGCGTCCCATCTGGGCTTCGCGCATGTGCACGTGCTGTTCCAGCCGCACCGCTACTCGCGCGCGCCGCTGTTCACCGAGGTGCTGAAGGACGATTTCGGCCGGGCGTTCGACGCGGCCGACGCCGTCACGTTCATGGACGTGTACCCGGCGGGCGAAGCGCCCGTCCCCGGCGTGTCGGGCAAGACGTTCCTGAACGTGGTGCTCGACCATGCGGGCCATCCCGAGGCCGCCTACGTGCCGCGCCGTATCGAGGTGGTGCCCTATCTCGCCGGCAAGCTGGGCGAGGGCGACCTGTTGATCACCATGGGCGCGGGAGACGTGACCGCCATCGGCCCGCAGCTCGTCGACGCGCTTTCGCAGGCGGATGGCGCCGCCGCGCGACGGCAGGCGTGATGCGGCGATGACCGCCCGCCATACCTCGCCGCTCGAGGCGCTGCTCGTCGACGACGCGTTCGACGGCGACGTGTACCCTTCGGAGCCCATGGCTCGGCATACCATGTACCGCATCGGCGGACCCGCGCGTTTCTACGTGCAGGTGGCCTCCGTCGGAGCGCTCAAGCGCCTGGTCACGGTATGCGAGGAGAGCCGGGTGCCGTGGGTGGCCATCGGCCGGGGCAGCAACCTGCTCGTCGCCGACGAGGGGTATCCCGGCGTGGTGATCACGCTCGGCCGCGACTTCCGCATCTGCCGCTACGACGAGGACGCGCACAGCTTCTGCGTGGGCGCGGGCGTGCCGCTGTCGTCGGTGGTGCAGGAGGCGTTCCGTCGATCGCTGGCGGGATTCGAGTTCGCCGTGGGAACGCCGGGCACCGTGGGCGGCGCGCTGCGCATGAACGCGGGCTCGCGCGACGAGTGGATCGGCTCGCGCGTGGTGTCGGTGACCACGCTGTCGCCCGGGAAGGGGCTGGTTCGGCGCGACGGCGACCAGATCGCGTGGGGCTACCGTTCCAGCTCGTTCGCTTCAGACGAGGTGATCGTGGAATGCGAACTTTCCGTAGAGCCTGCCGACCCGTTCTTCATCCGCGGTAAGATGGAAGCGTCGCACGCGCGGCGCAAGAAGACGCAGCCGCTGTCGTTGCCGTCGTGCGGAAGCGTGTTCCGCAACCCCGAAGGCGCTCCGGTGGGCGCGCTCATCGAGGAAGCCGGGCTCAAGGGCCTGCGCATCGGCGGGGCGCAGGTGTCGGAGGTGCACGCGAACTTCATCGTGAACACGGGCGACGCCACGGCGCGCGACGTGCTGGAACTGATCAACCTGGTCAAGACGAAGGTGTACGAGACGTATGGCATCGAATTACAACCGGAAGTCCGTTTCCTCGGGTTCGCGTAAGGCGAGCCCGCGCAACAGCCGCGCTTCCGGGCAGGCCGGCAGGGGCGTGCGTCCCGCCGGCGGCGCGCCGCGCCAATCCGCGCGCGGCGGCATGCCGCGAACTTCGTCGCGTGCTTCGACGCCTGGAACCTATCGCGCCATTCCCGGCGGCCAGCTGCCGCAGCGTCGTGCGAACCAGGTTCGCCCGCCGTTGTCGTCGGTGCGCGTGGGGGATCTCGACCGCGCCGAGCGCTCTTCTCGCGCGCAGAAAACCTACCGTCGCTACCTGGTGCGCATCGGCATCGTGGCCGCGCTCGTGCTGGCGCTCGTAGGCGGCGGCCTGGCCGTGTACTACTCCAACCTGTTCACCATCGAGAACGTCTCGGTCACCGGCGTGGAGCATCTCACGGCCACCGACATGTCCGAGCTTGCCAGCGTGCCCGCCGGAACCACGCTTCTGCGCGTCGACGCCGCTGGCATCCGCGAGCGCCTGCTCAAAGACGCATGGGTGGACGACGTGTCGGTGAACCGCGTGTTCCCGAACACCCTGGAGCTGGCCGTCACCGAGCGCACCATCACGGCGGTGGCGGACGTGCCCACTGAGAACGCCGAGTCGGTGCAGCCGTGGGCCATCGCCTCGGACGGCATGTGGCTCATGCCCATCCCCGACCAGAATTCCGAGGCCGGCAAGAGGACCAGCCCGAAGGTGTACGAGGACGCGGCCAAGGTGCTGCACATCACCGACGTGCCCTACGGCACGCGCCCCGAGGTGGGCGCCTACTGCTCGGACGCCAACGTGAACAACGCGCTGGCCATCGTGGACGGCATGACCACCGAGCTGGCGGGGCAGGTGAAGAAGGTGGCGGCCACCGAGACCGAGTCCACCACGCTGACGCTGGAAAGCGGCGTGGAGATCGTGTTCGGCACGGCCGAGAACATCCGCGACAAAGAGCGCGTCTGCCTCGAGATCATGAAGGAGCATCCCGACGGGCTGGCGTACATCAACGTGCGGGTGGTGGATCGGCCCACCTGGAGGGCTCTCTAGGGACCTGCGCGCCGCTGCGCCTTGCGGGCGGGCGGGACGCCCCAGTCGCTCAGACAGTCCTCGCTTCGCTGCGAAACTCGCTTGGTGGGGCGCCCCGCCCGCCCGCAAGGCGCAGCGGCTTGAGCTTCCTGTTCGCTGGGAGGGTTCGACCTGGGGGTTTGTGCTCGTTGTCATCCTGAGCGAGCGCAGCGAGTCGAAGGATCCCGTGCGGCGGTTCGGGGGTTTCCGGCAGGCGGGAACCCCCGAACCGTCTGTTTCACAGCATGCGCGATGTTGCCAGGGCTACGGCTTCGTTGCGGGACGACTCTACGGCTTCTAGGAAACGGTCGATGTCGTGCATGGTGGTGTAGGCGGCCACGCTGGCGCGGCAGACGGCTTCCGCTCCTATGTGGCGCAGGAGGGGTTGGGCGCAGTGCGCGCCGGCGCGCACTGCCACTCCGCGGCGGTCCAGCACGTGGGCGACCTCGGCTGCGCCCACGCCCTTCACGTTGAACGAGACGATGCCGCCGCGCGGCGTCTCGGCGTTCGGCCCGGGGCCGTAGAGCCTGACGGAGGGGATGGAGTCCAGGCCGCTCACCAGGGCGCGGGTCAGCTCGCGCTCGTGCGCGCGCACGGCGTCGAAGCCGATGCGGTCGAGATAGCGCACGGCTTCCGCCAGCCCCGCGGCTCCTGCCACGTTCTGCGTGCCCGCTTCGAAGCGCCCCGGCGTTCCGTCGAACGAGGACGCGCCCTCGAACACCGCCTCCACCATGCCCCCGCCTCGCAGCAAGGGCGGCGTTTCCTCGAGGAGGCGCCGCTTGCCGTACAGCACGCCGATGCCCATAGGGCCGTACAGCTTGTGGCCCGAGAACGCGGCGAAGTCGACGTCGAGGTCGTGCACGTCGAGGGGCTCGTGCGCGATGCTCTGCGCGCAGTCGAGCACGGCGACGGCGCCGCAGGCGTGCGCCGCTTCGATGATGCGCTTGACGGGCGGCACGGTTCCCAGCACGTTCGACATGCCGGTGAACGCCACCACGCGGGTGCGCGGGCCGATTGCCCGGTCGATCTCGTCGTCTGAGACGACCCCGGCGCGGTCGGGCACGATGAAGGAGAGCCTCGCCCCGGAAAGCCGCGCCGCGGTCTGCCACGGCACGAGGTTGCTGTGATGCTCCAGCAGCGTGAGCGCGATCTCGTCGCCCGGCTCCAGCCGCTCGGCGCAATAACAGAGCGCCACGGTGTTCAGGGCGTGCGTGGCCCCGCTCGTGAACGCCGTCTCCTCCGGCGACGCGCCGATGAAGCGCGCGACCGTCGAGCGCGCGTCCTCGTAGACCCGGGTGGCCGCAGCGGCCAGCGCGTGCGCGGAACGGTGCGGGTTTCCGCATGCCGTGCGGTAGAAATCATCCATGGCGTCGAGGACGCACGACGGCTTCTGCGTGGTTGCCGCGTTGTCGAGGTAGGCGAGCGGAGGGCCGCCCGCGGCGTGCGCGGCGAGGAGGGGGAAGTCCTCCAGCGGCGCGCACGCCCGTCCGTCCGCCATCGTCAAGCTCCCTCGTCCTGCTCGGCGTCGGCCGCGTTCATCGCGTCGCTCGCGGCACCGTACTGGACCATGCGCAGCGCGAGCAGCCGCTGCACGTTCTCCAGGCGGTCGCGGTAGGGGTCGTCGGCCGGACATTCCCGCGCGATCGCGTCCGCCAGCGCCGCGTCGCCCACCGTGTCGCGCAGCCAGGCGACGAAGGCGTCTACGTCGATGAGCTTGATGATCTGGTCGGCGCCCTTGCCCACGCGCGCTTCGTCTCGGTCGAGCAGGAACACGGCTGCGCTGTGCAGGTTGTACAGGTACAGGTCCGACCCGCCCTTGGAGGGCACCATGCGCCCGGCAACGAAGTGCTCGCCCCAGGAGAGCTCGCGCAGCGCATGGGCCGCCTCGTCGGGTGAGGGCAAGGGGAAGCGCCGGCACGCCTCGGCCATGCCGGGTATGCCTTCGGATCCGCTCCCCGCCTCCTCGCCCCATGCAGGGGAGGCGGGGCCGCCGCACGCAGCGGCCTCCCGGGATGTGGCGGCGGCCGTCTCGTCGAGAGCTGCCATGTCCATCACGCTCCCAGCTTTCCGGCCGCTTCCAGCTTGTCGGCGGCGAAGCCGAGGTCAAGCGCCTCGAGCCCGGAGCGCGTCGGGCGACCCGTGGACTCCTCGAACCCTTCGTGGGCGTAGAAGCGCGTCTTGAAGTCCTCGAACTTGTCGCGGTCGAGCGTGCGGCCCTGGCACAGCGAGTAGCTCCACTTCCCGTCCTCGAACACCACGAGGGGGAAGGGCTTGGTGGTCTTCACGTCGTACACGTAGTTCGTGAACACCTCCTGGTCGCGATGGCGTCCCTCCAGCGCCCAGATGGCGCGGTCGAGCACCCAGAACTTGTGCCCCAGCTCGATGCTTTCCTCGTAGGAGAGGTCGCGCCCGGTGACGGCCTGGAAGAACTTCACCTCGTACTCGGGCGTGGCCCCGTACGTCGAGCCCGTCTCGGCGGTGTGCTTGCGGCTGATGAAGTTCGGCCACACCCAGTCGCACATGCCCAGCGACTGCAGCCAGAAGCGCCCGTAGGCGCGGTTCCAGTGGATCTCGCGCACGCGCGCATCGGAATAGATGCCCTCCTCGCTCCAGTCGAAGCACAGCGGGTCGCCCAGCCCGGACTGATCGGCCAGCTGCTTGGCCATGTTCTCGGCCGAGACGGGCGGCTCGGCGCCGGTGAGCACCGCCATGATGGAGGTGTTGTACACCGCGTTGTGTACGCCGTGCTCGTTGATGTCTCGCTCGCTGAAGATGCTTCCGTAGCTCCATTCCACCTCGGCGCGCGGCTCGTTGTGCTCGCAGTAGCCCCAGTTCGGGCGCGCCAGCAGGCCCGACGACGTGTCCTCGTCCCAACGCCCCCACTTCTGCGCCGCGCGCGCGATGCCCTCGGCCAGGTCGTCGCCGATCTCGCGGCGGTAGGCGATGCGCATCAGCAGCTCCTCGATGAACGCGTAGGTGCCGTACTGCTCGAAGGGCAGATCGGTGTCGATGTCCTTGCCCTTGCCCATGACGCCCATCTTGTAGAGGTTGTGCAGGTACACGGGCATGTCGATCTCGTAGCCGTTCAGCCCCAGCTTCGACAGCAGGCTGTAGGCGGCCAGCTGCTCGTCGATCTTGCCCGAGTCGGTGAAGTACAGGCCGGCCGAGCAGGTCAGCTCGTTGCCCACGCCGCCGGGGTACAGGTTACGGCAGTTCTTGAAGCAGCCGCGGCATCCTTCTGCGCGCGACACCGTGGGGCTCGTGTCCAGCACGGTGGATGCGGCGCCCGGGCTGCCCGGCGCGCCCGGAACCTTGCCGGCGTCGATGTCGTAGCCGAACTTCTCCTGCACTTCCAACCGCAGCCTCACGAGCGCGGCGGGGTCGGCGATGGGTATGCTCTTCGAGCCGATGAAGCTCATCGCCTTGAGGTTCTTGGCGCCGAACACCGCGCCGAAGCCGCTCTGTCCCGTCACGTGGCCGGCATCGTGCACGATGCACGACACGCGCGCCAGGTTCTCGCCGGCAGGTCCGATGCAGATGACGGACGGTCGCTGCGTGGTTCGGCCTCCGTCGCGTCCCTTCGTCAACTCGTACCACGAGCCAGGGGCGGTGCCGTGCGTCACCTCTTCCCAGATTCTCTCCTGGCACTCGAAGGTGTCGAGTCCCCAAAGGTCGGTCGCGTCGTTGAACGTCACTTGGTCGTTCACCACGCTGATCCACACGGGCGCTTCCGCTTTCCCGCGCACCACGCAGGCGTCGTAGCCCGCTTCCTTCATCATGCCGGCCAAACGGCCGCCCATGCTGGAGCGGTTGTACCATTCGGGCAGCGAGAACGGGCTGATGCCCGTGAACTCGCAGCGCGCCGAGGCGGCCGGCACCACGGCGCCCGAGAACGGCGTGGCGGCGAACACCAGCACGTTTCCCGGATCGACCGCCTCCACGGTCTTGTCCTCGCAGTAGTCCCAGAACAGCTTCGAGGCCATCCCGTGGCCGCCCACCCATTCGATGTAAGGTTCGGTGTCGATGGTCTGGGAGGTGCGGTCGGTCAGGTTCACGATGAGTATCTTGCCGGCGTAGCCGTAATGTTCGGTCATGAGGTCCTCCTATTATTTGTCGTTCGAGCCGGCTGCCGCCTGGGCTGCCGTGCCGCCTGCGCCGTATCCGAGCCGCGCGGGAGGGATGCGCGCCTCGTCGTCGCTGGGCAGGCCGATTTCCAGATAGTGGTCGTTGCGCAGGTTCGCCGTGTAGCCTTCGTCGGTTTGGACGGGCAGCACGTTGGTGAACGCGATGGCCTTCATGGGGCAGATCTCGACGCACAGCTGCTTGCCGGACGGGCCGCCCTCTTCATCCCAGAAGGGCGTGTTCTTGCACAGGTCGCACTTCTGGGCGTGCTTGTCCTCGAAGTTCCACTGCACGCGCGACGGCGTGAAGGGGCACGCCTCCACGCAGCGCTCGCAGCCGATGCACTTGCCCTCGTCCACGAGGCGCACGCCCGTCTCGGGGTCGGCGTGCATGGCGCCCACGGGGCAGGCTTCCACGCAGGAAGGGTAGGGGCATTGGCGGCACTGGTTCTGCATGACGTCGTCGGAGGGGAAGCTTCCCAGCGCGTTCTTCATCACCTGGATGCGCGAAAGCGAGGTGTTGATACGGCCTAGATGCGCGAGCGAGCACGAGATGACGCACGTCTCGCAGCCGGCGCACTTCTTCGCATCCACCAGCAGGTAGCCTTGGCTCGCCTCGATGGCGTACACGTCGTCGGGCAACAGCAGCGCCGTGATGCCGCTTCCCAGCACGGCGCCGATTCCCAATCCGCCGATCCCGGCGATGAACTGGCGCCTGGAGAGGCCGCCTTTATGCTGCGCGTCGGTCGCGCGCTGATTCGTCTCGGTCATATCGCTCATCTCCCTTGCGTGCCGTCGGCGGCTGCTGCGCGCGCGGCGGCTCCCATCGTCTCTTGCGCGGCCGCGCGCTCTCCGGCGCCGAGTGCGGACTCGTCCATGCCGCGCTCGGACTGCTCGCGCTCGAGCCGCTCCATCCAACCTGCATGTTCCTTCTCGGCCTCGCCGCGCGGCATCCATCCGATCAGCATGGACGGGAAGGTCTTCCACGAGAACGGCGCGATCACGGCGAAAAACACGTGCGCCGCCAAGAACAGCAGCATGAGCGCGGCCGCGATGTCGTGCACCCAGAACATGACGTTCATGAGGCCGTCGGGCAGCGTGAGCACCACGTGGGCCAATGCCTTGACCAGGCCTGTCACCACCAGCAACGCGGCCGTGACCACGGCCATCACGTAGGCGGCCTTCTCGCTTTCGAAGTACTTGTCCTCGGGCGGCATCGTGAACTTCTTGATGCCCACGAGCAGGCCGTAGTGGCGCACCGTGTAGGCGACCACGTTCTTCGTGGGAAGGTGCTCGCGCAAGCGCCATTTCGAGATGATCGTGTTGCCCAGGTAGTAGAACGTTCCGAACAGGAACACGATCGCGGCCGCGAAATGGACGTTCTGCCATAGGATGGCGGCCGGGCCGTCCTCCACGAATGCCGGGGTGAACCTCAGTCCCAGCACGATGCCCGACGCGAGGCACACGGCGGTGCCGATGCCGTGGGTCCAGTGGGACAGGCGCGCGGGGGCGTCGTGGCGGTACACCCGGTCGCCTGCGATGAAGGGGTCTGTTCGTTTCGCGAATGCGGAAAGGAACAGACCGAAAAACGGCGCCAGGGCGACGAGCCAGGGCGCTTGATCGAACCAGGGCATGGGGTCTTCCTTTCGGTACAAGCTTCGCCCGACCTCGCAAGAGGACGCGACGATAAGCGTATTGGTTTGAGGAGGGGGATGTTCGCGCGCGCCGAATCGACGCGCGAGCTTTCTATACTTTGAAGGCGGTGAGTACGAGCGGAACCATGGGGGACTCCCTTCCGGTCGCGGACGTTCGTTTTCGGTCAGCCGGTCGACGCGATGCTGCTCTTATACGATATAGCCTCGCCTGCATGTTCGGCCAGCAGCCGCCTTGCGAGCGGCGCCGCGCGGATTTGCGAACGGGCGAGCCCCTTCGCCAGCGGTTGCCTGTCGACCATGAGCGGCGACGTCGATGGCCGCGCCGGCGCGCCACGGCGGCATCCATCGTTTCCGCTTACCCGGCTCATCCGCTATATCTGTGGACGTGCGCATTTCATTACCGCAGCGTAATTTGCAAATGGTTGAGCATCGTGTACAATAACCGCACGTGAACTGTGCCCTGACGGGAAACGCAGCATTTGAAAACGCAGCAGGTGTGGAGGATACAATGCCAAACAAGATAGGTTCCGAGCATTTGGCGGTCATCAAGGTCGTCGGCGTCGGTGGCGGCGGCACGAATGCCGTGAACCGCATGGTCGAAGCGGGCGTGCGAGGAGTCGAGTTCATCGCCGTGAACACGGATCGACAGGCTCTGCTCATGTCGGACGCCGACAAGACGATCCACATCGGCGAAGAGCTCACGCGCGGCCTGGGCGCCGGCGCGAACCCCGAAGTGGGCTGCCAGGCGGCCGAGGAAAGTCGCGCGGAGATCCGCGAGGCGCTCGCCGAGGCGGACATGGTGTTCGTCACGGCCGGCGAGGGCGGCGGAACCGGAACGGGCGCGGCGCCCATCATCGCCGAGATCGCCCGCGAGGAGATCGGCGCGCTGACGGTGGGCATCGTCACCAAGCCGTTCTCGTTCGAGGGTCGCACCCGCCGCAACCAGGCCGATCAGGGCATCGACCTCCTGTCCCAGAAAGTCGACACGCTCATCGTCATCCCGAACGACCGCCTGCTGGAGATCGTGGACAAGAAGACGAGCATGCTCGACGCGTTCCGCATCGCCGACGACACGCTGCGCCAGGGTATCCAGGGCGTCACGGACCTCATCACCATCCCGGGCCTCATCAACCTCGACTTCGCGGACATCCGCACGGTCATGAAAGACGCCGGCACGGCCATGATGGGCATCGGCCTCGCCTCCGGCGAGAACCGCGCCCTCGACGCGGCGCAGCAGGCCACGAACTCCAACCTGCTGGAAGCCTCCATCGCGGGCGCGTCGCGCGTGCTGTTCTCCATCGCCGGCGGCCCCGACCTCACGCTCACCGAGGTCGACGCGGCGGCGCGCACGGTGGAAGCTTGCGCCGACGAGAGCGCCAACATCATCTACGGCCAGATCATCGACGAAGGCATGCAGGATCAGGTGCGCATCACGGTGATCGCCACGGGTTTTAAGATGGGTTCTTCGCAGCAGTCCTCCATGGACTTCTCGCGCAAGGACCTGTTCGCCTCCACGACGGCGCCCGACCCGATGCCGTCCGCTCCTCCTGTGACGTTCTCCACGACGTCGCGCGACGGCCGTTTCGCCGACGAGGACTACATCCCCGACTTCCTGAAGCGCCAGCGGTAAGGAGCGGTCGCTTGATGGTCGCGACCGGACAACTGCCCATCCCTCAGATAACCGCGCGCCGATTCGGCGCGCGTTGTCTTCCTGCGCTTACCGACGATGCCCTGTACGAGCGCACGGGCGTGCGCGTCGCGTTCACCGGACGCGCGGGCGGGGTGAGCGAAGGCCCGTATTCCTCGCTCAACTTGGGTAATCACGTGGGCGACGGCCCTGCGTCGGTCGAGCGCAACCGAGCGCTCGTGCTGGAAGCGCTCGATGCGGCCGACGTTCCGCTCGTGGTGCCCAGCCAGGTGCACGGGGAAGTCGTGGTGGAGCTCGACGACGCGTCGCCCGAGGCGCTCGATGCCGCGCGCGAAGCGGCGCTCGCGGGCGCCGACGCTCTTGTCGCCACCGTTCCCGGGATCGCGGCGCTGCTGTGCTTCGCCGACTGCGTCCCCGTGATCGTCGTGTCGCCGACGGGCCGATTCGCGGTGGCGCACGCCGGATGGCGCGGCGTGGAGAACGGCGTGGCCGCGAAGGCCGTCCGCGCGCTCGCGCGGGCCGATGCCGCCGAGCTGGGGGAGGATGCGGCGAGCGGCTACAACGTGTACGTGGGGCCGCACATCCACGCGTCCTGCTTCGAGACGGGCGCCGACGTGCGCAAGCGCTTCGAAGACCGCTTCGGTTCCTCCTGCATTCCCGACGAACGCCATGTCGACCTGCTGGAGGCGTTGACGGTCGGGCTCGAAGAGGCAGGCATCGATCGCGCGCGCGTGGCTGATGCGGGCGTGTGCACGGTATGCTCGTGCGACGAATTCTTCTCGTACCGCGCCGCGGGCGGCATCTGCGGGCGCCATGGCGCGGTGGCGTTTCGAAAGGCTGGGTGAGCGGCATGGGATTCAAAGAGCGCTACGAGCGCACGGTCGCAGAGGCGGCCGCCTGTTGCGAGGCGTGCGGGCGCGATCCGAAGAGCGTGGTCGTAGTGGCGGTGTCGAAGACGGTGGGTGCCGACGAAGTGGCCGAGGCCATCGAGGCCGGCGCGCACGACTTCGGCGAGAACCGCCCGGACTCCCTCGAGGGGAAGCGCGCTCGCTTTCCGCAGCAGACCTGGCACTTCATCGGCAACATCCAATCGCGCCGCATTCCCGACATCGTGCGGGATGCCGCGCTCGTGCACTCGCTGTACCAACAGCGTCACGTGCCGAAGTTCGACGCCGCAGCTGCGGCGTCGGGCAAGGTGCAAGACGTGCTGCTCGAGGTGAACGTGTCGGGGGAGGCGAGCAAGAGCGGTCTCGCGCCGAGCGAGGTGGCCGGCATGCTGGAGTACTGCGCGGGCTTTCCGCACGTGCGCGTGCGCGGGCTTATGACGATGGCGCCGCAGGGCGATGCGCAACGGGCTCGCGCATGCTTCGCCGATCTGGCGCGTTTGCGCGACGAAGTGCGGCTTGGGCTCGACGGGGAACAGGCCGCCGTATTCGATGAGCTTTCTATGGGCATGAGCGAAGACTGGCATGAGGCGATAGCCGAGGGCGCTACCATAGTGCGCATCGGGCGAGCCCTGTTCGACGACGCTTTCGAGGGCCCCGCGCACGCGTGAGAGCGCGGCGCGGCCATGACGCTGAACGCAGCGGCGGCTGGACCGCCGGATAAGAAACGAAGCAGGTGAACGGTATGGAGCTGCCAAAGATCAAGAAATCGGAGCACGGAATGCTCGAGGGAATCAAATCGAAACTGGGTTTCGCAGACGCCAACCCGCATTACGACGACGGCTACTACGACGAGGGGTTCGACGACTACAGCGAGGAGTACGGCGAGTACGGTCCCGACTACAACGAGGACGATTTCCCCGCCGACGATGCTCCCGGTTCGCGTTATGAGCCCTATGCGCCCGTGACTTCGCGTCCTGCGCGCGCCTCGCACGCGCGCTCCTCGGCGCGCAGCTCGTCCGTGGGATCCGCGAAGCTCGTGTCCATCGACGACGTGCGCGCGCACACCCAGGTGCCCGAGAGCCTCAACCGCGATCCGTTGCCGCCTCGCCGTGTGACGTCGCCTTCAAGCGGCTCCTACCGCGGCGATCGCACCATGGTGGAAGCGGCGCAGCCCGCCCCGGCGAACACGCCTATCGCGCGTGCGGCCGCCGCAGCGAACCGCGAGCGCTCCGAGAGCCTGAACTCGCTGTTCACCTCCACGTCCGACGATGCGCCGAGCGTTTCTGGGCCTTCTGGTTCGGGCGTCGCGGTGCAAACGGCAACCACCGCTTCGGGCGCTACCGTGGCAACCGCCACGGCGACGACTGCGGCGTTCGATCCGTTCGACGCCTACGCGGGCGCCGGGGCGGTCAAGCACAACCCCTCCCGCTCGGTCACCGTGCTCAAGCCGGCCAGCTACGCCGAGGTCGAGCGCATCGCGAAGGCTCTCAAGGCGGGGGATGTGGTGGTGCTCGCGCTGCGCAACACGCCCGACAATCTGTCGAAGCGCATCCTCGACTTCTCGTTCGGCGTGTCGAGCGCTCTCGACGCCAGCGTGGACTGCGTGGCCGACAAGGTGTTCGTCATCTCGCGCGGTGCTGCGCTCACCGATGCCGAGCGCATGAGCCTGCGCGGGCAGGGCGTGCTGTGATCCCGTATTCGATTCTTCGCCGGCGCGGCTGCCGCCGCCCGACGTTCTAAGGAGTAGAACGCATGTTGAGCATCAAATACCTCATCGTGTCGCTTGCCGATGCGTACAGTATGGTGCTGTTCGTCTACGTGCTCATGTCGTGGTTTCCCACCGACCGTGGCATCTTGGCGGACATCAACCGGGTACTGGCCAAAGTGTGCGACCCGTATCTCAACCTCTTCAGGAAGCTGATACCCCCGCTTGGAGGTATGGTGGACGTTACGCCCATCATCGCCCTGCTTGTATTACAATTTGGAGTACGTTTACTGATAAACTTGTTTTAATGCGTAGAATCGTGTTCGCGTGCGAACAAGACGAAGGGACTACAGATGGCTATCACCTCGGCTGAGATACACAACCAGAGCTTCTCGATCGATCGCAAAGGCTACGACGTCGACGAAGTCGATGTGTTCCTCGAGCATGTCGCCGACGAGATCGACGGCATGAACGCCCAGATCGCCCAACTCGAGAACCAGCTGGACGATCGTAAGTTCGAAGGCTTCGACACGCCGGCTCGCGTCGAAGCTCCCGTCGTCGTGACGGACGATGCCGCGCTGGCCGAGAAGGACGCGCGCATCGCCGATTTGGAGCGCCAGCTCGAGGCCAAGAAGGCCGACGACAACGCCATCGCGCAGGCTCTCATCATCGCGCAGCGTTCCGCAGACGAGATCATCGCGAACGCGAATGCCCAGGCAGCGGCCACCATCAAAGATGCCGAGGACGAGGGCACGCGCATCGTGGACAAGGCGGAAGCCGAGCGTCAGAAGGTGCTCGACGCCATCAAGAAGCTCGAGGACGACCGCGAGGACGTGCGCGAGGACTACCGGGACCTGCTCACCGACTTCATCGGCGACGCTACGCGCAAGCTGGCCGAGATCGGCGGCGAGATGCCCGCTTCCCTGCCGGTCAGCGCCCATGCGCGCACGATCGACGTGGTCGAGACCACCGCTACGGGCCGTGTGACGGCTCCGGCGCAGGCTCCCATCAACCGCGACGGCGCGGGCGCGTACTCTGTGCCCCAGGCGACGGGCGCCGTGGTGGCGCCGGCCACGCCGACTCCTTCTGGCGTCGAGAAGGATCTGTCCGGGTTCGGCGATGCCGACGATGCCTTTGAGTTCGAGGAAATCGACTAAACCGCGCGTATTATCACGCTCGCAGCATGGACGACGAAACGCGCTCCCGCCCGGGAGCGCGTTTTTTTTTTCGCCGACAGGAAACGCTTAGGGTTTTCCCTGATTTTTGTCGCCATCTTTTGGAGATCGTTGACGGTGACGTTACGTCATCGCGTATGCTCGATTGCAGTTCGAGCGCGCGGGGGACGCGCGGCAAGGCGAGAGGAAAGGCGGCGGCCGAGCTTCGGTCGCCTCGGAGGAGCATCCATGACCGATCAGAACTACCTGACTATCGGCGAGCTGGCGCGACGCGTCGGCGTGACGGTGCGCACCATCCAGTACTACGACCAGCAGGGGCTGCTGTCGCCATCGGCGAAGGGTCCGCAGAACCAGCGCCTGTACACCGACGACAACGTGAAAGACCTGTATCGCATTCTGACCTTGAAGTACCTCGGGCTGTCGCTGGCCCAGATCAAATCCGATGCAGCTCTTTACCGAGAGCCGGCAGCATTGCAGGAGTTGGCAGACGAGCAGATGGATGCTATCGAAGAGCAGTTCCAATCGCTGTTCAAGCGCATGACCACGCTGCGCTCCCTGCATGACGAGTCGCTCGACGATGCGTCTGTGAACTGGGAGGCCATGGCCGACACCATCGAACGCTGCCAAGGCGAGAGCCAGTTCTTCTGGCGCCTTACTTGCATCCGCGACGACGCTCCGGCTTCGGAGGAGGCCGCCGAGAACCAAGTGGCGCGCGGTGAATCCGTGTCGAAGTGGCACGAGCTGATCGCCGACACCATCCGCCTCATGTCTGCCGGCGAGCCCGTGGACAGCGAACGTAACCGCGAGCTGGCCAAGCGCTACCTCGAGTTGGATATGGAGCAGGACACGGCGCGCGCTGAGCAGAACTTCATCCTCATGGAGAACATCGCCCCTCACGCCGGCGGCGACGGATCGTTCGACGAGCTGCGTCAAGCGGTGTTCGACCATCTGGAAGCCATCGTCGCCTCCTACCGTTCCCGCCCCGATCCGGCCGAATAGGCTGCGATCTCGGCGCCGTGCGGGTGCCGCAAAACCTCATCTCTCCTACCTCCCTTTGCGGCTCCCGCACGGCACGTCATACCCTCGTTCGGTTTCAGCAAGCATGGCGCCGCCAAAAGGCGAAGCCGCAACCAAGAAAGGATACGCCTATGCTCGTGTCGTGGATGACGACGAACAAGTGCAACCTCAAGTGCGTCCATTGCTACCAGGACGCCGAGGAGGCCACTGACAAAGAGCTCTCCTGCGAGGAGGGCAAGAAGATGATCGACGAGATCGCCCGCGCCGGCTTCAAGGTGATGATCTTCTCGGGCGGCGAGCCTCTCATGCGCCCCGATATCTACGAGCTGGTGGCGCACGCTGCCTCGCGCGGGCTGCGCCCCGTGTTCGGCTCGAACGGCACGCTCATCACGCCGGAGGTCGCCGTGCGGCTGAAGGAGGCCGGAGCCTGCGCCATGGGCATCTCGGTGGACAGCCTCGATGCCGTCAAGCACGACAGGTTCCGCGGGCTCGAGCACGCCTACGACCTCACCATGGCGGGCATCGAGGCCTGCAAGCAGGCGGGCCTGCCGTTCCAGCTGCACACCACCGTCGTGGATTGGAACCGCGACGAGGTGTGCGACATCACCGACTTCGCCGTGGAGATCGGCGCTATGGCGCACTACGTGTTCTTCCTCATCCCCGTGGGGCGCGGCAAGTTCATCCAGGAGACATCGCTCGAGGTGCTGGAGAACGAGCAGCTGCTCAAGGACATCATGACGAAGGCCTCGCAGGTGCCCATCGACGTGAAGCCCACGTGCGCTCCCCAGTTCACGCGCGTGGCGAAGCAGCTGGGCGTGGACACGCGCTTCGAGCGGGGCTGCTTGGCCGGCCTCACGTACTGCGTCATCGGCAGCGAGGGCATCGTGCGTCCCTGCGCCTACATGACCGAGGAGGCGGGCGACGTGCGCGAGACTCCCTTCGATGAAATCTGGGCGTCGAGCCCCGTGTTCGAGAAGCTGCGCACGCAGGCGTACTCCGGCTCGTGCGGCACCTGCGACTACGCGCAAGGCTGCGGCGGCTGTCGCGCCCGCGCCGCCTACTACCACGACGGCGACATCCTCGCTCAAGACGACTACTGCGCCCACGGCAACGCTTTGGTTGCGGCCGCCGTCTAAACCGTCGACATCGAAAGGACCACTCATGACCACTATCTCCGAACGCATCATTCCTTCTGCCGTCGCCGCGTCCCTTGCTGCGACGATGATGCTTGCCGGCTGCTCGGCTGCTCAGCCGAACGCCGATGCTGACGCAAGCGCTCCGCAAACAGAAGCCCCGGCCGCCTCTCAGGCCGGAGCGGTCACGTTCACCGATGACACGGGCGCCGAGGTGACCGTCGACAATCCGCAGCGCGTGGTCGCCTGCATGGGCAGTTTCGCCAGCATATGGGAGCTTGCGGGCGGCACGCTCGTGGGCGCATCCGATGATGCGTTCACGTTGTCCGACTACGATCTGAAGTCCGAAAACGTGCAGAAGGTGGGCGACTTCTCGAACCCGAACCTCGAGTCCATCATCGCGCTGGAGCCCGACTTCGTGATCATGACGAGCGGCTCGGGCGGCCGCGGAGGCGACTCGAACCAGGCCGACCTCAAGGCGGCGCTCGCAGCGTCGAACATCCCGGTGGCGTGCTTTCAGGTGACGACGTTCGCAGATTACGAGCGCATGCTGCGCACCTGCTGCGACATCACGGGACGCGACGATCTCTACGAACAGAACGCCCAGGCCGTGTCCGAGCGCATCAAGGCGATCACGGCCAAGGTGCCTGCGGGCGAGGCGCCCACGGCGCTGGTGCTGACCACATTCTCGGGCGGCACCCGCGTGCAGGCGTCCTCGACGATGACGGGTGCCATGCTGGCCGATCTGGGCGTCAAGAATCTGGCAGACGAGAATCCCAGCCTGCTCAAGGATTTCAGCCTGGAATCGATCATCGAGATGAACCCCGACTACATCTTCGTGGTGCCCATGGGCAATGACGACGCAGCCGCCATGAAGGCGCTCGAGGATCAAACGGCTGCCAATCCCGCCTGGTCGACGCTCGATGCGGTTCAGAACGGCCGTTACGTCACGCTCGACCCGCATCTGTTCCAGTACAAGCCGAACGAGCGCTGGGATCAGAGCTACCAGGTGCTGTTCGACGCTCTGTACGCGTAAAGCGAAGGCCGTCCGGTGACTTCGTTCAACCGTGAAAAGGCCGCACCGCTCGCAATCGCCGTATCCGCCTCCGTCCTGGCGGCGGTGACGGCGGCGGCCTTCCTCGTGGGGTCGTCGTCGGTGAGCCTGGGCGATCTTGTCGCCTGGGCCACGGGCGGCGACGTGAGCGCGTCGGCGAAGAGCATCCTCGTGAACGTGCGCCTGCCGCGCGTGCTGGCGGCGCTTCTGGCAGGAGGCGCGCTGGCCGTGGCGGGCGCCATCATCCAGGCCGTGCTGGACAACCCGCTGGCAAGCCCCAACATCATCGGCATCAACTCGGGCGCCGGGCTGTTCGTGCTGATCGCCGCCAGCGTGTTTCCCAGCGCGCTCTGGCTGCCGCCGCTCGCGGCATTTGCGGGCGCGTTGGCCACGGCGCTCATCATCTTCGGCATCTCGCTGGGCGCCAGCACGTCGAGGCTCACCGTGGTGCTGGCGGGCATCGCCATCACGTCGGTGTTCGGTGCGGGCATGAACACCATCCTCATCGTGAACCCCGACGCCTACATCGGCTCGTCGGCGTTCCTCGTGGGCGGTTTGGCCGGCGTGCTCATGGACGACCTGTGGTGGCCCGCCGTTTACATCGTGGCAGGCCTCGCCGCGGCTCTGCTTGCGGCGGGCAAGCTGAACATCATGGCGCTCGGCGACGACACGGCCCATGCGCTGGGCATGAACGTGGGCGCGTGCCGGCTGGCCATGCTGGGCCTCGCCGCCGTGCTGGCGGGCGCGGCCGTCAGCTTCGCGGGCCTGCTGGGGTTCGTAGGGCTCATCATCCCGCACCTCGTGCGGTTCTTCGTCGGGCACGACAACCGCATCGTGCTGCCGTTGTCGGCCGTGTCGGGCGCGGCGTTCGTCGTCGTGTGCGACCTGCTGGCGCGCGTGCTGTTCGCACCCTACGAGGTGCCGGTGGGCATCCTCATGGCGTTCCTCGGCGGCCCCTTCTTCATCTACCTCATTTTGAAGAACAGGAGGGGAAGCCTTGAATAATGCGCCTGCATCCTGCGGGGCCGAGGGCCGAGAGGTCCGGCGCTCAAACAGTCCTGCTCGCACGAACAGCCCGCTGGGCTGTTCGGCTCGTCGCGGCACCGCGAAGCAAGTCCCCTCGGGGAAACTCGCGGCGGACCTCTCGGCCCTCGGCTCCTCGACCGCAGAGGTCGCGCAGCCCTGTGTTCCTGCCATCGAGCTTCGCGAGGTGTCGTTCTCCTACGGCAAGGAACCGTTCATCGGGGGGCTTTCCGCGATGTTTTCGCATGGGGCGGTGACCAGCATCGTCGGCCCGAACGGCTGCGGGAAGTCCACGATGGTCAAACTCGTCGACGGCTTGCTGCGGCCGCAGGCGGGGGAGGTGCGCGTCGGCGGGGTGCCCACGCTGTCGCTCAAGGCGAAGGCGCGCGCCCGTCGCGTGGCCGTGCTGGCCCAGGCCAGCCGCCCGCCGGCGATGACGGTGGAGGCGCTCGTAGCATGCGGGCGCTATCCGTACCAGGCGCATCAGGGGAAGCTCTCGCGCGAGGATCGCGAGCACGTGGAGCGCGCCCTCGAGCTTGCGGGCATCGCGCGGTTCCGGACGCAGGAGCTGAGGCGGCTGTCGGGCGGCGAGCGCCAGCGAGCGTTCATCGCCATGACGTTGGCGCAGGACACCGACCTCATCGTGCTCGACGAGCCCACCACCTACCTCGACATCCGCGCCTGCCACGAGACGATGGAGCTGATCCGCCGCTTGAACGAGGAGGCGGGCAAGACCATCGTCATGGTCATCCACGATCTCGACCTGGCGCTGCGCTACTCAGACCGTTTGCTGGTCATGGAACGCGGGCGCGCCGCGGCGGCCGGCACGGTGGAAGAGGTGCTCGCAACCGGCGCCATCGAGCGGGCCTTCGGCGTGAGCATCCGTCCGCACGAGGCCGCCGAGGGACGGGCCTACACGCTGTTCCCGGCGTAGGGTTCTGCGATGCGGCTCCGCAGGCCTGGCATCGCGAACCGTCCGGTAAACGTTGGGCGCGAATTGCACCCTATGGCAGAAAACGCGGGGCATTGGTCGCAGATTCCTCGTATGCGGAATCTGCGACCAGGCCTTATGTGCCCGCGCAATACCGAACCATCCGTGAAGCTTCGACTGCCTTTGCCATGGCTATCGTTTTGCGCCCAATCGAACGGGGTGCGCCGGGGCCGGGCCGCAAACCGCCCTAGCGCGTCGGCATCGCGAAGCCTTTCAGCGCCTCGTTCAGGTACTCGTTGAACGTCTTCATGGCCGCGAAGCTGTCCAGCAGCGCGCGGCGGCAGGCCTCGTCGTCGGCGACGACGGCATCGTCGAAGTGCTCTTCCACCGCCCAGCACTTGCACTTCAGGTACTCAGCGGCCGGGCTCTGCGGGTCGTAGCCCTTCGGCACGTTCTTCAGCGGCATGCCGACGAACCGGAAGCGCTCGGCGAACCCCGGCGCCTCGACGATGTCGAGGAAGGCCTGCGGGTCGGCTGCGATGCGGTCGCGCACCATGCGCGTGGCGTCCTTGAAGTGCGGCGCGAACAGGCCCCCTCCCGCGAACGACCCGCCCGGCGTCACGCTGACGAAGTACCCCACGGGCACCGGCATGCGCCCGGCGGGGGAGATGTGCGCACGGAACGTCGGATTGTACGGCGACTTGTCGTCGCTGAACCGCGTGTCGCGGTTGATGCGGAACGCGAGGTCCTTGGCATCGAGCGCCGCCAAGCACGGCTCCGTTTCCGCGAGGTCGGCTATGCAGCCCTGCACGAGCTCCAGAAACGCGTTCTGCGCCTCCTTCTTCCGCTTCTTGTGGGCGTGCATCCAGTCGAGGGAATTGTTCTCGCGCAGGTCGGCCAGGAAATCCAGCATGAGGACGTTAGGCATGGGAGGCCTCCTTGCCGGCGTTCACCACGGCGTCGAAGCTGGCGGTGCCCATGCACGCTTCCAGCAGCTCCTTGGCGCGCGGCGTGGGGCGGTAGGAGGGAAGCCGGTCGAACAGGCTGGCGTAGCCGTCCATCTCGTCCATGGCGTCGACGAAGGCGTCCTGCGCGCGCTCCTCCTCGGTGAGCTCGAGGTACTCCAGGTTGTGCGGGGCCAGCCGATGCGTGGCGATGGCGAAGTTCACGCGCCGCTCGCACGAGCACGTCTCCGCGCCGCCGTGCTGACAGTACGCGCCCAAAAACTCGGCGACCGTCTTGCGGGCGCGCGACAGGCGCTGGCGGTACGCCTCGGGCGTGATGCCCAGCACGTCGGCCGCGGTGGAGCTGTCCACCTTGAACATGGTGCCCAGCACGTAGGCGCAGCGGCTGTCGGCGTCGAGGCACTGCAGCATCACGTTCGTGCACGACAGCTTCAGCTCACGCGCCAGCATGCCGCGGTCGACCCCTTCGGACAGGTCGGGGACGTCCTTCGCGCGCTCGTCGACGATGTCGGCCCCGTACATCTCGAAGCTGAACGGGGCGTTCGCGAACTGATGCGTGCGGCAGTCCTTGAGGTGGTTCACGGCGATGCGGTACACCCATGTGGAGAACGCGCTCTCCTTGCGAAACGTCGAGAGCCGGGTCATGATCTTGACCGCGATCTCCTGGCTCGCGTCCTCGGCGTCGTGGACGGTGCCCAGGAACCTGAGCGCAAGGTTGAACACGAGCCCGCTCGTGGACCGCAGCAGTTCCTCCAACGCCTGGCCGTCGCCTACGATGGCCTTGTCCACCAGGTCGAGCTGCGCTTCTTTCGATAATTCTTCGCGATGCATGGTGCCGCCTTCCGCGAAAGGCCCGCCGGGCGCTTCCGCTCGTCTCGTCGTCGGCCGGGCGCTCTGCGATGCGCCCGATGCCTTCCTTCGATAGGTTAGACGGTCGAATGTCGGAAGTGTGACGGAAAACGTGGAAAAAAAGAATGCGAGCGGGCCGGTAAGCCGGGTTCTGTCGTTGGACGACCATTTATCTCGAACGCCTGTCGCCAGACGCCTCTAGCACGCAACCCGAACGTACGGCGGGCAACCGTGTCGCGTTCCTATTTGCGCTTGCTCCAGATGGGGTTTTCCAAGCCGCGCCGTTGCCGGCGCGCTGGTGCGCTCTTACCGCACCGTTTCAGCTTTTCTCCCGTTTCTGCGCGCCGAAGCGCGTGTTCGCGGGGGAGTCTTCTTTTCTGTGGCACTTTCCGTCGGGTCGCCCCGCCCAGCCGTTAGCTGGCATCTTGCCCTATGGAGCCCGGACTTTCCTCACGCCGAAGCGCGCGATCGTCTGGCCCGCTCGCGTATGGTATTCTATCACGATCGGTACGGCTCGAAGGTAAGGAAAGTGTGGAACATGGCTACGTGCGCGCTCGTGGGGGCGGTCGATTTCAACGCGGAGGACTTCAAGGCCCGCCAGGCGGCCGGGGAGTTCGACTATGTCATCGCGGTGGACGCGGGCTTCGCGCACCTCGAGGCCATTGGTGCGGTGCCCGACATGGCTGTGGGCGACTTCGACTCGCTCGGCTATGTGCCGAAGTGCCGCCGCGTGTCGCGCCACCCGGTCAAGAAGGACAAGAGCGACATGGAGCTGGCCATGGAGAAGGCGTTGTCCTGGGGCCACGACGAGCTGATCGTCTACGGCGCGCTGGGAGCGCGGCTCGACCACACGCTGGCGAACCTGCAGCTGTTCGCGAAGTTCTCCGAGCGCGACGTGTACGTGACCGCCGTCGCCGACACGTACGCCGTGCGGCTGCTCACCGGTCCCGACGTGTTCGAGCTGCCGGCGCTTGGCGGGGGAACCGTGTCGGTGTTCTCGGCCAACGACATGGCGCGCGGCGTCATCGAGCGCGGCATGGAGTACTCCATCGACGACGAGCCGTTGTCGAACCGCACCTCGCGCGGGCTGTCGAACGAACTGACCGGCGAGGAGGCCACTGTAGCCGTCGAGGAGGGCACGCTGTACGTGTTCTACCCGCTGGCGTATACTGGTTAAACGCTCCGTCGCATGCGCGACGGCTTGACATACCGGGGAGCTTGCAGCCGCATCGCGGCCGGACAGGCTGAGAGGAAGCGCCGATTCACGCTTCGACCCGAGGAACCTGACATGGGTAATGCCAACGAAGGGAGTTCTATGACGCAGATCGACGCGGCACGCGCCGGCACCATCACCCGCGAAATGGCCATCGTGGCCGAGAAGGAGGGGCGCGACCCCGAGTTCATCCGCGAGGGGGTTGCGGCCGGGCGCATCGCCATCCCCGCCAACATCCACCATACCAGCTTGTCGCCCGAAGGCGTGGGCGGCGGCCTGCGCACGAAGGTGAACGTGAACCTGGGCATTTCGGGCGACGTCGCCGACGAGGCCGAGGAATGGAAGAAGGTGGACGTGGCGCTGGAGCTGGGCGCCGAGGCCATCATGGACTTGTCGAACACCGGCAAGACGCACGCGTTCCGCAGCGCGCTCATCGAGAAGTCGCCGGCCATGATCGGCACCGTGCCCATGTACGACGCCATCGGCTATCTGGAGAAGCCGCTGATCACCATCACGGTGGAGGACTTCCTCGACGTGGTCCGCGCGCATGCAGAGGACGGCGTGGACTTCGTCACCATCCACGCGGGCATGAATCGGCGCACCATCGAGTCGTTTCGCGAGACGGGCCGCCTCACGAACATCGTGAGCCGCGGCGGGTCGCTCATCTTCGCGTGGATGGAGGCCACCGGCAACGAGAACCCCTTCTACGAGTTCTACGACGAGGTGCTGGCCATCCTGCACGAGCACGACGTGACCATCAGCCTGGGCGATGCCATGCGGCCCGGCTCCACGTACGACGCCACCGACGCGGGGCAGATCGCCGAGCTCATCGAGATCGGCAAGCTCACGAAGCGCGCATGGGACGCGGGCGTGCAGGTGATGGTGGAAGGCCCCGGGCATATGGCGCTCGATGAGATCGCCGCCAACATGAAGCTGGAAAAGCGGCTGTGCCACGACGCGCCCTTCTACGTGCTGGGGCCGCTGGTCACCGACATCGCGCCGGGCTACGACCATATCACGGCCGCCATCGGGGGCGCGGTTGCCGCGGCTTCGGGCGCCGACTTCCTCTGCTACGTCACGCCGGCCGAGCATCTGCGCCTGCCCGACGCCGCCGACGTGCGCGAGGGCCTCGTGGCCACGAAGATCGCCGCGCATGCGGCCGACATCGCGCGCGGGGTGCCCGGAGCGCGCGACCGCGACAACCGCATGAGCGACGCTCGGCGCCGCGTGGACTGGGAGGGCATGTTCGCCGAGGCGCTCGATCCGGTCAAGGCGCGCCGCTACTTCGAGAGCGCTCCGCCCTCGACCGACGGCACCTGCACCATGTGCGGCGAGATGTGCGCCATGCGAACCGTGAACACCATCATGGACGGCCTGACGGTCGATCTCGGGAAGGAGTAGCCTATGGAACCGTTCGCTTTGAAGAGGGCCTTGGACAACGTGCGGGCGACGACGCCGCTCGTGCATAACATCACAAACTACGTGACGGTGAACGACTGCGCGAACGCGCTGCTGGCCATCGGCGCAAGCCCCATCATGAGCGACGAGCCCGCCGACGTGTTCGACATCACGTCCATCTGCGGCGGCCTCACGCTGAACATCGGCACGCTCAACGAGCGCTCCATCCGGGGCATGTTCGCGGCCGGCGAGCGTGCGAGCGAGCTGGGCCATCCCATCGTGCTCGACCCGGTGGGCGCCGGGGCGTCGGCTCTGCGCACGCGCACGGCTTCCGACCTGCTGGACAAGCTGGCCGTGTCCGTCGTGCGCGGAAACATGTCGGAGGCGAAGGCGCTCGCAGGCGGCGCGGCGGCCACGCGCGGCGTGGACGTGTGCCCCGGCGATGCGGTCACTGAGGACAACCTGGCGGCCGGCGCGGCGTTCGCGCGCGACTTCGCCGCGAAGACGGGCGCCGTCGTGGCCGTCACGGGCGCCATCGACATCGTGGCCGACGCCGAGCGCGCCTACGCCGTTCGCAACGGCAGTCCCCTCATGGGCCGCATCACGGGCGCCGGCTGTATGCTGTCGTGCGTGTGCGCGGCGTTCGCGACGGCGAACCCCGATGCGCTGCTCGACGCCACGGTGGCCGCCGTCGCCGGCATGGGGCTGGCAGGCCAGATCGCCCAAGGCCGCATGGGCGGCTACGACGGCAACGGGTCGTTCCGCACGTACCTGCTGGACGCCCTGTACAACCTCGACGGCGATGCCCTGGAAGCGGGCGCGCGGGTCGAAGAGCTAGCATAAGGAGGAGCGCATGTACCCGAGGGAGAACCTGCGCCGGGCGATGGCGCTGTACGCGGTCACCGATCGCGCGTGGCTGGGCGAGCGCACGCTTTCCGCGTGCGTCGAAGAGGCGCTTGCGGGCGGTGCGACGTTCGTGCAGCTGCGCGAGAAGGACGCTCCCCAGGCCGAGGTGGTGCTGCGCGCCCGGGCGCTCGCGCCGCTCTGCCGCGAGGCGGGCGTGCCGTTCGTGGTGGACGACGACGTGGAGGCGGCTCGCATCGCGGGCGTCGACGGCGTGCACGTGGGGCAGGATGACGCCGCATGCGTCGAGGCGCGCGAGAAGCTGGGGCCCGACGCCATCGTGGGCGTGTCGGTGCAGACGGTGGAGCAGGCGTTGGTCGCCCAGGCCGACGGCGCAGACTACTTGGGCGTAGGAGCCGTGTTCGGCACGCCCACGAAGCCCGATGCCGCCGACGTGGGGACGGACGGCCTTGCCGCCATCTGCGCCGCCGTCGATATTCCCGTGGTGGCCATCGGCGGCCTGAACGAGCGTACGATCCCCGAGCTCGCGGGGACGGGAGCCGACGGCGCGGCGGTGGTGTCGGCCATCTTCGCGGCTGAGGATATCGAGGAAGAGACGCGTCGTTTGCGGGCGGCGGTGCAAGCAGCGCTCGGCGCATAGCCGACGCTCGCCGATAGAAAGGAAAGCGCTATGGAAGCAGTGCTCAGCATCGCGGGTTCGGATTCCAGCGGCGGCGCGGGAATCCAGGCCGATATCAAGACCATCGCCGCGCACCGCCTGTTCGCCGAGACGGCGATCACGGCGCTCACCGCGCAGAACACGCTGGGCGTGACGGGCGTGCTCGACGTCGATCCGGCGTTCGTCGCGAAGCAGATCGACGTCGTGTTCGAGGATATCCGGCCTGCCGCCGTGAAGGTGGGCATGGTGTCGTCGGCCGCCATCATAGAAGCCGTCGCCGACGCGCTCGAGCGCCACGCAGCCGCCAATATCGTGGTCGATCCCGTCATGGTGGCCACGAGCGGCGCCCGCCTCATCGGCGACGATGCGATCGAAGCTTTGAAGGCGCGCCTATTGCCGCTCGCGGACGTGGTCACGCCGAACATGCCGGAGGCTGCGGTGCTGGCCGGGTTCGAGGTTGTAGACGAGGCGTCGATGGAACGCGCCGCGCTGCGCCTTGCCGAGGCGGGGACGGGCGCTGCCCTCGTGAAGGGCGGTCATCGCCATGATCGCGCCGACGACGTGCTGGTCACGGCGGAGGGCGATGTCGTGTGGCTGCGCGCGCCGCGCGTCGACACCGAGAACGCCCACGGCACGGGCTGCACGCTCTCGTCCGCCATCGCCTGCGGGCTTGCCAAGGGTCTTCCGATGGAAGAAGCGGTGCGCGCCGCAAAGGACTACGTTCGCGGCGCCCTCGCCGCCGGCCTCAACCTGGGAAAGGGAAGCGGCCCCCTCGACCACATGTGGGAGTATTAGGTTCCGGCGGCCTTCCGGCCGCCGGAACATGCCGATGCTGCGGCCGCCCATGGCACCCGATCTCGCGGCGATGCCGAGGGCTCGCGTACCGAGGTACGCTTCACCCTCGCCATCCCCACGATCTCGGGCACCATGGCCGCCCTCGCTGACTTACTACGCCGACCTGCGCGCCCGTTTCGCGCTTAGCGCGAAGCTCCGATCCGTCACCGCTCGAACACGCACGTCCCGCCCATGAAGGTGGCCAGCACCTTCGTCTTCTGGATGTCGTCGGTGTCGCAGGCCAGCAGATTGCGGTCGAGCACGGCGATGTCGGCCAGCTTGCCCGCTTCCAGCGTGCCCAGCTCGCTGCTACGTCCTGCCGACGCAGCACTGCCCTGCGTGTAGGCGCGCAGAGCTTCGGCCATGCCGATGCGCTCGTCGGGCAGCCATCCGCCTGTCGGCTCGTGGGTGCCCGGGTCCTGCCGCGTTACCGCGCTGTACAGCACGTCCATCGAGTTCACACCTACCACGGGCGAGTCCGTGCCGAACGCCAGCACCGTGTTGTCGTCCAGCAGCGTGCGGAAGGGCCACATGTACGGAACGCGTTCGGGCCCCAGGTCGCGCTCGGGGCCGCCGGGATCCAGCGTCATGTGAGGAGGCTGCACGGCGGCCACCACCTGCAGATCGGCCAGTCGCTTCATATCCCCGGGCAGGAAGTTCTCCAGGTGCTCCAGGCAGTTTCGCTGCCCCTCCGGCAGCGGTCCGAATTTCGCGCGCGCCTCTTCGAAGACGTCGAGCGCCGCATGGATGGCCGCATCGCCGATGGCGTGGATACGCACGGGGAAGCCTTGTTCGGCTGCGGCAAGCACGTAGCGTCGCATGATCTCGGGATCTACCGTGGGTCGGCCGCAATCGCCTTCGACGTGCGCGTTCGCGTACGGTTCGGTCACCCAGGCGGTATGCTGGCTCGACACGCCGTCGAAGAACTGCTTGAAACCGGGTGCCTGCAGGCACGGACCCGTGTAGCGCGCACGCATGTCCTCGAAGCGGCTCATGTCGTCGAGCAAGGTGGGGAAGAGGTGCACGCGCGCGGTCAGCTCGCCGCGCTCCAGCAGGGATGCGTGCACGTCGTCCCGGATGAAGTCGAGCCCCGGATGGGCCATGAGCGACATGTCGCATACGCTGGTCACGCCGTTCTCGGCCAGCCGCGCGAAGAAGCCGCGGTAAGCGTCGGCCACCTCCTCGTCGGTGAACGACCCCATGATCTGCGGCATCAACTCCATGGCGGCCGCCTCGCGCACGATGCCGGTCAGCTCGCCTGTCTCGTCGCGGTCGTAGGAGCCGCCTGCCGGCGGCACGCTGTCGCGCGTGAGCCCCAGCTCGTCGAGCGCGGCCGAGTTCAGCCACAGCGTGTGCGCGTCTCCCGAGTACAGCGCCACGGGACGCGTGGGGAACGCTTCGTCCAGCGAGCGCTTCGACGGCAGCACTGGCGGGTTCCAGCGGTATTCGCGCCATCCTTGTGCCAGAAGCCAGCCGTTCGGCCGGTCTTTCGCGAACGCTTGCATGCGCGCCACGCAGTCGGTCTCGCTTTCGCCCAGAAACATGGTCGCCAAGGGCGAGGAATACACGGCCGAATGGAAGAAGTGCAGGTGCGAGTCGTGAAATCCCGGAACCACGAGCGCGTCTCCGAAGTCGCGCACCTCGGGCGCGCCCCCGCCTGCGTTCGCCTCGAGCGCGAAGGCGCGCACGTCCTCGCGCGATCCGACGGCGACGATACGATCGCCCGCGACGGCGATGGCCGCAGGTCGGGCGACGTCGCCGACTCCTGTGAACACGTTTCGGCTCTCGATGATCAGATCGATGCGCATGTGATGCTCCCTTCTATCGCGGCTGCGGCGCTACGGCAGCTCGAAACGGTACTCGTCGCCGCAGATGGTTTGCTTGATCTTGCCTTCGCACACGAGGTGCACGAGGTGGGCCATCGTCTCGCCCATCGAGAAGAACTTCTGGTCGAGCGGCCATTCGTTCCAATTCTCGTAGCGCCACTTGGCATGCGACGATATCGATACGATGTCGTCGTGGCCGGCGGCCACGAGGTCGTACAGTTCCTGGAGGCGCTCCCCATGATGCGCTATCAGGAACATGACGCGTTCGCGCAGTGCGGTGTAGGGCGTTCCGTGAGCCGGAAGCACCAGATCGACGTCGTACGAGTACATCTTCCCCAAGCTCTCCAAGAACTCCTCGAGGGCGTTGTACGCGGGGAACCACGACGAAACCGACGGCGTTATGCGCTCCAGCACGTGGTCGCCGATGATCATGAGCTTGCGGTCGGGCTCGTACAGGCAGATATGCCACGGATCGTGTCCTGGCGTTTCGATCACCTCGAACGAGAAACTTCCGGCGCGCAGCACATCGCCTTCGTGCAGGTAGATGAGATCGGGCTTGCACGTCAGCGGCAGCAGCTCGGCCGATATGTGCAGGCGATGCTTGCCCTTGCGGAACACGAGCCCGCTTTGCTGCGGCGTCGCCGCCTTGCGAAGCAGGGGGCCGAACACGTTCGCTTGCATCTGCATGAGATTCTCCACCTCTTTGAACGAGTGGAGGTTCGCATACACGCGCATACCGTCGCGGTAGATCCGATCGAGATTGCCCGTATGGTCGGGATGGGAATGCGTCAGGACGATCTCGACGGTGTCCCAGGTTCGCCCGAGGGATTCCAACGCCTTGTCAAGCGCCTTCTCGCATGCCGGGTGGTTGAAGCCAACGTCGATGATCGTAGTCGTCTCGTCTCCAAGGACGATGTAGGAGTTCAGCGCCTGCAGGGGGTTATGGGGAAGCGGCACGCGTACGCGGTAGAGCCCGGGACAGATCAGCAGGGGCTCGCCGAACGGCAGTTCCGCAGGGGCGCCAGCTGGCGGGGTCTCGGGTGCGCGGTTCTGTTCTTGCTCCATGAGGTTTCCTTTTCTCTTCGTTCGCCGCCATTGTACGACAGCATGCGCGGCCGGCGGTAGAAGGCTTTAGGCGAGAAGGGCGTAAGGCACCGTAATTCCGCAAGATGGCACATTTTGGCACACGAAAGACGATCGAAAAGAAAAAGGCCAGGAGCTTGTGCGCTCCTGGCCTGCAATTTCTTGGTAGCTCCGACCGGATTCGAACCGGCGACCTCCGCCTTGAGAGGGCGGCGTCCTAAACCGCTAGACGACGGAGCCACATAGTGCGCTGTGCAGTATACCGTAAAAATGGCTGGGGTGGAAGGAGTCGAACCCTCACATACGGTACCAGAAACCGCTGTCCTGCCATTAGACGACACCCCATCGGCTAACCGATGTGCTCCTGTTGTTTTGAACAACAGTCGCAAGCGCGAGTTGGTATATTACGGGGTATGCGGCGCTTCGTCAAGCCTTATCGGCAAATTATTTTGGAAAAGTTGATGAATTGGATGGTCGGACAGGACGCAAGCGTGCGATTTCCCGGCGTTTACCAGGTGTTTATCCGTTCAAACCGTCTTCGTAGCCCACGGTCACGTGCATGGCGTCGCAGAAGGGCTTGTTGCGCGACGCGCCGCAGCGGCACAGCGCATAGCGGTTGCGTAGCTCGTACTCGGTGCCGTCCGCGCCGACGAGCGGGATGCCGCCGCGCACGTACAAAGGGCCGCTCACGCCTTCCTCGGGGTCTTCGAGCAGGGCGATGGAGGGGCCGAGCTCCGGCTCGTACATCGCTCCGGTCTCCGAATCGACGTGCACGAGCCTTCCGGCTGGGCAGTCGGTGGACTCCTGGACAGCCTCGCGCTTCAGGCGCTCGTCGCCGGACAGCTCGGTGAGCGTCCATACGTCGCCGTCCTCGCGGTGGCAGAAGCGGGCGAACGCGCAACGGTTGTCATCGTACAGCGTCACCCCGGGGCCAGGGTAGATGTCGGCGCGCTCCTCGAACGACGCGCGCGACGCGGTTTCCGCGCCGTGGAAGCCGGCGGCAACGTGCGAGCCGTCGCAGAACGGCGGCGTGCTCGTCTGCCCGCAGCGGCACAGCGCGTAGGTTTCCTGGTGGGGAAAGGCGCGCGCCGTGCGGTACTCGCGATGGCCGCCGACGGGGGTGATGACCTCCTGGGTCAAGGGCACCCCTCCGTTTACGAGATACGGTCCGTTGAGGGATATCGTGATGCTCATGCGATCGACGGGGGCGTCGACGGCGGCTTCCGGCTGCGACTGGGCGGTTGCGGAGGGTGTGGTCATGAGGTGCCTCGCTTTCCAGGGATGATCGTGATGAGCGTATGTCAGTATAGAAAGCGAACGCGTGCAGCGATCGGCATGCGGGAAGCCGTCACCGGGCGGTGGCTCGGCCGTTATAGAGGGGCTCGATCTTCATGCTCGGCACGCCATTCCTCTATGAAAGCGCGCAAAGCGCACGCCTTGTTGTCGATGCGCTCGTCCATGACGGCGTCGAGCGCATCCGACAAGGCGAGGCCGACGAGGGGACCCTGCGGCACGCCGAGCTCGATGACGTCGCGACCGTCGATGGCTAGCTTCTTCAGCGAGAACGCCTCGTCGGCGGCGAGGATCTCGGACAGGATGCGCTCCAGCTCGTCGGCATCGGACACGCGGTCGATGCAGCGAGGCGCCTGGCCGCGCGCGTCCCCGCGTTTGAGGTCGCACAGGGCGGCGAACAGCTCGACGTTGCCGCCCAGGCGCGAAAGCGCGCGCTTCACGGCTTTCGGCGTGCGATCGATCACGTCGTCGTGGCGTTCGACCAGCGTCAGCACCTGTGCGGCGAACGCCGACGACAGCGCGAGTCGGCCCATGATGCCGCGCGCCAGCATCACGCTGATGGCGGCGTGCCCGTAGAAGTGCCCCGTCCCGTCTTCGTCGGTGAAGAACGCCGCGGGCTTGCCCATGTCGTGGAACAGCGCTGCCCAGCGGACAAGCGGGTAAGGCGGCACGCCGTCCAGCACGCGCGCTGTGTGTTCGAGCACGTCGTATATATGGTACGGCGTGCGTTGCTCGAAGCCTTTCATGGCCACGAGCTCAGGAAGCACGGCAGCCAGCACGTCGACCGTGGCCGTGAGCGCGCGTCCGGCATGCTCTCCAAGCAACAGGCGCTGCAACTCGTGGGTGATGCGCTCGGTGGAGATGCGGGGCAGCAGCCCCTTGTTCGCCAGCATGCCTTCGAAGGTGTTCGGATCGATGGCGAAGCCCAGCTCCGCGGCGAACCGGCAGGCGCGCAGCATGCGCAGGGCGTCTTCGGAGAAGCGCCGATCGGGATCGCCTACGGCTCGGATGATCCGCGCCTCCAAATCGGCGTGTCCGCCGTAGGGGTCGAACAGGCCGCGCGCAGGGTGATAGGCTAGGGCGTTCATCGTGAAATCACGGCGCGCGAGATCTTCGGCGATGGTGCGCACGAACGATACCTGGTTCGGATGACGCGCGTCGGCATAAGCGCCGTCGCTGCGGTACGTGGTGACTTCCAGCGCCTGTTCGTCGACGATCACGGTGAGCGTGCCGTGCGCGGTTCCGGTCTCGTGGGTGCGATAGCCTTGCCCTTCGAAAACGCGCTGCACGTCCTGCCAGTGAGCCTGCGTGGCGATGTCGATATCGGAGGAAGGCCGCCCGAGCAGCGCGTCGCGGACGTATCCGCCCACTATCCACGTCTCGAAGCCGGCGTTTTCGAGCGCATCGAGGGCGGCAAGCGTGCGCTGCGGCAAAGGGATGACGACGGTCGGATCGAGGTCGGGCTGGTTCGGCATGGCGCAAGCTCCTTTCATTCGCTTCCTATACTAATATAAGCGAGCGTTCGTCCTAACCGCAAAACCATGCGGTCACGACTTCGTCGGCCCGACGGCACGAAGCCCTTGTCCGAAAAAAACCCGAAATGCCCCCTTGCGCCCGGGGCCGGAAGCGGGTAACATGCTCGGGCTGCCTTCTCCGCGGGAGAGGGGGAGGGCGGCGGCGGGGCCCCGCGGCCCCCCGGCGCCGGAAGGCGCCGGGAAAAAAAGTCCGAGAATCTCGGAAAAAGTTCTTGACGGCGGGGCAACGGACGCGTAATATATCTCCTTGCGCTTCGGGTGGAACCGAAAGCGACGGGGCCCCGGGAGGGGCGCCGCAGAACCTTGAAAACCGGATACTGAACAGCGAAGAAGAGAAAAGCCAAGCAAACGATTCTTGCGAACGGAAACCCGGCCCGAGCGCGCACCCTCAAGACGGGGGGCGGGCGAGGGCCGAAACCAAGATCGGACTTCAGCGGGAAGCGATTCCCGCCTCTTAAACGGAGAGTTTGATCCTGGCTCAGGATGAACGCTGGCGGCGTGCCTAACACATGCAAGTCGAACGATGAAACCGCCCTCGGGCGGACATGAAGTGGCGAACGGGTGAGTAACACGTGACCAACCTGCCCCCCTCTCCGGGACAACCTTGGGAAACCGAGGCTAATACCGGATACTCCCTCCCCTGCTCCTGCAGGGGTCGGGAAAGCCCAGGCGGAGGGGGATGGGGTCGCGGCCCATTAGGTAGTAGGCGGGGTAACGGCCCACCTAGCCCGCGATGGGTAGCCGGGTTGAGAGACCGACCGGCCACATTGGGACTGAGATACGGCCCAGACTCCTACGGGAGGCAGCAGT